>OFDC01000383.1_pt1 | contig 35179 bp, 30 predicted proteins | sample 1520941 | NCBI WGS metagenome assembly OFDC01 (sample SAMEA94258168, study PRJEB24077) | hot springs metagenome | biome: Aquatic biome; feature: Water | place: India | collected 2012-12-06 | depth 5 m | reverse complement strand
TCTCCGCTTCTCCATATCCCCTCTCCCCTTCTCCCTTCTCCATATCCCCTCCCCTGTCCGCTTCTCCATATCCCCTCTCCCCTCTCCCTTCTCCATATCCATATCCCCCCTCCCCTCTCCGCTTCTCCTTCTCCCTTCTCCCTTCTCCATATCCCCTCTCCCCTCTCCGCTTCTCCATATCCCCTCTCCCCTCTCCCTCTCCGCTTCTCCATATCCTCTCGTCTTTACCTATAAATACTCCTCTCCTCTTCGTCATTCATCATTGAGCGGTAGGAACGGTAGCGGGATTCGGCGATGGTGCCTGTTTCGAGGCCTTTGATGACCGCGCAACCTGGCTCGTTGATGTGCTTGCAATTACCGAATTTACATTCGGGTAAGAGTTTGAAAAACTCAATAAAATAATTTGGGATTTCTTCTTTTGGAATGTCTACGAGTCCAAAACCCTTGATACCCGGGGTATCCACGATGTATCCTCCAAAAGGCAATTCGTGCATTTCTGCAAAAGTGGTCGTGTGCTGACCTTTATTGCTCGACTCAGAAATATCGCCGATTCGAATATCTTTTCCGGGAATAAAATAATTCACCAGCGATGATTTTCCTGCGCCGGAGTGTCCGCTTAATAGATTGATGCCACCTTTCATTTTCTCTTGCATCACATCCAAATTCTGTCCGTTCACGAGTGAAGTGACAAGAATCGGATAACCCGCTTTCATGTAGGTCTCTATGAGGTCTTCTACATCATACAATTCATCCTGTGTGTATTGATCTATTTTGTGAAAAACCAATGTTGTCGGAATTCCATAAGCCTCCGCAGTGATTAAAAATCGATCGATGAAACCAGGAGTAGTTTGTGGTCGTGTAGTAGTGACAATTAAAAAAGCATTATCGATATTCGAAGCTACAATTTGAGCTTCCTTTGAAAGATTCACTGATTTTCGAATGATATAATTCTTTCGTTCAGTGATATCCTTTATTTGTCCGTTTCCTTCAGTATCAATTTCAAACTCTACAATATCGCCTGCCGCGATAGGATTGGTAGTTACCAAGCCCTTCAAACGAAGCTTCCCGCGAATTTGACAATTGTAGAATTGACCATCCTCGCCCTTTACCTCGTAGTTTTTACCTGTAGATTTTAAAACAAGACCTTTAAGCATATTGCGAAGTTAGAGACATAATGTGCGCCCACCGTCCACTGGAACGTTGATTCCGTTGATATACGAAGCAGCGGGTGATGCTAGGAATGCAATCGCTGCGGCGATTTCTTGTGGTTGACCTAGTCTTTTCATCGGAACTTCGCTCGCCATTTCATGTCTCACATCATCTGTTTGTACACCCACTTTAGCAGCCTTGTTCTTGATGATTTGATCCAAACGTCCCGTTTCCGTAGCACCTGGCAACACATTATTTACGGTGATGTTGAATGCACCGAGTTCCATTGCCAAGGTCTTAGACCAATTGGCCACCGCACCGCGGATAGTATTGCTCACACCTAAATTCGGAAGAGGTTGTTTTACGCTCGTACTAATCACATTGATGATACGACCGTATCCCAACTCTTTCATCCCCGGCACCAACGCCTGCGCGAGGATGTGATTATTGATCAAATGAGAATTGAAAGCCATTCGAAATGACTCGATATCTGAATCGATCGCTGGGCCAGGGTTTGGACCGCCCGTATTGTTGATTAGAATATTCGCTTTATGCGTTGCTGTAAAACCTTTTATGCATTCCTCCACACTTGTTGGATGTGCAAAATCTGCTACGAGATATCCGTGTGTAGCGCCTGATGGGCTGGGCAAAGTAGCTACCGCCTCTTTCAATTTTTCCTCATTTCGCGCCATCAAAAAAACGCGCGCTCCGAGTTGCGCTAGTTCTAGTGCAGCTGCGTAGCCAATGCCTTGTGTAGAGCCGCATACAACGGCTACCTTTCCATTTAGATTCAAATCCATAGCACAAAGAAACGAAAAAGGAGTTTATTCCCATTCTATTCAAGGCCGTATAACATTCGTTCCTTCGAATTACTTTCGCAGCATGTTGTCACTTCACAACGACATATCATATCTGAAAGGCGTGGGTCCGCAACGTGCGGAGTCATTGCAGAAAGAGCTCGGTATTTATACTTGGGGTCAACTGCTACTGCACTATCCTTTTCGTTATGTCGATCGTTCGAAGGTGATGAAGATCCGTGATATCGCCAGCGATTCTGTAGCAGTACAGATCATGGGACAGTTTGTGAGTGTGAAAGAACTAGGAGATGGAAGAGCGAAACGTCTTACGGCAGTATTTCGAGATGATTCTGGGAGCATGGAGCTTGTTTGGTTTAAAGGCATCAAATGGGCGAAGGCAGCGATTCAGTTGAATCAGACGTATATCATTTATGGCAAGCCTACGGAGTTCAAGGGAAAATATAACATTGCACATCCCGAGATTGAAATTCTAGAGCAAGCTCGAATTACGAATGGCAATGAATTAAAGCCCGTTTACAGCACCACAGAAAAACTCAGTGCGAAAGGACTTAACAGCAATGGTATTGCAAAACTCACGCGACAATTGATAGAAGAAATAAATGGTCGTGTTCCAGAAAATTTGTCTGAGGAAGTACTATCGAAATTCAAATTGATGCCACGTGCGGAAGCGTTGATGCAAGTGCACGTTCCATCGAACGCTGCAGCATTGGAAGCGGCGCGCAGAAGATTAAAATTTGAGGAGTTGTTCTTTATTCAGATGCAGTTGGTGAAGCAGAAACTGCTTAACACTAAATTGGAGCGAGGCGTAGTTTTTCAGAAAGTCGGCGAAGTATTCAATACTTTTTATGAAAAACATCTTCCTTTTGAGTTGACCAATGCGCAGAAACGTGTGATCAAAGAAATACGCTCGGATGTCGCTCGCGGATATCACATGAATCGTTTGATACAAGGAGATGTGGGAAGTGGAAAAACGATTGTAGCCCTATTGAGTGCATTATTAGCGATTGACAACGGTTATCAAGTTTGTTTGATGGCACCTACTGAAATCCTTGCACAGCAGCACTTTCATGGCATTGCAGAATTACTAGCACCACTGAATTTAAACGTGACGCTACTCACAGGTTCAACTAAAAAATCAGAGAGAAAGATCATTCATGAGCGCTTGCTTTCAGGAGAGATAAAATTACTAATTGGTACACATGCGTTGATTGAACCAGTGGTTCAATTTCAGAATTTAGGATTAGTCATTATCGACGAGCAGCATCGCTTTGGAGTGGCGCAGCGTGCTGCGCTTTGGAAGAAGGCGGCCTTGCCTCCTCATGTGCTAGTGATGACAGCCACGCCGATCCCTCGAACCTTAGCTATGACTTTGTATGGTGATTTAGATATCAGCGTGATTGATGAGTTGCCACCAGGAAGAAAACCAATACAGACTTTGCATAAATCCGATGCAAAGCGATTAGAGGTTTTCCAATTTATGGAGAATGAAATCAAAAAAGGTCGTCAGATCTACGTTGTATATCCATTGATTGAAGAGAGTGAGGTCATGGATTATAAAGACCTCATGGATGGCTATGAATCTATTTCTAGAAGATTTCCTCTTCCAGAATATCGTATCAGCATTGTTCACGGACAGATGAAAAATGAAAACAAAGAGCATGAAATGAAACTCTTTGTAGAAGGGCAAACACAGATCATGGTAGCGACGACTGTAATTGAAGTGGGAGTGAACGTTCCGAATGCATCGGTGATGGTGATAGAAAGTGCCGAACGTTTTGGGCTATCGCAGCTGCACCAGTTGCGCGGCCGCGTAGGTCGAGGTGCAGATCAGAGTTATTGTATTCTGATGACCGGACATAAATTGAGTGCAGACGCGCGCAAGCGATTAGAAACGATGGTCGAAACAAATGATGGTTTTAAAATCGCTGAAGTAGATTTAGAGTTAAGAGGGCCTGGTGATATTACAGGTACGCAGCAAAGCGGATTGATGAATCTCCGAATTGCAGATCTAGCGAAGGATCAACAAATGTTGTCCTATGCGCGTGAAATGGCGCTAGAAATCATCGACGATGATCCAACTTTGAGTCAAGAAAAAAATCGTTGTATCACAGAACACCTCTCTCTCATTGCTCAACACAAGAGCGATTGGAGTAAGATTAGTTGATGACACTTATGATGGAAGAATTAATCCATCCATCATTTCTATAGTACGATCGCTTGCTTTTGCAAAATCGAGATCATGCGTTACAGCGATGATTGTTTGATGTTGGTGATGCGCAAGTTCTTGAAGAATATCAAATACAATCTGTGAGTTTTTTGAATCTAAATTCCCCGTTGGTTCATCTCCCATAATAATCAAAGGATCATTTATGAGGGCACGTGCAATGGCCACACGTTGTTGTTGCCCGCCAGAGAGTTTTGAAGCTTGTTTCAAGGCTTGATCTTCTAAACCAAGCATTTTCAATTTTTCCATTGATCGATATTCGATTTCCTCTTCAGAATATTTACCGAGGCGCAGGGCGGGAATCATCACATTCTTCAGACAGGTGAATTCAGCGAGCAAGTAATGAAATTGAAACACAAATCCGATTTTTTCATTCCTGATTTTCGCAAGTCTATCTTGATCGTATCCCGTAAGATCTTCCCCGTCGATGATCATCTTACCTGAATAGTCCGTATCCATTGTCGAGAGAATATAGAGCAAAGTTGATTTACCGCTTCCTGATTTACCAACGAGCGTGAGAAACTCTCCCTTATTGACATCGATACTGATGCCCTTCAGAACTTCGAATTCCGTGGGATTATAGAATTTCTTCCTTATATCTTTTGTTTGAAGAATATGCGTCATTTTACTTTCTGAATATACTGACAGGATCCACTTTGGCTGCTTTACGCGCGGGGATGTATCCTGCAAGAAAAGTGATAAATAATCCGATGGTCACGCCCTTTGCGAATTGGAAAGGTTCAAAACGAATAGGAAAATATCCTATATCGCCACCGATGTATACGTGTTTCATAAGATTTACTAGAACAAGCGCGAGTGAAACGCCGCCTATCACTCCAAGCACGCCCACAATCATTGCTTGGGTCACAAAAATCCGAACCACATCGGCACCGTTAAAACCCATTGCCTTTAGGATAGCGATATCATTAATCTTTTGACTAACCGTCATGTTGAGGATATTGTAAATTCCAAAACATGACACCAATAGTAAAGTGAGAGAAACAAAAGTGATTACAATCGTTCGCATTCGCGAACCAGCCACATAACTTGAGAAAGCCTCTTCCCAACCTTCAGCTTTATAACCTACTACTCTAGATATCTCGTTAGCTTTGTTAGTGGCTCGTTGATAATCTATCAAATTGATATTTATATCGCTGACATAGGAGCTGCTCTCTCGCATTAATTGTTGGGCCTTAGATAAATTCACATACGCTTTACTCTTATCTTCAGCAGCATTGCTTGTTTCGAATATCCCAACAATTTCAAGACTTTCAGTCACACCTTTTGAACTAAGAAAAGAAATTCTATCTCCCGACTCCACATTAAATTTTGCCGCTATGCCCGATCCAATGACCACTCCGTTGGGTGATTTGGAAAGATCTTTAAACTCACCCTGCACCATGAATGAACTTATATCAAACATGCTATCGCCCGCCTCTGGTTTTAGACCGATTATCTTTCCATTGATTTGTGATTCACCCACGCTATAAAAACCGCTAACGCTCACTTGAGGCAATACCAGCGCCACTTCTTTATCCGATCTCAACTGAGCAACAATCGAAGCCGGATCATTCATTTTCTTACTAGATGGAACAATCTTCGGATTTACAATTATTACTGTTGTCGCTGTATCATTACTGAGCGGTTCACTAAGGACATCATCCTTATAGAGGCGAATGTGAGGAGTAGACTTGAAAAAAGATGCATTGGCACTTCGATCAAAACCTTGGTTCATAGAATTCATGAAAATATACACAGACATACCTAGCAATACTCCCAAAACAGCAACAAACGTTTGCTTTCGGCTAGTAATAGTATAAGTGAGGGCAATGTCAGTATTGATTCCTTTTTTCATGTTACTTTTTTAAAGGAATTAAAATATCCGTGATTGCAAGTCCATTGGTCACTTCTACCCATTCGGTACTTTTAATACCCACATCCACTTTGCGCTCGGTCTCTTCTCCTTTTACCTGAACGGTATTTGAATAACTCAAATATTGACGAGGAATTAAAAGTGCGTTTTGCTTAAATGCTACATTGATATTCGCCTCAAGTCGTGTTCCCAAAACCTTAAAATCTAAAGGTTCAAGAAAGACCACCTCACATAAAAATGATTGAGAAGCGTCGTCATACATTGGATTAATCTTTGTCAACTTCACTTTATAAAGCTTCGAATTATTTGTGTTTAATTTCACCACACCTTCCTGTCCAATTTTTAATTTTTCGACACTGCTTTCATCCACATTCAATTTACCAATGATGGTAGATTCATTTGCTATGGAAAATATTACATCTCCTTTTCTAACATAGTCTCCTCGTTGTTTATAACGCTTTACGATCCTTCCATCACTCAATGCTTTAAGATTATTAAAAGCACTATTATAGTTGGCAATATCCTGTTGTGCTCTTTGACTAATCTCACTTTGCTTTGCTTGCTGTTTCAATAGATTCAACCGCTTTTCGAGAGCTTTGACATTTGCCACGGATTGCTCGTATGTCAACTCGATATTCTCCAATTCCAACGCAGAAACACTTTCCTTTTTGTACAATTCTCTGTATCGCTGAACTTGTCGTTCGTCTTGTTCCTTCTTTGTCAATGCATAGTCGAGATTTGCCTTTGCCTCTTGTATAGCTGGAGCGTTTGCAGTCAAATTGAATTCTGCAATGCGCAATTGCTCATTACTTGCCGTACGATTCGCATCAAAAGCAATATTCTCAATCCGTGCAAGCTCTTGTCCAAGCTTTATCGAATCACCTTCATCAAAGAACATATCCTCGATGTATCCCTCTGTTTGTGCTATCAATTGATATTGATCTTCTGCTTCAAGGCTACCAGAGGCAAAAACAGTTTCAGTAATATCCTTCTTAATAGGAGAAACCTCTCCTTTATTTGATGAACAAGAAGCTAGAAAAACGAGGCCTAAAAAGACCTGAGAGAAAAATTGAATCTTCCTCATTTTACGGAATTATTAATTTGAATGTTTTGTAATTGAAATGCACAGGTCGCCTTCTCAGTAGCCACTTTCAATTTGCTATTGATCATTTTATTCTGGGCTTCGAGCAATCGAAACAATGGTAAAATATCAGCTTCGTATTTATCCTTAGTTGCTGTAAAAGAGCTTTGCTCTAAGGCAAAAACAGACTGTGCATTTTGATAATTTTGAATTGCTTGTAAGTAATTATTCTCAAGTTTTTGATTCTCGATTTTCGATTGCAAGCGCTGGTGCTCCGATTCAAGTTTTGCGATATCGAGATTGATGCGGCTTGTTCCCAAAGCCGCTAGCTTGCTCACATTAGTTGGAAACTCGTAGGTGAGACGAAGTCCGAAATAAGAACTATTAATCCACGGCTGAGAGTTGTCAAGAAGTTGAGAATTGCTGTTGTTTTGCCAATTAAATGATGAGAAGAAAGACAATGTTGGCAAATGATCCATCTTCAAATTGCGAAATTCTTGCGCTTGAAAAAGCTCTTTTGTTCTGTAATAATCCAGCGCCAATAGACCGTCTGCCGTGGCATTCATAACTTCCACGTCGATACTCCAAATACTTTCGTTGAGCGATAAATCCTTTTCAATATCCATCAACCCTTTCGCTTTGAGATACTCTTGCTCTAGTGTAATTTCAGATTGTTTTAAGGAATTGGAAAGATTTAGATAATTTACTTCCGCATCATTTTTATCACTTCGGCTAGCGATACCCTTATCAAATTTATCTGCTACTACTTCACTTATTCGTTGAGCAATAGCAACACTTTCACGCAGTATTTCTTGTTGTGCTTTGATTGAAAGAATATTATGATAAACGACATTTAATTGCTCGTAATAGGCCTTTTTACTCATTGCTATAGCCTTGTCCTGCAGAGCTTCATTTAATCGAGCGCTTTTCACTTCACCGATATGTTTGGGTTGAAGGATATCAAATTGTGGAGCGATGTTCAGAACGGTGACATATTGCTGCCCGAATTGCACTTGACTGAATGTACCAGCAGGGCCTCCAAATATTTCAGCAGGAATAAAATTGACCGCTAGGTTCGTATTGTTCGTGACCGATGCTGAGACAGGAACCCTTGGGTTGAGCACATTACCAAAAGCCGACTTCGTAGTTAAAGCTGCTAACTCTTGTTGTTTTTGCCATTGCTTCTGAGCGGTGGCTGATGTATCCGCTATAGCCTTAAATTGATCAAACGATGAAATATCAATCTGCGCTTGAATTGTAGATCCAAAGCCCAATACAAGAAGAAAAAGAACCAAAAATCGCATATCGCTTTTATTTAACGATGCGAAATTATAGTCGCTTCAAACGGCGATGTGAAACACCTTAGGTCAATGGTACATTTCTACAACCGAACGGTCATTCTACTCCCCTTTCAACCATTTTAGGAAATTTGCTACTCGATTTCTACTTACCTCGAGTTTAAATGCCAGAGAGAGGGTTATGAGAACTTCTAATCTCCGATTGAAGAGCTGAATAGTCTCCACCACCACATCTCTTTGAATAATGCATTGTCGGTTGATTCTAAAAAATTGACTACTCAGCTCCTCTTCCAATTGTTCTAATGTTCTTTCATACACATATTTCTTAGACTGCTTTGTGATGAGGTATGTGACATCATTTTCTTTGAAAAAAATAGCTACTTCATCTTGATTTATTGGAATAATGCGCCCTTGATAATGGACAAGCAATGCTTGTTTTCGAGTGCCACCTATTGACTTTAATAATCCCGCTAATTGCTGCTCTACCTGCTCGCTTGCTCCCGCCATCATCGTTTTCCATGACAAGTATTTCATCAACGCCTTTTTGACGTCTTCAGCGGCAAAAGGCTTGAGGATATAGTCAATACCGTTTGCTTTGATTGCCTGGAGAGCGTATTCATTGAACGCAGTACAAAAAATGATGGGACATCGAATTTCAATTTGATGAAAAATTTCGAAACTCACCCCGTCTTGAAGTTGTATATCACTAAATATTAAATCAACCTCTGGTTTATTAGAAAAGAAAGACAATGCTCTTTCAATAGACGGAACAACCCCTATAATTTGCGCCTGAGGCAGCGCTTCTTGAATAGATTCCGTGAGGTCTTCAGCAGTTAGCTTTTCATCTTCAATGATTAAAATTCTCATCCTTTTAGAGCTTTAAATTTCACTGAAAAAATAGAATCCGATTGATCAATTAGAATATCCTCTCCGCCTTTTAAGGTAAATCGTTGGCGCAAATTCTCCAATCCAACTCCAGCACTATCCTCAGAGCTCGTCCAATTCGGATGGCGTGAGTTCTCAACCACCAGATAGCCCTTATCATCTTGATAGATTGAAATCAAAATAGGATCTTCCTCACTCACCTTGTTATGCTTCAAAATATTCTCGAACAAAGTTTGAAATGTTAGGATTGGAACTTGGTCAGAGTTAGATTCGTCTAACTTCAATTTATTCTCAATTTTGAAACCGCCCTCGAATCGAATACTCTGTATCTCCATATAATTGATTCCAACCGCTAGATCATTTTCTATTGAAACTAAATCATCTTTTTCTGCTTGTAATGTTGTCCGTAAAAATTGGGATAATTTCAATATATATCCTTCTGCCTTGAAGGGATCTCTCTTTACAAGGACTTTTAGCGTGTTCAATGAGTTGAATAAGAAATGAGGATGAACTTGATTTCTTAGATTTTGATACTGCGCCTCCACTTGCGCGATTCTTACTGCAGCTAAATCTTTAACAATGCTGATTTGATTTTCTCGGTACCTTAATAATGTTTGGAAAACGATGATCATAGCATTATTCAAAACCGCAACAAGACTTCCAGTTAACATAGGAGGCTTACGATTTATGTCCAATTTTTCATCGAGTAAATGAATAAAATCAACATTCTCATCCACCCACCACCGAAGAGTTATACTAACACCGATTACTACTACGAAGGTCATAAAATAAAACTTCCAAGTACCTTTAAATCGATCGTATAAAACCATGTTGATCCACCACATCAAGAAAATCCAGACACTCACCGTAATCCATATAACTGGTAGAATCCTTAAGTCATTTTCTAGTACTAAAAAAACGGGAGTTGTAGTCACTAGTGCTTGCAAGGGAGCAGCGACAAGTGCAACTTTCAAAAACGTTCTTTTTAATGGGGAATTCATAGGCCAAATATAGAGAAACCAAAAACTTCCTTTTTTCTCCCATTTTTATTTTCGAACCTTGACAATATAACATCAACACCTAAGTTAAAGCGACGTCAAAACCAAACACCCCATGTCATCACTAAAAAACAACATCTACATCAAGATAGGGATTATTCTTGTCTTGGTATTTCTCCTTTTAATTCCTGCAGCAATGATTCGCAGCCTTGTTCTCGAACGAGAATCAAGACAATATGAAGCCATTGAAGAAGTAAGCTCCAAGTGGGCGCGTTCTCAAACCATCGTAGGGCCCGCATTAATGATTCCCTATGTGAGAGAGGTAAAAGAAGAGAACTCTTCGAAAACAATCCAAGAAATTAATTACTTGCACATACTTCCCGCCACGCTTAAAGTAGATGGAACCATACAACCCGAAAAACGCAATAGAGGTATTTTTCAAATTGTCGTTTATAATTCCAACACAAAACTTTCCGGAAGTTTTGACCTTAGCGAAATAAATAATCTGGGAATACCTAAAGAAAAAATACGATTCGACAAGGCCAAATTTATTGTGGGAATAGATGACCTACGTGGCTTAGAAAAACAAATCGAATTAAATTGGGATGGAAATAAAATCCTTTTTGATCCCGGAGTTCCTAACTATGAATTAGTCGAATCAGGGATAAACGCTGGTATAAATCTCGACAGCGAAATGAATGGAATCGTTGATTTTAATTTCGAACTTTTTTTAAAGGGAAGTCAAAAATTACATTTCACTCCTGTCGGCAAAGAAACAGACGTCACATTGCGCTCTCCATGGACAAACCCTAGTTTTGAGGGCTCTTTTCTTCCCGATTCACGAGAGGTGACCGAAGCCGGATTCTCCGCAAATTGGAACATTCTACACTTAAATAGAAACTATCCACAAGCATTCATCGGAGGATTAGATATTGAAACATCAGCGTTCGGACTTGATCTACTCCTTCCTGTAGATAATTACCAGAAATCCTACAGATCAGTGACCTATGCTTTATTATTTATCGTCTTCACTTTCCTTGTTTTCTTCTTTATAGAAATCATGAATAAAGTATTCATTCACCCTATACAGTACCTACTAGTTGGAGTAGCGCTAGTAATATTTTATTCATTGCTCCTGTCCATTTCTGAATACCTAACATTTGATCTATCATTCCTCATTTCAACGGTAGCCACTATCACACTGATAGCGGGATATACCAAGACGATCCTCAAATCAAATCGACTGACTGGAATGCTCGTTGGAATTCTGACAATACTCTATGTGTTTAATTTCGTAATTATTCAAATGCAGGATTACTCGCTTCTTATAGGAAGTATTGGAATATTCTTGATCCTTGCGATTGTTATGTACACATCAAGAAAAATTGATTGGTATAATATTCAAACCAATCGAGACTAGCCCTCGATGGTGAGTCGGTAGCCTCGACCGTGAACATTGGTGATTTTAATGGCGGGATAAAAACTCAGTTTTTTCCGAAGCTTGGAAACCAGCACATCCACATTTCTGCTGATAACAACTAAGCCACGGTCCTCCCAAATTTCTTTCATCAATTGTTCACGTTCGACTACTGCATTAATATTCTCACTAAAGATCTTAAGCGCCTTTGATTCATTCTCTGTTAACTCTACTATTTGGTCTGAATATGCTATCTTGAACTTTTCTGGATAAAGCTTAAGTTCGCCTATCGATACATGCAGCTCCTCACCCATTTCTATCGACTGTTTTTCCTTCTTCTGATATTTCTTTCTAATAAAAATTCCAACAAGAATGATTGGTAGCCCCATGAGCATAAACATGGGAAGTCTATTCTGTTCTTTCTGAATAAACTCGATTTGGATATTGTAACAGCCCAATGCCTGTTCTCTTCCTGTACAAGGAAGGATATTCTCCTCCTCCGTCCGAATTTCAAAAGCATAAATGGTTTCTTGCTTTTTACATTCCTTTACATTCACGATGTAATCTTGGGAAAAGCCATATTTCTTCAACTTGACTGTGGTAAGCTTAATGAGGCTGTCAGGCCAAAATCGAAAAGGTGACTCAAATGAAATCTGATAGGTATTCTGCTTGATCATCTTCACGGGAAGCACATGAGAGACCGAATCTCCCCCGGCAAGTAATAACTCATGACCAATTTCTCGAAGCACTACCTCCAAGTGCTTTTGAGATACTTCCTCCTCATTTTGTAAAAATCCAACTGACACCAATAAGGTGAGTGCAGACCAAATAGCTATGATTCCCGACAACTTCATAGTGCAAAGTAATTCGAATACTGAAAGAAAATAAATCTGATTTCTAAGCTTTTACACTTTTTTACACTTCATTTACTCCCGCTACAGTCAAGGGTTCTACTATTGTCGTGTTCATTGAAAAATGACCAGCGACAATCGTAAACACTTAAATAAATCACAATATGAATCCAATCCAATTTCCAAAATTTAGTCCGGTGTACTTCTTCATTTTGGTAGCATCTGCATTTATTACGGCGCTCACTTCCTGTTCCGGGCAAGACAATACGACTGCTCAAGCAAACGGTGCTGGGACTACAAATTCACTAAAATGGCCCGAGCCACAAGACAGTATGATTCGTACTGGCAAGTCGTATTATTACATGACCAGTATAGGTGATCTCACAGAAAAAAACGTCACCATTCAGAAGACCATGGAAGATATAAATGGTCAGATATGGATTGCCACCACTGGTGAGGGTATTTATGTTTATCGAAATAATAAGTACTACCACTTGACTGAGGCGGACGGACTGATTAGTAACTGTGTCTATTCTCTAGCGCAAGATTGGTTTGGGCATATCTGGATAGGCACCGCCAAAGGCCTCTCCAAATTCGATGGGAATAAAATCACCAATTTCACTTTGGCCGACATCAGTGGATCTGGGAAAGATAATAATCTCGGGAAGGATCTCCCAACGTGCGGCCCAATGGATATTCTATCACTTCTTGTAGACCGCACCGGCCTCCTATGGATGGGTACGTCAAATGGCATCTACCATTTCGATGGAAAAAAATTCACGCATGTCTTGCATGGCGGTGATATCATTAATGATTCAGATAAAAATCCTCGCACCGTTTCTCAAATTATTCAAGATAAACGAGGAAGTCTTTGGTTCAATACATGGAGCGACGGGATATATAGATTAGATGATAAAACACTTCACCGAATAAATCGAAGCAACGAAGAATGGTCTACAGGAATCAAAACAGATAGCCAAGGAAATGTGTGGATAGCAAACGAACCACATTCTGTTCTCAAATATGAATTCGCAACAAGTGAAAGCGCTCCGCGCGATTCATTTACAGTTTATACGATGGAGGAAGAAATAGTAAACAAGCGTGCGCTCCGTCTCCAACATGTCACTCCAAGCGGAGTCATGTGGTTTACCGCTATTCCATATGATGGAATCGAGGGTGGCCTCTTCCGATTCACTCCAATAGATCCAGTGCTTAAAAAGAGTGTCCTAGTTGAATACGACGCCACACAAGGCATTCCAAGCAACAATATGCGCAACCTCATTTTTACAAAATCTGGAGAAGTCTATTACTCCGACGATTTCAAATTCGGCAAATTTCATTTGAATATCCTGGGATGCTAGAATCAGTGACAAATGACAAGAGACAAATGACAAGTGACAAGAGACAAATGACAAGAGACAAATGACAAACACCGCCCTGAGCGTTATGAAGCGTTACCGTAGTATAGCGAAGGGTGACAAATGTGTTAGGGGTTAGGGGTTTGGTGTTAGGAGGTTGGTGTTAGGGGATTGGAATTTCGAATCACGAATTCCGAATTTTCATATTACATTTGCATCGTTCTCAGGGGTGTCTCGTTATTTGCGAGACTGAGATTATACCCTTACCTCACTCACGTGAGGTGGAACCTGGGCGGGTTATGCCGCCAAGGGAAATAGGTTGTTAGTTAAACCGCGTCTGACCCTTGGGCGTGGAATTGATTAACCGTTTTTAATTTTATTAATTAACATGTTACACAAATTTGCCATTACGGCAATGCTGGGTTGTGCTGCAATGACGGCATTCACCCAAACTCCTGCGTCGTCAATCGATACCACTACGCAAACTCTATCAGAACTCGTCATCATATCTACTCGTGCAGAAGATATCACACCGATGACGTTTAACAACCTTTCCAAAGAGCAAATTGAAAAGCTCAACCTTGGACAGGACATCCCCTACTTACTGCGCTCAGTGCCTTCGCTCGTGTTTACTTCCGATGGCGGAACAGGTATCGGCTACACAGGTCTCTGGCTGCGAGGAAGCGACCCTTCTAGAATCAATGTCACCATCAATGACATTCCATTGAATGACCCAGAAAGTCAGCAAGTGTTCTGGGTAAATCTACCCGACTTCGCTTCTACCACAGATGACATCCAAGTTCAGCGCGGTGTCGGCACAAGTACCAACGGTACAGCTTCATTCGGCGGGTCTATCCGACTCGGCACGAATAAAATTAATTTTAATCCATACGTTCGACTAAGCAACACATTTGGTTCATTCAACACAATGAAAAATACAGTTGCTTTTGGTACTGGAAAAATTAGTGATCACTTCGTAGTTGAAGGCCGTCTATCGCGTATTGCATCGGATGGTTATATCGACCGAGCGACCGCTCGGTTGGGTTCATATTTTTTAAGTGGATCTTACATTAAAAATAAAACAAGTTTAAAAGCGACCGTTTTCTCAGGACAAGAAAGAACCTACCAATCTTGGTATGGCACTCCTCATTCTCGATTGATAAATAACCGGGATTCCATGCTTACATATGCCGCAAACAATGGGCTCACAGAAGCGGAAACACAAAACTTACTGACGAGTGGTCGAACCTATAATTACTACACCTATGCAGATCAAGTGGATGATTACAGACAAAGCCAATATCAACTTCACCTCGCACACAATTTCAATGCACGTTGGGTATTAAATCTTGCGGCACACTATACCAAAGGCGCCGGATTCTTCGAAGAGTTCAAAGGTGGAGAAGACTTTGAACGATATGGACTCACTCCTCCGAATGATAGCATCACATCAACAGATGTGGTGCGTAGAAGATGGTTGCGCAATGATTTTTACGGCACCACATTCTCTATCACACATCGTAAAGGCCGCAATGAATTCACCTTGGGTGGAGCGGCAAATCAATACGTTGGCGAACACTTCGGTGAACTAACCTGGATGCAGTACGCATTCGATGCCATCAAAGACAATCGATACTACGAAGGAAATAGCACGAAGAATGATGGCAACATTTATTTCCGAGGCGCAATTAATTTCACTAATAAACTTCACACCTACATTGATCTTCAAGGTCGACTCGTAGACTATAGAACCAAAGGAATTGATAATGATTTGCGCGCTTATGATGTAGATGATCAATTATTCTTCTTCAATCCTAAACTAGGAGTTTCATACACGATTAATAATCGTCATAGCACCTATGCTTCTGCCGCGATTGGTAATAAAGAGCCCAATCGAAACGATTATGTTGATGCATTGGAAGGTACTACTCCCAAGCCAGAAAGTATGTTGGATATTGAAGCAGGATATAAATTCACAGGAAATAAATTCGGTGTAAAAGCCAATATTTACTACATGAATTATAAAAATCAATTAGTCCTTACAGGTGAATTAAATGATGTCGGCGCACCTCTAAGAACCAACGTAGACAAGAGTTTCAGAAGAGGTGTTGAAATTGAAGCCAATGCTCAAATCCACAAAAGACTTTATGCAGAAGCCAATTTAACATTGAGTCAAAATAAAATTCAAAATTTCACCGAAACACTCTACGACTACACCGTTGACTTCGCCATCGTAAATAATAACTTCACCAATACAGATATTTCTTTTTCTCCATCGGTCATCGCTGGTGGACGTGTTGAATATAATTTTTGGAAAAGCTTTTATTTTAATTGGATGCCACGATATGTAGGTAAGCAATACTTAGATAACACACAAAGTGAATACTTAAGTTTGGATGCGTACTTCGTAAACGATGTTTCACTCCAATGGAAACATACCTTCAAAAACAAATCGAATGTAACTATTCAATGTATGATGAATAACGCGCTAGACGCGATGTACAGCAGCAATGGCTACACTTACAGTTACATAGTAGGATCAAGAATAACGGAGAAGCTGCTCTATCCACAAGCCGGTCGCTTCTACCTCACCTCCATCCAATTCGAAATCTAGACTCGCTGCGCTCGTGTCAGGTACCTGCGGTGTCGGGTACTTCGTGACGGGTAGTCGCTGACGCTCCTGACGGGTATTCGCTTCGCGAATGGCGTTCCGCTCGCGCGGAATAGGATGAGGGCATCTTATTTCTGCAAAGCAGAAAAACCAGGAGCGAAGCGACTACCAGCCACGAAGTACCCGTCAGGAGCGCCAGCGACTACCCGTCACGAAGTACCCGACAGGAGCGAAGCGACTACCCGTCACGAAGTACCCGTCAGGAGCGCCAGCGACTACCAGCCACGAAGTACCCGACGCGAGCGTTAGCGAGCCCGCGAGGTGAGGTAGATACCGAGGAAGATTAGGAGCGTACAGATGAGTTTGGGGAGCGTGATATCTCCCGAGTAATCTTGCGTTAGGTAGAAAGAAAAAATGAAAGAAAATACCCCCGCTAATAGCGGTTGTAAGTATATGTATGCACTCGCTATCGTCGGGGTGAGAATCGATAGTGCAATGATGTTGAATAAATACGTGAGGAAAGTGACGAATACGATGACATAAAAAACACTGAACCATTGCCAAGTAGTGAGCACCGACCAATTAACCTCTGTGAGACTGCCACCGCCGAAAGGTAATACCGCTACAAAACCAATCGTGAACACCCATGCAATGACCAACATTGGATGGTACTTCGACATCAGGGGTTTGACAAGTACTAGATAAAAAGCGTAGGAAAGAGAATTTATTAGAATAAAAATATCTCCTTGAAAATGTAAGCCCGTACTATCTGTTTGATTACTCAACACCAGCAGACTTATTGCTCCTATTGCACCAATGACAACTCCTACAATCTTTGTGATGGATATGGTTGAGCGCAATAAAAAAGCAGAGATCACCAACACCATGATCGGATTGCTGGTCATGATAATGGAACTATTAATCGGGGAAGTTAGAGCAAGTCCATTAAAAAAACAAAGTTGATTAATGGCTACTCCAGTTAGACCGCACAAAATAAATCTGCCCCAATCTTCTCTCGAAGGAATTTGAAAGTGGCGGGCAGCAATCATCCAAAATAAAATGAGTGCGCCTCCAACACGAAGGGTAATGAAACTATTTGGACCGATGGGGTCCGGCATAACAGATTTCGCAATGATATAATTCGCACCATAAATCAACGCCACAGCAGCAAGTGCGAAATGGGCTTTTAACTTAGCATCCATTGCGCAAATATAGGTGGTGAAAATTGGGAAACGAGAGATACCAATTACATCGAAGCTTTCGCTGCAGCAACCACTTTGGGCGCATTACCAATGAAAATATCCTTTCCATTGATAACTACTGGACGCTTCAAGAAAGTATATTCATCAAGGATATACTGACGGTATTCCTTTTCGGTCAATTGCTTTTCATTCAAGCCCCATTCGCGGTATTTGAGAGCGCGACGACTAAACAATGCTTCATAACTACCAGCAAGCTCTTTCATTTCTTCCAGCTGCTCTGGGGTGATCTTAGAAGTCTTAATGTCCTGCTTCTCAAAATCCTTTCCCTTTGCTCCGAATTCATCCAAGATCTGCTGACAAGTGCCACAGTTTGCGAGATGATAAATTTTCTTCATTGTTATGTGCTTTGAGATTCAATAACAATGGCTCAGTGAAAAAAGTTCAGCCCAACTTCTTATTAATGAAATCAATGAGTTCGTTCAACCCATCATCGAAGCTATGATTATTGTCCACTACTAGCTGACACTCTGATTTGTAAGGCTCCAAATATTGAAGTTCGGATGGCCTCACGTGATTCGCCCACTGATAGCGAACCTCATGTTCCGGATAACCTCGTTCTTCGGCATCTCTGCGAATACGGCGCTCTAGTCGGCTTTCATGATGGGCATCGATGTACACCATGAAATCCAAATTCTTTCGAATCTCCTCGTAATGAAATACAAAAAGCCCTTCCATGATAATAATGGGGGCAGGATGCACGAAAATGGGTTGAGGAATCCAGTCAGGATTATTGAAATTATACTCTAGGATCTCAATGGGTTTACCCTCTACAAGGTCCACCATGTCGCGGTAGAAATGAGCGCGATCAATAGAGGTTGGAAGATCAAAATTAGTTACACCATTCTCATCAATGACCTGAGCACTTTTTGGTAAATAGTAATTATCCTGACTTACCAAAGCAATTTGCGTCTTATCAAAACGATCAAGAATAGCACGGAGAAAGGTAGTTTTGCCTGAGCCACTGCCGCCAGCAATACCTATGAGAATATGGTTTGATTTGTTCACTTGGCCGATTGTTTCTTCAATTCCTCAATGAGCACTCGCTCAGCAGAGGTCTTGTCTTCTACCTGCAAAAATGAACCATTCCCTAGTTGCGAAACAAGTCCAAGCTTATCTTTTGCAAAATTATTTGCTTCAATAGCCACTACAGTAGTCTCATAACCCTTGACTGCGTAGCGTTTCACCATCTTTTCAATATCCTTTTGATCCTCGACGGCGAAGGCGCCATCCGTAATAACGATCAATTGATTATTGCCTCCCTTGATATTTGACTTTTGAAGTAATTGAAAAGCCTTTTTAAATCCCTTGGCACCGCTCGTCTTTCCATCTGTTTTGATGCCCGCTACGATTTCTCTCAGTGCCTGTTTATTCGCCCCGCTTGTGGTGGCTTGTAAAACCGTTGCGTCACCGGCATAACTCACCAATGCCATTTGATCCACACTGCGCAGCACCGATACCAATTCTTGAAGTGAATACTGCATCAACTCCAACTTATCTCCCACTCCCATGCTCCCCGAAATATCCAACAAGAACACCACATTGTTCGGCGCAAACCGATCCACCGGCAACTCCACACTAACCTCCACAACCTCCTGCTTATCATTCTCCGCGGTTCCTGAGCCCGTCGAAGGATCCATATCCTCGGTTCCTGAGCCCGTCGAAGGATCCATATCCTTCTCCATATCCATATCCATATCCTTCTCCATATCCATATCCATATCCATATCCCCATCCCCTCCCTTCTTCTTCAAATAAAAGATAAACTTTGCATTCGCATTATTGACATAAGATGAAACCATCTTTTTTTCATATCCCTCTTTCTCAGCGCTCAGTTCATAGAATCCAATTCGCGCTTCATTCGAAACCTTTCCTTCTTTATTTGTCTTTAATCGTAAATGCAAATAACCTTCCTCCTCTAAACGGACAAACGCTCCTTCAATAGGCTCATTGGTATCTGCATCATATACTTCTACAAGGAAAAAATTCTTAGAGCAACAATCCGCAGCACGCGTACTGAAATCAGGACATGGCGTATTACCATTGACATTTACATAAAGCACTTTGGCCGTAATCGGAATCTGAATAGGAGTCGTCATTGAAGCGAAATACAATTCTCCCACTTCTTGAAAAACTCCTTTTTTTCTTGGATTAAATTTTAAACGAACTACCAACTGACCGTTTGGCTCCAATTGCTTTGTAGAAAACTTCACCTCAAACTCATTGCTAAACGTTGAGCGCAGTAGAAGATCAGGCTTGCTCGATTTATTCTCTACAATAATATCCACCACCATATCCGTATCCTTCGTCACCTCCCCAAAATTCAACTTTTGTGGATTAACCGCCAATTGCGCGAATGAGGAACCTCCCAATAAAAAAATGAAATGGAAAATTAGAATAGAGGATTTCAAAACCCTTCTATACCAAGATAAACTATTTTCTATTCTTCTTTCTACCATCATAGAATCTATCTTCTATCCACACCCGAGGATTATTCGAAATATATGTATTGATGCGATCAAACCTTTCTTGTTCGGTAACGATTATATCATAGTAATTACTGTGCCAAGCAAATTCTGAATTAATCGCCCTAGCTCGTCTCGTTACCGCGCCTTTAAATTTACCTAAAAAAGAAGCCATGTTTCCTTTTGGGGTAATAAACTTCCCAGATGCATCAGTAAGCTTGCTTCCAGAGTCCAATGAAAATAAAAAATGAACATGGTTTGGCATGATTACAAAATTATGGGATCTCAAATTAATATCTTTTCTTATCTCCAGAGTCTTCAGCCATTCCTCTTCAGCAATTTTTCCAATATCATTTAGAACAAGCTTTCCCTCCGAAACATTTCCAAAAAAACATGTCATATTCTCGCAAGAAATGGTTATAAAATAAGTTCCCTTACCATTGTAATCCCAGCCCTTCTTGCGGCGAGTTTGCGAACAATATTCCTTTCCATTTTTAGTAAATTTTTTCTTTGAATTCGATTTCTTAATAGATTTCATTTTGATCAGTTTAGAAAACAAATCTAGAAATCTGTCTACAGAAATTGATAGAATCTCACGCGATGCTTAACGTTGGAATATTCGGGAATATTCTGCCGCCCTCCTCTCCGCCCTGCGGGCGGAGAGGAGGGCGGGGAGACAAAGAGGAGCCCTCGCAGAGCCGAGCTGCAGCTCGGCTTTGCACAGCGCACAGCCAAGCAGAAGCGCAGCTTCACGAAACGCACAGCGCACAGCCGAGCTGCAGCTCGGCTCCACAGGACGCAGCGCACAGCCAAGCAGAAGCGCGGCCTCACAGGACGCACAGCGCACAGCCGAGCTGCAGCTCGGCTTCACACCAAAAAATCCGCGATCTTACGATCGTTCGCCAATCGCGGAATTTTATTCTGGCCACCCAACTTTCCTTGGGAACGCATATACTCTGCAAAGCCACCTCGCGCCACATTCGTTATCACGAGCCTTCGCATCACACCTCCCTTGATATTATCCTTATAATATGAATTCTTGCTAACCATTAAATCATCCATGTATTGCGCAATCTCCTCCAAATTATTTGGCTCTTCTTCCCATTCTACAAACCATTCGTGATAAGGTAGCCCTGCCTTTGGAGTGACTTGTGGTGCTAGGTGAAACTCGTTTACTTTTAAATTAAATCGCTCCACCGCTTGAGACATAACATCGTCGACTTCTTCTCCGATAACGTGTTCTCCGAAGGCACTTGTATAATGTTTGATGCGCCCAGTCACGCGAATCTTTGGAGGATCAAGTGAAACAAATTTCACCGTATCACCAATGCTGTAACCCCACAGACCCGCATTATTACTGAGGATGAGGGCATAGTTTACGCCTAGTTCTACTTCGCCCAAATGATAGCGGCGCGGATTTTCTTGGAAGTATTCATCTGCTTTGATAAACTCAAAATAAATTCCTGAATCTACATTCAACAAAAGTCCATTGTCCTTTTGTGAATTCTGAAAAGCAATGAATCCCTCACTCGCTGGATACAACTCAATAGTCGGCAAAGCCTTTCCTATCAATTGTTCGAAGCGTGCTCGGTAAGGTTCAAAATTTACTCCACCGTAAACAAACAAATTAAAATTAGGAAATATCTCCCGAATGTTCGTTCGGTTTGATCTTTTCAACAAGACTTCGAAATACATTTGAACCCAACTTGGAATTCCGCTTATCAGGGTCATATCCGCTGGGATTGTCTCATCTGCTATGGCATTCACTTTTGTTTCCCAATCTTCTATACAATTCGTAGCATAAGAAGGCATGCGATTCTTTTGCAAATACTTCGGAACGTGATTGGCAACAATACCGCTCAGCCTACCAACGGGAATGCCGCTTGGCAAGCGATCTAACTCAGGACTCCCTTGAAGGAAAATCATTTTACCTGAAACGAAATCAGCTTTTCCTGTTTCAGCGATATAAGCGAACAACGCGTTGCGCGCGCTGCCAATATGATTCGGTAAGCTATCCTTTGTTAACGGAATATATTTGGTACCAGAAGTGGTACCTGATGTTTTACAAAAATAAAGTGGCAATCCAGGCCACAGCACATCACGCTCTCCAGACTTCACACGCTGGATATAATCTGTCAATTGCTCATAATCGCGAACGGGAACGTTTGCACTAAAGTCTTTTGAGTTTTTGATTTTCGCGAAATGATGGTCTCGACCGAAAGCAGTATTCTCCGCTTTTCTCACTAATTCATTCAACACCTTTTGCTGCGACTTCACAGGATCTGAAAAAGATTTCATCAATCTTTTAATCGCCCACTTAGCAATAGGCACGCTCAATTTCGACTTGATACTCATAATTTATTCTTTCACCCACTTCTGGCTTGTCCACTGCCCGTCGGTTAATACGGCAAAAATATACACTCCTGCGGCCAACTCTCTAGTGTCAACGCTCGTGCTATTTGAATTTATTTTTTTTGAAAAAATTGTTCGACCTTCTGTACTTAGGATTCTTAACTCGTCTATGTTTCCTTTTGTTGTCGAAAGATTTACTCGATCCGTCCCCGGACTTGGGTACAACGATAGTGTAGTGGAAGCAATTTTTTCCGAAACAGAAGAAACGATATCCATGTCCAATCGAACCATTGCTACGCGGTCATTTTCAAAGGCCTCCTGTGTGGAGTTTTGAAATTCTGGGAAAATGGTCCATGCAGAAAAATCTTCGGCAAACTGAGACATGCCCATGCGCATCACTCCTATTCCATCATTACTTCCCACCACCACCAAATAAGCCTTGCCACCAGTTAATTCCACTTCGGTTGTAAAAGGAATGGATTGAAAGCTTTCACCTCCAAATGCATTGAGTGTAGATTGAGTTACGATCAAAGGCTGCGAAACAGCTACCTCGGAAAGCGTGATCCCTTTTCCAAATTCGATCTGATATATTTTAGCATAAACCGCGCATGGCAATAAAGTATTATTGCTCAATCCGCATTCTACACCTTGAAATGTCATATTCTGTGAAATATAAAATACATTACCAATTTCCACTGGACGACTCTCATAGCCTGACCAAATCAAAGATTCAGAAAACAAACCATTGCGGTCTCTCGCATAAACATCTTCCGTAATTTCGAAGGAAAGGGTATCTTTTGTATTGTCAGGATTCTCGTCAATCTGATCTTGTTGTACATCGTAGGTCACCTCGTACTGACCAAGCTCAGCGGGCATTTGAAACGTTCCCGCGCGCAATTCTAAATCCGCTCCTGCCTGTATATTGAAGGCTTCCTCGCTGATGCCGTTCAGAAGCACTGCATTGGTTTCAGAATTCCTCACACGCACCTTCAATAATACATCTGTTTGTGTTGCTGTACCCACATTATGACAAATCGCGCTAAACTTTAGAAAGGGAGGAATGTCAATAGGATAAATGGAGTATTCCATTTCCTCAAACCCCGTCGGGTGTTCCATGGCATAAAAATCAAAGTCGCCATAAGTAGAGCTGTCGAGTGCCAAGTCATTCACCTGCGAAAGGCTTGATAGGCTGAGCACACAAAACACGGGAAGAAGTAAAATTGCTTTCATGACATTAGTAGTTGTTCTACGAATGTAAGAAAGTATAGCGGATTCCGAAGAAAAAACGACGTCCCTGATTTGGACCATAAACATAGGTCGGATCAAAGCTTAATTGATATGGATTATTTACCTCTGGTTCCTTGTCAAACGGATCATTCGCGCGTGCAATCAAAAAAGGAATATTTCTCCAGGGTGTCCAATCCAAGATATTCTTTATACCCCCATAAATTTCCCAACGATCAGACCCCGTCCACTTCACTTGTAAATTCTGAATACTCCACCAAGGCGACTGATCCGGCCGAGGATCTAATGGTCCGGCTAGAGGAAGTAACATAGGACTATAAACATTTCCCGTATAATCAAACTTCAAATGATACTTTTCCCAATCATAAGTCAAGGCATAGGTACCAGAAAATCGTTCTGCTAAGAGAGGCCTTGTTGTAACCTCACCTTCCTGAATACCCACATCCATAGCGGTTACGCCTGCATTCAATGACCAAGCAGAAATATTAAAATCAATATTTAAACTCCCACCCCGACTGTAAGAATAACCCTCAATATTCCGATAAAGGATTTGATCAACATTACTCTCATAATCTGTAAAAATTCGATCAGTAAAATGAGTGTAAAAAACACTTGCGTCTAAAGTGAGTCTCCATTTTTCACCATAGAATTTTTGAATCCAATTGACATTGGAATTCCAACTCCTTTCCGGACGCAAATCATCTTGAAGCACCACTGTTCTCGCACCCGTCAATGCCGCGTGGTCTTCGGCAAAGACATTCACATTTCTAAAACCTGTTCCCGCATTCCATCGCAATATGGATCGCATATTTCGCGACCATTTGTATCCTACACGCGGAGTATGAATCCAGCCATGCTCATTGCTCTTGTCGATGCGATATCCTAATAAAATTTTATTCCTATCATTCAATGTCCACTCATCTTGCACAAACAGCCCTGGAAGAACAATGCGCGATTCATTATTGATCGTCTCTTGATCGGTAATAAATTCTGTGGCAGGAGTATTATCATCGTACCGCGTAAAACGATACGCTATGCCCGTCAATAAATCATGACCTTTATACTTCTCATCCCATGTCAACTGACCAAACAATACTTCTTGCTCTGCGATGTAAGACATCGTTCCGTATCGACTATCTTGTTGATGATTATTGTAGGAAAATGATAGTAATATCTTTTTTGAAAAAGGCAATTCATAATTTCCAATCAACTCCCATCTGCGTGTGTAAATACTCTCACCATAAATGCTGTCTCCTCCTCTGAAGGCGGGCGTCCAATCCATTTCTCCGCCCCAACGATCTTCATGCACATAGCGCGCACCCCATTGCAACAATTTATTTGACTTACGTTGCAAATTCCATTTTTGAAAAAAAGACCAACGATCTTGTAACGTCACATCAGTGAACCCATCATTATTATCGTCGCGTGGTTGCTGATAATTAAAATAATTAACACCCGACAACACTCCCAACTTCTTGTGTGGACTGACTTTGAACATCACATCATTGTTCCACTCTCCCCATGAATTAATCGTAGACTCCAGAGAAACCAGTGGTGCTCCATCAATCTTTTTGGTAATGACATTGATCAATCCTCCTACCGCCTCGCTTCCATAAAGAGCAGAGGCCGGACCTTTCACCACCTCTATTCTGTCAATCATTGAAGTTGGAATTCCCGATAAACCATACACGGTTGACAAGGCAGAAACAATCGGCATTCCATCAATTAATATCATAGTGTATGGTCCTTCCAGACCATTGATATGGATATCTCCTGTATTACAAATGTTACAGTTCACTTGAGGCCTCACACCGTTCACATTTGCCAATGCCTCGAAAATATTTGGAGTAGGATTTTTAGAAAAATAAGAGGAGTGATAAATCTCAACAGGAACTGTACAATTCTCTCGACTGATAGGTTTCATTGTAGCGCTGATCACCAACTCACGTAAGACCCCGAGTGTATCCGGAGCAGGAAAGCCCGGAGGAGGCGCCTCTTGTGCACTAGAAAGACTTGTACATAAAACCAGAAAACTTATAACTATCCACTGTTTCATTCTATCTCCACTTATAGTTTGGGCAGCAAATATATAAAAGTTAGACTAATCTAACTTTTTATCTTTTGCCCCCCATGATATATATTCGTAGCCATGCTTTCCAATACCGAAGAAAATTACCTCAAGGCGCTCATTCATTTGACCGTAGAAAAAGGGCTTAAAGACGCCGGAACCAATGAATTGGCCCAGCTCCTAGGAGTGAAGCCTGCCACTGCAACGGACATGCTCAAAAAGCTCAAGACTAAAAAATTTGTGGACTATAAAAAATACGGCCGCATCACTATCACGGCTGCCGGACGCAAGCATGCCATTGAGGTCATCAGAAAGCATCGACTGTGGGAAACATTTCTCTTCGAAAAACTTCACTTCTCTTGGGACGAAGTGCACGAAGTAGCAGAACAACTCGAACACATTCAGAGTAAAAAATTAATCGATGAGTTGGATCGACTACTAGGATTTCCATCCGTAGATCCGCACGGCGAACCTATTCCAAGTTCGAAAGGAGAGCTAAAAGTAAAACCTCGCATCACTCTCGCCGAAGCGCCACTCAAAACAACACACATCGTAATGGGAGTAAACGATGATCACGCGGAATTCCTGCAATATGTAGACAAAGTAGGATGTAAAATCGGCGCAAAAATCAAGGTCATCCTAAGACACGGATTCGACGATTCGCACGAACTAGAAATCAACGGAAAACGAGCCCTAGTCACCGCCAAATTCGCCCAACAAATATTCGTAGCGTAAACCTGCGGTGTCGGGTACCTGCGGTGTCTGGTACTGCGTGACGGGTACTTCGTGACGGGTTTTTGCTTCGCAAAAGGTTTTCCGCTGACGCGGAATCGGTTTTAGCATAAGCTAAATCGAACTGATCTTATTCCGCGTCAGCGGAAAACCATGAGCGCAGCGAATACCCGCCACGAAGTACCAGACACCGAAGGTACCCGTCACCGAAGGTACCTCACTCGCCGAAGGCGAACAGGGGGTAGCCTCGCTCTCCTTGGGGGTTGTAGAAATCTAAGAAGTGAAGTTTGTACACCCTTTCATCTGGAGTTTTTATTGCGTAGACATATTCCGGATACACCGTGTATTGACCCGCATCGAGATCAAAAAACTTCCAATCGTATCCTATTACATTTGAATAAGAACTGTAATTATTTTCCTGAATAGAATTAAAATCAACACTATCATATTCTTGAAACACCCGCTGCGCGCGTACTCCAGCTTTATCATTTATAAGAACACCTGTCACCAAATAGGGAGTGTATGGATCATAGAATAAATGAACATATTGGGTAAAACATAAATCCCATTGAACCGGATAGACCTGAATTATTTCATCAGAACTTAATTTAATTCCCAATCCCAAATCTCCTTCATTTATAGGGATGAACAATGTTTCTCCTTGTGTAGAATTCAATGCACCATATTCCATGGTGAATCCATTTTCCTGAAAATCATAACAACGTATTTTCAATTTGGGATAAGGCAATCCTTGTGTAGTATACCCTCTATCAAGAATCCAAATCTTTTGTTCTCTCATCCAATCACCTATGACTAGACTGTCTATTCCCCCCGATGGCGCATCGGTCTTATATGTTAAGCCCGCCTCACTCATTACTGCTGTCCATTCCGAACTTTCCGTTCTGGCCGCCTGCCCGAAGAGTGCAGTATTTAATTGCAAATAATACAAGCCGTCTTTTCTCGAAACCAATAATTCCCATGCATCCTTTTGCATCGTCTTCACTACTTGCCCTTCTGATAAATCATACCACACTACATTGTTATAAGTGCTACCCATTTCGATAGTTTGATAGGTCGTCTCTCGACGATCCACTTTATCAATGGGAATCTCCTCTTTCCAACAAGAAGAGAGAAGCACGCTAATAAAAATTGATATCAAAAAATATCTCATTTCTTAAAATTATATTGTAGAGAAATAAAATAGTATCGTCCCATGGCAATGAGCGACTGTCCTGCTCCTCCCGAATGCGCTCCTCCGCCCGCAACTAGATTAACGGCTTGAACATCTAACGCATTCTTCACTCCCACAGAGAGACTCAAAGCTTTATCAATAAAATAGCGCTGAACATTCGCATCGAGCATCGTGTAGCCTTCGCCCCTTACGAGTTCTGCTTCATTATTTTCATTTAAAATAAAATTGGGATTTCCACCCAGCCATCTTGCAAAAGCCTGTACATTCCAATTACGTGAATCATTGTACCAACCAATAGATGCGCTTCCTTCTTGTGTGTACAAAGAACCATTGTAATCAGTGCTTTCACGCACATTTCCACCATAGGCCAAGGTTCCTTTCCAATTTCCCTTATAAATGGTTTGTTCTAAGTTGAAGCCAGCTGTTTCATATCGCCCTATATTGACATAAGAATATAATGTCGCATCGACTTGAGCTAGAGATATCAAATCTTGAATTTTATTGTAGAATAAAACTGCCTCTGTTTTTCCGAACCAATTTTTCCATTCTGTTTTCTTAGAAAATGCTGTTTGAAACTGATGGCTTCGCTCTGCTGAAAGATCTTGACTTCCTTGAATATTATGATTCACATCCACAAAAAAGAAATATAACTCCTTCAGCGATGGAGCACGAAATCCATTGGCATACGAAGCTCTCCACGACCACCATCCATTATTCCACATCATCTGTAATGAGGGAATAACAGGCATTTCATAAGCACTGTTATAACCAGCACGCACTCCCGGTTTCAGCGACCAATGTGTGTTGAAATGATAAATTGCTGATGCGAATATTGCCGCATCTAAAATAGATTGCTCTTGATCTGCAATTCTTCTACCGACTGTACTTTCATAAGAAACATCATACCCCAACTCTGAACTCCATTTTTTATTCTCAGAATTATAATAAGCCGCACCACGCGACATCCATAGATCAAACCGTGCGGTGTCTTGCGCTCCTTCTTGCATTACTAGTGTTTGATTCAAGCTCGTCAAATCTGTGACGTAGGAATTCTTTTTTCTTTTGTATTGATTATATCCAAAGACTTGATTGCTCTCCCATCGCTCATTCCATTTTTTAATCAATGTCAATCGCGCATCATTTCTATTGGTATGATAGGTATCATCAAAAGCACTTTCACCGAAAGGAGCGCGCGGAGTGCCTCGATTAATGATCAACTCATCAAATAATTGATAAGCACCATCTATTCTCCACCCCTTTTTATTGATACCACCACGAACGGTGAGACCATGCTGCAGGCGCGGCTTCCATGAGCGCACACGACTGCTATCCGCGATCCAATCTTTGAAAGTTGCGCTCCACTCTTCACCCGCTGTCCATCCATCAAATTGATTTCTGAAACCATCAACTGCTACATAACCAAACTTGAAATTGCGCTGTGCGCTGAATTGATTATTGAAAGTTCCAACAGACTCGGCATAACTCTTTGCAAGAATATCCCACTTCGAACGACCTTCCTTTTTAGTGATGATATTGATTGTTCCTGCAATGGCGTCACTTCCAAACTGCACACTCAATGGACCTTGCACGACTTCGATGCGTTCGACATTTGCTAAATTAATTTGACGTAAATCGATGTTACCATCTGTTCTCCCGATCACGGGAACGCCGTCCATGAGGATCTTTACATTCGATCCTCCCATACCTTGTATAGAAAGCGAACTACCAAGAATCGCATCTTGGCCAATACGAATATTCATTTCTTGTATTAACACATCCTCCAGATTCACAGCGGCCAATTGATCTATTCGCTTGCGATCAATCACACGCATTCGATGAATGCTCTGGTCAGCGCGCACAGCATCATGCTGTGCAGTGATCACCACGGCATTCATCATATTGTCCTTCGAGGTAAGGCCAATTACATTTTTTCCTTTATGAATAAAAATGGGACGCGTATCATAACCGACCAATCGTAGTTCTAGAAGCAGCGAATCATTTACCTGAAAACAAAGCGCAGGAACCATCACTCTACCGTCTGCATCCGCATTGATCGTCCCATAATTGGGCAACCTAATAACTACACCCGGCAATGGCAAACTATCATGACTATCCACGAATACAAGTTCAGTCTGTCCTCGCATGAGCGAGAACAGACTGCAAAACACAAACACAAGAAAATTACACTTTATATGCATCTTGAATTCCTCTTACAATATCTCTCCAACCTTCCAATTCAGGGATACCTGGTTTTCTTTTTCCAAAAAATTGAACAATTAATTCTCCCTTCGCATCAAAGCACTCTAAGGACGTCACTATACCATCCACCGATGGTTTTCTTACAATCCAAACGTCGACAAGCGATGCTGATTTAATATGTAGATTAAATCGCGGATCCATAACGTTCAACCATTCATCCATTTCGATGATGCGATTGACTTCACCTGAAAAAATCTGGATCATGCCATGATTTCCAACAAAAGACATGATGGGAACTTTCAATTCAGAACAAGCTTTCAGCATTCCTGCAACAGCTCTCGAACCAACACGGATAGCATACTCACCTTCCGGCGCATTGCGCAAGGCATCTTGTCTGGATAAATTATATTTTTTTACCAAACCAAAAAACTCATGTGTATCCTTCATCTCCAACCATCCTTGCTTGAAGGCAGAGACATCAACACTTTCAGGATTTGAATACTGAGGAGGACTAGATACTTCCTCTAGCACAACTGAACGATCTGCTATTTGAAAATCATTCACCAAAGAATGATACGCAGATTCATTCGACTGATCAGTTAAGTAAATTTTATGTATCGCACTTCCATTTTTATCAAAAAACTGAATGCTCTTGCGATCTCCCTCCGATACCGCCAAAGCATATTTCCAAACACTGAAGAAAATACGAAGGTCAATCCATTCTCCTAAAAACATACCCACCATCGGACCGTTGAACTCAGGCTTATCATATTCACCTTTCACCTCATGTACCACGCTATCATTGCGCGTCAAGGCCATCACATGACCCAAAGAGTCAACTGATTTCAAAATATCAATAAATGAAGGCTTTAAAAAAATGACCTCCTCTTCACTCTTTGTTGAAAGCAATTCTAATTCGGTAGCTCCTAAAATTTCAGCCGCATTTCTGATACGGGTTTTTGGTTGTGCTTGTAAAAGATCCGCCCAACGCTCCTTTAGTGTTTTTTCCATTAATTCCATGATCATATCTCTTTATATAGTTCGTGATAATTCTGAGGTAATGTGAATGAGGAGCTGGTCTTTAAAAGAGATGATGTCAGCATCTACTCCGAAACATTCTCTCATCATCCTTTTCGTAAAAACCTTTTCTGGCGTGCCTTTCGAATAGACCTCACCATTGTTTAATACAATAATTTCGTCGCAAAACTGTGCAGCCTTTTGAATGTCGTGTAACACCACAACAGCAGTATTCCCTTGATCGACGAAGGATGAAACTCGACTCAATAATTCATGTGCATACTTGATATCCAAATGATTTAATGGCTCGTCTAACAATAAACATTTTGCTTGTCTAACTCCATTGATATCCTTGAGTTGAACGAATGTTCTGCTCAACGAAACTCGTTGTTGTTCTCCTCCTGATAACTGCTGATAAGGCTGAAAAGCCATGTGATCCAATTCTGCCAGATCGAGTTCATCCTCTACAATAATTGAATCGTTAAGTTGTGGGCGTGCTTTGAAATGCGGGTACCTTCCCATCATGACTACTTCCTGCACATTGAATTGGTGAGCAGTAACACCGGATTGACGCAACGCCGCGCGCTCTTTGGCAAGTTCCTCGAGCGAATAACTTTGCATGCACCGATCATTCCATGTAACACTTCCACTGGTAGGTAGGTGCTCCATGCTCAAAAGCTTCATCAGCGTAGACTTTCCGGCACCATTAGCTCCAATAATTCCAACCAACTTTCGTGGCTGAATATGAAAAGAGACATTATTAATTAGTACTCTTCCATTCACGCGATACGACAAATTCGAAACTGTTAGCATACCTGATTCCTCCTTTGATTTTTTCTCAACAGATGAATAAAAAATGGTGCTCCTAAAATCGCCGTGACGATTCCCACTGGTAGTTCGGAAGGAAGCACCACTACTCTCGCAATCATATCAGCAAGCACCATCACCAATGCACCAACAATCGCGACAAATGGTATAGACCATCGATGATCGCTGCCCACGATGAGGCGAACGATATGCGGAATCACCAAGCCGATAAAACCAATGACTCCGCAAAAGGCTACCGCAACTCCAACGCATAAGCTTACCAACAAGATGATGCGTCGCTTCAATTTTTCTACTGAAACACCAAGATGCAGTGCCTCATATTCGCCCAATGTCATCAAGTTTAATTGTTTTGCATTCCATCGCATGGAAATGAACAGAACGATAGCCAAACACAAGAGGACAGTCACTTTATATTGATTGAGACCACCAAAACTTCCAAGCGTCCAAAATGTAATCGAACGCAATTGTTCGTCATTGCTCACATAAGAAAGCACTCCAGCACCGGCGCCGCAAATAGCATTGATAGCCACACCTGTCAATATCAATTGCTGTACATCCACTCGATGTTGAATTCTAGATAAGCGCTGCACTGCAAATACAGCGCTAAGCGCGCCGATGAATGCAAATGCCGCCATAGCTGTTCCGCGCATATCGAAGGATGAAGACCATTGTACAACAGGCATAGCAATAATGGCAATTCCCGCCATCAATGCAGCACCTGATGAAATCCCAAGTAGAGATGGCTCTGCTAAATCATTTCGCATCAATGCTTGCAGCGACAATCCTGACATACCCAGAATGGCGCCGACAGTTGCAGCCCCAATTACACGGGGCATTCGAATTTCAAAAAACACAAACGCACTTTCACTTTTTCCAAAAATCAAATTCACTAAATCACTCCACACTATCGGATATGCGCCTACTGTGAAGGCCCAAATCATCGTGATGAAAAGCACAATCAATGCAATCGATATCCCTAATGTCGACTTCAATTCTTAGAAAATAATTTCGTTCTCAATTCAGAAATTCCTTGTACCACGCGCGGTCCAAAGCCCGAAAGCAGTTGACCGTCCATTGAAACAATTCGTTTGTTCTTGTATGCATCTGTCTCAGCAATACCAGAAATTTTTCCCAAACCTTCAACACCTCCCACAGCAGCAAGCCCTGTATCAAACATGACGATGGCTTGTGGATTTGACTTCACCAGATACTCGATGGATAGAGGTTTGTAATCCTCAAATTCTGTGATTGCATTTTTAGCTCCAGCGAGACGAATCATATTTGCCACAGGAGTGTTCATTCCTGAAACCATTAGATTTCCACCACCACGAGCGTAGATAAACAATACACGCTCATCCGTCATCGTATCTTTTAAAGCTTGATATTGCAACTCGATATCCGCAATCAATTCCTTCGATTCCTCCTCTTGTTTCAGTGCATTTGCTATTTCAGAAATAGCATTTTTACTTCCTTCGATTGAATATTCTTTTGTTATTTCAATGACATCAATTCCAGCATTTTTCCATTGTGAAATAAATTCAGGTTTTACTTCATTTTTTACAAGAAAAATATGTGTCGGTTTTAATGCTAAAACAGACTCCATTTGAATGGATCGAACATGTCCCAATACTGGAAGTTTTGTAACGACAACCGGATAAGTCGATGTAACATCTACTCCGACCAAACGATCACCCCAGCCTAGCATGAACAATGTTTCAGTGATTGAACCGTTCAAAGAAATCACACGCACCCGCGAGGTTTCTTGCTCAGCGGACTTAGCGGCATCATTGCAGGAAAATAGCAATGTTGCAAAGAGAAGGGCTAAGATTAGTTTATTCATTATTTCACCTGGAATTTTTGTTGTGAAACAGCACCGTTCGATTGAAGCGAAAGAATGTACATTCCAGTATTCAAAGCGGAGACATCGATACGCTGCGTTTGAAGTTGAGCTCCGATATTTAAATTATTCTGAAGCACCACACGACCTTGCAAATCATAAATTTGATAATTAGTCTTGCCCGCATTTTTTGAATCTATAAGCACTTGAATAAACTCATCCGCTGGGTTTGGATATACCGCAAGAATTTGTGCAGCATCATTTTCAAAAATGTTGGACACGCCTAACTTTTCTTTGGTAAATTCATAGTTACCATTAGCGCTTCCTCCAAACCCTGTGAATACTACTTTCCAAACATCACCGTCTTGTTCTTTAACGAAATAAACCACGTCACTCGCCACTTCGAAACCCATGCCGGTGAAGGTTTTCCAATCATAACCGATGGTATTTATTTCCTCCGAAAATTCATACGAACCATAATCTTCAAACGACTCTTGATCCACACCATCCGCTTGAATGACCGTCACATTTGGATGATGAAGCACACCTGCCACAGTGTAGGCCGTTGGGACATAGTCAGTGTACTGGGTGAAGAGCAAATCCCATGATTCAGAAGCAGGTTCACGATCTAAAAATTCATTATTGATAATGGAATAATATCCAAAGACTTTTCCTGCATAATCTGCTTTATCGAGAGCCAATACCTGAGCATTGCCCCCATTGATATCTGCGATTTCAAAATTGTATACTCCAGCAAGCGTAAGATTTACAAGTTTCAATTTCTTGAGTTCACCGGCCGTAGTTTGTACTATGTAAATACTATCACCCGTTACGAAGTGTGTGACAGGATTGTACATTCCCCAACCGAAGTCCAATGGTGATCCGCTGTTGTTTTGATCAAACGCCCCAAGTTCCCAAGAAGTAGCGCTATTGTTGAGTGCAGGCCATCCGTCAAAGCCACTTACATCCACTGATTCCCAATCAGCTATTGTGCCGTTAGGATACACCTTTGCAATGTTTCCAGTGGCTGCATTGATATGTATAGAAGAAGAAAATGTTCCGATACTAAAAGCGATATCCCACTCCGTTTTCGGCGCCGAAGCCATTTCACCATCTTCCATAGAATACCACACCTGATTGGCATATCCAGCGCCTTGCGACACAACATCCTGCACCATCTGCGCTGGAGATGTGATTGAGATAAGTAAGATTGCTAAGATGAAAACCGAATGAACGCTCGGTAAATATTTTTTCATGACCTTGTTATTTAGATTGATTATTGACAACGCAAATAACAAGTACATTCCTCACTCACATCCTACCATAAAAATGGTATTCCCATGCGTGAGGGTTAAAATACCTCTTTTGTGGTAGTGAAGGGTTAGGAGTTCGGGGTTTGGGGTTAGGAGTTAGGGGTTAGGG
>OFDC01000381.1_pt1 | contig 35193 bp, 36 predicted proteins | sample 1520941 | NCBI WGS metagenome assembly OFDC01 (sample SAMEA94258168, study PRJEB24077) | hot springs metagenome | biome: Aquatic biome; feature: Water | place: India | collected 2012-12-06 | depth 5 m | reverse complement strand
GAGGAACCCGCGCCGGTCGGCGGGCGCCAGAAACGGTCGGAACTCCGGGGCAGCAGTCGATGAAAGCCTTCACCGCGCCGGCCGCGCCCGTTCCGGCGGTCAGACCCATGCGTATCGGACTGGTAACCCCCGGCTGGCCGGGCACCTCTGCCGCAAACGGCATCGCCTCGGCGGTGTACGAACTGGCCAAGGGCCTGACGGCCATCGGGCACGAGGTCACGATCATCTGTCACTGGACCGACTCGCCCAGCGACGATCCGCGGGTGATCGTGATTGACGAAAAGCCGGTTCCGTTCTGGGGCCGCCTTCTCTTCCGGCTGTTCCCCGACCATGTCGTCCGCAATGCCACGATCGCCCGCCTGGCCGAGGCCGCGAAGACCGCGATCGACCGGCACGGGATCGAGATCCTGATGATGGAGGAAACCTTCGGCTGGGCCGGGGAAGTCCGCCGCGCCCTGCCGATCCCGGTGGTCGTCACACTGCACGGCCCGCACTGGCTGCACCGGGCCAAGCCAGGGCGGCCCAAGCGCGGGCCTGACGCCCGCCGCGAAGACTGGGAGGCTGCGGGCCTTTCCCGCGTCGACGGTCTGATCGCGCCCTCGGCGTCGGTCCGCGACCAGACCGGGGTGGAATGGGGCCTGCCGAACCTGCCGACCGCCGTCATCGGCAACCCGGTCCACCTTGACCCGAAGGCGGTGCCTTCAGCCCGGCTGACCGACCCGCATCTTCTGTTCGTCGGACGGTTCGACCGGATCAAGGGCGCCGACATCCTGCTGGATGCCTTTGCCCGCGTGGCAGGCCAGCACCCGACCTGCCGCCTGACCTTCGTCGGCCCCGATGGCGGCTTCCCCCAGCCGGACGGCTCCACCCTGCAGCTGGCCGATGCCGTCGCGCGCCTGCCCGAGGGGGTCCGCAACCGGATCAGCATCCTGGGACGCAAGTCCCGGGTCGAAGTCGCGGCGCTCCGCCAGCAGCACCCGATCACCCTGATCACCTCGCGGTATGAAACCTTCGGCGTCGCGCTGATCGAGGCGATGTCGGCCGGGTCCGCAGTCATCAGCTCCCGCGTCGGCGGCTGTGCCGAGGTCCTGCAGGATGGCACGACCGGGCTTCTGGTCCCGCCGGAAGACGCCCGGGCCCTGGCCGACGCCTGCCTGCGGCTGCTTGCCGACCCCGACCTCCCGTTGCGGCTTGGGACAGCGGCGCAGGCCGACGTTGCGGCCCGCTTTTCGTCCGAAACCATCGCGCGCGAGGTCGTTGCCTTCCTCGCGCCGCTGGTTCGTTCGGTTTAGATCCCCAGCTTGCGCAGCCGGTGGTCAAGGCGGCGGTAGATCACCGGCGGCAGCAGGTTCTGCATGATCCGGTGCCGCGCCTCTTGCCGGTCCTTCTGGTCCTTGGTCCCCGGGCGCGGCTTGAACAGGGTGGAATGCGCCACCTTCGTCGAATCCCAGGTCGCGGTGTAGTAGTAAAGGGCGATCGACATCCGCGGTTCCTTGTCCGGATGGTTCACCGGCTCGGGGTTGCCGTGCCAGGTGGTCGATCCGGTGTTGAAGCAGCACATCCGGTTGAACAGCGGCTCGAACCCCGCGACCTTGGCGGTCATGTCGTCGTTCCAGATCTCGAACGACCCTCCGTATTCTTCCTTCCAGTCCTTGTTCAGGTAGATCAGGACGTTCAGCCGCCGTTCCAGGTTCAGCTTGCCCTGCCGGTTGAAGTCGGCGTGGATATCAAGGTGCCCGCCGTTCGACACGACATGGATGCCGCCGCCCGAGAAATAGGGGTCGGGGATCAGCCCGTCGATGCCGGTCAGTTCCTCCAGATAGGCCAGGAACGCCTTCGAGTTCAGCGAATGGAACAGCGCCCGCGTATAGGGGCCCAGGCGTTCCGGCATGTAGGCAGCCTTCAGCTTTTCCTGCGGGCGGTTGAAAAAGCTTTCCGCGGCCGGCAGCTCGCGCAGCTCTTCCCGGACCTTCTCCAGGATCTGCGGCGGCATGAAGTTGTCATAGCAGCCATAGGGATAGGGCTTTCTCGACCGATAGACTTCTGCGGCGGCCTTGCCGTACTCGCGTGCGGCGTCCATGTCGATCAGCAGCGTCTCGGGATCGATGGGCAGGGTTTCAACGGACATAACAACCTCTCAGTCTTCGTCTATCAGGGCTTTGGGATACGGGTCGCGGGCAAGAAGGCCACGCGCCCGGGGAAACGGAAACTCTCTTATTCATAACGCAGCATGTGCGTCCTCGGCACCCCCTGCGACCATTCGCCGGAAGACCTCGTTTCCGGCCAGAAGCTCGTCATAGCTCCCCTGGGCCAGAAGCCTGCCGCGGTCCATCAGGAAGATCGTGTCGCAGGTCTTCACCGTCGTCAGGCGGTGCGCGATCAGGATGATCGTCTTGTTCGCCCGGATGCGGTCCACCGCCTCCATGACCACCCGTTCGGTGATGTTGTCGAGCGCCGAGGTCGCCTCGTCCATGATCAGAAGCGTCGGGTCGCGATACAGCGCCCGGGCAATCCCGATCCGCTGCCGCTGCCCGCCCGACAGCCGCACGCCACGCTCGCCCACGAAGGTGTCATAGCCCTGCGGCAGGTCCGACAGCACAAAGTCATGCAGGGCCGCGATCCTTGCCGCGCGCTCGACGGCGGCCATGTCGATCTCGTCCTTCGGCACGCCGAACGCGATGTTCGATGCAATCGTCTCATCCGTCAGGAAGATCGACTGCGGCACATAGCCCAGCGTCCCCTGCCAGGCCCGCACGTTTTCCGGCGTGATCACCTGTCCGTCGACCCGGATCACCCCGTCATCGGGCGTCAAGAGCCCGAGGATCAGGTCCACCAGCGTGGTCTTGCCCGCCCCCGTGCCGCCGACGATCCCCACCGTGGTCCGCGCCGGGATCACCAGATCGACCCCGCGCAGCGTGGGCTTCTCCGCCTCGGCATAGGCAAAGCTCACCCCCTCCAGCTCCAGCTTCCGCTCCAGCCGCAAGGGTTCGGTCCGGGTCGTTCCCGGCAGAGGCAGGGTCGGGGTCGACTGGAAGTCGGCGACAATCGCATCCAGGATCGGCGTCGCCCCCCGCAGCGCCACCAGCCCGTGATAGATCTGCTGCAGCGACGGCAGAAGCCGCATCGTCGAGAACGCGATGACCCCCAGGATCGGGACGACCTCGGTGATGTTGCCGCCGTTCTTCAGAAGCAGGAACAGGATCAGCGCCAGCATCGTGCCGAAGGTGATCGCCTCCAGCGCAAAGCGCGGCAGTTCCTGCACCACGCCCATCGTGGCCCCGGAATGCGCCGCCTTCTCTGCCGCTTTCGAATAGCTGCGGACGTAGGTCCCCTCCAGCCCCATGACCTTGACGTCCTTGATGCCCCCCGTCGCCTCTTGCGCCACAAGGAAGCGGTTCTCGAATGCATCCATCATGTCCGTGCCCAGCCGGTGCAGCCGCCCGCGGAACCGCAGGTAGATCATCCCGTAGCCCAGGCCCAGCACGCCACCAGAGAACAGCGTCACGACCGGGTCGACCAGCATCAGGAAGCCCAGGATCGCCAGCACCAGCAGGCTGTTCGACACCAGCCGCAGACAGGGCAGAATCACCCGGCTGACCAGGCCGTCGACCTCGTTCAGTACGTTCTTTTCCAATTCGGCGCTGTTGCGGCGCAGGAACCAGGGGTAGGGCTGGCTCAGATAGGCCGCCAGCAGCCGGGCAGAGATCGTGTAGCCCCGCATCGTCGAAAAGCGGATCGTCGCATAGGTCCCCGCCGCCTTGATCGCCAGACCCACCATCACCACGAACAAGACCGCGACGGCCAGACCGACCTGAAAGCTGAAATCCGTGGTCAGCCCCGTCAGTTCCGACAGCATCTTCAGCGTGCTGCTGGTGCGGACCATTTCCGGATTGGCCAGCACATTCAACAGCATCAGGACGGCCGAAATCCCGGCGATTTCCGCAGCCGCCACCAGCAGCATGACCCCGGTCAACAGCCAGAAGCGCCGCCGCTCGCGGTGGTCGAAAAGCAGGAAAAGCTTGCGAAACGTCTCGATCACCTGGTGTCCCCATGGCCTGCAGCCGCCACACCTTGCTTCTGCGGCATGACAAAAGAAAGGCAATCCTTGTCCAGTTCAGGGACGACCGCCAAGATCAGGCCGTCCAGATTGCGCCAAATCGCCGCGCTGCGGCAGCTTGAGCGCTCGCGCGGGCGGCCAGGACGAACCGCTTTCGCGCCATTGTCGGGCCTCACATTCAAAAAACTGTTTCTTTTCAGGGATTTGTTCGACCCGTTCCCCGACAGGCCGCCCGATGCAACCCCCGGTTGCGCCCCACGAAATCCACCACCAAAGGCAGAAATCCTGCGCGATTCGCGACTAAGTGCCGCTGCAATCGACCGAAATGTTTCGACGCCGCGACGAACTTTAACCAAAACCCGGCCATATTCTTGCCACTCATGGCGAGCAACCTGACTACAATTCTCGCGTGGAGGTTGCGCAAAATGCTCGCAGGGTTCGTCCTCTTGTCCGCCGTCATCGGGTTCCTGGCGATGGGTGCCACGATCGCCCTGTCGCTGCCGACCTGGATCACGCTCGCCGCCTACCCGGCCACGTGCAGCCTGACGCTGCTGATCGTCGCCGCTGCCGTCAGCATCCGGACCACCGCCGACGCGCCGCGCACCCAGATGCGCCGCCGCCACCTGCACGGCTGACCCGCCGCCCTTCGGCGTTGACCAGGCGGCCAATTGCCATCGCGGCGACGGCTGGGCGGGAATCTTCACGATTTGGCAAGGACGTTCGGCCAAGATTTGCCAAGTCTCCGGCAAAGCGTGATGGCCTGAATAATGAATCACTCTTGGCATCTCGACATACGCCCCAAGAACCCTAAGCTTTGCTCTTGACGGGGGTCAGTTATGTTACGACGATTTCTCCGGTCAGGGAGACTGGAATGGCATTGGGGCTGCTACTGATCGCGATGCTCGGCGCAGCCAGCGTATCGGTAATCCTTTATGTCCATGATTTTGCGCTCTGGGCCGTTCTTCTGGCCTATCCGGTGACCGGGACGGTGATCTTGCTGCCGGGTGTCGCCCTGGTTGGCTGGATCCGCCAGCACCGTCCAGACCCCAAGGTCTCCCAGGGACTTACTTCCCAGTCGCCCGCAGCACCACACCCACAGTCGCCAGCAGGATCTTCAAATCCCTGAAGAACGACAGGTTGCGCTCGTATTCGGCATCGAATTCGGCGCGTTGCGCGAACGTGGACTGGTTGCGGTCAGAGATTTGCCAGGTGCCCGTCAGGCCGGGGCGAAGCGCGTAATAGGCGCTGCCCGGATACAGGTCTTGCTGGTCAAGCATCATCGGGCGGGGGCCGACCAGGCTCATGTCGCCGATCAGGACGTTCCAGAGCTGGGGAAGTTCGTCGAGCGAGCTTTTGCGAAGGAACTGGCCGAAATCGGTGATGCGCGGGTCCTGGGCCAGTTTCTGGTAGGCGTCCCATTCCCGGCGCGCGGCATCGTTGGTTGCAAGGTAGTCCCGAAGTCGCTCTTCGGCGTTCGGAACCATGGTGCGAAGTTTCCAAAGTCGGAACGTCTTGCCGCCCATTCCGACCCGTTCCTGGGTGAAGAACGGTGCATTGCCCGTCGCCTTGAGCGTTGCCGCAAGCACCAGGATCACGGGAAGAACGATCGGAAGGGCAAGCAGCACGAAGGTGACGTCAAGGCACCGTTTCATAAGTCGACGGTAAAGCGGCTCGCGACGCGCACGCACCCAGCCTTCGTTGGCAGTTGCCGACGGCCGTTCAAAGTCGTGCTGTGCTATTCCAGAACGAACGTCCATCCGCAACGCCTCCGAAAGGGTGCCAATCGCTAAGCCAATTTCCGCAGATCCAGCGTGATCCCGCCGATCCAAAAACGCCTGTTGCACTCGTCACTCCACGTCTATCACGCTCAAGCTTCTACCATCCGGGCGCCCTTACCGCAACGTCGTCCTCTGCCGGGGGGAGTCTGGAAAGTGGTTACTTCTCATTGGGTTACACGCTTAGGTTGTGTTGATTTCGTGTTCTGCATCGGGCCCGAAACAGCCGATTGTGAAGACGCTCTGGCAGCCGCCGCCACAATTCAGAACCTGCGCGGAAGCACCGCTATGATTTTCTTCATCTTTTAATCAATGCCTTTGGAATGCCTTGGTCTGGTCACTGTAGTCCAGGCCCGGGGGGCGGCAACAAGTCAGGTTTTTCCCCTCTGCCGAAGGGGTGGATTGTCCCAATACTCGAAACGGTGAATTTTCCGTTAAAGTGACTCAGTAACCACAGTTCCCGCGACGACCGCCGCTGAAACAGGCAGTTCTCGCGCTGTTCTGCGAGGATCGCGATTCGGTTTGGGGGTCAGGGCGCGCTGGAGACAGAGCGGCGGCGCAGTGCGACCAGTGCGACCAGGGTCGGACCCGGCAGCTCAAGCAGCCAGTTCATCTTGATCCCGCCGATCGAGCTGCCAAGGAAGATGTCCACATGGTGAAAGCTCGCCGCGCGGACGACCACGAAGACGCAGACGAAGCCAAGGCCCAGAAGCGCCGGCCAGACCCGTCCCAGGATCCCACGCAAGATCAGCGCCAGCACCGCCAGCGACAGCACGCCCGCACCCGCGATCACCTCGATGAACGCCACTTGGACGATCCGCCGGTCGTTGTACCAGCCCGACAGCTGGGCATGGCAGCGCGCGATCATCGTCAGAAGCGTCTGCAGGTCCGCCTGCTTGTTCACCGCCAGCGCCAGCAGCGTCACCGCCGCGATCCACCAGAACAACCGCTCACGCCGCGCCCCGACCGCGCTGTCCGGAACGGCCCGCGCCGCCCGCGCCGCCGCAAGGCCCGCGACCAGATAGACCACGACCGTCAGCCAGCCGACCCAGGTGTTGTCGCCCAGTCCGGGGCTCCATTGCGTGAAGGCGCAGGTCAGGGTCGTCCGCATGCAGGCCTCCCCGTTTCGCAGTCCGTTACCCGGCGCGGCGTCCGTTCAGCCAGGACAGCGCCTTGCGCACCATCTCGCGCCGCCAGCGCAACTGGCGCCGACGGGTCGCTTCATAGTCCGGCGGGAAGACGATCCGCGCGACATCCGCCGCCACCGCATCATCGCCGGGGGCAGCCCCTCCCGCAACATAGGGCAGGAACCGCTCGGACCTGGGCCAGATATAGCTGTCGAACCAGGTCCAGGTCTTCGTCCGCTTGTAGATCTCCGCGATCTCGCTTGCCAGCGCCGCATCAATCGGCAACGGCGGCGTGGGCCTGCCGAAGTAGCGCAGGTTCCGCTGCATCAGCACCTCGGACTTCGGCGCGTAATAGGCCGGGACCCACAACCGGAACCCCAACTCCCCCGCCAGGCTCGCCACCGCGCGGAAGACCTGGATATGGTCCTCATGCCCGTATTCGCCCCAGGGCCCATGCGCGATCACGTTGCGCATCCCCGTCAGCCGCGGCCGCAGCGCGGTGCGCAAGTTCTGAAACTGCGCCCGGTAGTGCTCCGCGTCAAAGCAGCCCAAAAGCCGCAGCGACGGGTGCGGGAAGACCCCGTACTCCGTCTCGCGCGCCTCGGGCCAGGAGGCGCTGTCGAACACCCCCGATTCCATCATGTCCAGGAAGTCCAGCGTCGGCAGCGGAAACGCCGCCATCGCCGCCCGCCGGTTCGCGCCGAATTCGGGCGCATCGGGCAGCCCACCATAAACCAGCACGATCTTCTCGGCCGCGCGCAGCGCCGAGCAGGCCCAGAGGACCTCGTCATCCGGGTGCGCCATGACGATGGCGAGCTTCTCAAACAACTCGGGAACAGGCAAACTCACCGCGGCTGCACCTTCTCGCCGCTGCGGGCATAGATGTCTTCGTAGCGGATGATGTCGTCCTCACCCAGATAAGCGCCGGTCTGCACCTCGATCAGCACCACGGGCACCTTGCCGGGGTTTGCCAGCCGGTGGATCGCACCCAGCGGCACATAGACCGACTGGTTCTCGCTGAGCAGCTTGACCTCGTCCCCCACTGTCACCTGCGCGGTGCCGGACACCACGATCCAGTGCTCCGCCCGGTGGACATGGCTTTGCAGCGACAGGGCCGCGCCCGGTTTCACGACAATGCGCTTCACCTGGAAACGATCGGCCAAGGCCAGCGTCTCGAACCAGCCCCAGGGCCGGTGGTCGCGCGGGAAGATCTCGGCCTGCCGGACCGACCGCGCCTTCAGCTGCGCGACCGCCGTCTTCACGTCCTGCGCGCGGGACCGGTCGGCGACCAGCACCGCATCGGGCATCGCCACGACCACCAGGTCCTGCAGCCCGATCCCCACCAGATGCTGCCCTTCGACTTCGGACCTGAGGAGGCTCCCCTCGCAGTCGATGGCCGTCACCGCGCCTTGCGTCACCGCAGCGCCCGCGTCCCCGCCATTCTCGCGCCAGACCGCGTTCCAGTCGCCCAGGTCCGACCAGGCGCCCATCAGCGGCACGACCTCGATGTTCGTGGCCTTCTCCATCACCGCATAGTCGACCGAGATGTCGCGCGCGCCCTCCCACGGGGCCTCGGCCAAGCGCAGAAAATCAAGGTCCTTGCGCGCCTCGGCCACCGCTTCGGTCACCGGGCCAACCAGGTCAACGGCATGCGCCTCAAAGGCGTCGATCAGCACCCTGGCCTGGATCAGGAAAATCCCCGCGTTCCACAGATAGCGCCCCTCGGCCAGCATCGCCTCGGCCACCTCCAGCGCGGGCTTTTCCACGAACCGCGCCACCTTCTGCGCCTGCCCCTCGACCGGGGCCGCGCCCAGCTCGATCCAGCCATAGCCGGTCTCGGGCCGGTCCGGGCGGATGCCGAAGGTCACGATCTGCCCCGCCGCCGCGCGCGGCAAACCCACGGCGACCGCCGCGCGGAAGGCGTCCACGTCCGGGATCGCGTGGTCGGTCGGCATCACCAGCATCAGCGCATCGGGATGCTCTGCGGCCAGATGCACTGCCGCCGCCAGAATCGCCGGGCCCGTGTTCTTGGCCGATGGCTCGATGACAATGGCCCCGGGCTTGATGCCGTCCGCCGCCAGTTGCTCGGCCACGATGAAGCGGAAGTCCGAATTCGTCAGCACCAGGGGGGCCGCCGCACCGGGTGCGCCCCGCATCCGGCCTGCAGCGGCCTGGAACAGCGTCCCCTGCCCCGTCAGCGGCACGAACTGCTTGGGAAAGCTCTTGCGCGAGACAGGCCAGAGACGGGTCCCCGACCCGCCGCACAGAAGAACCGGAAAAATCTCAGGCATGACCTGAATGAACTCCAACCTATGGTCCGGCCCCTTGCGCGACCGCCGCGAATATCTCGTCTCAAGTCTGGGCCAATTTAAGCCCAGAATCGGGCAAAGGGGATACGCATTTGCGGCCGGAACGCAACCGACACGGTCCCGGCACCGACCGATTGCCCGCCGGGGCTTAGCGATCCGATGCGCCGGTCACCCTCCAGTTGTGTCTCACCCCAGCGCGCCCTATATATATAGTGTGCGTTGCCCCTGCCCCGGGCAGCATCTTCCCCTCGCCCCGCCCGCACCCTATAACGCGGCCAAGCCGAGGAGACCCGCGAATGCGCGAAGCCACCGTCACCCGCAAGACCGCCGAGACCGAGATTTCGGTCACCGTCAACCTTGACGGCACCGGCGCGCACGACTGCCAGACGGGCGTCGGCTTCTTCGACCACATGCTTGACCAGTTGGCCCGCCACAGCCTGATCGACCTCACCGTCGCTGCCCGCGGCGACCTGCACATCGACGACCACCACACGGTGGAAGACGTGGGCATCGCGCTTGGCCAGGCGCTGGTGAAGGCCCTGGGCGACAAGCGCGGCATCCGCCGTTACGGCCATTTCCGGCTGGCGATGGACGACGCCCAGATCGCCACCGCGCTCGACCTGTCCGCGCGGCCTTTCCTCATCTGGACCGTCGATATGCCCACGCCGAAGATCGGCACCTTCGACACCGAGCTTGTGCGCGAATTCTTCCAGGCCCTCTCGACCCACGGCGGCATCACGCTGCACGTGGACAAGCTGCACGGGTTGAACAGCCACCACATCGCCGAAGCCACCTTCAAATCCGTCGCCCGCGCCCTGCGTGAGGCCGTCGAACCCGACCCCCGCCTCGGCGACGCGCTGCCTTCCACCAAGGGCGCGCTCTAGCCTTTCATCTTTGCCAGAAATATCCCCGCCGGAGGCTCCCGCAGCCTCAAGCCCGCGACCCGGATAACCAGATGCTCACCGCCCTCGTCGACTACGATTCCGGCAACCTCCACTCCGCCGAGAAAGCCTTCCAGCGCATGGCGGTTGAGGTCGGCGGCGGTGACATCCTCGTCACCTCGCGGCCTGAGGACGTCGCCCGCGCCGACCGCATCGTGCTCCCCGGCGACGGCGCCTTCCCGGCCTGCCGTGCTGCCCTCGGCTCCTACGGCGGGCTCTTCGAAGCCATCGAAGACGCCGTCATCCGCCGCGCCCGCCCCTTCCTCGGCATCTGCGTCGGGATGCAGATGCTCGCCAGCCGGGGCCACGAATACCGCCTGACCGATGGCTTCGGCTGGATTCCCGGCGACGTCGTGAAGATCGAACCTGCGGACCGGACCCTCAAAGTCCCGCACATGGGCTGGAACGACCTGATCGTGGAACGCCCGCATCCGGTCCTCGACGGCATCGCCACCGGCGACCACGCCTATTTCGTCCACTCCTACCACTTCCGCGTCACTGACCCCGCCCACCGCCTCGCCTTCTGCGACTACGGTGGTCCCATCACCGCCATCGTGGGCCGCGACAACATCCTCGGCACCCAGTTCCACCCCGAGAAAAGCCAGGCCGCGGGCCTCCGCCTGATCGCCAACTTCCTGCGCTGGCGGCCCTAGGGTCCTCGTCTCCGCAAGGTCAGCGCCAGCCCGCCCAAGATCAGCGCCAGCCCCAGGAAATGCCGCGCCTCCAGCCGTTCCCCAAGCACCAGCCAGCCCAGCCCCGCCGCGCTGAACGGGATCAGGAAGGTGACCAACGAGATCGCGACCGCCCCCGCCCGTGCCAGTATCCGGAAGAAGATCAGATAGGCCACCGCCGAGGACAGCACCGCCAGCGCCACCACCGCCGCGACCGGAGACCACCCCGGCCAGGTCAGCGCCCAGGGCCGGTCGAGCGCAAGCCAGACCGGCGTCAGCATCACCGCGCTGGCCGCAAGCATCCCCGCCGCCGTCTGCAGGGGTGTCACCCCCGCCGCCTTGAACCGCCGCCCCCAGACCCCGGCCAGCCCATAGGACAAGGCCGCCCCAAGACAGGCCAGGATCGCCAGAAGCTCGCCCCCCAGGTCCTCGCCCAGCATCATCACCACGACGCCCGCGAACCCCAGCCCCACCCCCGCCGCCTTGACCGGAGTCAGCCGCTCGTCCCGGGTCGCCAGATGCGCCACCAGCACGGTGAAGAGGGGCGTCGTCGCGTTCAGCACAGACGCCAGCGCCCCGGTGATCTGCCCCTGCGCCAGCACGAACAGCGTGAAGGGCACCAGGTTGTTCAGCACCCCCATGACCGCCAGCGCGGGCCACACCGCACGCCCGGGCATCCCCTGGCCCGAGACCCGCACCACCAGTCCCAGCACCAAAGCCGCCAGCGCCACCCGGCCCCAGACAATCGTCAGCGCAGGCAACCCGGCCAAGGCCAGTTCGTTGAACAGAAAGGACCCTCCCCACAGCAGGGAGACGGTCCAGAGAAGTATCCAGTCGGCAGGCTTCATCCAGCCCTGATGCCCGAAGCGCCGGGCAAAGGCGACCCGAAACCTGCTTACTTCACCCGCTTCCAGTTCTGCTTCTTGCAAAGCAGTCCGCCAGCAACGCATCCAGCTAGCCGCAGAGTGTCGCCGCCAAGAGTAATGGTTCCGTAGTATGTCTTCCCGTTGGAGGGGCGAAACACGGAACCCTCGTATGCTCCGTCACCCTGCGGAACCATGTCGATTACGATCGTCTTGCCCTTGTTCTCGGATTCATAGGGCGATCCATCCTCTTTGAAACTCGCGGTGATCTTTCCGCAGAACGCCGCTGCACAAGGCGCGATGGTCACATGCGCAAATGCCCCGTCATCAACTTCGGTCTGCCAGATCCCCTCGACCGGATCGGCCCAGGCCGCGCCCGCCATCATCGCCAGCGCCGCCGCAACTGCGAAAACCTTCATCTTGCGTCCTCCTCTCCGCAATCTCCGTTGTCCGCGACAATGCTCCGTTCGCAAAACCGATCAAGCGTGACGTGGGGTCGCTTTTGCCCGCTTTTCATTCCGCCCGCCCCATGCCAAAGACCCGCCATCCAGCGATGGGAGCCCGCGATGATCCTCTACCCCGCCATCGACCTGAAGGACGGCCAATGCGTCCGGCTCCTCCGCGGCGAGATGTCAGAGGCCACCGTCTTCGGCGACGACCCCGCCGCCCAGGCGCTGAAGTTCCAGGCAGCGGGGTGCGAATGGCTCCACCTCGTCGACCTGAACGGCGCCTTCGCGGGCCAGCCGGTGAACGGCGCGGCGGTCGAGGCGATCCTGAAGGCCGTGAGTGTCCCCGCGCAGCTTGGCGGCGGCATCCGCGACATGGCCACCGTCGCGATGTGGCTGGAGAAAGGCCTGTCCCGTGTCATCCTCGGCACCGTCGCCGTGGAAAATCCGGCCCTCGTGCGCGAGGCCGCCCGCGCCTTCCCCGGCAAGGTCGCCGTCGGCATCGACGCGCGCAAGGGCCGCGTCGCGACCAAGGGCTGGGCCGAGGAGACCGACGTCATGGCCACCGACCTCGCCCGCAGCTTCGAGGACGCCGGAGTGGCGGCCATCATCTACACCGACATCGACCGCGACGGCGCGATGCAGGGTCCGAACATCGAGGCGACCGTTGCCCTCGCCCGCGCCGTGACCATCCCCGTCATCGCGTCCGGAGGTGTCTCCCGCATGGAAGACCTCCTCGCGCTGCGCGACACCGGCGTCATCGCCGGGGCGATCTCTGGCCGCGCGCTTTATGACGGGGCGATTGATCTGGCCGCGGCGCTGAAGGCGCTAGAGTCAGGCATCTGACACAGGATACAGGCTGTCCGAGCTTTGCCTCGGTGCACCCGTTCTTTGAGCCCGGAACCGACCAACTTACGCACGTCACTCCATTAGCTTTCAGTAGCGTTCGCAAGCCTTGATGTTGACTAAGAAAGTCGGATGCACTATCTATGACATCTGACAGTACAGGTCGACTGAGGTACTTCTGTGCCGATAGTGCTGTCCCGTCGGTCGCAAGGCCGGTCACTTGCCTAGTGCTGTGGGCCTTCGGGTTTGGAAAGTCGAGGAACTATCCTGTGGGGGAGGCTATGCCTCCCCCTACTCTTTTCCGGATCAAAAGAACGGCTCACCGTTGCTTGCCATCTCGGCGACCCGGCCAAACGGGACGTGCTTGAGGACAGAAACCCTTTGCTCTTTCAGATAAGCGCTCTCAACATAGACGTCGATGCCACGGGCCCCATCAGGCAGACCGTCGAATCCGCGCGTGACAGAGAAGAAAACGGTGTAACGCTCGGTTCCTGGTCCATCGGGGCGGCTGTAAAGCCTATACACAGTCCAGTTCTTTCCGCCCCCTGTCGTCCGCGTGGTCAATGCCACCGAAGTCGTCGGACGTTGGATCAAGCCTTGCATGATCTGCACAAGGAGATACGTTTTGTCGTGCCTCATAGGACAGAAGACGCGCATCGGCATGCGCTCCACTATCACATCGTCTTCTCTGATGACGCGGGCACCCTTGATCTCCTCGCTGTAGCAATGATTGCTGAAGCGCATACGTACAGAGAACTCGGCGTTCTCTTTGGTATCCTTGCTCGTCCAGGAAAAGCGGCCAATATCCTGGCGCAAGTGTGTCAGATCAAAATTTTCGCCTCTAAAGCTTATCGAGCTTGGGTGAAACATCGGAACACTTTCGTACTTGGTCTGACGCAAACCGCGTAGCTAGCTGGAAAAACAAGGTGAGGCCACCGCCGCATGGTTGAACGGTAATCCTCCCCGTTTTTACAGGGCGTAACGTAGAACTCACGCGGCCATTTTCAGCTTTATGGCGGGTGTAACGCCGAGTGCGCTGGGTCTTGATCAAAACGCAGAAAGACAGGGCCACACCTTCGTCCGCGACCACTCGCCTCATTCCATTCTGCCCATCCCGGGAGCACCCTCACCCCATGCCCCTCCGCACCGACACCCTCCCCCGCGCCTCATCGCTCTGGTCCCTCCACCGGCCCGGCGACTTTCTCGACTGCTACTCCGTCCCATCCACCCTCTCCCCGGCCGAGGCCGCGCGGCGCGGCCTCGCCCTCCCCGGCTGGGCCGCAGCCCTCCTACGACTGCGCAACATCCTTGTCCGCCCCTTCGGCCTGAAGACGGGAGAGCCGGACCGACCGATTTTCCCGACCTGCCAGGAAACCGCTGACGAGATCATCCTCGGCACCGATGACAAGCATCTGAACTTCCGTATCGGCCTGATCCGGCAGAATGGGCGGCTCTACATGTCAACCTGGGTACACCCGCACAACCTCTGGGGCAGGGCCTACCTGCGCCTTGTCATGCCCTTCCACATCCTGATCTCGCGCGGGGCAGTGGCGCGGATGGAAAACGCGCCTTAACCATCGGGTTTCCAAACGGTAAACGCCCACAGTCAACCCCATGATTCCAGATCGGAATCCGGGAATGTCCACCGTGGACACCCCACCGTTCAAACCCGCTTGCTTTTCCGCCTCCCACGCGGCATTCCTCGCCGCATGCTCAAGACCCGCATCATCCCCTGCCTCGACGTCGCCGACGGCCGCGTGGTGAAGGGCGTCAATTTCGTCGACCTGATCGACGCGGGTGATCCCGTGGAGGCCGCGAAGGCCTACGATGCCGCCGGGGCAGACGAGCTCTGCTTCCTCGACATCATGGCGACCGAGGACAACCGGGCCACCATGTACGACCTCGTCACCCGCACCGCCGAGCAGTGCTTCATGCCCCTCACCGTCGGCGGCGGGGTGCGGACACCCGAGGACGTGCGAAAGCTCCTCCTCGCCGGGGCCGACAAGGTCAGCTTCAACTCCGCCGCCGTCGCCCGCCCCGGTGTGGTGACTGAGGCCGCCGACCGGTTCGGCAGCCAGTGCATCGTGGTGGCCATCGACGCGAAAACCGTGGAACCCGGCCGCTGGGAAATCTTCACCCACGGCGGCCGCCGCGCCACCGGGATCGACGCCGTAGCCTTCGCCCGGACCGTCGCCGCCAAGGGGGCGGGGGAAATCCTCCTCACCTCAATGGACAGCGACGGCACCCGCGCGGGGTTCAACCTCCCCCTCACCCGCGCCATCGCCGACGCCGTCGACATCCCGGTGATCGCCAGCGGAGGTGTCGGCACCCTCGACCACCTCGTGGAGGGGATCACCGAAGGCCATGCCAGCGCCGTCCTCGCCGCCTCGATCTTCCATTTCGGCACCTTCACCATTGGCCAGGCCAAGGCCCACATGGCCGCCGCAGGCATTCCTGTGAGGTTGTCATGAGCCTGGAAACCCTCGCCGCCACCATCGCGTCCCGCAAGGGAGCCGACCCGGAAACCTCCTGGACCGCCAAGCTTCTGTCCAAGGGGCCAGAGAAGTGTGCCGAGAAGTTCGGGGAAGAGGCCGTCGAGGCGATCATCGAGGCGGTGAAGGGCGACCGCGTCCGCCTGACGGCCGAGGCGGCGGACGTCCTCTACCACCTCCTCGTCATGCTCGCTGCGCGGGACGTGACGCTGCAGGACGTGCTGCAGGAACTGGATCGGCGCGAGGGGACGTCGGGCATCGCCGAGAAAGCCGCGCGCTGACTCCGAGTTTCGAATTCGTGGTCTATAGCCCCAGGTGCGGAATCTCGATCGCCGGGCAGCGGTTCATCACCACCCGCAGCCCCGCATTCCGCGCCCGCGAGGCCGCGGCCTCGTCCACCACGCCGATCTGCATCCAGACGACCTTGGCACCAAGCCGCACCGCCTCATCCGCGACGGCCCCCGCCTCTTCGCTGCGGCGGAAGATGTCGACCATGTCGACAGGCCCAGCCTCCGCCAGCGTCGCCACCACCGTTTCGCCCAGCGCCTCTTGCCCGGCGAAACCCGGGTTCACCGGAATCACCCGATAGCCCTTGTGCTTCAGGAACTCGGCCACCCGATGGCTTGGCCGGTCGGGCTTCGGTGACCAGCCCACCAGGGCGATGGTCTTCACCGATGTCAGGATGTCGCGGATCTCGGCGTCACTGGGCATGGGGGCCTCCGGGATGAAAAAGGCGCCCAAGGGGGAACCTCAGGCGCCAAGTAGCGGAACGAGGGACAGTGAAGAGAGTACGGGGTTCCGGTCCCGTGCCTCTACCTATTCATTTAGAAAGCTGAATGCGCGGTTAAAGACCTGTCGCAAAGACGTGAACTCACGGGTCCTCATGCCCGCGTCGCCGCATACAGCGACACGGCCGCCGCATTCGACACGTTGAGGCTGCCAAAAGCCCCCGCAAACGGGATGCGCGCCAGCCGGTCGCAGGTCTCGCGCGTCTTCTCGCGCAGGCCCGGGCCCTCGGCCCCCAGCACAAGACCAATGGGCCGCCCATTCGCCCCGGCCACAGCCTCGGCCAGGCTTACCGGGGCCTCGCCGTCCAGTCCGATCAGCACGAACCCCATGTCCTTCAGCGCCTCCATCGCCTCGGCCAGGTTCGTGACCCGCAGATAGGGCTGCCGCTCCAGCGCGCCGCTGGCGGTCTTGGCCAGCGCCCCGGTTTCCGGTGCAGAATGGTGCTTCGGCGCAATGACTGCGCGCGCCCCGAAGACCTCGGCCGAGCGCAGGATCGCGCCCACATTGTGCGGGTCCGTCACGCGGTCCAGAAGGACGACCAAGGGCAGACCCTCTCCGGCGGCACAGACATCCTGGAACCGGCCCCAGTTCAGCGGCCTGACCTCGACCGCCGCGCCCTGGTGGACCGAGCCCTCGTCGATCGGCACGTCGAACCGGCGCGGCTCGACCACCTCGGGCGTCATGCCAGAGGCCGCAACCGCCGCCTCCAGCTTGTCGAGCGCGTTCTTCGTCACCACCAGCCGCAGCTTCTCGCGCCGGGGGTTCAGAAGCGCGTCGCGCACCGCATGCAGGCCGAAAAGCCACACGGTTTCCCGCGCCTCGCGCCGTTCCCCGCGCTCCTTCTCCACCACCCAGGCCGGTTTCTTGCCGCCCGCCGCCATGACTGTCCCCTTGGAAAACCAGCCCGGACCTTTGCTTATGGCCGCGCCCGGATGCAAGCCCGGAATCTTCCCCGACGATACTTGACGCCCCCGGCCCCCTTGAGTACACGACCCCGCAGTGGGCGATATGCTACAAGGTGTGGCAGCGGACTGTAACTCCGCCGAGGCGACTCATGCCTGGTTCGATTCCAGGATCGCCCACCATCCTCCAGTCATCTGCGCTGTTCCGTCGCCTGACGCGGCGGTTTTCGTGCGTTGCGCCGCGCGGGTGACGTGACGGAAAGGAATCACTCGCCAAACCCCCGGTTTCATGTAATGTTAAAAGGATTAACAAACCAACCGGAGGCCGCATGGACCGTCGCAGCTTCACCCTTGGCTCGCTGGGCCTAGCCGCAAGCCTAAGTGCCCGACCGGCCCTCGCGCAAAGCCCCGCCTACCGGGGTCCGAACGTCATCCTCGTCCGCTTCGGAGGTGGGGTTCGCCGGGCCGAGACGATCGATGAAGCCGCGACCTGGGCGCCCTACCTTCGCCACGTCCTGGCCCCGCGCGGCACCTTCATCCCCGACCTGCGCATCGACCGGCTGGAGGGCGTGAACACCTCCCACGCCGAGGGCACGCTGAACCTTTTGACCGGCCGCTACCTCGCCTATCGTGAGCTTCCGGGCATAGGCGACCAGCTGGAACCGACCGAACCCACCCTCTTCGAATACCTCCGCCGCACCTTCGACATCCCCTCGCACCAGGTCCTGCTGGTGAATGGCGAGGACCGCCCGCAGGAGGAATTCTTCACCTTCGGTGCGGGCGACCATTTCGGCCTCGACCTCCGGTCCGAGATGCTGTCGCTCCACCGCTTCAAGCTCTACCGCACCGCGATGCAGCTGGCCGAGCGGAAGCTGCCCGAGGACGAACTCCTTACGGTGACCGAAGAACGCCAGGCCCTCCTCACCAAGGACCCGCGTGGCGCGACGCCCGACCCCTCTCCGCAAGTCACCGCGTTCTGGGAGCGGTGGCGGCAGGATTTCGGCGACACGGGCCTCAAGAACCCGCGCGGAGACAGGCTTCTTACGGAACTGTCGGTCCGCGCGATGCGGGAACTGCAACCGCGCCTGATGATGGTGAACTATCAGGACCCCGACTATGTCCACTGGGGCAACCCCAGCCACTACACACGCGCCATCGCGATCATCGACGAAGGCCTGCAGCGCCTGGTCGCCGCCGCCGACGCGAGCCCCTTCTACCGCGACAACACGATCTTCGTGATCACGCCCGACTGCGGTCGCGACGCGAACCCGCTCGCCGAGGTGCCGTTCCAGCACCATTTCAACTCCCGCTCGGCGCATGAAACCTGGGCGGTGATCTTCGGCCCCGGCATCGGCAAGGGGGTCGTGGACAAGCCCGTCGACCAGTCGGCCATCGCCCCCACCATCGCCGCCGCCATGGGTTTCCGCGCAAACCGCGCCGAGGGCACCGCCATCGAGGGGGCCTTTCTATGACCGACCAGACCCCTGATTTTTCGCAGAAAAATCGTGCCACCGGGGCCGCCTACGGCCCTGGCCGCCTCTCGCGTCTGGGCAGCCTGGCCGCGAACGGTGTCATCGGCACGCTTCTTTGCACCGGCCCCGTCACCGCCGTCGTCGCCCTTGGCTGGCTGACCCGTCGCCAGGGCCACCTCGCCCGAGACCGCTTCGGCCTGACCGAGGAAGCCCCCGGCTGGCTGCTCGGCCCCCGCGAAAAGGGCCGCCTTGCGCGCGCCCTGGGAGGCCTTGCCGCGAACATCCGCATGGGCCTTCTGGCCCTGACCGCGCTTCTGGCCTGGACCCTGCCCTTCACCCTCCTCTGGCTCGGCGCCTGGTGGGCGGGCTGGGAAAACTCGTTCAACAAGGGTTATGAGCAGGCCGTCGTCGGCCCCGCCGTCTTCCTGACCGGCGCGTTCCTCGCCGCCCTGATCCTCCCCGCGCTGCCCTTCATCCTCGCCCATCTCGCGGCCGAGGACCGCCTCTCCGCCGCGTTCGAACTGCGCCGCCTCCGCTCGGCCATTGTCCAGGCCGGCTGGCGCATCCCGGCGCTGGTGGGCCTGACCACCCTTGCGGCCCTGCCCCTTGCCGCCGCCCGCGGGCTCATCACCACCGCCACCGACTGGGCCCCCTGGGTGCAGGACCTGACGGTCGAAGAGGCCGCAGCCCTGAACGGCCAGATCGCGCTGGCGCTGGCCGCCTGGGCCTTCCCGGCCACCTGGGTCCTGCGCACGCTTTCCGCCCGCGCCTATGCCCTCGCCGCGCCCCGCGCTGCAGGCCTGAAACCCGGCCTCTGGGACGGCGCCCATGCGACCGAGGCCGCCGTGCCCGCCAGCGCCCGATCCCGCCTGATGACCACGCTCTGGTACGGCGCGGCCATGGCGATCACGCTTGCCCTGTCCTTCCTGATCCTTGCCGGCCAGTTCCTCGACCACGCCTGGTGGCGCTGGCTCTTCCATCCGGCCCTGACCCTGCCCTGGGCGGGTTAGCCGATCTCGTCCTCGCTGCCCTCGATCCGGAAGCGACGCTCGATCCCCGCCGTCGCCGCGTACCAGGCCGAGGCGCGGGTCCGGTCTTGGTGCGCGGCAAAGGCGGCCCGGTCGCGGAATTCCTCTGCGACGCGCCAGACCAGCGGGCGCGTCTCTGTCACCTCGAAGGACAGGCAGTCCGGTTCGGCCCGGGTCAGCGCAAGATGGTCAGGCAGATGCGTCCGGACCGCGTGGGCCTCGGCCTCGGTCGCGCAGATCAGCCAGCCGGTCAGCCGAACGGTCCCTGTGCCTCGTTCTGTCATCGTGGACCACCCTTCCCTTGCGGCGCCGTGATGCGCTGCATCACTCTTGCACCCTTTCCCGGCGGGTGCGACACAGTCGCCAACGCAGGTGACACATGTCCTTCTCCACCCACTTCACCCATGCCATCACCCGGGCCCCCTCGGCGACGATCACCCGGGGCCTGCGCGCCGTCGACACCGGCACACCCGACCTTGCCCTGATGCAGGCCCACCACGCCGCCTACATCGCCACCTTGCGCGACACGGGCGCGACCGTGGTGGAGCTTCCCCCCCTTGACGCCTACCCCGACAGCGTCTTCGTCGAGGATACCGCCCTTTGCCTGCCGCAAGGCGCTGTCGTCCTGCGCCCCGGCGCGCCCTCGCGCCTTGGCGAGGCGGCCGAGATGGCCCCGCACCTGAAGGCTCTCTACCTTGAAGTCATGGCGATCGAAGGCCCCGAAAGCTTCATCGAAGGCGGCGACATCCTGGTCACCGAACGCGAAATCCTTGTCGGCCGTTCCGCGCGCACCAATGCCGCCGGCACCGCCGAACTGACCCGCCTCGTCAGCCCCTGGGGCCACAAGCTGCGCGAGGTCCACACGCCCCCCGGCGTCCTCCACTTCAAGACCGACTGCTCGCTTCTGGGTGCCGAGACCATCCTCTCCACCAAACGCCTCTCCGCCTCGGGCTGCTTCACCGGCTACCGCGTGATCGACGTCCCCGACGGCGAGGAAGCCGCCGCCAACACGATCCGGTTCAACGACCTGGTCCTGATGCCCGCAGGCTTCCCCCGCACCCGCGACGCCCTCACCGCCGCCGGGTTCACCGTCCGCGAGATCGGCAATTCCGAATGCGCGAAACTCGACGGCGGCATGTCCTGCCTCTCGCTCCGCTTCACTCCCCGATGACCTTCAACATCCTCGCCATCGGCCAGTCCGGCCGCCTGGAACATGAGGCGATCCTCCTCGCCGCCTCGCTCCGCCAGTCCGATCCCGGCTTCACCGGCACGCTTTTCATTGCCGAACCCCAGCCCGGGCCGAAATGGCAGGACGACCCCCGGATGTCCGACCGGACCCGCAAGCGGCTCGCCGCGCTTGGCGCGCAGATCGTGCCGTTCGAGACCCGCACCTTCGGCACCGACTACCCGCACGGCAACAAGATCGAGGCGCTGGCCGCCCTGCCCGACGCGCCCTTCCTCTTTCTTGACACCGACACGCTGGTCACCGGACCGATTTCAGCGATCCGCTTCGACTTCGCCAAGCCTTCCGCCTCGATGCGACGCGAAAACACCTGGCCCAAGGTCGAGCTTTACGGCCCCACCGCGACCGAGACCTGGAAAGCGCTTTACGACCGCTTCGATCTCGACTTCGAAAGCTCGCTCGACCTGGCCCACCCCGACGACTACTGGCAGCGCTTCCTCTACTTCAACGCGGGCTGGTTCTTCCATGAAAGCCCGAAGGCCTTCGGGAACCGCTTTCTCGCCTGGGCCAAGGAGATCCGCGCCAACCCGCCCGAGGAACTTGTCTGTCAGGACCTTTACCCCTGGCTCGACCAGATCACGCTGCCGCTGGTGATCCACTCCTTCGGCGGCGGCCGCCCGGGGCCGGACCTTGCCGCGCTGGACGGCGAAGCCACCTGCCACTACCGGACCCTCCCCCTCCTCTACGCCCGCGAAAGCGACCGTGTGGTCGAGGTACTGGAGGGCCTCGCCGACGACCTTCGCCCCGATCTCCGTCAATGGGGCCAGTTCAAGCGCATGGTGATCCAGGGCGAAGGCGCCAAGGCCCGCGCGCTCTTCGACCGGGCGAACCTCCCCCGCCGCGAACAGATGATCCGCAACGCCCTGAAGCGCGAAGGGTTGTGGGTGCGCTGAACCGATTTCTTCAAAGAAATCGGACCGGACTTTTCGAAAAGTCCGGCGCCTAGATTTCCAGCGTCACCACCGGCCACAAGGACAGGACCAAGAGACCCGCCATCCCCCAGTTGAACGCCGTCAGCCTTTCGGGCCCCTCCAGCCAGCGCCGCACCGCCTGCCCCATCCCGGCCCAGACCGCGACCGAAGGCAGGTTGACGCAGGCGAATACCCCCGCAACCGCTGCATAGGCCAGGGGCGACGGCTCTGCCACATAGGCCGACACCGCCCCCAGCGCCATCGCCCAGGCCTTGGGGTTCACCCACTGGAACGCCGCCGCCTGCAGGAAGGTCATCGGCACGGCCTTTGCCCGCCCCTCGCCCGGCGCCCCCGCCTGCGCGATCTTCCAGGCCAGCCACAGCATGTAGGCCACCGATGCGACCTTCATCGCCACCAGCGCCGCAGGCCAGGCCCGGAACACACCCGCCAGCCCCAGCCCCACCAGGAACACCATCAGCGCGTGGCCCATGCTGATCCCCAGCATATGCGGCACCGTCCGGCGAAAGCCGAAATTCACTCCGCTGGCCAGAAGCATCATGTTGTTCGGCCCCGGCGTGACCGAGGTGACGAAGGCAAAGCCCAGGAGGGCGATCAGCAAATCATATGTCATGCCCGCAATCCTGCACCGCCCGCAGCGACGAGGGATTGCAAACCTGCCGTTTCTGGCGCAAAACTTGCAACAAATGACCACACTTGACGACATAGACCACCGGATATTGCGCGAGCTTTCGCGCGACGCCCGCCAGTCCAACCTCGCGCTTGCCGACCGCGTGGGCCTCTCGCCCTCGGCCTGCCTCCGCCGCGTCCAGGCCCTGGAAAAGGCCGGCATCATCAAATCCTACCGCGCCGTCCTCGACCCCGAGAAACTGGGCATCGGTTTCGTCGCCTACGTCACCGTCGGCCTCGGCAGCCACACCAAGGCCGCGCAAGAGGCCTTTGAACGCGCCGTCGCCCGCGCAGGCGAGGTCCGCGAATGCCACAACATCACCGGCAGCGTCGAATACCTCCTCCGCGTCGAAACCCCCGACCTTGCGGCCTACAAGCACTGGCACACCGATGTCCTGGGCACCCTGCCCCAGGTCCGCGCCATCACCACCTATGTCGTGATGGGCAGCCCCAAGGACGACCGCGCCTGACCGCTTGACCACGCCGAAATTCCCGCCACCCTGCCGCCCAAGGGAGACCGCCATGCCAGCCTCATTCACCGCCGACCGGACCTTGCGCTTCGGCGACTGCGATTTCTCGGGCACCGCCTACTATCCGGCCTACCTCAACCTCCTGAACGGGGTGGTCGAGGATTTCTGGACCTGGCTCGGCTGGCCCTGGCACACGACGATTCCGGGTCAGGACTGGGGCACCCCCACGGTCCACCTGACCTGCGACTTCCGGAAAGCCTCGCGCATGGGCGACCTTCTGACCTTCCGGCTGACGGTCCTGAAGGTCGGCCGCTCTTCCCTCCGCCTTACCCACAGCATCCACTGCGCGGACGAACTCCGCTGGACCGCCGAACAGGTCCTCGCCGCCTGCCGCATCTCGACCTACGAGTCCCTGCCCTGGCCGCCCGAGGTCCGCGCCAAGCTGGAAAGTCTCCTCTAGGACGTGGCGTTCACCGTGTGCTCGGCATTGCCGATGATGAGGCTTTTCCCGGAATAGATGTCCCCCGTCATCTGCAGGGCCAGCCGTTCCGCATCGCGCCGAAGGATGCCTTCGTGGATCGCGCCAATGTCGTCGGGGTCCACCCCCATGACCTCCAGTGCCTCGCTCCCCAGCGCAAGGGCCGAGTGGAACACCTCGCGCATCTGGTGATCCACGCCCTCGCGGATCAGCTCCAGCGCATGTGCCCGGTCCCAGGCGCGGGCCAGCACCACGGCATTCGGGAACTCATCCTTCACCAGCTTGGCGATCTTCGTGGTCGTCTCTTTCTTGTCGGTGGCAATCAACACCGCCCGCGCCGTGTCCGCGCCCGCAGCCTTCAGGATGTCCAGCCGCGTGCCATCGCCGAACCAGACCTTGAACCCGAACGTCTCGGCCGCCCGGATCATCTCGGCATCGTCGTCGATGATGTTGACCGCGATCCGCCGCGCCAGAAGCGGCTGACAGGCGATCTGCCCGAACCGGCCAAAGCCCACGACCAGCACCTGCCCCGACAACCCCTCGGGCGCCTCGACCCCGTCCAGCGACACCTTGGGCGCGGGCTTCAACCGGTCATGCAGGATCACCATCAGCGGCGTCAGCGCCATCGACACGATGATGATCGCATTCAGGATCGCCGCATCCTCACCGGTCAGAAGCCCCACCGCCAGCGCCGCCGAATACAGGACAAAGGCGAACTCGCCGCCCTGCGCCATCAGCACCGTCCGCTCCAGCGCCTCGGCATGGCTGGCCTGGTTGACCCGCGCCACGACGTAGATGATCAGCGATTTCAGCACCATCAGCGACAGCACGCTGACCGCGACCAGCCGCCAGTTGTCCGCGATCACCGACAGATCCAGCGCCATGCCGACGGCCAGGAAGAAGAGGCCCAGAAGGATGCCCCGGAACGGCTCCACATCCGTTTCCAACTGGTGTCGGAAGCTTGACTCCGACAGAAGCACCCCGGCCAGGAACGCCCCCATCGCCGCCGACAGCCCGCCGAGCTGCATCCACAGCGCCGCGCCCAGCACCACCAGCAGCGCGGCCGCCGCCATCACCTCCCGCGCGCGGGACGCGGCTAGCAACCGGAACATCGGGTTCAGCAGATAGACGCCTGCCACCACCAGCGCCGCAATCGCCGCAAGGCCGATCCCCACGCCCTGCAGCCGGTCCATCAGCGTCAGGTCTTCGCCCCCCGGGGCCAGGAATGCGACCAGCGCCAAGAGGGGCACGATGGCGAGGTCTTCGAGGAGGAGGATCGACACGATCCGCTGCCCCTTGGGCGCGCTGATATCCCCCCGCTCCTGCAGCATCTGCATCACGATGGCGGTCGAGGTCAGCGTGAACCCCGCCCCGGCGATCAGCGAGCCCGAGTAGGGATAGCCCAGTGCAACGCCCACCAGCCCCAGAAGGCCGACACACAAGGCCACCTGCAACAGCCCAAGGCCCAGGATATCCCGCCGCATCGCCCACAGCTTCGACGGCTCCATCTCCAGCCCGATGATGAACAGGAACATCACCACGCCCAGTTCCGCGACGTGCAGGATCGCCATCGGATCCGAAAAGAGGCCCAACCCAAACGGCCCGATCGCCAGCCCCGCGGCGAGATACCCCAGCACCGACCCAAGCCCGATCCGCTTGAACACCGGCACCGCGACGACCGCCGCACCAAGAAGCGTCACGACCGAGACCAGATCGACGCCTGCGGATTCCGTTGCCATGTGCTGCCTCCTTGTCAGTGGCGCAGATTTGGACGGACGGAATGGAAGCGCAACCGAAAACGCATCGTAGGGTGTGCTACAGCGCACCACTACTTTCGGGGTTGGCACCTATCAAAAGCACAGACTAGCCTGCTTGAAGACGGAAATGCGGACCTCACCAATGATCCAGGCACTCCTAAATCCCGATGACGACCCATGGGTGTGGGCCGTTGGCCGCTTCATGATGAACATGGGCGTGGTAGAGAGCGCTACCCGTCTCTCGGTCGTTGAAATCACGGGATCGGATCAGGGTGCAATCTTCTCTGACGATCTTGCTGCCCGGATCGGCTACTTGAGAAAGCGCTATCCAAGAGCCGTAGCCGAACGCCACGCGCAAGCAGCGAAGGTCTTCGCGGTTGCGCTCAAGCTCTGTGGCTTCAGGAACATCATCGCACATTGCCCCTTGGTCATGACCAAGCGAGAAGATGGAACTTTCGACATACATGGCATTTTGAGCTTCACCCCAAAGGACCGGACGAAAGCTGGCGAGATCATTTCCCTTGAGGAGTTGACAGGTCGGATAGATGAGACCGCAAAAGTTGCTCAAGAGCTCCTGAATATGCAAGGTGTGTTTGCGGCGACCTAACTAATGTCACCCCTCGAACACCGCCTCCATCCGCGCGAATCCCTTCACCTCGATGGGGTTTCCGCTCGGGTCCCGGAAGAACATCGTCCACTGTTCCCCCGGTTGCCCCGCGAACCGCACCTGAGGCGGCAGGACGAACTCCACCCCTGCCGCCGCCAGCCGGTCGGCCAAGGCGCGCCAGTCCGGCAGGTGCAGGACCAGCCCCAGATGCGGCATCGGGACCAAGTGGTCGCCGACCTTGCCGGTGTTCGTCGTGGCAAAAGGCGTTCCAAGATGCAGGCTGATCTGGTGGCCGAAGAAATTGAAATCGACCCAGGTCTCGGTCGACCGCCCCTCCCGGCACCCCAGCACCCCGCCATAGAAGGCGCGGGCCTCATCCAGGCTGGTGACATGATAGGCCAGATGGAACGGGGTCAGCATCGCGCAAGCTCCGGGTCAGGTCGGGACGATCCAAGCACGGAAGCCGCCGCAGTCGCAACGATCCTTCTCTGGCAAGCTGCCGGCAGCGATTAATTTTCCGTAAACGCCCGCGACCAAACCATTGATATCCCTATCTCGGCCAGACCTGTCCACCGTGGACACCTCCCCGTTGCCTCGCGCCCCATTCCCCCCTACCCTCGCCTGCAAACATGGGAGGACAACATGACCGACAGACCCCTCGGCTTCGAGACGCTTGCCATCCACGCGGGCACTGCGCCCGACCCCGCCACCGGCGCGCGGCAGGTGCCGATCTACCAGTCGACCGCCTTCGTCTTCCGCGACGCCGACCACGCGGCCAAGCTCTTCAACCTGCAAGAGGTCGGCTACATCTACTCGCGCCTGACCAACCCCACCGTCTCGGCCCTTGCGAACCGGGTCGTGGCCCTCGAAGGCGGCGCGGGCGGGATCGCCTGCTCCTCGGGGCACGCGGCGCAGATCATGGCGCTGTTCCCGATCATGGCCCCGGGCCGCAACGTCGTCGCCTCCACGAAACTCTACGGCGGCACGATCCAGCAGTTCTCGAACACCATCCGCAAGATCGGCTGGTCCGCGAAGTTCGTCGACTTCGACGACCCAAAGGCCATCGAGGCCGCCATCGACGCCGACACCCGGGCCCTACTCTGCGAGACGATCTGCAACCCCGGAGGAGCCCTGAGCGACCTCCCCGCCATCGCCCGCGTCGCGAACCAGGCCCATATCCCGCTGATCGTCGACAACACGACCGCCTCGCCCTACCTCTGCCGCCCCATCGAGCACGGGGCGACCATCGTCGTCCATTCGGCCACCAAATACCTGACCGGGAACGGCACGGTCACCGGGGGGATCGTGGTCGACTCTGGCAAGTTCGACTGGTCGAAGGATGACAAGTTCCCCTCCCTCTCCCAGCCCGAGCCCGCCTATCACGGCCTCGTCTTCCACCCGACCTTGGGCAACATGGCCTACACCTTCCACTCCATCGCCATCGGCCTGCGCGACCTTGGCATGACGATGAACCCGCAGGGCGCGCACTACACCCTGATGGGGATCGAGACGCTGGCGCTCCGGATGCAGCGGCACGTGGAAAACGCCCAGATCGTCGCGGAATGGCTGGAACAGGACCCGCGGATCGGCAAGGTGACCTATCCGGGCCTCAAGTCCTCGCCCTACAACAAGCTGGCGCAGTCCATCACGCCCAAGGGGCCGGGGGCGCTGTTCACCTTCACGATCAAGGGCGGATACGAGGCCTGCGTGAAGCTGATCGACAACGTCAAGCTTTTCAGCCACGTCGCGAACCTGGGCGATACGCGGTCCCTCATCATCCACCCCGCCTCGACCACCCACCGCCAGTTGACCGAGGACGCACAGGTCAAGGCCGGGGCCGCGCCGGATTCGGTGCGGGTTTCCATCGGGATCGAGGACGTGCGCGACATCATCGCCGACCTTGACCAGGCGCTGGCCAAAGCGACGGGCTGACGGCCCGGAAGGGCCAGTCAGTTCCCGGCGACGGGGGTCAGGGGCGGGGCCACGAACATGCCGTCCGGCAGCGGGGAAAGCCAGGCGATCTGGGCCGCCGCCTCGACCGGCGCGCCCGGACGCCAATCCACGGCCAGCTGCGTCGGGCGGCACAGCTTGCCCACGTCCTCTGCCGCACAGGCCTCGGTCGCGGCGGCCAGGGCGGCCCCCAGGGCAGCCTCGGCGCTTTCGGTGCCAGGCGTGCCGGGGTCAAGCGTCAGGCGGGTCCCGCCTTGGCGCAGCACATGTGCTGCAAGGTCGGGCATCTCGTCGGCACCCTGGTCCAGCCGGTAGACCAGTTCGACCCGGAAGCGCGCCGTGCCCGCCGCCGGATCGACGCTCTCTTCCACCACACGCGCGGAATTGACCGCGCAGTCCGCCGCAAACGACTGCCGCATCACCCCGCACAGGCCCTCGGCCACGCGCGGGGCGCGGATGTCGGCAAGCACCTGCAGATAGGCGACCTCGGGCAGCTTTTCGCCTTCAGCCAGAAGATCGGCGAGGTTGGCCTGCAGCGACATGACGACCGTCCGGCGCGGAGCAAAGCGTTCCTGGGCCAGATAGGCCTGCACCTCATCCTGCGGGATCAGGCCGCCGGTGGGCGAGATCAGCCAGCGTTGCCGCTCAACAGACCTTTGCGGCAAAGGTTCCGCGGCCTGCTCCTCGGCTGCGGCGACCGGTTCGGCCTTCGGCAGGGATTGCCAGTACTGCCAGCCGGCCGCACCAAAGCCCACCGCCATCAGAAGCACCCCGGTCCCAAGCAGAATCCGCAGCATCAGAAGGACACCCCCTGGCGCAGGAACTTCAGGTCGCCAAAGGCAAAGCGGGTGGCAATCGCCTCGACGCGCCCGGCAAAGCTTTCGGCCTCGGGCGATTGGCCGCGGATCTCGAAATACTGATCCTGCGTCATCCGGATCCGCGAACCCTCGACCGGCGCATAGACCGCCTTGGGCTGGCCCTCTCCGGGCACGGGACCCACGACCGACACCATGCCAACGTCAAATCCCGCCCGCGTTTCATCCGAAACGATCCCGAAACTGTCGCGGAACCAGGTGTTCCAGGCCGCCACGCTGGCCTGCATCAGCGCAAAGTTCGCCTCCGCCTCCTCTTTCGTCGACCCGGACCCGCCGGTCAGCACCTCGAAGAACCGATGGCCGGAGTTGAGCGGATAGGCCGGAGAGACCCCGCATTCGGCAAGCCCGGCGGCCGAGATCACCTCGACCGGGACGACGGGGTCAAGATTTGCCACCCCGGCATGGTCGCCGCCCAGAAGCACCACGCGTTCGACGCGCGCGCCCGGGGCGAGGTGCAGGTTCCAGATCCGGTGTCCACGCATGTTCACCAGCACAAGGTAGACCGGACGCTCGGTCTCGGTCACCGCCACGTCATAGGCCTCGTAGGCGACCCCGGCGCTGCTTTCGACCCGGCCCGTCCCGAACTTGCGGTAGCTGTTCACGAAAACCTGCACCGCCGCGGCAAGTGTCGCGTCGCCATAGGTCAGAAGCGGAAGCTCCAGTTCACTGCGGCCCGCCGTGACATGACCGACGAAAGTTCCCTCAGCCGGAGGGGTCAGACGGCAGCCCATGACGGGGCGGATCGTGGTGATTTCCGCAGGAATGGCTTTTGCCACCCGCGTGACATGGCCTTCAAGCACATCCTCGATGAAGACCGGGCGGTTCCCGGCAAGCGCCGCGACAGCGCCCCGGGCGACCAGCCCGTCGTCGCCGTCGGCCAGCAGATCTGACGGTGCCTTGCCCGACGACTTGCCACCACCCGAGGAGAACATGCCCCCCCCGCCGAAGGTCTGCATCGTGCCCGCGCTTTCCAGCATCGCGATCACCGGTTCGGGCAAAACGCGGTCGAACGCGCGCGGCCCAAGCGACACGAGCACGAAGATGAAAACCGAGATCGACCCGACGATCACCAGGCTGATCGGTCCACGGATCATCGATACCTGCTCCTGCTTCCGAATGGTGCGGGCTTATTGCCGCGCGACTTGGCCCAAAAGATGACCAACCGGGCGGAATCCCTGCGGATTCCGCCCGTTGTATCGGACCCGAACCGCCTAGTCCGCAATCGCGTAGGTGACCGACACATTGGCAATCAGACCAAGCTCTCCGCCCACCACCGGGACCGCCGCGGAAGCGGCCTCGCGGTACATCGGCGCGGGGTCGGTCATCGCTCCCTGGTCGGCAATCGAGAGAACCGGGCCCAGTTTCACCCCTGCGGCCGTGGCCAGAAGCTCGGCCTTGGCGCGGGCATCGGCCACCGCTTCCTTGCGTGCCTCGTTATAGGCGGGTTCGGGATCGGCCAGGCCGAAGGTCAAGCCGTTCAGCGTGTTGGCCCCGTCCGTCACCGCCGCATCCAGCACCGTGCCGGTGGTATCCAGCTGGCGCACCCGGATCGTCAGCATGTTCGACGCGACATAGCCCGCGATGGTGGGGGTCGAGCTGTCATAGCCCGTCCAGTTCGGGTTGATCGACAGGTTCGAGGTCTGCATGTCCCGTCCCTCGATACCCGAGGCCGTGAGCCGCGCGATCACCGCGTCCGTCGCCTGGGTGTTCGCCGCCAGGGCCTCGGCCGCCGTTGGCGCCTGGGTGGTGACGCCGATCATCACGGTCGCCATGTCGGGCGCAGCTTCGACCGTGCCGGTCCCGGTCACGCTGATGGTGCGCTGGGTCACCTCGTCGGCCAGGCTGGGCGCGGTCATCGGCAGGACAAGGGCGGTGGACAGGATCAGGGCAGACAGGGCACGCATCGGGGGTCTCCTTCAAACTGGCGTGACTTTTCGTACCTATGACGCGCTTCGCAACCGGTTCCTTGGCCCTTTTCCTTCCCTTCGGCGAAAAGCTGCTTTAGTTATGCGGCAACCGGCTGGGGCACGTTCCAGCACTTCCAAGATCCGTGCTAGACCCGCGACATGAAACCGACATTTGCACTTGACCTGACCAGCGAGGCGATCGCGCTTCTGCACCGGACGCCGAAGGGCTGGCTTTCCATCGGCGAGGCAGCCTTCGACGCCCCCGATCTGGGCGAGGCGCTGGACTATCTGCGCAAGACCGCGCTGGGCCTGTCGCCGATGGGCGTGGCGACCAAGCTGATCCTGCCCAACAGCCAGATCCTCTATACCGAGGTGCATGCCCCCGGTCCGTCCCGCGACGAAAAGCGCCGCCAGATCGCCGCTGCACTGGAAGGCCGGACGCCCTATGCGGTCGAGGATCTGGTTTTCGACTGGTCGGGCAAGGGTGCCACGGTCAAGGTCGCCGTCATCGCCAAGGAAACCCTGGCCGAGGCCGAGGGTTTTGCCGTCGAACATCGGCTGAACCCGGTCTCGTTCGTCGCGATCCCCGAAGAGGGCACCTTTGTGGGCGAGCCCTGGTTCGGCCCGACCGAGGCCGCCGCCGGTATCCTGGCCGAGGACGAGACGGTCGAACGTGACCGGGACCCGGTTTCCGTCCTGCAGCGCGAATTGCCGAAGGCAGTCCCCGCCGCCGTCGCGGTCGAAGTCCCGCCCGCCGAACCGGCCGCGGTGGCGGACGCAAGCGACGAGGTCCTGCCGGGCCTTGAAGAGGCGTTGAACGCCGAACTTCCTGCCGACGCACCCGCCGTCGAAGCCCCGACCCCGTCGGTCGCGGTGGACGACGCTGTCGACGAACCTGCCGACGAAGACCTTCCTCCCCTCAGCGCCGAGGTGCAGGCCGACCCGGTCTCTGCCCAGGACGACGACTTTCCGACCTCGCTTGCCCCGACCCCGGCCGAACAGCAAGCCCCGGTTTTGGAAAAGCCTGCCGCGCCAAAGCCCGAAGCCCGGCCTGAACCCGAAGAAGCCCCCTTCGCGCATGTCACCGACACCTCTGCCTTCCCCGAGGGCGACGATGACGTGCCGCCGGTGCCCGCATTCTCCGGCCGCAAGCCCGCTGCGGATGTGGCCGAGGACGACATCCCGCCCGCGCCCTCCAGCGCCGCGATGGTGGCCTTCGCAAGCCGCCGTGCAGCCGCCGCCGACACCATCTCGCGCCCCGTCGACGGGGTGACCCGGCCCGCCGCTGCCGCCGCTGCCGCCCCCGCAAAGGGTGCCATCGCCCGTCCCGCGGCACCGGCCAAGGGCTATACCGGCCTCGTCACCGCACCGTCGATTCCCGGCACCCGGGCCAAGGCCAAGCTCAAGGGCAGCGACATCCCGCGTCCGGCCATTGGCCCGACCACCGTCAAGTCGCCCGCCCGCCCTGGCGGCACCTTCGGCGCAGCCGCCCCGGCCAAAAAGCGCTCGGGCATGGTCTTCATGGTGCTGGTGGGGCTCCTCCTTCTGTTCCTCGCGCTGATCGGGCTCTGGTCCTCGATGTATCTCGGCGGGACGGCAACCACCCAGGGCGCCGATGCAACCGACGCGATCCCCGATCCCGCCGACGAGATGCTCGCCGACATGCAGGATCCCGAGGGGATGACCGAGCCCCTGCCCGAGGCCGAGGTGCTGACCGACACCGCCGATGCGGGCGCGCTTGCAACCGAAAGCCTGCCGGTGAACATCGGCGGCGAGGATCCCGAAAGCGCCGAGGTCGCCGCAGCCGCCGCCGAGGACCCGGTCGAGGTCGCCGCCGTCGAACCCACGGCAGCAGCTGCCGACATCGCCCCCAAAGCCGAGGCCGCCGAAGAAACGGCTGTCGCGCCCGAACCTGCGCCCGAACCTGCCCCCGAACCCGCGCCCGAACCTGCGCCTGCAACCTCGGTCACGACCGATGTCGCCGCAGGGACTGCCCCGGTCGAGGATCAGGACGAAATCTTCCTGTCTGCCATGGACGCGCCGCCCCCGGCGCTTGACGCCCTGGCCCTGCCCGCCCCCGTCGATGTCGCCGACGCCCTTCCGGGTCCGGTGATGCCGCCACCGGCGCCGGGCACCGTCTACCGCTTCGACGCGAACGGACTTCTGGTCCCGACGCCCGAGGGCATCATCAGCCCCGAGGGCGTGATGCTGATCGCAGGGCCACCGCCCCTGGTCCCGCCGGCCCGCAGTGACACCGCCACCGCCGCCGCCCTGGCGGCTGCTGCCGTTGCGGCCCCCGCCGCCCCAGCTGCTGCCACGCCCTCTGCTGCCGATGCCTCGCTGGTGACCGCAGGCGATGCCGCCGCCGCGCCGACGCCCGAGACTGCGCCCCTGCCGCCCGCCGATCCGGCCATGGCGGGCTTCCGTCCCCGGCCACGCCCCGAAGGCGTGGGGTCCGCCACGGCGGATGACGATGCCGCGCTTGGCACCACCGAGACCACCGAATTCGCGGGCCTCCGCCCCCTGCCGCGCCCGGCCAGCGTCGTCACGGCCGCCGCCGCCGTCCTGCCTGCCAGCGCCGCCCCCGCCGACCTTGGCGCGCAAGGCGCCTCGCTGACCGCGCAAGCCGAAGCCAAGCTTGCCGAGGCCGCCGCGCTTGAAGCGCAGAACCCGTCAATCGTCGCGATCTCGATGCGCCCCGCCGCCCGCCCCGAGGACCTCAGCGGCGCGGTCGAGGCCGCCGTTGCCGCCGCCGTCCGCGAACCCAATCCGGTCGCGGAAGCCGCACCCGTCGAAGTCGCCGCCGCCGCCCCGGAACCCAAGCCCGAGGAACTGGACGAACTGGATGAGCCCGAGACGAGCAAGGCCGCCCCGTCGATCCCGACCAAGGCCAGCGTCGCCAAACAGGCCACCTACCAGAATGCGATCAACCTGTCGAAGATCAACCTGATCGGCACCTATGGCACCGACAGCCGCCGCTATGCGCTGATCCGGCAGTCGAACGGCAAGTACAAGAAGGTCAAGGTGGGCGACAAGATCGACGGCGGCACCGTCAAGGCCATCACCGACACCGAGGTCCGCTATCAGAAGGGCGGCCGGCTCGTCAGCCTCAAGATGCCGAAGATCTAGGCCCGACGCTGCCGCTTACAGCCAGCGCAGATCGGCCAGCAGCGGCAGGTGATCTGACGCCTGCACCCCTTTTGCATGAGCCAGCCGGATCGGCGTCAGTTCCAGATCGCGGGAATGGGCGATCCGGTCCAGCGGCAGAAAGGGCCTGCGCGACGGGAAGGTCGCCTCGGTCGGCAAGAGGATGAACGGAGTGGCGATCCGCCCCAGCCCCACGCGCCGCGAATGTTCGTTGAAATCGCCCAGTACCACGGTCGGCCGCGGCGGGTGGCGCTGAAGCGCAAGCTTGATCGCGTCCAGCTGACGCCGCCGCGCCGTCCGAAGAAGCCCAAGATGAACCGCAACCACGCGCAAGGGGCCTGGTCCTTCCAGATCGGCAATCACGGCCCCACGCGGCTCATGCCCCGGAAGGTCAAGCCGGTCCAGCCCGCAAAGGTGCAGTCCGGGCCGGGCCAGAAGCGCATTGCCATGCCAGCCCAGGCTTGCGGCATTCCGCCCGATGGGCAGCGGTTCCAGACCCGTCACCTCGGCGATCCGATCGCGCGGCAGGGCCGAAGGCCGCGCGCCAAGGCGGAAATCAGCCTCTTGCAGAGCCACGACATCGGCCTTCAGTGCCGCGATCCCGGCCAGCACCCGATCCGCATCCCGCCGGAAATCCGTCCCCAGTCCGGCGCGGATATTCCAGGACGCAAGCCGAAGCCCGGGCTTTGAATCGGCACTCATCCCCCCAATATAGGCAGGAACAGCCCCGACGGGAGGTGGTCCTTGCCTGCGACATCGGCAATCGTCCTCGCGCTGATCCGGCTTTTCCTTGCGGCCGAGGCGCTGATCGGGCTTGCGAATGGCATCTGGCCGGTGGTCTTCGTCACGCTGGCGGCAGTGGTCCTTACCTTCCTGCCCGGGCTGCTTGCGACCCGCATCGGCCTGCGCCTGCCGCCCAGCTTTTTGGTCGCCATCGCGCTATTCGTGCTGGCGACGCTTTACCTGGGCGAGGTCCACGACTTCTACGACCGCCTCTGGTGGTGGGACCTCGTCCTGCATTTTGGCTCGGCCATGGGCTTCGGGATCATCGGGTTCCTCCTCATCTTCATGCTGTTCGAGGGCGACCGCTACGCCGCCCCGCCCTGGGCCGTGGGCGCGCTGTCCTTCTGCCTGGCGATCACTGTCGGCACGCTGTGGGAGGTGTTCGAATACGCGATGGACAGCCTGTTCGGGCTGAACATGATGCGGTCTGGCCTGCCCGACACCATGGGCGACGTGATCGTCAACGCGGTGGGCGCGGCCCTGGCGGCGCTGGCCGGGGTCATCTACCTGACGGATCGGGCCGGGGGACGCCTGCGCGCGCCTTTCGACGCCTTTATTGCCAGCAACCGGACCCGGTTCCGCAAGCTGCTGAAACGGCGGCGCCCCTAGCTGTGAAATCTCAGGAGGTTGTTCACCCGGAACGGGGTTAGGCTGCAATCG
>OFDC01000380.1_pt1 | contig 35361 bp, 34 predicted proteins | sample 1520941 | NCBI WGS metagenome assembly OFDC01 (sample SAMEA94258168, study PRJEB24077) | hot springs metagenome | biome: Aquatic biome; feature: Water | place: India | collected 2012-12-06 | depth 5 m | reverse complement strand
TCTTGTAGCCAAGGTTCTACCTTGTTTGCCATTATGGGCGTAAGTATAAAAAAGCCCCAAAGGCCGTATATGATGCTTGGTATGGCGGCAAGAAGCTCTATAGCGGTGGATATGATGGGCTTGAACCATTTTGGAGCAAGCTCTGTAATAAATATGGCTATGCCGATTGAAATGGGTGCTGCCATTAGTATGGCCAATAGGGTGCTTATAAAGGTGCCAAAGACCATGGTGGCAGCGCCAAAGTCTTCCGCCACAGGGTCCCAGTTGGTAGATTTCAAAAAGTTTATTACTCCAAACTTTTCTATGGCAAGCCTGGCCTCGTAATAGAGGATAAAAAGAATAAGAAGAGGGAAGAGGAGCCCCACAAAGAGGGCCCAAAAGCCTAAGAAGACTTTTACTACCCGTTCTATAAGAGAACCTCTATTCTTTACTTCGCTCAGCTTTCCTTCTATCACGCCTTCCAATTCCATATTATACCTCACCTTATGGATGTACGCCGTTTTCTTTCCAGTATTCAAAGATGAGTTTCTTTACATTACTGGGCATGGGTATGTAGTTTAGCTCTTCTGCATACTTGTCACCCTTTTCATAAGCCCACTTGAAGAAGGTAGTGGCCTTTTTGGCTCTTTCAGGTTGATCCTTTGCCAAGAGTATAAAGGTGGCACCAGCTATAGGATAGCTGTCCTTTCCTGGCTGGTCTGTGAGAACTTCATAGAAGTGTTTGCTTTTGTCCCACTTGGCATGAGCTGCAGCTGCCTGTATGGTCTTTACGCTTGGCTCTACAAAAACACCTTCCTTATTTTTGATCTTTGCCACTGGAAGGTTGTTCTGTTTTGCGTAGATGTATTCCACGTACCCCAAGCCACCCTGGGACCTTTTTACGTAGTTGGTCACTCCTTCATTGCCCTTACCACCTACACCTGTGGGCCATTTTACAGATGTGCCAAAGCCTACCTTTTCTTTCCACTCGGGGCATACCTTGGAAAGCCAGTTGGTAAATATCCATGTGGTTCCAGAACCATCAGACCTGTGAACCACCACTATGTTTCTATCTGGTAGCTTTACGTTGGGATTAAGCTGTTGGAGGTATGGGTCGTTCCACTTTTTGATCTTGCCCATGTAGATATCACATACAGCCTTTTGGTCCATATTAAGCACAGTTTTGCCTATCTCTGGCACGTTGTAGGTGATAACCACAGCACCTATGACAGTTGGAAATTGAAGCAAATTGTTTTTATTTAACTCTTCTGGTGTTAGGGGGGCATCGGAGGCTCCAAAGTCTACCGTTCTGTTGATTATCTGCCTTATACCACCACCAGAGCCTATGCTTTGGTAATTTACCTTGTGGCCTGTGGCCTTTTGAAATTCATAGGCCCACCTTCCATAAACAGGGTAGGGGAATGTAGCTCCTGCACCTGTAATTTCCAAAGCTAAGGCTGCACCAGTAAGGGCTGCAATTGCCAAAGCTACCTTTTTCATATTTACACCTCCTTACTTAGATTTTTCTTCTAAGGCTTTTTTGATCATGGACTGGATTTCTTTGTTTCTTTCGTCCATGTCCTTCCTGAGCTGTTCGGACAGCTTCATAGCCTCTTCTGGAGTAATTATACCCTTATCTGTTAGGACCTCAAGCAGAGTGTCCAGGGCTGGGTGGTTTGTTCCCGCAAAGCCAAAAAGCGGTGCCACAAGGGCTACTACCATAATAAACTTTCTCATAGCTTCACCTCCTACAGTTTTCTAAGGCACTATTCTACAAAGCAATTGTTAAGATTTGGTTAAGATCTTCCACAAAGAGTGCGCTCCCCCTTTGGGCCTTGACAATCTTTTTGTATTTGGCAGACCTTTTAGAAAGGTCAAGAAGGTTCGAAGAGCCTTTCAAAAGCACGGCAGATATGCTGGCTATGGGAAACTCCCTTAGGTTTTCCTCCCTATCCTTTCCCACAAAGTAGCCCCTTTCCCTGTCCTCTTGGCTGTAAAAGGCCAAAAGCTCCTTCTGGAGGTTTTTTATAAGGTACAAAAGTTCCTCCACAAGTTTGCTCACGTCTTCTCCCCAAAGCAGGATGATAAAGTCATCCCCTCCAATGTGTCCCACAAACCTTTTGTTTGGGTCTTCCTTCTCAAAAAGGCTTAGGAAAAGGCCCACCTTTTTAATCATCTGATCGCCAAGGTAAAAGCCGTAGGCGTCGTTGAAGGCCTTAAAGTTGTCCAAGTCCAAGTAGCATACATAAAAATCTTCTCCCCTTTTTGATAGTTCTTCTATCTTTTCCCCTATAGCCCTATTGCCCGGAAGCTGGGTGAGGGGGTTTTTGTCAAGAAGCTCTTTTGAAAGCTCCTTGTAGAAAAGGTCCAAAAGATGCTGTTTTTCAAGTATTTGGACCTCTTGGCCCTTTTTTATAAGCAAAAAGTCATATTTAGAAGACAAAAGCTCCTCAAGGAGGCTCTTTATCTTAAAGGCCTCTGGAGAAATGTATGGGAGGCTATCAAGGTCCATAAAAAGGTGAGGTAGCCTTTCAATGACTGTCTTGAGGTCCTTATAGTAGTAAAGGTCCCGTAGCTTTTGGTTTAGGCTATACTTTAGCTTCCAAAAATCTATGAGGAACCTTTTAAGGCCTGTGTCAAGCAAAAAGTATCTTTTTTGAGAGTTTTCCAAAAGTTCCAAAAGCCTATGGAACTTCTCCCTTGGCTCCAGTTTGATAACAAGGGGCACCTCTCCTTGAATGTAGTCTTCCTCTTCCCTTAGCCTTAGGTCTATGCTTGGTTCAAAATTGACTATCTCTGTGGCTGGCATGGGCTTGGCAAAATAGAAGCCTTGGAAAAGATGGGCCTTTAGCTCATAGTAAAGGGTTTTTACATCTTCTTCCTGCTCCACGCCCTCATATATGGGCCTTATGCCCATCTGAAGGCTCACTTCTGTGAGGACCTTAAGCAGTTGATACTTTATCTTACTCCTTGATACACCATTTACAAGCTCCCTTGGAAACTTTACAAAGTCTAAATGCCCATCAAGCTCCAAAAGTAGCTGAAGGGAGTTGTAGCCAGTACCAATATCGTCTATGCCTACCAAAAAGCCAAGGCTTTTGTAATGGCCTATGGCCCTCTTGAGAAGCTCCACATCCTTTACTCTTTCCACCTCGGAAAGCTCAAGCACCACAGACTCAGGCCTAAGGCCCACACTTTCCACAAGCTCTAAGGTCTTATTCTTACCAAAGTATTCGGAGGCAAGGTAGGAAGGGGAGACATTTAGGAAAAGGAGAGAGTTTAAACCTTTGGGAAAAATCAAAACAGACCTCTCCCTGCATATCATATCAAGCTCTCCCAAAACGCCTATCTCTTCTGCCATACGGAATACCTTAGAAGGTGGAAGGCTTTCTCCCTTGAGAAGGAATCTGCTGAGGGCTTCGTAGCCAACGACCTGTGAGTTGTATAGGTCTATTATAGGTTGGTAGTAAGGTGTTATCTCCAAGCTTTGAAAGAACTCCCTTTTTAGCCAGCCCTTTATATCAAGCATCCAGACTTCTTAGCCTTTTTTGAAGGTGAAGCATGGCCCTTGACCTTACCACAGGATACCTGTGCTGGCTTAGGGCCCTCAAAAGGCCTATGGCCTGTGGTGAGGTCATCCTTGAAAGTGCATCCGCTATCTCCATAAGGATTATGGGATCCGTCTCCTTGCTTATCATCACTTCCAGGTGTGGTATGGCCATCTCCAGGTCCTTTTTCCCTATGGTATATATCACATTCCTCTTCATCTCCTTTACGGGATGCTCCAAAGCCATTATAAGTTTGTATTCATAAGGCAGGTTGTGGAATTCCTTTAGGTCATAGCCACAGTTGGGACAGACCACATCTTCCCTTGAGATCACACTCCAGCAGGCGGGGCAAAAGTAAAGGACAGGATGGTTTGGGTCATACTTTACCACCTTGAGGGTGGCCTTTTCTTCAATCATGGAAAACACATCCATTGGCTCAATGGGAGAAAGACCCCCACCTAAAATAAATAGTTCAAAGAAGGGTGCCTCATCTTCAAAGCCCTCTGAAAAGACCTCCTCACCCTCCACATAAACCCTATAGCCATACCTTTCGGGGGATACGCTCACCACCATGGAGGTCTTTGGAAGGTTTTTAATAGGCACAGACTCAAAGCTTTGATAGACTCCTGCCAGCTCTGGCTCAAGGGCAAAGAAGGACACAATCTCCTCCGGAAGTTCATAGACCCTTAGGGTACATACCTCTTGGCTTAGGTCCTCCAAAAGTCTTTTGAGGGCAGTTTGGTCCTTTTCCTCTCCGTATTGGGCTTTTAGCACATGGCCCTTCTGTAGGAGAAGGTAGGCCTTTTGAAGCTTTACACGGTTTTCCACTATTACATAGCCCGTTGTCTCAAAGTCTATGAGCTTTTTGAAAAACTCCCTTGTGTTAAAGTTTATGCTCTCCAAGTTTATCCAAAGGGGCCTCTCGCTGTGCAGTGGCAGTCTATACCTTTCATATAGCCCAAAGGAGTGGATTATAAAGTTTTCTGTGGTAGGGTAAAAGCTTATAAGCTCAAAGTCTTGGCTTATATCACCCTTTAGAATACCATCCAAAACTGGTAAAAACTCTGGCTCTCCAAGCCTTTGAACCACAAGGCAACCAGTTTTTAGAGAACTTCTGAGGGACTCCACAAGCCAGCTTACGTTTACCATGTCCCTGTGGAAAGGACCATAAAGGGGCCTAAGGTTGAGGATGTAGTTAGCCAACAGGAGCTTTTGCATTTAGCACCTCCCTAAGTATCTCCCTAAGGGTCTCCGCCACACCATACCCTTCCCTTGCTATGGCCTCCACCACAGTAATACCCTTAAAGGCCTCCCTTATGGTTTCCAAAGGCAAAGGGTTTGGTGCATCCCTTTTGTTAGCCTGCACCACCATGGGTACCTTCAAAAGGCCATATTCCCTTAGCTCCTCGTAGGCTCTTAGGTTTTCCTCTAAGCTCCTGCTAGAATCTACTACAAAAACAATGCCATCCACATGGCCAAAGAGCCAGCCCCTTAGCAACCTAAACCTCTCCTGCCCAGGCGTGGTAAAGAGGCTTATCCATACTTCTCCATTACCAGACTTGGTCCTCAGGTTCAAGGATAGCATATCCAAGTAAACGGTCCTACCTTCCGTGGTTTGCTGGTGTAGCCTGTCTGATACATACCCAGAGTATATTTCTCGGAGCTTCTCCAAGTTGGTTGTTTTTCCAGCCATGCCAAGGCCGTGATAAAGTATGCGTAGGTTCATAGGGCAATGTCCTCAAACCTTATCACCTTCTTTTCCATCCTGCTAAGAGCCTTCTCCAGTATGCTTGCAAGTTCCTTTGATATTCTTTCCTTGAAGAGCTTTACGCTTCCAAGTGGTACCTTGTGGGAGAAGACGGAAGCCAAGAGGAACTTGGGGCTTATCACATGGATATACATGTTTTTATCTGTGCCTGCAAAGAACATGTGCCTTTTGGAGGATATGATGCTTTCAAGCTGATCAACGGCGCCCACCGTGGCAGCACCCACCACCGCCACCCTGTAGGCTATAGGCCTTTGGCTATCCACGTAAGGAGAATAGGCTATGAGCCTTCCACCATCATCCATCAGCACCACAAGGTCAAGGAAAAGGGAACTTCTAAATGCCTCAAGCTTGCTTACTATCTCTTTTAGCTCTTCTTCTTTTAAGCTGTAGCCTACCACATCCATATTATTTACCCCCAAAGGAAAATTGGCATACGCTTTCTTTGTGTGAGGCTTCTACAAGGCTTCCAAAGCCCATAATATCACCAACCCCATGCATGTAGCCCTTGCAAAGGGAGCAGGCCATACCTTTTGTAGGCTCTATATTCAACTGAGCCAAAGCATTACGGATACCACACTTAGAGACCTCAACTATAAAGCGTCCATCTTCTAACTTATAGCCATCCTTACTTACAAGGCCTTTACTTAAAGCCTCACCCTTTGCCAACCTGTAGCCTATTTGCCAAAGTATAGGATGGCCCGCCTTGTCAAAGATGTATATTAAGGCCCTCTCCACAGATAGCATGCGGTCCTGCCCTTTCATCTCTTGAAGCAGTCTTTGAAAGGTCCTTTTTGCCTTATCTCCAGCCAACTCCTCTAAGCCTTCAAAAAGCACCTTTAAAAGCTTTTCTTCCTCAAGGAACCCCATGACTCACCACCTTTCAAAATGAGAGTATAGAAGGTTATTGTTAAGATTTGGTTAAGGGGTATATCTTTAATAAACATGCAGGATGTAATCTTTGAAAAGGGAATAAAGCACACCGCCCATGGGCTAAACTTCTATATGACCTACTTTGACGATATAGCCAAGGTGCTTCCAAGGGAGGCCTACTGCTTTGTGGTGGGTGGATGGGTAAGGGACAGGATACTGGGTGAGCCTGTGGGCTATCACATAGATATAGACCTTTTGGTGACCTGCGACCCGAGAGAAACGGCCAAAAAGCTGGCCGAAAGGATAGGTGGCTCTTACTTTGAGTTTGAAAAGAAGGGTCTTTTGAGAAGGCCCACCATAGCCACGGTGGTTTTGAGGCTTCCCCCATACAAGTACCGCTTTGACTTTGCCCAGATAAAGGGCAAGGATATAGAAAAGGCCCTTGTAGAGGACCTTCTTTCAAGGGACTTTAGCGCCAACGCCATGGCTGTGAGCATTGACGACCTTCTTAGCATAGGCGCCAAGCAGACCATCATCTACGACCCAGCCCACGGCATAGAGGACTTAGAACAGGGCCTTTTGAGGCCTATATCTTTCAAAAACCTTGAAGAGGACCCAGTAAGGATAATAAGGGGCTTTCGCCTTGCAGTGGAAAAGAGGCTAAGCCTTACAGAGGATTTTTATGAGTTTGTGGAGAGAAAAAGACACCTTATAAAGAAGGCGCCCGTAGAAAGGATAAGCCTTGAGCTTTTCAAGATTTTAAGACACAAGGAAAGCCACAGGATTTTAAAAGACCTCTATAAGCACGGTGTGCTTCAGATGCTATTCCCAGACACGGAAAGGTGGAAGGAAGTAAAAGACCAAGGAGAACACCACATATACCCCCTTGAGGATCATGTCTTTAAGGTGATGGAAGCACTGGAAAGGGTAATAGAAGAGAGGGATGTTTACCTTCCTGCGGAGCTTTTGGAAGACTTTGGGAAGATGGAGGTCCTTGGCGAGTTTTCCGACATAGAACTTTTAAAGCTTTCTGCCCTCTTCCACGATATTGCCAAGCCCCACACCTTTGAGATAAGAGATGGAAAGGTCACCTTTTACGGCCATGATAAGCTGGGTGCCAAGATAGTTCAAGAGTATGGAAAGATTTACAAGTGGGGTGAGTCTGCCACCAAGTTTGTCTCAAGGCTTGTGGAAGAGCATTTAAGGCCCTTTTATCTTAGGGAATCCCTCTTTAAGAGCCAGCTTACAGACAGGGGAAGGGCCAACTTCTGGAGGGAGTGCCAAGATATAGCAAGCCACCTTTTCCTGCATGCCATAGCGGACGCCATAGGAAGCGGAGATGAAGAGGAGGAAATAGGAAAGCTTTTAAAAACCATCCATGACCTTATAAGCTACAAGAGGGAAAAGCTATCCAAGATTCCCACAAAGCCTCTTTTGAACGGCCATGAGATAATGGAGATACTTGGCATAGGACCTGGCCCACTGGTGGGAGAGATAAAAAAAGCCTTGGAAAAAGCACAGCTTGAGGGAAGGGTAAGCACAAGGGAGGAGGCGGTGGAGTTTATAAAAAGCTACTATGAGAGCTTAAAGCAAGGAGGCTCCTATGAATGAGCAAAGGGTCATAGACTCCAAGGTCCTCAAAGATCCAGCCATCACCACCGGTTATTATAAGCTTTAAGCTCCTTTTGTAGGCCTCTTGCCAGTCTTCCAAACACTTTAAGATAAAGGTCCTGGCTTGGTTTATAAAGCCACCAAGGATGGCCTCTTCTGTATTCCTTCCAATGCTTACCCTTATAGACCTTAAGTCTATCTTGGGAATGAGTTCTGCTTTTTTGGAGAGGCATTCAAGGCCAGAACCTATGCCCAAGGTTATAAAGCCACCTTGAAAGATGCCATCTATGGCAAGGTCTACCACCAAGGCTGTGCCGGCGCTTACCACCACCACATCCTTGTTGTAAAAGCTTACAGCACCATAGAGGTTTAGAAGCCTGTCCACTCCTACCTTTTCCTTTCCCTCAAAGGCAACCTCCAGAGGCACATCCTTTGCCCTTATGAACCTTGCCTTAGGATACCTCTCCCTTATGTATGCCTCTGCGGAGGGCCTCACAGAAGACACAAGCACAAGGTCTGCCTCAATATAAGGCACCTTGTCATGCTCAAACTTTCCTATATACCTTAGCTCCCTCTCAAAAAGGCACACATCCACCGATGTATTTCCCACATCAAGGGTTAGAACCTTCATACTCTACCGAGGCTCCCCCTTCTGCCACCTCAAGCACCATGTATTTTGCCTTTACACCGGCATCTTCAAAGGCTTTTACCATGGCATTGCCTACTTCCTCCATCTTATCAAGGCACAAGCTTGCCACAGAGGGGCCAGCACCGCTCAAAAAGACGGCCAAGGCTCCAAACTTGTAGGCCTCTTCCAACACCTGCCAAAAGCCCGGAATAAGATGGGCCCTGTAAGGCTGGTGGAGCCTATCCTTTACAGCTTCCTTTAAAAGTTCAAAGTTCTTTGATAATAGGCTTGCCACAAAAAGAGCTGACCTCTGAAGGTTAAAGACTGCATCCTTTAGACTCACTTCCTTCTTTATTACTTCCCTTGCCTTCTCTGTGGAAAGCTCAAAGTCTGGCACGCAGACCACCACCTTTATCTCCTTTGGAAAGTCAAGCCTTATGAACTTTACCCCTTCCTCCGTGCTTGCGCATACCACAAAGCCACCAAGAAAGGCAGGAAGAAGGTTATCGGGATGCCTTTCAAACTCAAAGGCTATTTTTAGCTTTTCCTCAAGGCTTATATCAAGGCCATGCAAGGCTTGGCAGGCCAGTATGCCACCCACTATGGCAGTGGCCGAAGAGCCAAGGCCCCTTGCGGTAGGCACACGGTTTATCTGTTTGAGGCTTATGGGAAGTTCTTCCTTTCCAAGAAGCTTACAAGCCCTTTTGTAGACCTTTATAAACAGGTTTTCCTCATCGGTGGGAAGGTTTAAACCTTCTCCTTCTATCTGGACATTATAGGAGCCGGAAGGCTCCACATAAAACTCATTGTAAAGGCTTAGGGCAAGGCCAAAGGCATCAAAGCCAGCACCAAAGTTGCTCGTGCTTGCGGGAACTTTAATCTTGAGCATATATATAGTCTATATTACTTTACACACGCAGGGTGAGAAATTAATTAACCGAAGGGAAGGCCACCATCACTTTTTGCCAAAAATAAATGAGACAAATAAGGTAGAAGTGTGTTAAACAGGTTTTTAACCAGTCCCTACGGCGCCATGCATAATGCCCCTACAAAAGGGAATTTCTCACATCACCTTTGCTTCAAATATTTTGAAAAAAAAATGAAGCAGGCAAAATTTTGTCTCATTTATTTTTATCACTCCAGTATAAAATCCACAAGCCTATCCAAATCCTCAAGTCCATCTACCCTAAGGCCTTCCACCTCCAAGTCCCCTACCACAACCTTTTTAACACCCTCCAAAGACTTCCAGCCCTCAAGGATAACAATGTGGCAGTCGGAAAAGTATTCTTCTACAACTTTTAATGGGTCATCCTCCCTCTTCTCCCAAAGGGTAAGCTTCTGTGGAGAGATAAGGGCAACCTTATTCAAAAGCTTGAATACCCTGTCTGTATCGCTTCCTTCCTTGTCTGTTATGCCATGCCCCTTTGGGTCATGCTTTATGTAGCCCACCTTATAGCCTCTCCTTTGAAGCTCCGGTATTAGCCTCTCTATTAGGCTTGTCTTTCCCGAGTTATGGTATCCTACTATGCATACCACCTTTGGCATAGGCAAGCTCCTTTATGCTCTCCATTATCTCCTCTGCCACTCTCCTGTATTCCCTTGGGCTTTCTTCGCCATGATAGACTTTGCTTTTTCCAATAAAGACCCTTATGGGATGGCCCGGCTTTGGGAATTTGGCACCCTTTGGGAATACCATGTCTGTGCCTTCAATATAGACGGGCAAAACGGGCCTTTGGCTCTTTATGGCCAAAAGACCCACACCCAGCTTGGGCTTTAAAAACTCTCCGGGCCTTGCCCTTGTGCCTTCTGGAAATATACAAACCTTACAACCAAAGTGCATAAGCTCCATGGCAAGCTCCAAAACCTCCAAGTCCCCCGAGCCTCTTTTTACCGGCAAGGCCCCCATATGTGGAAGTAGCCTGCCAAGTATGGGAATTTTAAAGAGTTCCTCCTTGGCAAGGAACCAAAGGGGCTGTGGAAAGACTGCATTTAGCACTGGCGGGTCAAGGTGGCTCCTGTGGTTGCTGGCCACTATACATGGGCCTTTTGGTATGTTTTCAAGGCCATAGACTTCTATTCTAAAGACCTTTCTAAAAATACTCTTTGTTATGGGGCAAAAGGGAGCAAGGAAAAGCTTGGCAAAGGTGCTTATAGGACAACCACTGGGCATTTTAAGCTCCTTACCATATGAAGGGATACGCTTCCTATCCTCTCCCTCATGCCCTTACCCCTTCTACCTATAACCACAAGGTCGTAGTCGGAAGAGTTTATATACTTTACCATCTCTTTGTATGGGTCTCCCTCAAGCATGGTAAGGTTAAATTCTTTCTCCGCAAACATATCTGTATAAAGTTGTATAACCTCTTCCTTTTTATCAGAAAGGCTTTTGTCGTAGTCTGTTTTACTAAGCTTGCCCTTTAACCTTTCCATGTTCATAGCATACACAAGGTCATAATCAAAGTCAAAGAAGTTTTTTAGATACTCTGCAAACTCTACCTGTTTTATTGACCTTTCGGAAAAGTCTATGGGAAGGCAAACTCTTCTTATATCAATTTTTGCTCCTTCTTTGTATACCCAAAACCTTAACTTACTTGTATCTGACAGCATCCACTCCGGGACAGATTTACCAAAGAGCTGTTTTTTGTATTTTACAAAGAGAAGGTCGTATTTTTCTTCAAGAATATTAAGAATACTTTCCTCCTTTTTTGAAATGGTATATAAATCATAATCTTCAAAAAAGCTCCATAATGGTTTTTCTTGAAATACTTTCTCCTCTAATATAAACTCCGGCTTTATTTTTAATCGTGTAGCTATAGCCTTAACGTAAATTAAATAGTTTTCATCTTCTTCTGATAAGTAGGCACCAACCTTCTCTATGGTATAGGCCATACTAAAATTATACAAACCATTACATACCCGGAAGTCTTGGGATCTTTCCAAGCTTTGAAAGTTTATAGTATACTCCCCAAGCCTTTTTCATCCAATGTCCAACCACAGGCAATGGTACAAGAAGGGCTCTTTTACCATCCCTATAGGCAAGACCGCCACCGTTTCCCATATCCATAAGACAGAGTATATTTATGTGAGGCAGGTAAGATTTAGGTTCACCCTTTACAAGGCCTTCTTCTAAGGCTATGTTGTATGCCACGTTTCTTGCCATAACTTCCGCAAGGTGTCCTTGTTTTGCCTTCCATTCGGGGCCTTCTAAGGCCACACAGTCGCCTATGGCATATATCTTATGGCATTCCTTTACCTTATTATAATGGTCCACAAGGATAAAACCACTTTCATTTTGGGGAAGGTCTCCCTTTTTGATAGCTTCATGCCCATCGCCACCTGGCACAAAGCACACAAGGTCGGCCTCTATCTTTTGGTCTTCCAACACCACACCATCTGGCGTAAATTCCAATATTTTCTTTCCAGTAATAGCCCTTATGTTAAGCTTTTTAAAGAAATAATCCAACATGCTCAAAGCTCTTTCTCCCAGCCTTTCTCCAGGCTTTGGCATGGGAGCAAAAAAGGTAAGTTCAAACCTGTTCCTTATCCCTTTCTTCCTTAGCATGTAATCAACGTTAAAAAGAAGCTCAAAAACTGGGCCACCTCTTACCGCCTCCTTTGCCTTAGGATTCCCACCAAAGCCAAAGGCAAGCTTACCTTCACCTTTGCTTATCAGTTCTTCAAGCCTCTTTTTATAATCAAGAGTTTCCTCGGGAGAGCCGCATATGGAATAGGTGTATTCTATACCTTTATGGGCCAATTTCCGTTGACCAAGAGCTATTACAAGGTAATCAAAGTCCCGCCTTTCTCCACCTTTTTCCAAGACAAAACCTTCTCTGTTCACAAGCACCACCTTGTCCTTTACAAAATTAAAACCATGCGCCTTTGAAAGGCTTTCAAGAGGTATGCATACATCTTCAAAGTTTTTCTCTCCGGTAGGTATCCATATGGATATGGGATAAACAAACAGATAATCCCTGTCGGAAATAAGCTCTACCTCAAAGCCATACTTTCTTAAAAAGATGGCACATTCAACGCCAGCAATACCACCGCCCAAAACCACTACCTTTTTCACTGTTTACTCCTTATCTTGTCCAAAAGCATTTGTTCAAAGTTTTCTAAGGACATGGTTCCAAGGTTTCCTTCCTTTTTACTCCTAACCGACAGGCTCTTGCTCTCCACCTCTTTGTCTCCCAAAACCACCACATAGGGCACCTTTTGAAGCTCCGCATCCCTTATACGTGCGTTTAGCCTTTCATCCCTCATATCCAACTCTACCCTTATACCTTTTTCTTTTAGCCTGCCTTCCACCTCCCTTGCATAATCTCCATGCTTTTCTGGTGAAATGGGAATTATCTTTACCTGCACTGGAGAGAGCCACAAAGGCAAAAGCCCAGCATAATGTTCTAAAAGGACTCCCACAAACCTTTCAATGGAGCCAAAGATGGCTCTGTGTATCATATAGGGCCTGTGTCTTTTGTTGTCTGGTCCCACATACTCCATGTCAAAGCGTTCTGGAAGGTTAAAGTCAAACTGTATGGTGGAACACTGCCAAAGCCTCCCTATGGCATCTTTTATCTTTACATCTATCTTGGGACCATAGAAGGCTCCGCCACCCTCATCTATCTCATACTCAAGACCCACCTTTTCCACAGCCTTCCTTAGGGCGCCCTCTGCCAACTGCCACTGCTCCTGCGAACCTATGGCATCCTCCGGCTTGGTGGATATGTAAACCTTAAAGTCTTCAAAGCCAAAGGACCTTAGCATATCTATGGCAAACTGTAAGGTCTCCTCTATTACGCCTTCCACCTGCTCTGGCGTGCATATAATATGGGCATCGTCCTGTGTAAAGCCCCTGACTCTCATAAGGCCATGAAGCACACCCGACATCTCATACCTATAAACGGTGCCAAGCTCTGCAAGCTTTAAGGGAAGCTCTTTGTAGCTCCTTACCTTGCTTTTATATATGGCTATGTGGAAAGGACAGTTCATAGGCTTTACAAAGTATTCCTCATTTTCAATTTCCATGGGAGAGAACATGTTGGGCCTGTAGTAGTCAAGATGCCCGCTTGTTTGCCAAAGCTTGGCATTTCCCACATGAGGAGTATAGACAAGCTGGTAGCCTCTTTTTATGTGTTCTTCCTTCCAATAATCTTCAAGTGTCTTTCTCAGGATTGCTCCCTTTGGAAGCCAAAGCACAAGGCCCGCACCCACCTCATCCTCTATTAGGAAAAGCTCAAGCTCCTTTCCAAGCCTTCTGTGGTCCCTCTTTTTTGCCTCTTCATACAGCCTTAGCCTCTCTTCCAGCTCTTCCTTGCTCCAAAAGGCTATGCCGTATATCCTCTGGAGCATGGGCTTGGAAGAATCTCCCATCCAGTAGGCGCCAGCCACATGGGTAAGCTTAAACTCTCCCACCATACCTGTTGAAGGCACATGAGGACCTCTGCAAAGGTCCGTAAAGCCATCCTGTCCATAGACGGATATTATGTCCTTTTCATCTATCCTGTTTATTATGTCCAGTTTGTACTTTTCTTTTAGCTCGGAAAATAGCCTTATGGCCTCTTCCCTGTCTAACTCCTTTCTAAATATGGGGTAGTTTTTCCTTATTATCTCCCTCATCTTCTCTTCTATTTTTGGTAGGTCCTCAGAGCTTATAGTATGCCCCTCAACCTCCACATCGTAATAAAAGCCCTCTTCTGTAGTTGGACCCACACCCAAATGAACCTTATCATAGCCATATATCTCCTTTAGGGCCTGCGCCATTATGTGGGAGAGGGTGTGCCTCATTATCTCAAGGCTCTCCGGGTCTTCCTTGTAGATGGGTGTGATCTCTATGTCTTCCCTTATGGGTGTAAGAAGGTCTATTAGCCTTGAGCCAGCCTTTGCGCCTATGGCTCCATCTATGCCAAGGGACTTAAAAATCTCACCAAGTGGTGTGCCTTTTTCTACGCTTATCTCTTTTCCGTTTACCCTTACCTTTACCATAAGGTTAATTATAATTTCTTCTAAAGCCCAAGGGCTGTCTTTACTATGCTTAGCCTGTCTTTTAGCTTATCCTGTTCCTTCTCTTCGGAGAAGTAGCTTAAGACTTCTTCCTCTTTTAGCTCCACCTTTCCCCTTTCCTTGATCTTTTGTGCTACAAAGTCTGCCACCGCAAGGAGCTTTTTACACCTCTTGGTGGACTTAAACTTTATATCTTCCACCTTCTCTGGAGTCCCTTTAATAAAAAAGGCCACAGAGTGGCACCCAGAGGTGCATTTGCCAAGCTCCATGTAGCCCTCAGGCTTCTCCTCCACAAGGTTTTTTAGGCCCTTTTCCACATATTCGGACACTTTCATAGCTCTAATTATACAACGGGAGAGCGAGGGAATTGAACCCTCCAGGGACCCTTTTCAGGACCCCTCACGGGATTTGAAGTCCCGGGACCGCACCAGCGCGTCAAGCTCTCCCTTAACCTTTTGGAAGGCACTCAATCTTCTCACGGAGTATTATAGCCTTTATCTTCTCCGCTATATCTTCAGCTTTTTTTAGCCTCCTTAGCTCCTCCGGCTTGTCCGCCTTTATCTTCACAATCCAGCTATCATAAGGCTTATTTACTATGGGAGATGGGTCCTTTTCAAGGGCCTTGTTGGCCTCCACTATCTTTCCGCTTAGTGGGCTTGGAAAGGTAGATACCCTTTTACCAGACTCAACTACCGCAAGGTTCCCATCGTACTCCACAACAGTGTTGACTGGCTTTATCCTTATAGCATAAAGGGGATATACCAAGGAAGAAAGCACCTGCATAAAGCCTACAGAATATATGCCAGAGCCTTCTTCCTTTACCCACTGGAAGAGCATCCTCTCCTCATCTACCCTGTAGAGCCTGTCCCTTTTTATAACGCAGTTTAAGACAACTATATCCATGCTCTTTGCTCTACCAAGCAAAGGTAAAGAACACAAAAGGCCAATAAGTGTTCTTCTGTCTATCATAAGCCAAATATATTGTCTTCAAACTTGACAAAGCCCCTTTCCTTTGCCCAAAGGTCAAGCACAAGGGTTGCCACATCATCTACATGTGGCACCGCAAGGCCATCCAATCGCATATCTATAAGCTTTATGTAATGCCCACACCTTTGACAGACCTGCAGTTGGACAGCCTTATTATCTTCTTGATAATAGTAGTCTATCTCCTTATCGTCCTCATTGCCACAGTTTACACACCTGTTCCTGTTGTAGAGCCAGTCTGTATTACAAAGCACGCAACGCAAAAATCTTCCACCTTCCACCTCTTGGCTGTCCGCTATGTAAGACACGGAAGGCTTAAAGCCACACACAGGACACTTGGTTTTTAGCCAGTTTTCTTTATCAATGTCCATACCTTCCGCAAGGCGCTCATAAAAGGGGTTTAAGAAGGAAAGGAAGAGAAACCTATCTATGGGGTTTGCCTTCTTTTCCTTTATAAAGTCGCCTATCATCTTCTCAAGAACCGCCCTTTCTATGCCTTTAAACTCCTCCGCCCTTTTGAAGATTTCCTCATTGCCGTGTTCCATGCATACATCCAGCAACCTATAGAACCACTTCATGCCCTTGCGCCAATCCTTATCCTTGATAGATTGATAGGCTTCCCTTTGATACCTAAGGATATGTTCATAAAAGTTTAGGACCTCTAAGGCCTCTGGATACTTTCCTTTCAAGACCCTTAGCCTCTCAAGGGCATACTCCTTCTCTCTTTGCTTAAATATCCCTATCTTCATCTCGCCAACCTTATAACACCGCAGGCTATCCTTGTTCCTGCATTCCCCGCAGGGTCCGTAAGGTAGTCATCCTTGTGGTGGTGTATCATTATGGAAGTTCCGCCTTCCTTTAAAAGGCTGTTCTCCTTTCCACCCTTTAGAGTTATAAAGGTGTTTAGCACATGCACCTTTACATTACCCTTCTCATCGGTAAATATGTTGGGCATATCGCCCGCATGCCACCCTTCAGGGTTTAAAAGGCCGTGTTTTTTCTTGAAGGGGTTAAAGTGTCCCTTGGCGGACATAAAATCTGGAGGGTCGCACTTTCCAAGTTCGTGTATATGCAAAGCCATTTCAGACTTGGGTGGTAGTCCAGAGGCTTCAAGCATTATAAGAACGCCGGCGTTGGTTTCCACAAAGACAGCCTTGCCTATCTTTTCTCCCTTTTGGTTTATGAGCTCTGCTTCAGCTTGGATCTCCTTTGCCTGTACTGTAGAAAATAAAAAGGGGCAAAGGAAAAGCCCCAAGATACATAATCTCTTCATCTAAGCTACCTCTTTATTATTTCTTTGAACCACTTGGGATGGTGAGAGGCAGCCCATAGGGCTGACACTTTTCCCGTTATCATGCTGGACAGAGAGCCAGGCACGCCAATCGTTCCCATATACACATGGATTATAAAACCAGCACCCACCACTATAAAGGCAATAGTATGCAAAAGTATGGCAAGCCTTACAAGGTTTATGGAAAAACTCTCAGGGAACCACATGACTATGCCGGTTATAAGAAAGACTGCACCACCTATAAAGACCATCCAGCCAAAGATTTTTTGCCCTGCGTTGTATTTACCTACCTCTGGAAGTTTTTCTTCCTCACCTTTTATGTAGTATTTTACGTTGGAAAGCCACTTTATATCGTCGCTGTCAAGGATAAAGTCCTTTGCCCATTTTAGGAACATAAGAAGCACACCTACGGAAAAGACCACACCAGCCCATTTGTGAAGCCATGCGGAGAACTCCCTTCCCCCCAGGAAGGGTAAAAGCCAGGCAAACTTGGGAGAATACATGCCGAGCCCAGACAGGAAAAGGTAAACAAAGGGCACAGCGGTAAGCCAATGCACGAATCTATCAAACCTGGAAAACCTTTCCACTTCTATCTCTTCCAATTTCTTTATCTCTTCCATGATTATTCCTCCTTTTTATGCTTCTTGCCCACCTTTATGGGCCCAAAGAGTATGAGCTGTAGGAAGGCTCCAAGGAGAGTACCCCAAAGGACGATAGAACCAAGGAGCTTTATAGGACCCTTCCATAGGCTTATAAGGGGTGATATGCTTGCCTCCTTTGGAAGGCCATATATCTCTGGCTTGTCGCCATGGGGTAAAAGGTATATGTAGCCCGTGCCGCCTACGCCCTTAGGATCGTATATGGAAGCCTTATCAAAGCCTCTTTTCTTTAGCCCTTCCAGGAGCTTGTTGGCTCTTATAAGCATCTCCTCCTTTGTTCCAAAGTGAAGGGCATTTGTAGGGCAGGTCTTTACACACATGGGCTCAAGCCCGGCAGAAATCCTATCAATGCAAAAATTGCACTTCCAAGGCTTATTGTTGGCGTCATACCTTGGCACATCAAAGGGACAACCTGACAGACAGAACTTACAGCCTATACACTTAGAATGGTCAAAGTCCACAACTCCGTTGGCATACTGGATAACCGCACCCGGTGAAGGACAAGCTTTAAGACAGCCTGGGTCTGAGCAATGCATACATTGATACTTGGTTATGGCCCAAACAAGACCATTAGGAGTTTCTACTTCCTGGAAGCGCATGTACATAAAGAGGTTTGGTGCCAAGCCGGGGCCAGATTGATAGCCGGTAAAGATCTTTTCCTCCGTATGAAGTGGTGGCTTTAGGTCGTGCCATTGGGAGCATGCGGCCTCACAGGCCTTACATCCTATACAGCTGGATATATCCACAAGTATGGCAAGCTGGTCCACCTGCTTTATACTTTGGTCTGGGAGCTTGGAGGCGGACACGCGCCTCAGCCCCAAACCTACAGTCCCTTCTGTGGTTACTGTAGCCATTTTTTACCTCCTTATGCTTTTACCTTTTCTATCTTGCACAAAAAGCCCTTAAACTCTGGCGTTTGTGAGTTGGGGTCCCACACAAAGGGAGTTATCATGTTGGCAAGGGCACCTTTTACCACTCCCTCGTTGCCCCAGTGTATGGGAATGCCAATGGTATAAACCTTTTTGCCGTTTATGACAAGGGGCTTTATCCTCTTTGTAGGCAGGGCATAGCCTTCGGCAGAACCTCTTGCAGTGCTTACTCTGACTATATCACCCTCCTTTATACCAAGCTCTTTGGCCAGTTCCTCTGGAAGCTCAATAAACATCTTTGGCACCAGGGCAGAAGTTCCGTATATATGCTTTGTCCAATAGTGGAAGTGTTCCACCACTCTGTAGGTGGTTGCCACGTATGGGTATTCGTCTGGCTTTCCAAGGAGGTCCAGGTCTGATTTGTATATCTTTACCACTGGGTTGTGGGGTGTTTTGGGGTGTAGTATGTTTTCCACTGGAGATTCAAAGGGTTCGTAATGCTCTGGGAAGGGTCCATCCACGAGGGGTGCACAGAAGAGCCTACCCCTTCCTTCTGGAAGCATGATAAAGGGACCATAATCGGGTGTTAGGTCTGGCTTTATGTCTGGCACATCGTAGCCAACCCATTTGCCTTCTGCCTCATCCCACCATATATACTTTTTCTTTTCACTCCACGGCTTTCCACTTGGGTCTGCGGAAGCCCTGTTATAAAGTATCCTTCTGTTGGCTGGCCAGCTAAAGCCATAGCCCGGGTATACACCAAGGCCAGAGGGGTCTGAGAGGTCTGTGGATTTTGCCCTGTTGCCCGTTTGAGGGAATACGCCCGAATAGAGCCACATACCACAGGCTGTGGTTCCATCGTCCTTTAGCACAGCAAAGCCCGGCACTCTTTCACCCTTCTTAACCACCACATTGCCTTTGTCATCCGTTATGTCTGCAAGGGCGTAGCCGTTCATCTCCCTCAAAACCTCTTCTGCTGTTGGATAGTAGGGGTTTTGGAAGTTCCAAGTTAGGTTGAGTATGGGATCTGGGAATTTACCACCTTCCTTCTTATATAGCTGTCTTATCCTCATAAAGAGCTGTCCAGCTATCCAAAACTCATCCTTTGCCTCTCCCGGCGGGTCCACCGCCTTATACTTCCACTTTATAACACGCCCACTGTTGGTATAGGAACCCTCTTTTTCTGCAAACAAGGCCGAAGGTAGTAAAAAGACCTCCGTCTGCACCTTTGAGGGGTCATCCACATACTTCCAAAAGGCGGCCATCTCCGTCTCAAAGACATCTATAACCACCATCCACTTTAGCTTTCCAAGACCCTGAGCTATCTTCTTTACGTTGGGATTGCTTGCCAATATGTTCATACCGACTGATACAAGGCCCTCCATCTTGCCCCTATACATCCTATCCAGTATTTCATCCATGGCTATTACTTTTTCAATCTTTGGCAGGTAATGGTAGGCAAACTCGTTCTCTGGAGTGGCCGCATCTCCAAACCATGCCTTGAGAAGGCTAACATAGAACTTACCGTAATTTGACCAGTAGTTCATGGAGGTATCTATAGCCTTTGGAGTGTTTGCCTCTATATGGTCCTTGAGGCTTTGCTGGGTTGCAAGTGGAGGCTTTAGGTATCCTGGCAAGAACCTACCTTCACCAGCCAAGTCTGTCATACCTTGCACGTTGGCGTGACCTCTAAGAGCATTTACACCACCACCCGGCACGCCTATGTTGCCAAGAAGGAGCTGAAGTATGGCCATGGAGCCTATAAGCTGTGTTCCTATAGAGTGATGAGTCCATCCAAGGGCATAGAGGTGTGTCATAGACTTATCTGGAGCGCTGGTTTCTGCTATGAGCTTTGCCACCTCAAGGAACTTATCCTTGGGAATGCCGGTTAGCTTTTCCACCACCTCCGGTGTGTACCTTGAATAGAACTGCTTCATAAGCTGGAAGACACACCTTGGGTGCTGTAAGGTCATATCCTTTTTGACCATACCCTTCTCGTCAAGCTCGTAGCCCCAAAGGGATTGGTCATACTTTCTCTTTTCTGGGTCGTAGCCTGAGAATAGACCTGTCTGCGGGTCAAAGCTATACGTATCCTTTACTATGTATGATGCGTTTGTAAAGTGCTTTACGTACTCTTCGTTATACTTCTTGTTTTGAAGCACATAGTTTATAAGACCACCCATAAAGACAAGGTCCGATCCCGGCCTTATCTGAAGGAATATGTCCGATACGGCGGCTGTCCTGTTAAACCTTGGGTCAACGCATATGATCTTTGCCCCCCTTTCCTGGCGAGCCTTTATGGCCCATTTGAAACCGCAGGGGTGGTTTTCTGCAGGGTTCCCTCCCATAACCAGTATGAGGTCTGCGTTTTTAATATCGTTCCATCCATTGGTCATCGCGCCTCTTCCTAACCTTGGGGCCAAACTGGCCACCGTTGGTGCGTGTCATATTCGCGCCTGAGTTTCCCTTGCCACAAGCCCCAAGGCTACCCCCATCTTAATCCATAGATAGCCCTCCTCGTTGCCTATGGTGCTTCCCTCTATCCACGCTATGCTTTCACACCTGTTTACAAGCCTACCTTGATCGTCCCTCTCTATAAAGGTCCTGTCCCTTGTATCCTTTATGAGCTTGGCTATCCTATCAAGGGCCTCTTCCCAGCTTATTTCCTTCCACTCCTTTGAACCAGCAGGCCTGTATAGAGGCTTTTTGAGCCTGTGGGGAGAGTTTATAAAATCTTTCAACGTGGCGCCCTTGGGGCATAGGGTTCCTCTATTCACAGGGTCATCTGGGTTGCCCTCCACATGGATAACTCTAGGCTTTACGTTCATAGAACCATCGGTCAAAGTGTATATGATAACTCCGCAGGATACCGAGCAATATGGGCATATGCTCTTTACAGCCTTTGCATTGGAAATTTTTAGGTCCCTCACCCTTGCCATGGCCGGCTTAAGGTCAAAGCCAAGCCCTCCAGCAAGAGTAGCTCCTGCCGATACACCCGCCACTTTAAGAAAACTTCGCCTGGTAAGCTCCATCTTTACACCTCCTTTTTAGAGCCTTGGCTTATAAAATAAGGGATGTATGAAAGATAATCCATAGAACTTTTCAATGATAAGCTTTAAAAGTATCAAAATTAGAATGTTCTTATACACAGAGCGAAAAATCCGTTTGTAATGGCACCATGCATAGTGCCAGTAGTGGCAAGTTTATAACCTATCAAAAATCATTGGGCGGGTTTGGAACTCACGATGTTTGAATGCACGCGCCAACGTGCCACTACATTGTTTATCTCAAATATTATCTTGACATTATATTAAGAATTTCTTATATTCTAATAAATGATAAAAATCATACAAGGAGGTAGGCCATGAAAAAGGCTCTTTTAGCTCTTGTGGTAGGCTCGGTGATTCTTTCTGGAACGGCACTATCCTACGATAAGGAGTTGGCAAAGCGCTTTGATGCTATGTTTTCCCAAATGACCCCAGAGGTTCTAAAGCAAAAGCCATGTCAGATAACTTCAAAACAGCTCCTTGAGATGATAAAAAAGGGAGAGGATTTTGTATTGCTTGATGTGAGAACGCCCGCAGAGCAGGCCATAGTAGGGCCAAGGTGGAAAAACACCCTTTACATACCCATGCATGAGCTATTTAAGGAAGAAAACCTTAACAAACTTCCAAAGGATAAGAAGATAATAGTGGTATGCCATTCAGGGAATAGAGCTGCTGCAGTAGTGGCGGCCTTAAGGGCTGTTGGTTTTCAAAATGCTTTTATGTTGAAAGGTGGGATGATGGAACTATCAAAGGAGGTAGGCACAAACACGGTAGATTACGTAAAATAACACCCTTGGGGGCTTTGCCCCCTTTCTCAAAAAAGACTATATTTAATCCTTATGAAAACCATTTTTAATGAAGAACTTATAAGGAAGTATGACAAGCCTGGACCAAGATACACCAGCTACCCTCCCGCCACCGAGTTCCATGAGGGAGTAAAAGAAGAAGATTACAAAAGAAAGCTCTTGGAGAGCAACCTAACAAAAAGGCCCTTATCCCTTTACTTTCATATACCCTTCTGTGAGAGCGCCTGTTGGTTTTGTGGGTGCAACGTGATCATATCCCACAGGAAGGATGTAAGCAGGAGATATTTGGACTATGTGTATAAGGAGATGGACCTACTCAAAGAATACCTGGACACATCCAGGCCAGTAGTACAGCTTCATTGGGGTGGCGGAACGCCCAACTTCCTTACCAATGATGAGATAAAAGAGCTTTTTGGAAGGATAAGGGAGGTATTTAACATTGATAAAGATGCGGAGATAAGCGTGGAGATTGACCCAAGATACCTTTCAGAGGGCCAACTGGAGACTTTAAGGGAGGTGGGCTTTAACCGTGTTAGCATGGGGCTTCAGGACCTTGACCCAGAGGTGCAAAGGGCCATAAACCGCATACAGCCCTACGATTTGATGAAAAGGGTTATGAAAGAACTTAGAAGTCTTGGCTTTGAAAGCATAAACATAGACCTCATATACGGCCTTCCCTACCAAAACCCTCAAAAGTTTAAAGACACAATAGAAAAGACCATTGACCTTGACCCGGACAGGGTGGCTGTCTTTAACTTTGCCTACGTACCCTGGCTAAAGCCCCTCCAGAGGAAGATAGACCCTTCCACCCTTCCACCACCAGAGGACAAGCTCACCATCTTGGAGATGACCATAGACCTATTCCAAAAGCACGGCTATGTCTTTATAGGTATGGACCACTTTGCCAAGCCAGAGGACGAATTGGCAAGAGCCCAAAGGGATGGCACCCTTTGGAGAAACTTCCAAGGTTATACCACCAAAAAGGGCGTGGACCTCATAGGCATAGGAGCAACTTCCATTGGTATGCTCTACGATGCCTATTTCCAAAACTACAAGACCATAAGGGAATACTATATGGCCATAGATGCGGGCAAGCTTCCCACCATGCGTGGCTACATACTCAATGAGGAGGATATAATAAGACGTGAGGTGATAATGGACCTTATGTGCAACTTCCAGTGTAGCTTTGAAAAGATAGAGAAGATGTTTAACATAGACTTTGAAGAACATTTTTCCGCAGAGCTTGAGGACCTAAAAGATATGGAAAGGGATGGCCTTTTGAAGATAGAAGACAGAAGCATAAGGGTTTTGCCAGAGGGTAGGCTCCTTATCAGGAACATAGCCATGGTTTTTGACCAATACATTAAGGCAAATAAGGAAAGAAGGTTTTCCAGAACTATATGAAGAGTAGTCTTCTTAGTTTGGAAAGGATTTCCAAGCTTTTCAAAGTAGGCCTTTTTACAAAGAGGCTTGTTTGGGCTGTGAGGGATGTAAGCCTTTCGGTGGGCCATGGTGAGGTCTTTTCTTTAGTGGGAGAGTCTGGCTCTGGCAAAAGCACCATAGGCAAACTAATACTAAGGCTTGAAAGGCCCACATCTGGCCTTATACACTTTGAAGGCAATGACCCCCTTAAAATGGGAAGGGAATACACCAAGCTTGTTTCTGCAGTCTTTCAGGACCCAAGGACCTCACTAAACCCTCGCATGAAGGTTTCAGAGATTGTGGAAGAGCCACTTTTGGTGCATGGCATCTCTCAAAGAAAGGAAAAGGTGATAGAAGCTTTGCAAAAGGCTGGGCTTGGTGAGGAGTTTTTGGAGAGAAGGCCAGAAAGCTTATCTGGCGGTCAAAGGCAGAGGGTTGCCATAGCAAGGGCTATTGTTCTAAAGCCCAAGCTTATAGTGGCGGATGAGCCAACCTCCTCCTTGGATATGTCCTACCGTGCGGGCATCTTGGACCTATTTTTAAAATTAAAGGAAGAGGGTATAAGCACCTTGCTTATCACCCATGACCTAAGGGCTGTGGAAAGGATAGGTGATAGGGTGGCCGTTCTTTATAAAGGTAGAATAATGGAGATGGGAAGTGCTCAAGAAGTGCTAAAAAGACCACTCCATCCCTACACCCAATACCTTATTAGTACCATGCCGGTAAAACACCCTTCCCAAAGGAAAGTCTATCTGGAAGAAATACCCCAAGAGGATTGGGAAGGTGTATGCCCCTTTTTGTCCCAGTGTAAGTATAGGTTAAAGGAATGTAAGGAAGGAGTTAAGGAGGTAATGGTGGATGGACGCATCCTCTCATGCAATCTATACTGAAGTGCTAATATTCACCTTTCTACTTTTCCTCTCTGGCTTCTTTAGCTCTTCCGAAGTGGTCTTCTTTGGAGCAAACCCCTACTTACTCAAACTAAAAAGAAGAAGACGCATATACTCTGCCTTGCTTCGCCTCCTTTCAAAGCCAAGGGAGGTGCTTTTGACCATACTCATAGGCAATGAGCTTGTAAACATACTTATCTCTTCCTATGGCACAAAGCTTTTTGTGGACCTTTTTGGCTCTAAGGGAGCGGGCATTGCAGTCCTATTTTCAAGCACCCTCATCTTCCTCTTTGGCGAGGTTCTTCCCAAAAATATGGTTTTACCCTTTACCACAAGGCTTGCACCCATCTATTACATACCCTTTGTCCTAATACACAAGCTTATGTATCCAATAAGAAGAGTCCTTTCTATGCCAGTAAACAGACTTATAGAGATGATAAAGGTGGAGGAAAAGGAGAAGGAGCCAAGGGAGGCCTTTTTGGAGCTTATAGAGGTAGGCCTATCCATGGGCTACTTTGACAAAAAGGAGATTGAACCGGTAGAAAGGGCCATAAGCCTAAGGGATATTACAGTAAAGGAGATAATGACGCCAAAGCCAGACATCTTTATGTTGTGGGAGGAGCTAACCATTGGAGAAGCCATTGAAGAGATAATACAAAAGAAACACAGCAAAATACCCCTTTATTCAAAAAGCCCAGACCACATAACGGGCATACTCTATGTAAAGGATATTGTGCCTTTATATGCTAATCTAAAGAGAAAATTGGGAGAACTAAAAAGGGAAGCCCTTTTTGTGCCAGAGATACTTAGCATAATAGACCTTATAAAGGAGATGAGAAGCAAAGGCACACAGATAGCCTTAGTGGTGGGAGAGCATGGAGAGCTTTCTGGCCTTGTAAGCGTTTATGACATAATGAAGTACCTCTTTGGAGATGTAAGAGAGAGCTGGGAAGAAGACATAATCAAGCTTTCAAAGAACACCTACTTGGTAAGCGGTTGGGTGGATGTGGAAAGGGTGGCAAAGGAAATAGGCTTTAGCCTTCCCGAAGACTATGAGTATGATACCATTGGGGGCTTTGTGATGGCCATGCTTTCAAAGGTGCCCGAAGAAGGGGATGAGTTTGTCTACGATGGATTTAAGTTTGTGGTGGATAAGATGGAAGGAAACAGGATAGTTAGCCTCTTTATAACCCAAAAGGAGGAGGAAAAGGCTTGAAGAAGATAAAGCTACAGCCTCAGGTAAAACCAAAGCTTTTGCTAAGGGTTGAAGGGGGCCTTGAACTGCTTGCAAAGACTTCAGAAGAGCTTATTCAAGAGATAGAAGAAAAGCCACACATAAAACTAACACTGCGCACAAGGCCAAAGTGGTTTTATCAAGATTACAAAGAACCTCAGATAAGCTACAGGGAAAGCGAGATCAAAAAGGTGGAGGAGCAGATAAGGTATGAGTTTGATGGCTTAGATTTGGACATAGCCTTTGAAATAGTTGCAAACCTTGACCACAGGGGCTTTTTTGTGGGAAAGATAAAGGATATAGCCAATCACTACGGAGTGAGCCAAGAGTATGTGGAAGATATAAGGGATTTTATAAAGAGGGAGATTGAGCCTTTGGGCGTTGCCTGCAAAAGCCTTGAGGAGTTTATACTCCTCCAGCTGGAAGAGTTATACCCTAAGGAAAAGGACCTGCACAAGGAAGTCTTGGAAGTGTTAAAGGGTGAAAGCAAAAGCCTCAGGGCAAGGGAAGTGCTATCTAGGTTAAAGCTTAGTCCCTTTGAGGGGGAGGAAACAGTCTATCAGAGCGGTAGTGTGGATGTGGTCTTTGAACACGATGGCAAACAGTGGTATATCTTCCTCATGGATGACTTTCTGGAGGTGGAAGGGTCCAAGCCCCTTTCCTTTATACTTGATCTAAGGAGAAGGGTTTTGAGGGTGGCATGCGACCTAATACTGGAAAGGCAAGAGGGCTTTTTGCTAAAGGGAGAGCCACTAAAAAGCCTGTCTCTCAGTCAGGTGGCAGAAAGGGCGGGTGTGAGCCTTTCCACCGTTAGCAGGATAGTAAGAAGAAAGTATGCAAGGACGCCCATGGGCATATACCCCCTAAGGTTCTTCTTTGTAAGGGAAGGGAAGGAAGGTCTAAGCAGAGAAGAGATTCTAAGAGCCTTAAAAGAACTTCTGGAGGGTGAAGGAAAGGGCAAGTCAGACGCAGAGCTTTCTAAGATATTGCAAGAAAAAGGTATTAAAATAGCAAGAAGGACGGTAAATAAGTATAGAAGGATGCTTGAAAAATGAGAGAAAGGATAGCGAAAGTTCAAAACCTTTTGGAGAAAAATAACCTTGACGCCTTCCTCTTTTCCTCACAGCCCAATGTCTTTTACCTTTCTGGCTTTAGGTCCAGCCATGCCTATGTGGTAGTAAGCAAGCACTCTCACCATCTTTTGACGGACGGAAGGTACTATCAGAAGGCAAAGGAGGAGCTAAAGGATTGGGATGTGATCCTTTTGGAAGGCAATGTGATAAAGGCTATAGAAAGGCTACTTAAAAAAATAGGTGCCTTCAAAGTTGGCTATGAGGAGGACAGGGTAAGCTGTGAGTTTAGAAGGAGGCTAAAAGGGGGCCTCAGATGGGTTGGCAAGGCTGGCTTTTTGAAGCATATGAGGGCCATAAAGGACAGCACAGAGATAAGCCTAATGCAAGAGGGAGTAAGGATAAGCGACAGGGTTTATATGAGCATACTAAACAAGATAAGAGAAGGTATGACGGAGCTTGAGCTAAGGTCCCTTATTGTCTCGGAGTTTTTCAAGTCTGGCGCCATGGGTGAGAGCTTTCCAGCCATAGTGGCAAGCGGTAAAGGTAGCGCCATACCCCACTGGGAGACCTCCACAAGGCCCATAAAACATGGCCAGCCTCTCTTGATAGACATGGGCCTCCTTTGGAAGGGCTACTGCACAGACTTTACGCGCACCATCCATTTAGGAAGGGCAAGCTCAGAGTTCAAAAAAATATACAACATAGTAAAAGATGCCCATCTTTTTGCCCTTGAGAAGGTAAAGGTGGGAAGAAAGATTTCAGAGATAGACAAGACTGCAAGGGATTACATAAAAAAGAAAGGCTATGGAAAGTTCTTTATACATTCTACAGGCCATGGTGTGGGCATAGAGATCCATGAGTTCCCAAGGGTGTATTACAAGGGAGTGGATAAGGACGTTATAATAGAAGAAGGTATGGTCTTTACCATAGAGCCGGGCATATACCTTGGCGGTAAGTTTGGCGTAAGGCTTGAAAATATAGTGGCCGTAATAAGGGGCGTGGGAGAACCTCTTTCAAAAGTTCCTCTTGACTTGATAGAAATTTAGTAGTATAATAATACTTTGGCTACGCGGGGTGGAGCAGCCTGGTAGCTCGTCGGGCTCATAACCCGAAGGTCGCGGGTTCAAATCCCGCCCCCGCAAGTTTTATAGCTAAGATTCTTTACCACCAGGCCTTTCCTGAACAAACATAAGCATCTCATAAAGTACAGATTTTAACGGAAACGCATACTCTTTGTAATTCCTTCTTATAGTAAGATAATAGTTTCTTTCCTTAGTCCAAAGGCTAAGCTTGCTAAAAGGTGTCATATAGGACTCGCTTTCATACATAGAGAGGGCAAGGACTGTAAAGATGAAGAGGTTTTTCCTTTCAGAATAGACATAATCCCTTTCCCAGCCTACCCTTTCTGTAAAGAAAAGCTGTAAAGAAGGATGGTACATATCCTCTTTCATGGAAGGTGGATGGGCTGGCTTTAGGGCTATGGCCGCCACATCCTTTTCTATTGGTATGCCAAGCCTTTCAAAAAGCTTTCTCATCTCCTGTGTATAGACTATGTAGCAATCTTGCCTTGACTTATCGGAAAAGTATGCCGTTTTAAGCTCGTCATACCTGATGAGTAAAAATTTGTGTTCCTCTTCTGGAGTGGAAAGCTTGGTATAAAGTTCTCCAAGCTTAGAATCTCTTAAGGTGGTTATAAAACAGAACTTGGTATTTTGATAATTCTTCTTTTCTTCAATAAAACTTTCTATTCCAAGCTCCCTCATACCATGCAGTTCAAAATATTTTTTCTCCAGCTCTATCTTGGCCCTTTTTTCCTTTATGCTTATCTTATAGACTTCATAAAGATAGTGTCTTGACCCACCATCTATCTCTCCACGTCTGTAGAAAAACCTAGGTGATGGCTTTTCTACCACCGCATAGACCACAGCTTCCTTTGGAAGGTCAAAGCCGTCAAATTTAACCTCTAAAACTTTTGAATCTTTATAAAGGCTTATGGCAAGGTTTTTTATTGTACCAGACTTTTTATCTTTATCAAATATAGACCGCAAGGACCTTTTGGTAATAGTTTGAACAGGCACGCCAAAGTAATCATAAATGAAGCTAACCACATCCCAAAGGGCATACCTATCACCCTCCTCAAACTCTGTGTTCAAAAGTATTAAAATTCCCACAAACTTGTTTTTAAGCTTTCCATCCTTTATCTGGGCTATAAGGTCTGAAAGCCTCGCAGAAAAATAGGCAAGGGAATATACAAGGTCCACAGAATCTTTGTTTTTTAGCGTTCTCTCTTCCAAATTGTATCCTTTGATAATTTCAAGGGCACCATTCTTGCCAAAGAGCTCATCCAGGAGCTTTACAGACCCTACCAACTTTATCTTGGCATTTCCCAAAAATCTTCTAAAGTTTAAAAACTCAAACTCCCTATTTAAAATCTCTACTATATCCTCCGCCTTATAAGTCTTTCCATTTACTTCCAGCTCAAAGCCCTCTTCCGCAAAGACATAAAGCTCAAGCTCCACGCTCGGAATATGGTAAGTGCCAAAGGATACCCAAGGTGGATTCTTTTCTGGCACCTTTCCCACAAAGACCGCAGAAAGCTTATCACTTTCACCCTTTAAACACTTTCTTAAAAACTCCTTCCAGTCCCTTCTCAAAGTATTCAAATGATCTTGGTCTAAAGCCTTCTCCAAAAGCTTTTCAAGATAATCAAGCTTTTTCCCTTTCTCTTCCAAAGCAAACTCCAGATCCTTCTTAGCTCTTTTGTTGTCCTCTGTAGATTCAAACTCCTTCAATATTTCCTTCCAAAGCTCTTTCCTTGTCTCTTCCCTTCTTTTGTATAGGCTTGCCTTTGAAACAATCACAGACCCGCCAAAAGACCTTAGCTCTATAGGAAAAAGATAGTAGGCTATCCTTGAAGTAGGAGGTCTATAATAATCTCTCGGTAGGGCATCCTCTAAAAGATTGTAAACTTCCCTTACCTCCTTAAGGTATTCCCTTACCGCCTCGCTTTCACTCAGCCTTATCCACTCATCCATAAGGTCCTTCTTTGCCCTCCACTCTACTTCCTTTCCAAACTCCATATCCTCATAACCCCTTATTTTCAAAAATACAAGCCCAGCCTTCTCACCCATTTCAGAAGATGGAGAAACCTTTAGTTCAAGCACGTTGAACTTACTGTTTGGTGCAGACCTTGGAAAACTGGCAGTCTGTGTGTTTTTAAATATGCCCCAAGGCTTTAACCACCCCTGCAGCTTACCAATAGAGTATTTAGCTGGACCCTCCACAGGCTTATCTTCGTATAAAAACTTCTCAAAGGCGACCTTCACATCTTCCTTTCTTACAAGCTTGTGAAAGAAGTTGGCTATACTGTCCATATACCTCTGGTAGTAGCTATAGAAAAGGCCTGCATACATAAAGTTATTACCATAATGCTCCCCCTTTGCAAAGGCATCCATCCTCTCATCTTCCATCCTAAACCTGCTTTCAAACATTTTTTACCCCTCCAAAAGGCTTTTGATAAATTTTACAGGAAACTTGGCAAACCTGCCACTTAAAACCTCTTTATAAGGATAGTTTTCTCCCAAAGGTATGCAGGCATACTCTATATGACTACCCAAATAGCAAAGAGTCCTTGGCTCCAAATCGCCACCCAAGACCTCCGCATTACCCCTACCAGCTCTCTTACTTATCTTAAGCTCAAGCTTTTCATTTTCCCTTAGCCAGTTATTTACAAAAACCATAGAATAAACAGGTATAATCAACGGCGCTTTGTTTTCCTCTGTAGGCAAAACTTCTTCCAAAAATTCCTCCAGCTCCTGCGTTCTTTCATTATTGTGTTCTTTCAAGATAGGTTTTACACTCTCAAAGAGTTTTTTAAGCTTCCATCTTTTTTCATTGTCTATGCGGAAAAAGATTTCATAATCCTCAAGGAGTATGTAAGGATGGTAGTAGCTAAACTTCTGAAAAGTCCTTTTGATGGATGTATAGGTGTACGCTATATTTTTCAAAAGCTCCTTAAAATCGCGTATATCCTCTTGCTTTTCTATATCATATATATCATCCACAAAGGCTACTGCGTTTTCATACCTGGATATTACGTTGTCTATATACCTGCTCTTGTGTTGTGTAGGCACTGGCACAAGCACCTTATCTTCTGGCTTTGAAAGGAACTGTTCTACAATTTTTGTGATAGCTACATCAAGGTCCAAAAAGCCTTCCAGCTGTTCCTTTGTGTATATAAGCCTTACAAGGTCCTTGTCAGGATGATCCATATAACTGGCTATGTTATCTACGGCGTTGTCTATATTTTGGTCTATTATATAAATCAGATGAAGATGCTTTGGCCTGTTCTCTGTTATTTCATCCCCCCTTGAACGCGACAAGGCTTGTATGGTCTCCACCAAGTTGTTTTCTATGCCCCATGATTGGACCACTATGTATATATAATCCACCGGCTTGTGTGGCCTGCTAAAGTCAAGACCCCTTGAAACAGATGAAGTGCCTAAAATCACATCTTCCCAGCCATTATTTATCTGCTCTTGGCTCTTTTTAGAACTGGCATGCACCCTTATGGAAGAAAGCCCAAAAACTTCCAATTCTCTGACAAGGTCGTTAATAATCTCCTTATCTTGAATAAAGGCAAAGCCCGTGCTTTCCTTGTTATTTAAGGTTTCTTTTATATAACTTGCCAAATGCTTTGGAATTTCTTCTTTCTTTTCCACTCTAATAAACTTCTTACTTACCACAAGTCCATTGGCTGGAAAGCCATGCTTGGCATATACCTCAAAAGGAATGTCTTTATAATAGGTCTTTACCTCATCCTCATATTGGCTCAAAACTAAGGAATCTGGCACCACTTCAAACTCTTTATACTCTTCCATAAGCTTTAACAAAAGGTTTGGAGAATAGCCGTTGGCGTCAAAGATATAAAGGCTTGCCTTCCTTCCTTTACTTCTTACTTTTTCTAAAAACCTAAGCATCTCCATTATGGCAAAAAAGCCGTTTTTATAACCGAGGAATTCATCAAGGATTATGTGTATGTGATAATCTTTAAAGTATGGTCCCAAAAGTGTATCTAAGTGTTCTGAAGTTTTACCACCGCGGGCGGTCTCTACCAAGCTTTGAATGGTGGCAAAGGCCCACACCAAATCTGGCCTTTTATCCTGCACCAATTCATATATCTTCTTCACCGTAGCCTGTAGCTTACCCTCTCTTTTCCCTCCCACAGACTTAAAATGAGTACCCCTATCTATGGCTACATTACCTTTATACTTGCCCCTTTCATAAACCAGTTCTATACTTTTAGAGGACTCTTTTTTTACCTCTCTAAGTTTATCAATCTCTCTGTTTAAAAGGATTAGGCGCGTAGCCATATAAAGGACCACATGCTTCCCTTCCATACCAAGTATAAGCTCCCTCGTCCTTGAAGTCTTTCCACTACCGGCGGAGTGAAGAAGTGCAATAGCCTTACAAGGCTCAGGCCTTTTCATAAAATCTTCCAGTCTTCTTTTAACATCATCCCTAACAGCATTTATATCTCCAGTCTTAAGCACAAGCTTTTCTTTTTCCCTTCTCTTTATCTCCTCTTCCAGCTCTCCAATTCTTTTACTTACCTCTTCTCTTACTCTCTTTTTCCTTGCCCCCTCCTTTTCTGGCTCTACATCCACTTCCCTATAAAGCTTTTCCTTACCCTTTATATCCTTATACAGCTCCTTTAACTCCTCTGCAAACTTTACAAGCCCCTCTCTGTTTTTTACAAAAAACCTAAGGCTCAAAGGCTCCTGCACTGGATACAAAAGCTCCAAGCTAACCTCATCTATAGGATCCTCTTCAGAACAGAGAAAATCTACCGCATAAGAAAGCACCTGCAAAAGCCCCTTATTTTCCACAAAAACATCCTCCGACTCCCTCAACTTTTCCTTCACTTGCATAAACTTCTCTAAAAAGTTATAAAACTCCAGCTCACCCAAAGACAGATTTACTGGTATACCGTAGGTTTGTATAGGTATCCTATTTCTTGAACCAGTTAAAATATCTCTTAAAACCTTTCTCGTTCCACCAAGCTTAAAGTCTACTATATGAAGCGTTTTACCTTCCACAAAGACCAGGTCCGCATTCTGCCATATGATCTCATCCGACTCTTCCCCCATCTCATACCTTTTAAGCTCCACATCCTTAAGGCTCTTGTTGTAAAAATACCCACCTGCATAGCCTATGGCAAAGACAAGCTTAGTATATATCTCCTTCCACTCCCTTCTTATACCCTGCCCTTCCCCATCTTCTGTATAACTCACATAAAGCCTGCTTAGCTCCCTCATATTCTCAGGTGGATTAAAAACATCATACTTGTCAAAGGCTCTCTCTATATCCTCTATTATTCTTACAAGCTCTTCATCTTCTGCCCTTTCTGCTTCACCCTTTAGCTTGGCAAAAACACCCTCAGTAAAATCCTTATAGTCAGGAATCCTATCTTTTAAAAACCCCAGCTTAAAGGCCCCCTCAAAGACAAACCCAAGGACACTATCAAAACCCCCCATGGTTTATATTATAGCCGTTTGGAGAGATAATAAAATCTAATCAAGATAGTTTTCCAAAAATCTTCCTTTGTATAGCAATTTATTTTGCTACTTTCTTTCTTAAGACATTCTATTAATTTCCTATCCGTGGTTATAAACATAACTTCTTTCTCGCTGTAATCCTCTATCAATTGATAGCACAGGTTTACTAAATATTTATCGTCAATATTAACGCATTCAATATTTATATCCCTTCCTCTTAATTGAACTTCAAGGTATTTATCACTGTTATAAAGTATCTTGTGAGTAAGTATTCTTACTATCATCCTATTCTCAGTATCACTTTGTTTTAAAAATTTCCATAACTTCTCTTCAAACTTTGATTTATGGGCTACAGCCAGTTTATCACATTTTTCTATCATTTTTATTAAAAACCTTATTGCCTTTTCCCGCTCTTTTCTTTCATATTCCCCTCTAAGCTCATGCCATATCCATTCATCTATTACCAAAATCATTTTTAAATTTCAAAAAATGCTTTTAGGTCTTCTAATTCTCCTTCCATAAAAGAAGAAAGCCCGCCTTTTATCCTCCCTCTTTCATCACATTCCTGCTCCTTAAATATGGTCTCTCCCTTTTCCTTTTCTACCAAATAGAATTTTACCTTTTTGTGTGATATATCCTTCCTTCTAATGGCAGACAATAAGGAAGATACAAAAACTTCACTATGTGTAGTCAATATAATCTGTTTGTTCTCTTCCTCCACAATTTTACACATAATTTTTGCAAGCTTTCTAATAATGGATGGATGTAGGTGTATTTCTGGTTCCTCTATGAGTATTATCTTTTTGTCTTTTAGATAAAGCTTTGCAAACATATAAACTACCTGATTAATTCCAAAGCCTTCGTTGGTAATTAAAATCTCTTGATTTGAACCTTTTTCCTGTATAAGAAATCTTGATAATGGTATGCCTTGGATAGGATGTATCCTAAAGCTTTTGTTTGCAATCTCTTCCAAAGCTTTGCTTATTTTTGGTACAAGGTCTTCTTGGTTTATTATGGCTGATGCTACCTCTTCATCGGATATAAGGACGTGTGGAACTTCATACCTTAGGTAGTGTGAATAAAAAGCTTCAAAAAATCCACGGTTATGCGGTGCTATATCAACCTGTTTAATAGTGTTGGCTATTTCATTAAGCTTAGAGATTAAATTTCCAGTTTGTCCTTCTTCCTCCACGCTTCCAGACAAGCCAAGCACATAAAAACCATTCCAATAGGCTTTACCTTTTAGAGTTTTAAGGTCTATTTTTGTCTCAAATATCTTTGTCTGTTTATAAGGTATGCTAAACTCCGCAGTTAGCTTAATGTTTTTGTATTTAAGATAGGTGTTTGCTTTGTCCTTTTTTAGGGATATACCAAACTCTCCAGAGTTTGTTGAGTAAGATATTTCCATGGCCAATTCTTCATCCTTTCCATAAAGGCACTCTTTTAGGCCTCCAAGGTCTATAAATCCAAGGTCAAAGAAATTATCTATGGGTTGGTTTGGATTGGTTATTATTTTGTTAAATACCATAAGAGCATATAGTAGGCTGGATTTTCCGCTTGCCGTTGGTCCATAAAGCACATTTAAAGCACCAAGTTTTATTTTTGCTTCTTTATGAACCTAAAGTTAGAAATTGTTAGTTCTGTAATCATTGCACTAATATTTTAGCATGTGAGTTTATCATTCCTTTTCATAATATGGTGCATATCATATTGTTATAGCTTAAAATTGTCCCATTAAAATATTTCAAGGAACTCAATGGGTTGTGTTTATGATTTAGGTCATGTTTTATACAGATGGAAAACAGTTGCCTAATATGTTTCTCCAAATTTCCATTGCTCTTTCTGGTGATGTATTAGATAGCTCAATTGCCTCTGTTATTTTTGATGCTGTGTTTTTAATGGCTCCTATATCATTAAAGGTAAGAAGTAAATCTATGTTAAATCCGGCTACCATTTGGTCTATTATTACATCTGGTATATAGCCCTTGCCCGCTATTTCAAAGATATATTCTACAATCCTTCTCTTTTTCTTTTTTTTTTATCCACGAACGAATATATCTGTCTGCCGGAGCAAATGGTGTCGGTTCAAGCCAAAACAATTCCTACAATCAACGTCATGTCTCCT
>OFDC01000378.1_pt1 | contig 35492 bp, 35 predicted proteins | sample 1520941 | NCBI WGS metagenome assembly OFDC01 (sample SAMEA94258168, study PRJEB24077) | hot springs metagenome | biome: Aquatic biome; feature: Water | place: India | collected 2012-12-06 | depth 5 m | reverse complement strand
CTCCTGATGGCTGATCGCGCGCCCCACCCCCGGCCCCTCCCCACGGAGGGGGAGGGGAGGCGCGGGGTGCGGCGGCTGCGCGTAACCTGCGACGGGGTTCCTGGCCGTGGCGTTGCAGCCTCCGGCGGGAGTATTTGGGACATGGGCAGATGGCTGGGCTTATTGGCCTAGCGTTTTGGGGCGGAGTGTTCCTTGAGGACGCTGCTGAGGTGCGCACCGTAGCTGGACTTGCCGAAGACCTGGGCCTGGCGTTCCATCCCGGCGCGGTCGATCCAGCCCAGCTGGAAGGCGATCTCGTCGGGAGAGCCGACCTGCATCCCTTGCCGGTCCTGCAGGGTGCGGACGAAGTTGCCGGCGTCGAGGAGGCTGCCGGGGGTGCCGGTGTCGAGCCAGGCAAAGCCGCGGCCCATGCGTTCGACCTGGAGGCTGCCTTCGGCACGGTAGTGTTCGAGGACGTCGACGATCTCCAGTTCGCCGCGCGGCGAGGGCTTGATCTGCGCGGCGATGTCGGGGGCGCGGCCGTCAAGGAAGTAGAGGCCGGTGATGGCAAAGCTGGAGGGGGGCTCCTTGGGCTTTTCGATAATCTGGGTGACGCGGCCATTGGCGTCGAAGGCCGCGACGCCGTAACGCTCGGGGTCGGAGACGTGGTAGCCGAAGACGGTGCCGCCGGACGGCTGCTGGTCGGCGCGGGCCAGCATTTCGGGCAGGCCGTGGCCGAAGAAGATGTTGTCGCCGAGGCACATGGCGGAGGGCGCGCCGTTGAGGAAGTCGCGGGTGAGGAGGTAGGCCTGGGCGAGGCCTTCGGGTTTGGCCTGGATGACCCAGGTGAAGCGGATGCCCCACTGGCTGCCGTCGCCCAGAAGGCGCTGGAACTGGGGCTGGTCCTCGGGCGTGGTGATGATCGCGATTTCGCGGATGCCGGCCAGCATCAGGACCGAAATCGGGTAGTAGATCATCGGCTTGTCGTAGATCGGCAGGAGCTGCTTTGAGACGCCCAGCGTGATCGGCCAGAGGCGGGAACCGGTGCCACCGGCGAGGAGAATGCCTTTGCGGGTCACTGCGTCAACTCCTTCACGATCACCTTGAGGCCCGCGCGCCAGTCGGGGCGGGGGATGCCGAACCGGTCCGTGAATGCATGGCAATCAAGGCGAGAATTCAACGGTCGTTTGGCCGGGGTTGGGTATTCGGCGGTGGGGATGTCGTTGATCCGGCAGGGGAGGTTTGCCTCGGCCATGATGGCGCGGGCGAAGTCGGCCCAGCTGGTGTCGGGGGCACCGGAGAAGTGGTGGGTGCCGCCTTTCGCGCCCTGGATCATGGCTTTGGCGGCGGTGAGCAGGGCTTGCGCGATGGCGGAGGCGGGGGTGGGGCCGCCGATCTGGTCGGCGACGACGTTCAGGCCTTCGCGTTCGGCCCCGAGGCGGAGCATGGTTTTCACGAAGTTCGCGCCGTGGGCGGAGACGACCCAGGAGGTGCGGAGGATGAGGTGGGGGCCGTTTGCGGCGCGGACGCCCTGTTCGCCCTTGAGTTTGGAGCGGCCGTAGGCACCCAAGGGGCCGGTGGGGTGGTCCGGGGTGAAGGCTTGGTCGCCGGTGCCGTCGAAGACGTAGTCGGTGGAGATGTGGAGGAAGGGGATGTCTTTCGCGGCGGCGGCCTGGGCCATTGCGGTGGGGGCGTCGCCGTTGACGGTGGTGGCGGCGGCTTCCTCGGTTTCGGCCTTGTCGACGGCGGTCCAGGCGGCGGCGTTGATGATGGCGTCGGCGTCATGGGCGGAGATGGCGGCGGCGCAGGCGGCAGGGTTCAGGAGGTCGGCTTCGTCGCGGCCAAGGTAGGTCGCGTCGGGGGCGAGGCGTTGCAGCTCTCGCGCGACCTGGCCGGTCTTGCCGAAGACGAGGAGTTTCATGCCTTGCCCAACCGTTCGCCGACGCCCTTGCGTTCGAGGAGCGGGCGCCACCAGGCATCGTTGTCGAGATACCAGCGGACGGTGCGGCGCAGGCCCTCTTCGACGGTGACCGAGGGGCGCCAGCCAAGTTCGTCGCGGATGCGGGTGGGGTCGATGGCGTAGCGGGCGTCGTGGCCGGGGCGGTCGGTGACGAAGGTGATCTGGTCGGCATAGGGGGTGGGTTTGGGGGCCATCTCATCCAGCAGGGCGCAGATGGTGCGGACGAGGTCGATGTTGCGGCGTTCGTTTTCACCGCCGATGTTGTAGCTGCGGCCCAGGGTGCCCTTTTCCAGCACCAGGAGGAGCGCGTCGGCGTGATCTTCGACGTAAAGCCAGTCACGGACGTTCTCGCCCTTGCCGTAGACGGGGATCGGTTTGCCGTGGAGGGCGTTGAGGATGACGACGGGGATCAACTTTTCCGGGAAGTGGTAGGGGCCGTAGTTGTTCGAGCAGTTGGTGAGGACGGTGGGTAGGCCGTAGGTCTCGGCCCAGGCGCGGACCAGGTGGTCGGAGGCGGCCTTGGAGGCAGAATAGGGGGAGCGGGGGTCGTAGGGGGTGTGTTCGGTGAACTGGCCTTCCGGGCCGAGGGAGCCGAAGACCTCGTCGGTGGAGATGTGGTGGAAGCGGAAGGTTTCGGGTTTGCCCTGACGCGTCCAGTGGGCGCGGGCGGCCTCCAGCATGTTGAAGGTGCCGGTGATGTTCGTCTGAATGAAATCCGTCGGGCCGTCGATGGAGCGGTCGACATGGCTTTCGGCGGCGAGGTGCATCACGGCGTCGGGATTGTGGGTCGTGAAGATGCGGTCCAAGGCGGCACGATCACGGATGTCGGCCTGTTCGAAGCTGTAGAGGTTCGATTGGGCGACCGAGGCCACGTTCGCGGCGTTTGCGGCATAGGTCATGGCGTCGAGGTTGACGACCTCATGGCCGCGGCTGACGGCCAGGCGGACGACGGCAGAGCCGATGAACCCGGCGCCGCCGGTGACGAGGAGCTTCATTCGGTGATCCCGTAGCGGAAGGGTTGGCCGATGTCGGCGAGGAGGGGCGCGCGGGCGTCCTTGTCCGACAGCGTCGGCGTGGTGGTGCCCCAGTCGATGCCAAGGGCGGGGTCATCCCAGCGGACGGCTCCGTCGTTTTCCGGGCTGTAGAGGTCGGTGCATTTGTACTGGACTTCGGTGTCGTCGGTCAGGGTGACGAAGCCGTGGAGGAAACCCTTGGGGACCAGGAGCTGGCGGCCGTTGTCGGGGGTGAGTTCGACGGCGACGTGTTGGCCGTAGGTCGGCGAGCCGGTGCGGATGTCGACGGCGACGTCGAGGATCGCGCCGCGCGAGCAGCGGACGAGCTTGTCCTGTGCGCGGGGGGGCGACTGGAAGTGGAGGCCGCGCAGGGTGCCTTTCGCGGCAGAGAAGGAATGGTTGTCCTGGACCCAGGGCAAGTCGAGGCCCGCGTCGGCCATGCGCTGGGCGTTCCACGTCTCCATGAACCAGCCGCGCGCGTCGCCGAAACGGCGGGGGGTCAGGATCAGGACGTCGGGCAATGCGGTGGGGTCAATCTGCATGGGCGAAACTCGTCAGGAACGGCTGGCGCAGACTTGCGACGAACCCCGTCGCAATGCAAGCCGGGAAGGGCGGGAAACAGATTGTCTGCGGGGTTTTGCCGGTTCGCGTCCTGGGCTATCAGGGGCGGAAGATCGTGGGGAAGGACGAAACATGACCCATCTGTGGGTGCGGGCCGAGCAAAGGCCGAACGAGGAACGCGTGGGCCTGACGCCCGAGGGCGCGGCGGCGCTGGTCAAAGCGGGGATTCGGGTGACGGTGGAGAGGTCGTCTGTCCGGGCGATTCCGCTGGACGGGTATGCGGCGGCGGGGTGCGAGATCGCGGAGGAGAATCTGTGGCCGAAGGCTCCGGCGGAGGCGATCATCTTCGGGCTGAAGGAGTTGCCGGAGGACGGGACGCCGCTGACCCATCGGCACATCATGTTCGGGCATGCCTACAAGGGGCAGCCAGCGGGGCGGGTGTTGTTGCAGCGGTTCAAGGCGGGCGGTGGGATGCTGTACGACCTGGAGTATCTGGTGAATGAGGATGGGCGGCGCGTGGCGGCGTTCGGGTATTGGGCTGGCTATGCGGGCGCGGCGGTTTCCTTGAAGTGCTGGGCGGCGCAACAGCGCGGGGGGATCGCCGGTAGGGTAGCGAAGGTTCCGTCGAAGGATGCGCTGCTGGCGCAGTTGGGCGAGGAGCTTTCCGGTTTAGGGCGGCCGCGGGCGATCATCATCGGGGCCTTGGGGCGCGTGGGGACGGGTGCGGCGGATTTGTGCACGGCGATGGGGGTCGCGGTGACGAAGTGGGACATGGCCGAGACGGCAAGCGGCGGGCCGTTCCCGGAGGTGTTGCAGCACGAGATCTTCCTGAACTGCATCCTCGCGCGGCCAGGCTGTCCGGTGTTCGTGCCGGCTTCGGCCAAGACGGATGCGCGGAAGCTGACGGTGATCGGGGATATTGCCTGTGATCCGACCTCGGACTTCTCGCCCATCAAGGTGTATGACCGGGCGACGGATTGGGACGCCCCGGCGCTGCGGGTCGCGGAGAATCCGCCGCTTGATGTGACGGCCATCGACAACCTGCCGTCACTGATGCCGGTGGAGTCGTCGCAGGACTATGCGGCGCAATTGTTGCCGTCGCTTTTGACGTTGACCGAGCTGGACAAGGGCGTCTGGGGGCGGGCGAAGGTGGAATTCGACAGGCACGTCGCGGGCGTGTGAGCGGGGGCGCAAATCTTTTCGAAAAGATTTGCCAAGAGTTTTCGAAAACTCTTGGTCCCTCGTGGGCCAAGCGGAGGGGAGAAAGACCATGACGATCCATTGGTGCGGCACGGGGCTGTCGTCGATACCGGGACTGCGGCGGCTGATCGAGGCGGGGCATCCCGTGGTGGTCTGGAACCGCACGGTCGAGAAGGCCCGCGCCGAGGTCGGCGACCTGACGCAGGATGTCCGCGCGTTCTCGATGGAGGCTTTGGCCGAGGCGCTGACGCCCGGGGACATCGCGGTGTCGATGCTGCCGGCGGACCAGCATGTGGCGATTGCCAAGCTGTGCCTGGAGAAGGGGGCGAATTTCTGTTCGTCCAGCTACATCGCGCCGGAGATGCGGGCGCTGGATGAAGAGTTCCGCGAGAAGGGGCTGGTGTCGATCAACGAGGTGGGCCTCGACCCCGGGATCGACCACCTGATGGCGCATGACCTGGTGGCGCGGTATCGGGCGTCGAAGGTCTATGACAATGAGAATGTCCTGAGCTTCACCAGCTATTGCGGCGGGGTGCCGAAGGAACCGAACGCCTTCCGCTACAAGTTCAGCTGGGCGCCTGCTGGGGTGCTGAAGGCGCTACGGTCGCCGTCCCGGTCCTTGCGGCATTTCACCGAGTTGCGGGTGGCGCGGCCCTGGGATGCGATCAGCCGGTATGACGCGCCGCTGCCGGTGCCGGAAAGCTTTGAGGTCTATCCGAACCGCGACAGCTATCCGTTCATGGAGGAGTACCGGTTCGAAAAGCACTGGAAGGTCAAGGACTTCGTCCGGGGCACGATCCGGCTGAACGGCTGGGCCGATGCCTGGGCGCCGATCTTCCGCGAGATCGAGGGGCTGGAGGGGAAGCCTTTGCCTGAAATCAACGCGGCGCTGGAGGCGCGGGCGGCGGCTCTCCTCAAGGACAACTCCTATGCCGCGGGCGAGCCGGACCGGGTGGTGCTGTTCGTGGCCTTGAAGGCGGAACGGGACGGGAAGCCCGTGTTCCACGAGACCTGGGCGATGGACGCCTGGGGCGATGTGCGCGGGACGGCGATGGGACGGCTGGTCTCGGTGCCGGTGTCGTTGGCGATCGAGGCGGTGATGGCGCGCGAGATCCCGGCGGGGGTGCATGGTGCGCCGCATGATCCGAAGCTGCTCGCCCGTTGGCTGGATCAGGTCGGGCATCTGGCGCAGTTCCTGCGGCGCATCGACCATCTGGGCTAAGGGCCGCCCCTGTCATGAGGGTGTGACGTGACAGACCGTCTGCCCTGCCCTAGTATCGTTGCACGTCCCGGGCCAACCGGGCATGCGAGCGAGGCAGGGCGTGGGCAGGACCGGCAACACGTCTAAACGGTTTGACCGGCTGGCCGACCGGCTGGCGGTGTTCGCTGCGCGCCGGGTGCGGGCGGCGGGCGGGTTCGTGTCGCAGCCCGAGCCGCGTTCCATCGGGCTTTACACGCGCGGCAAGCAGCTGGTTCTGGGGAATGTGCTGTTCGCCGGGCATCTGGCCGAGGCTCCGGACCTGGCGTTGTGGGATATCCGGGCGCCAGACCGGGCCTTCACGGCCGAAGCGCAGGGATTTGCCTGGCTGGATGACCTGGCGGCGCTGGGGACGAAGGATGCGCAAGCGCGGGCGCAGGACTGGACCTGGGGCTGGATCGCCCGGTTTGGCAGCGGGCGGGGCCCGGGCTGGACGCCGGACCTGACGGGGCGGCGGATCATCCGCTGGGTGCATCATGCGACGTTGCTGCTGAACGGGCGGGACGCGCGACAAAGCGAAGAGTTCTACCGGGCACTGTCGCGGCAGGCGGCCTACCTTTCGCGGCGCTGGCGCAGTGCGGCAGAGGGTCTGCCGCGGTTCGAGGCGCTGACGGGGCTTGTCTATGCCGGGATTTCGCTGATCGGGATGGAGGGGCTGGTGGCCCCGGCAACCCAGGCGCTGTCGGCGGCCTGCGAGGCTGATATCGACGCGGAAGGCGGCATTCCGACGCGGAATCCCGAGGAGTTGCTGGAAGTTCTGACGCTGCTGACCTGGTCTGCAAGTGCGATGAGCGAGGCCAATCTGTCTGTGCCTCCGGCAGTGGCGGCGGCGATCAGACGGATCGCTCCGGCGCTGCGGACCCTGCGCCATGCCGACGGGCAGCTGGCGCGGTTCCATGGTGGGGACCGGGGGGCAGAGGGGCGGCTGGATCAGGCGCTGGCGGCAGCAGGGGTGCGGGCGGGGGCGACCCCGGCGATTGCCATGGGCTATGCCCGGCTGTCGGGGGGGCGGACCTCGGCCATTGTCGATGCCTCGACCCCGCCGGGGGGACGTGCGGCAGAGACGGCGCATGCCTCGACCGGGGCGTTCGAGCTGGTGTCCGGCAGGCGGGCGCTGGTGGTGAACTGCGGGTCGGGCGCGACCTTCGGGGCGGAGTGGCGGCGGGCGTCACGCGCGACGGCGTCGCATTCGGCGCTGGGGCTGGACGGGGTGTCGTCCTCGCGGCTGGCGGCGGTGGGCGAGGCGATGGGGCATCGGGCGCAGGTCACGGCCTCGCGCCTGACGGTGGGGACCGAAGGCACCGACCTGTACCTTTCGCATGATGGCTGGTTGCGCAGTCACGGGCTGACGGCCAGCCGGAGTCTGACGCTGGCGCATGACGGGCGGCGGCTGTCGGGGGTGGATGCGCTGACCGCGATGACGGCGGAGGCGCGGCGGCGGTTCGAGGACGTGATGACAACGACGGCGATGGCAGGGGGGCGGTTCGCGATCCGGTTCCACCTGCACCCGGACGTGGACGCTGCGGTGGACATGGGTGGTACGGCGGTGTCGATGGTGCTGCGCAGCGGGGAGATCTGGGTCTTCCGCTTTACCGGACCGGCGGAACTGGGGCTGGAGCCGTCGGCCTATCTGGAAAAAGGCAGGTTGAAGCCGCGTCCCTGCCTGCAAATTGTGCTGCATGGCGAGGCGCGGGGGTTCGAAACACGGCTGGGCTGGACCTTGGCGAAGGCAAAGGATACTCCGCTGGCGATCCGGGACCTGGAGGGCGTGGAGCCCGAGGACCCGCTGCCAGAGTGACAGGGGTGTTTGCATGACCAACCTCGTTCCAATCGGCCGCGCACTGATTTCGGTGTCGGACAAGACGGGCCTTCTGGACCTTGCGCGGGCCTTGGCGGGCTATGGGGTGGAGCTGATCTCCACCGGCGGCACATCAGGGATGCTGCGGGCGGCGGGGCTGGCGGTTCGGGATGTGGCGGAGGTGACGGGCTTTCCCGAGATGATGGACGGGCGGGTCAAGACGCTGCACCCGAACGTGCATGGGGGCCTGCTGGCGCTGCGGGATGATGACGAGCATCTGGTGGCGATGGCCGCGCATGGGATTGAACCCATCGACCTTCTGATCGTGAACCTTTACCCCTTCGAGGAGACGGTGGCGCGGGGCGCGGATCATGCGACCTGCATCGAGAACATCGACATCGGCGGGCCGGCGATGATCCGGGCGGCGGCGAAGAACCACCGGTTCGTGACGGTGGTGACCGACCCGCGGGACTACGACTCGCTTCTGGCGCAGATGAAGGCCAATGACGGGGCGACGACGCTGGCGCACCGGCAAAAGCTGGCGCTGACCGCCTATGCGCGGACGGCGGCTTATGACACCGCCGTCAGCACCTGGCTGGCGGGGGAGCTGAAGGAACCTGCCCCGCGCTATCGCAGCTTTGCCGGGCGGCTGGCGCAGACCCTGCGTTATGGCGAGAACCCGCATCAGGCGGCGACGTTCTATACCGATGGCTCGCGCAGGCCCGGGGTGGCGACGGCGCGGCAGTGGCAGGGCAAGGAGCTGTCCTACAACAACATCAACGACACCGATGCGGCGTTCGAGCTGGTGGCGGAGTTCGCCGGGGGTTCTCCGGCCTGCGCGATCATCAAGCATGCGAACCCCTGTGGAGTGGCGACGGCGGGGACGCTGGTGGAGGCTTACAGCCGCGCCTACCAGTGCGACCAGACTTCGGCGTTCGGCGGGATTGTCGCGCTGAATCAGGTGCTTGATGGGGCGACGGCGGAGGAGATCGTGAAGATCTTTACCGAGGTCGTCATCGCTCCGGATGCGACCGATGAGGCGAAGGCGGTGTTTGCGGGGAAGAAGAACCTGCGGCTCTTGACCACGGGGTCGCTGCCGGACCCGAAGGCTGGGGGGCTGGCGTTCAAGCAGGTGGCGGGGGGCTTCCTGGTGCAGGATCGGGACAATGGCCACGTCTCGCCTGCCGACCTTAAGGTGGTGACGAAGCGGGCTCCGTCAGAGGCCGAGATGCGCGACCTGATGTTTGCCTGGACGGTGGCGAAGCACGTGAAGTCGAACGCGATCATCTATGTGAAGGATGGGGCCACGGTGGGCGTGGGGGCCGGGCAGATGAGCCGGGTGGACTCGACCCGCATCGCCGCGCGGAAAGCTCAGGACATGGCCGAGGCCTTGGGGCTGCCGGGGCCGCTGACCAAGGGGTCGGTCGTTGCGTCGGATGCGTTCTTTCCCTTTGCCGATGGGCTGATCACGGCGGCCGAGGCAGGCGCGACGGCCATCATCCAGCCCGGCGGGTCGATGCGCGACGACGAGGTGATCGCGGCGGCGGACGAACGGGGCCTTGCTATGGTGTTCACCGGCCAACGGCACTTCCGGCACTGACATGCGGCGCTTCTGGATCACCGCCGTCGTCGTCTTCGTGCTGGACCAGGTGACCAAGCTTGTCGTCATGCATGGGCTGGACCTGATCAACCGGGGCGAAGTCGATGTCTTCCCGCCCTACCTGACCTTCCGCATGGCCTGGAACTACGGGATCAACTTCGGCCTCTTGTCCAACGGCTCGGACTTGGCGCGCTGGGGGCTGATCGTGTTGGCGCTGGTCATCTCGGCCTGGGTCGTCTGGTGGATGCGGCGCGAGCGCGGCAACTGGAAGGCAGAACTGGCTGGGGGCGTTTTGGTCGGGGGCGCGCTGGGCAACGTGATCGACCGAATCGCCTATGGCGCGGTGGCGGATTTCCTGAACATGTCCTGCTGCGGGATCGAAAACCCTTATGCCTTCAACGTCGCCGACATCGCGATCTTTGCCGGGGCGCTGGGGTTGGTGATCTTTGCCAAGGGCGATGCCGCCGGTGGCAAACCCAAGCGCAAGGCGCGCTAATCAGGCGTGACGACCGCGCGGCTTTAGGCTAAGACGGGCAAAAGACGGTTTCGGAGGCAGGCATGCGGGCAGGGAAAGGCAGGGCGATCATCGCGGTTGCGACGATGATCACGCTGGCAGCCTGCGGCGGCAAGGGCGACCCGCAGCTGATGAACCTGCGGTCCGGTCCCGGACCCGACGAATTTGCCATCGTTCCGCCCAAGCCGCTGGAATTGCCCGTAAACCTGGCCGAACTGCCTGAACCCACTCCCGGCGGGTTCAATCGCACCGACCAGAACCCCGAGGCCGATGCGGCCATCGCGCTGGGTGGCAAGCCGGGTGCGGCGGGGGGCATTCCGGCTGGCGATGCGGCGCTTTATGCCCATGCCGGGCGCTTTGGCGTCGATGGCGGCATCCGCGCGACGCTGGCCTCGGAGGATCTTGAGTTTCGGCGCGACAACAACGGTCGTGTGCTTGAGCGGCTGTTCAACGTGAACGTCTACTACAAGGCCTACCGCAAGCAGCGGCTGGACCAGCAGGCGGAACTGGCCCGCTGGCGTGCGCTTGGCGTCCGGAACCCTTCGGCGCCGCCGCGCAAGCCTGACGAAGAGTAACAACCGCGTGGCCCCGGCTTGATTGTTCGGGCGACGCGCCGCAGCTTCCCGAAAACCCAACGGTGGAGAGCCTGATGCTCGGACGATTTGGTGCGGGACTTGGCCTTGCGCTGGCCCTGGTTCTGCCGGTGCAGGCCGATGAGTCGGTGACGACCTTCACGCTGGACAATGGGCTGAACGTGGTGGTGATCGAGGATCACCGAGCCCCCGTTGTGGTGCAGATGATCTGGTATCGGGTGGGCGCGGCGGACGAGCCCCCGGGCCATTCGGGTATCGCGCATTTCCTGGAACACCTGATGTTCAAGGGGACGGAGAAGGTCGCGCCGAACGCGTTTTCCGGCATCGTCGAGGCGCAGGGGGGCGACGACAACGCCTTCACCTCCTGGGACTACACCGCCTATTTCCAGCGGATTGCGGCCGACCGGCTGGACCTGGTGATGGAGATGGAGGCCGACCGGATGCGGAACCTGCGGCTGACGCAGGAGGACGTGGATACCGAACGCCAGGTCATCCTGGAGGAACGCAGCCAGCGGACGGATACCGACCCGGGCGCGCTTTTGAACGAACAGATGCGGGCGGCGCAGTTCATGAACAGCCCTTACGGCATCCCGGTCATCGGCTGGAGGCACGAAATGGAGCAACTGAGCCGCGAGGATGCGCTGTCCTATTACGAGCGCTTCTATGCTCCGAACAACGCGACGTTGGTGATTGCGGGCGATGTGGAGCCGGACAAGGTGAAGGAGCTGGCCGAGAAATACTACGGCCCGCTGCAACCGTCCGAGGGGATCGTCCCCCGGGTTCGCCCACAGGAGCCGCCGCAGCTTGCCGAACGTCGGCTGGTGCTGGAGGACGCGCGGGTGTCGGACCCCTATGTTTTCCGCACCTACCTCGCGCCCGAGCGTGACCCTGGCAACCAGAAGGAGGCCGCCGCACTGACCGTGCTGGCCGAGCTTCTGGGGGGCAATGGCCAGACCTCGGTCCTGGCGCGAGCGCTGCAGTTTGATGCCCCGGTGGCGGTCTATACCTCGGCCTTCTACAGCGGGACCTCGATCGACGACGCGACGTTTGGCATGGCGGTGATCCCGGCACCCGGGGTGTCGCTGGAGCAGGCCGAAAGCGAACTGGACCGGGTGCTGGCCAAGTTCCTGGAGGACGGCCCCGACCCCGCGGCGTTGGAGCGCATCCGCACCCAGGTCCGTGCCAGCGAGATCTATGCCCGCGATGACGTGCAAAGCCTGGCCAACCGCTATGGGCAAGAGCTGAGCGTCGGGCTGACGCTGCAGGACATCGACAGCTGGGACGAGGAATTGTCGGCAGTGACGGCCGAGGACGTGATGGCCGTGGCGCGGAAGGTCCTGGACCGGAAGAATGCCGTGACGGGCTGGCTGACCACTCCGGCCTCGGGTCCGACTGCCGCTGCGACGACAGAAGTCGAAGTGCCCACGGAAGCTGCCACCGAGGTCCAGCAATGATCCGCGCCGTCCTTACCGCCGCCGTTTCTGCCCTTTTGGTCATTGCCGTTCCGGCACAGGCCGAAATTCCGATCAAGGAAGTAACCTCGCCCGGCGGGATCAAGGCCTGGCTCGTCGAGGATCACAACATCCCCTTCGCGGCGTTGGAGATCCAGTTCAGGGGCGGCACCTCGCTGGATGCGCCGGGCAAGCGAGGCGCGGTCAACCTGATGACGGCCACGCTCGAGGAAGGCGCGGGCGAGATGGACAGCAAGGCGTTTGCCGAAGCGCGCGAGGCGCTGGCGGCAGAGATCCGGTTCGGCGCGAACTCGGACGCGGTGAACGTGTCGATGAAGTTCCTGACCGAAAACCGCGACCAGGTGATCGACCTGGCGCGCGAGGCGCTGGTGAACCCGCGCTTTGACCAGGACGCGGTCGATAGGGTGCGGGGGCAGGTCCTGTCGAACCTGCGGTCGAACGAGAAGGACCCGGGCACCATCGCGGCGGACCGCTTCGATCTTCTGGCCTTCGGGGATCATCCCTATGGGTCGAACGGCGATGGGACGACGGCGACGGTGACGGCGCTGACCCGCGACGACATCGTGGCCGCACACAAGGCGGCGTTGGCGCGGGACCGGGTCTATGTGGGCGCAAGCGGCGATATCACTGCCGAAGAGTTGGGGGTGTTGCTGGACCGGCTTCTGGGCGATCTGCCCGCCACGGGTGCTGCACTGCCCACCGAGGCGCCGTGGCTGTTGCCTGCGGGCGAGACAGTGGTCGACTTCCCGACGCCGCAGTCGACGGTGTATTTCGGGCAGAAGGGCATCCCGCGCGACGATCCGGACTTTTTCCCGGCCTTCGTCCTGAACGAGGTGCTGGGCGGAAGCCGCTTTACCGCGCGGCTGATGACCGAAGTGCGCGAAAAGCGCGGGCTCACCTACGGGATCGGCACCTACATCGTGAACATGGACCATGCCGACCTGCTTCTTGGGCAGTTTTCGGCGTCCAACGACAAGGTAGCCGAGGCGATCAAGGTCGTGCGCGAGGAATGGGGCCGGATCGGCAAGGAAGGCGTGACGCCGGAGGAGCTTGAGGCCACCAAGACCTATCTGACCGGGTCCTACCCGCTGCGGTTCGACGGCAACGGACCGATTGCCAGCATCCTCGTCGGCATGCAGATGGACGCGATGCCCATCGACTACATCACGACGCGGAACGCGAAGGTCGAGGCCGTGACGATGGAGGACATCAAGCGCGTGGCAGCTCGGCTGTTCGATCCCGAGGCTCTGCAGTTCGTGGTGGTGGGGCAGCCTGTCGGGATGTAGCGGCCGAGCTTTCGGTCTACATCCCCCTTTCGTCCGTGCACCCCATCGTCTACCAATCAGGCCATGCGCTGGACGATCCCCAACACGCTGACCGTGCTTCGGCTGCTCGCAGCGCCCGGGGTCGCGGTCATGTTCCTGTATTTCCACCGGCCCTGGGCGGACTGGCTGGCGCTGGCGCTGTTCGTGGGCGCCGCGATCACCGACTGGTTCGACGGCTATCTGGCGCGGCTGTGGAAGCAGGAATCGAAGTTCGGCGCGATGCTGGACCCGATTGCCGACAAGGCGATGGTGGTCATCGCGATCATGGTCATCACCGGCTACAACGGGATGAACCCCTGGCTGATCCTGCCCGCCACGGTGATCCTGTTCCGCGAGGTCTTTGTCGGCGGGCTGCGCGAGTATCTGGGGCAGAAGAGCGGTCATCTGAAGGTGACGAAGCTGGCCAAGTGGAAGACAACCGCACAGATGATCGCCATCGCGGTGCTGTTCCTGGGCACCGGGTTTGAATACCTGAACGGTGTGGCGATGCAGGGGATGACCCCGGAGCAATACGTCGAGGCAGTGAACGCGGGGCTTGCCGACCCGATCCGAGCCTGCGGAAAGCGGGATTGTGCGTCCTACGCGAACCTTGTGGGCATCTGGCTGTTATGGATTGCGGCGGCGCTTACCGTGGTGACGGGGTGGGAGTATTTCTCGAAGTCGCTTCCATACCTAAAGGAAGACAAGTGATCGACGTCCTCTACTTCGCATGGGTCCGGGAACGGATCGGGCTCCCGCGGGAGCGGATCGAGACCGGGGCCGCCACGGTGGCCGAGCTGGTGCAGGAGCTGCGCGACCGGGAAGAGCGGTATGCGGCGGCGTTTGCAGACCTAAGCGCCCTGCGGGTCGCTCTGGATCAGGAGCTGGCGTCCTTTGATGCGCCGCTGGCGGGGGTGAGGGAGGTTGCCTTCTTCCCGCCGATGACGGGGGGCTAAGGATGCGGGTGGCCGTCCAGTCCAAGCCGTTCGATCTGGGGGCGGAGGTCGCGGGCTTCACCGGTGCTGTGCGGGGCGCGGGGGCGGTGGTCAGTTTCACCGGGCTGGTGCGGGATGAGGGCGGGTCTCTGTCGGGGATGGAGATCGAGCATTACCCGGGCATGACCGAGAAGGCGATTGCCGGGATCGCCGAGGAGGCGGTGTCGCGGTGGGCGCTGGTGGATGCCTTGGTGATCCATCGGTATGGGAGGCTGGGGCCGGGCGAGGCGATCATGATGGTCGCGACGGCGGCACCGCACCGGGGGGATGCTTTCGCGGCGGCGGAGTATCTGATGGACTACCTGAAAAGCCGGGCTCCGTTCTGGAAGAAGGAACTGGGGGCAGAGGGGGCTTCGTGGGTGACCGCGAAGGAGGCTGACGAGGACGCGCTGAAGCGGTGGTAGTGTCCACGCTGGGCGCATCGTCCGGTTTCTTTGAAATCAATGGCTTGGCTGTGGGCGTTCAGCGGTTGTTAACCGTGGTGCCCCCACCCTCTCCCTCCCCCACAGAGGGGGGGGAGGGAAGCGTGGGGGGGTTGGTGATGGTCCTGGCTGATCAGCGTTTTTCGTCGAAGCGGGTGGCCCAGGTGGGCTGCAGGTCCAGGGGTTCGGACCGGGCCAGGTAGACCGCGCGCGCGATGGCGCGGGCGAGGCAGGTGGCGGCGGCGTGGCCGAGCTGGAAGGGGTCGGTCACGGGGTCTTGCAGCGGTTTGTCGCCGGTCGCCACGCTGAAGACGAGGTCGCCGTCGAGGGGCGTGTGGGAGGGGACCAGCGCACGCGCCATGCCGTCATGGGCGGCTGTGGCCATGCGGTGGGCTTGCGCCTTGGTGAGGGTCGCGTCGGTGGCGACGATGGCGATGGTGGTCGCCTCGCCCAGCCGCTTGCGTGGCAGGGGCGCGCCTTGTGGGGTCACTGGGGCGGGGCCGAGGCCGCCGAATTCAGCACCTTCCTCCCACGGGGCGGCCCAGAAATGGGGGGTCTCGCCCACTGTGGCCTGGCCCAAGGCGTTGACGACGACCAGGGCTCCGACAGTGAGACCGGAGGGCAGGATGCAGGAGGCGGAGCCGAGGCCACCTTTCAGGGTGCCGGTCATCGCGCCGTAGCCTGCGCCGGCGGTGCCGAGGGCGAAGTGTTGGGCTGCGGCATCGAAGGCCTGGCGGCCGAGGGTCGGGTAGGGGCTGTCGCGCCAGTCCTTGTCGCCGCCGTTCAGGAGGTCGAAGACGATGGCTCCCGGCACGATCGGGACGCGGACGGGGCCGACGGCGAAGCCGCGGCCCGCCTCGCGCAGGGCCTGCATGATGCCGGTTCCGGCGTCGAGGCCGAAGGCGGAGCCTCCTGACAGGAAGATCGCGTCGACGCCTTCCACCATGCGGTCGGGGGCGAGGAGGTCGGTTTCCCGCGTGCCGGGGGAGCCGCCCATGACGTGGACCGAGGCCACGAAGGGGCGGTCGGCGGTCAGGACAGTGGTGCCGGAGCGGAGGGTCGCGTCATGGGCATTGCCGACGCGGAGGCCGGGGATGTCGGTGATGAGGTTGCGGGGGCCGGGGCGCATCATCGGGTGTCCGGGCCAAAACCCTTCGAAGGGTTTTGCAAATTCCTTCGAAGGAATTTGGTGAGGGGCGCGGCGGGGCGCATCAGATGTGGACCTTCGTCGCGGAAGTGGCGGGGTCGCCGGTGTTGGGGGTGCCTGCGGGCTCGATCAGGAGAAGGTGGGTTTCGACCGCTGCGCGGGGCCGGTGCTGGACGCCCTTGGGGACGACGAAGACCTCACCCGGTTTCAGGGTGACGGCGCCATCGGGGAGGTCGATGGTCAGCTCTCCGCTGAGGACCATGAAGAAGTCGTCGGTGTCTGGGTGGTCGTGCCAGACGAATTCTCCCAGCACCTTCACGACCATCAGGTCATGGCCGTTGAAGCTGCCCACGATCCGGGGCGACCAGTGGGCGGTGAAGGTGGAGAGTTTCTCGGCGAGGTTGATTGGGTGCATCGGGGCCTCCTGCTAGAGGCACGATAGGCGGGCGGGTCGGGCGCGTAAATGGCGGCTCCTGCGTCACGCCTTCGGCTTCTCGTCGCTGGGGTTCAGCGACGAGCGACGAAGTCGACGAGGAGCGTGTCGGAGGAGCGGGCCTCAGAAGTCGAAGATCTCGCCCAGGATGCTTTTCTTGCGCTTCTTGCCGTGGCCGTACTTGTAGTCGTCATCGTCGTCATAGTCGCGGTGACGGCGGCGGTCGTCGTCGCGATACTGGCGCGGTTCGGGCTGGTAGACGGGGGTGGTGTGCTGGTGCGGGGCGCTCTGGATCGCTTGCTGCGGCGTGGGGGCCGGGGCGGCGGCGGGGCCCCCGAGGGAACGCTCGATGATCTTGTCCAGCTCACCCCGGTCGAGCCAGACGCCGCGGCATTTGGGGCAATAGTCGATCTCGACCCCGCCACGGTCGGCCATCACCAGGGTTTCATTGTCTACCGGGCAGCGCATCGTCGTCCTCCATCCATGTTCACCGGGATTAGATGGGGTCGCATTTGCGCCTCGCAAGGGTCGGAAACGCTCTTGCGCGGTTTGCCGCAGAGGCGCAAAAGGGACGGGAGCCGTGGCGATGGCGTCGCCGCAGGGGTCATGCGCCCCGACGCTTGCAGCAGATGCTGCTTCCGTCCTGTACGCCGGGACCTTTCGGGGTTCCTGCGGCCTGTCCCGGACCCCTGCACATGAGGTCTGGATATGTCGTTGAACCGTCCCGAGATGTACCGCTTTCACAATGGCGGGAAGAAGGACACGCTGCCCTTCGCCGATCAGGAATACCATGATCGCCTGGAAGGCCTGCGCGAGATCATGGAGCTGCACGAGCTGGACGCGGTGGTGCTGACCAGCATGCACAACGTCGCCTATTATTCGGGGTTCCTGTATTGCAGTTTCGGGCGGCCCTATGCCTGCGTCGTCACCAAGACCCAGTGCGTGACGATCAGCGCCGGGATCGACGCGGGCCAGCCGTGGCGGCGGTCGATCGAGGACAACATCACCTATACCGACTGGACCCGCGACAACTTCTGGCGCGCGGTGGTGTCGGTGGTGGGGACCGGCAAAGCGGTGGGCTGTGAGGCCGACCATCTGACGATGGAGCGGGCCGAGAAGTTCAACACCTTCCTGAAGCCCAAGCGGGGGGTGGATATTGCGCCCGCCACGATGCACCAGCGGATGATGAAGTCGCCGGCCGAGATCGCGCTGATCAAGCATGGGGCCAACGTGGCCGACGTGGGGGGCTATGCGATCCGCGATGCGATCAAGGTGGGGGCGACCGAGCTTGAGGTCTCCATCGCCGGTCGGGACGCGATGGAGCGCGAGATCGCCAAGCGGTTTCCGGATGCCGAGTACCGCGACACCTGGGTCTGGTTCCAGTCGGGGATCAACACTGACGGCGCGCACAACCCGGTGACGAACCGGAAGCTTCGCCACGGCGATATCCTGAGCCTGAACTGCTTTCCGATGATCTCGGGCTATTACACCGCGCTGGAGCGGACGCTGTTCGTGGGCGAGGTGGATGATGCGTCGATGAAGGTCTGGCAGACCAACATCGACAGCCATGAGTTCGGGATGAAGCTGCTGAAACCCGGGGCGTCCTGCGCCGAGATCACAATGAAGATCAACGAGTTCCTGGCCGAGCGGCAGATGCTGCAATACCGGACCTTCGGCTATGGGCATTCGTTCGGGGTGTTGTCGCACTACTATGGCCGCGAGGCGGCGCTGGAGCTGCGCGAGGACATCGACACGGTGCTGGAACCGGGGATGGTGATCAGCATGGAGCCGATGCTGACGATCCCCGAAGGCATGCCGGGGGCGGGTGGCTACCGCGAGCACGACATCTTCGTGGTGACCGAGGACGAGCCCGAGGACATCACGCATTACCCTTATGGACCGGCGTTCAACGTGGTTGGATGACCGAACTGTCGTGACCCTGTCACGCGGGTGATACAATGGGCGTTCAGTCGGGGCGGGACTTTGCAACGAAAGGACCGCTCCGATGCATTTCCGTCTTTGCCTGACGTCTGCGCTTGCGCTGGCCACTGCCTTCCCGGCGCTGGCCGATCCGGTGTTCAACCGTGTCGCGTCCTTTGCGACCCCGTCCAACATGGCCGAGGGCGAGGACCAGGCGCGCGAGACCAGCGCCGAGATCATCAGCGCGTCGGAAGACGGGATGATGCTGGTCTATACAGACAGCCCGCTGGGCGTGGTCGGGCTGGTGGATATCGCGGATCCGAAGGCTCCGAAGGCGCTGGGCAACATCGCGGTGGGCGGAGAGCCGACGACGGCAGTCTTCGTGGGCGGGATGATCTTTGCCGGGGTGAACACGTCGGAAAGCTTTACCGCGCCGTCGGGCAAGGTGGTGACGGTGGACCCGGCGACCAGGGCGGTCGTGGCGGAGTGTGATATCGGTGGGCAGCCGGATTCGGTTGCCAAGGCGAAGGACGGGTCGTTCCTGGCGATTGCGGTCGAGAACGAGCGCGACGAGGAGGTGAACGATGCCGCCCTTCCGCAGATGCCGGCGGGTTATGTCGTGAAGTTGCCGATCAAGGACGGTGCGGCGGACTGCGGTGCGCTGCAGAAGATCGAGGTGACGGGTCTGGCCGACATCGCGCCCGAGGACCCGGAGCCGGAATATGTCGATGTGAACGAGGCGGGCGAGATCGTCGTCACGCTGCAGGAAAACAACCATGTGGTACTGATCGGCGCTGATGGCGCGGTGGCTGGTCATTTCAGCGCCGGAGCGGTGGACCTGGAAGGGATCGACACCAAGCGCGATGGCCGGATGGACTTCTCGAAATCGGCCGAGGGCGTGCTGCGCGAACCGGACGCGGTGAAGTGGATCGACGCCGACCACTTCGTCACGGCCAACGAGGGTGACTGGAACGGTGGCTCGCGCGGGTTCACGATCTTCAAGCGCGATGGCTCGGTCGTGTTCGAAAGCGGTGCCAGCCTGGAGCGGGCGATGGTGGCAATGGGCCACTACCCGGACCACCGCAACAAGAAGGGCGTGGAGCTGGAATCGGTCGAGGTCGCAACGTTCAATGGCGTGCGGATGCTGTTCGTCGCCTCGGAACGCGCCTCGCTGGTCGGGGTCTATGACCTGACGGACCCGGCCGCCCCGGTCCTGAAGCAGATCCTGCCGTCGGGGATCAGCCCGGAAGGCATGGTGGCGATCCCATCGCGCAACCTGCTGGCAACGGCCAACGAAGTGGACTTGCGGGAAGACGGGTTGGCCCCGGCGCATGTCATGGTCTACGAGCGCGCTGAGGGCGTGGCGGCCTATCCGACGATCACCAGCGAAGGCAGTGCCGAGCTGATCGGCTGGGCGGCGCTGTCCGGTCTGGCGGCGGACCCGGCAGAGGCGGGCAAGCTGTATGCGGTCAGCGACAGCGTCCTGTCGGCGGCTCCGACCATCTACACCATCGACGCGACGCAGACCCCGGCCAAGATCACCTCGGCCCTGGTCGTGACCCGGGGCGGCGACGCGGCGCAGAAGCTGGACCTGGAAGGCATCGCGCCCGATGGCGAGGGGGGCTTCTGGCTGGCAAGCGAAGGCCGCAGCGACCGGGTGATCCCGCATGCGATCTATCACGTCGATGCCGAGGGCGCGATCGTGGAAGAGGTTGCCCTGCCCGAGGCTTTGCGGGACCAGGAAATCCGCTTCGGCTTTGAAGGCGTGGCCAAGGTGGGCGACGTGCTGTGGCTGGCGGTGCAGCGGGAATGGCAGGATGACCCGGCAGGCATGACCAAGCTTTTGGCCTACAACATCGCTGAGAAGACCTGGGGTGCGGTGCACTACCCTCTGGACGCCGCCCCCGAGGGTGGCTGGATGGGACTGTCGGAGATCACGCTGCACGGTGACTGGCTGTATCTGATCGAACGCGACAACCAGGTGGCGGGCAAGGCGGCGACCAAGCAGCTGACCCGCGTCAAGCTTGCCGACCTGAAACCTGCCGAGCTGGGTGGCGCGCTGCCGGTTGTGACCAAGGAAGTCGTGCGCGACCTGATCCCGGATCTGGCCGGGCATGGCGGCTATATCGCCGAAAAGGTCGAAGGCTTTGCGGTCGATGCTGCGGGCACCGGCTGGCTGGTGACCGACAACGACGGCACCAACGACAGCAACGGCGAGACCGTCTTCTGGTCGATCGGTACGGTGAACTGACCCCGACCTGACCTAATCGAACCTGAGCCCGGATTCGCACCGCGAATCCGGGCTCGGATCATGTTCGGCCCCGAAGATTCGGAAAAGCTTGTGCTTTTAGGGTTGACGAAGGCCGGTGCGCGTGGCGCATGGTTGCGGAAGCTGCCCAAAGAGAGTCTGCCACCGTGACCCACTCCATCGCCCGGATCTTCGCGATCCTTGCCCTTCCCTTGCTTGCCGCCTGTGCGGGGAACCCCAAGTCGCAAACGCCCGAGACGGTGCCCGGCTATGAGGGCGTGCAGGACGGGGCGCTCTTCATCGAGCCGGTTCCGGCGAAGTATCTGCAGGACGGGAACAGCCGGACCGAGGTGGCCTATGCGGGACCCGAGGCTGCGGGGACCGTGGTGGTCGATACATTCGCGCGGAAGCTGTATCTGGTCGGCGAAGGTGGGACGGCAACGCGCTATCCGATTGCGGTCGGGCGCGAAGGGTTGTCGTTCCGGGGCCAGGGCGTCGTGGGGCGCAAGGCGGAATGGCCGTCGTGGCAGCCGACAGCGAACATGATCCGCACGCGGCCGGACCTGTATGCGGCCTATGCCGGTGGTCTGCCGGGCGGGTTGCAGAACCCGCTGGGCGCGCGGGCGCTGTATCTGTATCGCGGCGGGCGGGACACGATGTTCCGCATCCATGGCACTGCCGATGCCGCTTCGATCGGCCATGCGACCAGCGCGGGCTGCATCCGGCTGTTCAACCAGGACGCCATCGACCTCTACAACCGGGTGCCCAACGGGACGCGGGTCAAGGTGCGGACCGAGGCGGAGAGCCTGGCCATCGAAGGGCCGCAGATGCTGAACGCCTATGGCCGGATGGTGTCGGAGACGCCGGAGAACATCGCCAAGAAGGAGAAGGAAGCGGCGAAGCTCGCCAAGCAGGAGGCCCGCGACAAGGCCGCTGCCGAGAAGGCCGAGAAGAAGCGCCTCGCCGCTTGCGCCAAGCGGGGCATCCCCGATGCCGAGTGCCTGCCGACTCAAGCCGTGACCGTGGGCACGGCTGGTTAGGTCCGGATCACATAATCCTTGAGGGTGGTCTGCACGACCTCCCACGTCCCTTCGAAGCCGGGGCGGATGATCAGGCTGTCGCCCGGATGCAACTGGGTGACGCTGCCATCCGCGCCGGTCAAGAGCGAATAGCCCTGCAGGATGCGGAAGTATTCCCATTCGGAATAGCTGACGCGCCACTTGCCGGGGGTGGATTGCCAGAGCCCGGCATAGAGGCCGTCCTTTTCCTCAAGGTTCCAGGTGGAGTGCACGGGATCGCCGGAAATGACCTTGGCGGGATCGGGGCGGGTGACGTCCGGGGCGGTGCCATCGCGGCTGACGCGCTGGAGCAGGGGCATGGGGGTCTCCTTTCCCGCATACAGGCGCGGGATGCGGGGGCGGTCAACCCTGTGACGCGGCGATCGGCGGTGCTGCGCTGCGGCGCAAATTTGTTGCGGCGGCGTTTCGCTTGTGCCCATATGGCGGGCAGAATGTGAAAGCGGAGGCCTGTGATGAGCGCCACGTCCCCTGTCCGGCCTGTGCTTCCCCCCGACATCCGCGCCCGCAAGGGGGGTAGTCCTCTGGTGGTGCTGACGGCCTATTCGACACCCGTGGCCCGGCTGGTCGATGCGCATTGCGACATTGCCTTGGTGGGCGACAGCGTGGGGATGGTGATCCACGGGATGCCCTCGACCCTGGGTGTGACGCTGGAGATGATGATCCTGCATGGCCGCGCGGTGGTGCGGGGGTGTCAGAAGGCGATGCCGGTGATCGACATGCCCTTCGGGTCCTACGAGGAGGGTCCGCAGCAGGCATTTCGCAACGCGAGCCGCCTGATGGCGGAGACGGGCGCCCCGGCGGTGAAGCTGGAGGGCGGGCAGCATATGGCCGAGACGATTGCCTTTCTGACCGCGCGTGGGGTGCCGGTGATGGCGCATGTCGGGCTGACGCCGCAGTCGGTGAATACGCTGGGCGGCTACAAGGTGGTGGGCCGGGCCGAGGAAGCGGACAAGGTCATGGCGGACGCGAAGGCGACCGAGGCGGCGGGGGCGTTTTCCATCGTGCTGGAGAAGGTGCCGGAGGGTCTGGCGGGGCGGATCACGGCGGCCTTGTCGATCCCGACCATCGGGATCGGGGCCGGGGTGAACTGTGACGGGCAGGTCTTGGTGGTGGATGACATGCTGGGCCTCTTCACCGAGTTCCGGCCGAAGTTCGTCAAGCGCTATGCCGAGCTGGGGAAAGCGGCGGATGAGGCGATTGCCGCCTATGCGGCCGAGGTGCGGGCGCGGACATTTCCTGCCGCCGAACACTCGTTCCCGGACGCGCTGCCGGTGAAGAAATGACTCCGATTGTCCGGACGGTGGCGGACCTGCGGGCGCTTGCGCGCGGGTGGAAGGCGAAGAACGAGGTGGTGGGCGTGGTCCCGACGATGGGGGCCTTGCATGAAGGGCATCTGTCCCTGGCGCGACGGGCAAGGGCGGAGTGTGACCGGGTCATCACGACGATCTTCGTGAACCCCAGGCAGTTCAACAACCCCGAGGATCTGAAGAAATACCCCCGGACGCTGGAGGCGGATGCGGAGCTTTTGGGGACGGTGCCGGTGGATGCGATCTTTGCCCCACCGGTCGAGGAAGTCTACCCCGAGGGCTTCATCACCAACGTCACGATGCAGGGCGTGGCGCAGCCGCTGGAAGGCTACATGCGGCCCGGGCATTTCGACGGCGTGGCGACGGTGGTGACGAAGCTGTTCGGCATGTCCCTGGCGGACAAGGGGTATTTCGGCCAGAAGGACTGGCAGCAGTTGCAGGTGGTGCTGCGGCTGGTGCGCGACCTGAACATTCCGGTGCAGGTCGTGGGCTGCGAGACGATTCGTGAGGCCGACGGGTTGGCGATGTCGTCGCGCAACGTGCGTCTGACGCCCGAAGGCCGGGCGAAGGCTCCGGTCCTTTACGCGGCGATCACGCGGGCGGCAGAGGACATCCGTGCGGGACATGCCGACCGGATGGCGATCCGCGAGGCGGCGGAAGCGATGCGCGAGGTCGGGTTCGAGCGGGTGGAGTACATCGAGCTGCGCGATGCCGAGACGCTGATGCCGTCGGATGATCCGCGGCGACCGCGCCGGATGCTGGCGGCGGCCTGGGTGGATGGGGTGCGGTTGATCGACAACATCCCGGTGTGACGGGCGGTTTTCGAATGGAGCGCTGGCGCGCGAGCCTTTTGTCTCGTCGTCGGCCTTCGCCTCCTCCTCGGCGTTGGAGGCGCTTCGCCCCCCAAACCCCCAGAGAGTATTTGTCCAAGGGCAAATGCAGGGATTCCGCGCTTGGCGGGGGGCGCGACTTGTTGCAAGACTTGGGGCGTTCGGCGGTGTCCGATTATTCGGGGCCGGAATGATGTAATTCGCTGTTACATCACTATGTGATGCAAACGTGGTTCAACGGAGGGTCGGATGGCCGATTTCGAGACGCAGATCAAGGAAAGCCAGGCTCAGGTCGCCGAGGCGCAGGCGAAGATTTCGGCGATCACCAGCCGGATCGAGGCGGCGCGGTCGAAGCTCGACCAGGGCGTGCAGCTGGACGTGGAGAATGCGACGCTTGAGGATGTGTCGAAGCACACCGATCTGATGAACGCGAACATCGCCGAACTGATCATGGGCCTGGATGATGTGACCGCCGGGTTCTCGGCCGAATTCAACGAGATGCGGTCGAAGACCGGGATGGAGTCGTTTATCGGCATCTTCTCCTCCGCCAAGGCCGAGTCGATGCGGCAAGAGCGGATGCGGGCGGCCTCGGTCGATGACAAGCTGCAGGACCTGATCTCGAAGTCGGACGTGATCGTGAAGCTGCTGCAGGGGCAGCTGGACCTGTTGAACGGGCAGAAGGCCAAGGTGGAGGCGAACCTGGCCGGGACGCTGGTGGAGCGGGAAGAGACCGTGGGCGCGCTGGAGGCGGTGCGGAAGGATGTCGCCAGCCTGGACCCGAAGATCATCGAGCTGGAGAACAAGATTTCCGTCGAGCAGGACGCGGCGGCGCGGACGAAGCTGGAGACGGAACTGGCGACGCTGAACGCGCAATACAACGCGCTGGTGCAGGATGAGCAGGTGAAGCTGGCGAAGTCGCAGACGCTGGAGCGCTATATCGAGAAGGGCAAGACCTGGGTCGACAGCCTGCAGAACCAGGCGGCGACGCAGCTGGTGCTGATCAACAAGCTGCAGACGGACACCAAGCAGCGGGTGGTGCTGTATGATGCTCTGACCTCCAGCTTGAAGACCGCGCAGCAGCAGGACGTGGCGCACCGGATCAACGAGATCGGGGTGAAGACCGACCAGGAAGCCCAGACCGCGATGGCGGCGATTGGGGCGGCGACGAACGACAAGATGGCCGACATGCTGGAAGCGCATGAGGGGCATATGGTCTTCGCCCGGCAGATCCTGGAGCAGAAGGCGAAGGCGGATGAACGCTTTGCGCGCCGGTTCGCGGCGATTGTCGAGAAGCACGACAAGAACGCGTATGGGGAATGAGGTGGACTGGTCCTCGTTCTGGTCGTGGAAACCAGCGACGTTTCAGGTCCTTCTATTTCAATGGCTCGTTGCTGTACCGATCCTCTACCTGCTCGGAAAACCCGTGGGAGTGATCCTGTTCGCGGTAGGTCTTGCTGCCCTGCCGCTTCAGATTACCCGGATTCTAAACCGCGATGCCTGATCCCACTGTCAAAGACGTCCTGACCTCGGACCATCACGAGTTGTACGACACGCTGGTCGCGCGGCGGTACTTTGCCAAGTTCGACCGGATCACCGGGCATCTGGGCCGGGTGGCGGCGGAGGTGGAGAATGAGGGGAAGCTGACGCGGACCGAGGCTCGGGTGCTGGGGCGGTATCTGACGGCGGTGGCGGGGACGTTTCGGGCGCTGTCGAACAAGTACCTGATGACGGGGCGGGGCGAGGCGGCTCCGCGCCTGACCATCGACCGGCATGAGAGCGGGTTTCCGGTGGCGCAGGAACTCATGACGATGGCCGTCGATGCCCAGCAGGCCGAGAAGCATCTGGCGGGCATGCCCTCGGAGGCGGAGCTGAAGGACCGGATGGTGCGGCAGATCGTGGGCGACCTGACCATCCCCACGGCGCTGCAGTTCGCGCTGTCGCAGCGGCATTACTATGAGGCGCTGATTGCCGGAGGCATCTTCTGGGCGCGGAACGATCCGGATGCGCAGTGGATCCAGGATCTGGGGGACCGTCGGCATTTCCTGGTGCACTGGGCGGTCTGGGACACTCAGGTCAATCTGCCGGTGGTGTACCTGATGGACCTGGAGGACTCGGGCAAGCGGCCGATCCTGAACGACGCCTATCGCTGGCCGCAGGCGCAGGCGGCTCTGATGGCGCAGTCGGTGGGTGGGCTGAAGCTGCTGACCATTGCGACGGGGTTCGACAAGGATTTCGAGGACCTGCATCCCAAGCGGCTGCGGCGGATCATCCTGGGGCCGATGTATTCGGCGAGTTTCACGCTGCAGTCCGGCCCGATTTCCAAGGTGCTGGAGGGCGCGAAGGCGCCAGAGGGCGAGGATTGGGCTCTGGTCTGGACGGTGGAGGACCTGGTCTCGGACCGCGAGGAAGCGGTGAAGGATGGGTGGTTTTCGACCGTCGGGCGGCAGGTCTACAAGCTGGACCCGGTGGCGGGGGCGGAGCTGGGGGCCACCCGGCAGGACCGGATGATTATCCTGCCGGAGCGGCCCTATCAGGTGCTGGCAGAGCAGAACCCGGCGGGGCTGCAGGGTTACCGGAAGTTCGTCGTGGGCGCCGGGGGGCGGTTGATTCCGACGTTGTGATCCTTGGCTGGCCCCCGGGGCGCTGCCCCGGACCCCGGGATATTTGTGCAAAGATGAAAGGGCTTCAGGGATGAGCACGCGCGACACGATGGAGCTGAAGGAAGAGACGATCCGGGCGCAGTATGAGGCGGCCTTGGGGATGGTCTTCGGCTTTGATCATGCGCCGCGGTTGGCGAAGCCTTTGGTGGTGGCGGTTCAGGCGGAGCGGTCTCCCGGGATCGGGACGCGGCCCACGTTCCGGTCGACGGTGCCGGGGATGGCGACGCGGACGACGGCTCGGCCCGGGGGGGTGCGGCTGGCGGAGCGGATCGAGGGGCTGGGGGATGGGCTGGTCTCTCCCGTGCAGGCGGCGGTGCTGAATGCTTTGCGGCGGTCTTTGGCGATTGCGCTGGCGATGGGGGAGACGTTTTCGGCGCAGTCGGGGCTGGCCGAGTTGAAGAAGGGGAACCTGGAAGGCCGGGTGCCGGATGCCCGGCGGGCGGAGTTCGGGGAGTTGTTGCAGGGTGAGGCGCTGGTGGTCTTGTTCACCTTTGCCAATGCGCTCGCCTACCTGATCGCGCCGCATGTCGGGCCGGGGACGGTGGAACTGGGCGAGGTGGAGGAGGTGCTGACCGACAATGCTCCGCTGGCCCTGCAGGGGGCGCTGTGGGAGCTGGACCAGGACATCGGGGCGCTGGCGACGGATGACGTGAAGCTGGTGGCGGTGGTCTCGGCCTTTGCCGAAGCGCTGATGAAGAAGGTGCAGATCCGGGCGGAGAATGGGGCTCGGACGTCTGTTTTCACCGCCGGGTCGTGGAAGGTCGAGGCGGATGGGCTGACCATCGCGGGGTTCAAGCCGGCGAAGGCGGCGAAGGGTGGCATGATCGCCATGGCCTTCAAGAAGCCGCATGAGGTGGTGGGGAACCATATCGCCAAGTACCAGTCGTTGCGGCTGGCGAAGATGCTGATGGCCTATGACTTCGAGCGGCGGTTGAACCCGTTTGCGGAACTGGGCGGGTTCATCTTCACCTTCATGGGCGACGGGAAGCCGGGGACGGGGAAGACCACGCTGATCCAGATGATGGCGGGATTGCTGAACGATTACTGCAAGGTGGCGGGGTATCCGTTCCGGTATCAGAACTTCAGCATCGACCAGATCGACAGCTATCAGGGCAAGTCGGGGCAGAACGCGAAGGCGTTCATCGACGCGGTGCTGGACCCTTCGGTGATCGGGTTCGGGACCATTGACGACATCGACCAGGTGGCGGGCAAGCGGGGGGACCGGCAGTCCTCGGCCGGTCAGCAGGAGGTGACGGCGGTCTTCATGCAGGCCTTCGCGGGTGCGGGGACGGTGGTGCGGGGGAACTGCACCTTCGGGATGTTCTCGAACTATCCGGAGAATGTGGACGACGCGTTGCGGCAAAGGGCCGGGGCGCGGTTCCTGGTGGATGGGCCGCAGTCGAAGGAGGATTACATCGACATCCTCTCGCTGCTTTTGGGGAAGAGCCATGCGATCCCGGTTGGCGAGCATGAGTTGTTCGCGGCGCAGGAGATCAAGAAGGCTGTGGCTGCCAGCTTTGAGGGGCATTCGAAGCCGCATGAGGAGGGGCTTCTGAAGGTCTGGGACCGGGTCTCGGGCGAGATCGGGAAGCTCGATACGCTTGCCAAGATGGGGGCCTACCTCAAGGCGATCCAAGAGGCGGATGAGCGGTTCACGGGCCGCGCGATCAAGAACATCACCGATGCGGTGAAGGTCCGGGCGATGGACTTTGAACTGCCGGATGAGTGGATGGCGGAGCCGGACCTGTTCCTCTTCAAGCCCTATGACGAGAAGCTGGCGATGATCCGGGGGCTGATGACGCCGATCACGGTGGAGATGGTGATCCAGGAGATCAACCGCTACGCCGACAGCGAGTTCCGCTATGCCGACAAGTCGGACGAAGTGGCCATCGAGGCGATGGTGCGCGACTTTGGCCGGACGGAAGAGGCGAAGCGGCGGTATCTGGAGGGAAAAGGGTGAGCGGACGATCGAACGCCGCCCCGGGCTTGACCCGGGGTCTCGGGTTGAGAGAGGCCCCGGATCGGGTCCGGGGCGGGAGGGCCGTGGAGCAAGCCGCGTGAACGAACCGCTGACCCTGACCCTCTGGAATGCGATCCTGCCGCTGGTGGGGTTGTGTGCGCTGGTGGCTTGGCTGCCGGGGGGACTGGTGGGGCGGGGGAACCTGTCTCAGAGCGCGCTTGCGCGGGCGGTGGGGGTGACGGCTTTGGTGGCGCTGGTCGTGGGGGCCGGGCTGACGGCCGGGCTTTATGCGGCGATCAATGAGGGGGTCTGGGCGGGGGTCCTCAAGGCTCCGCTGGAGCGGGCGGGGTTTTACCTCAGCCGCTCGGCGCTGTTCGCGCTGCTGTGGGGGCCGGTGTTGGGGTTCGTCTGGCTGGTGAAGGCGCAGGAGCTGAACCGGCGGTTGGGGATGCGGATGGTGGATGGGCAAAGATCGGAGCAACCTTGGAAATAGTTGCCTTGTTTGGTGGTCCCGTAATTGGAGGGATCGTTTGGGCATATATGGTGAAAGGGATGATTCCAAATCTGGGCTCTTTGGTCGTTGCCTACCTGATTGGAGCGATTGTTTCTTTGGGAGTCCCCTTCGGAGTGGTGACGCTTCTAGCTTCTACGGCAAGCACGGCTTTTGGAGCTGCCTCGTTGCTTCAGCTGTCGGCCTACGTTTGTGCGTTTCTTGGCTTGATCGCCTTTCTGGTCACGTTTGTTCTCATCACGGGCAAGGAGAGCGATGATGAGTAGGGGCATCGGTGCGCATGGTCGGCGGCCAGGCTCTCCCTCCCCCTTGTGGGGAGGGTTGGGGTGGGGGGCATCGGACATGGGGCGAGACGGATGACTGGGATCCACCCGATCACCCGCCAAAGGGCGCGGAAACTGCGTGCGGAGATGACGCCGCAGGAGCGGAAGGTCTGGGCGAAGTTGCGGGAGTTGAACCGGATGCTTGGGCTGAACTTTCGGCGGCAGGCTCCGATTGGGCCGTTCATTGCGGATTTCGCTGATCTGGGAAGGCGGTTGGTGATCGAGATTGATGGCGGCGGGCATGGTGGGGACCGCGACCAGCGGCGGGATGAGTGGTTGGCGTCTCAGGGGTTTCAGGTGTTGCGGTTCTGGAACCCGGAGGTGTCGGGGAATATCGAGGGCGTGATGCAGGTGATCTTCGATGCGGTTGACGGCGAGTCCTTGGCTGAGGCTGTGCCCCCCACCCCCATCCCCTCCCCACGGGGGGGAGGGGAGGCGTTTGGGGTTGGCGTTGTGCGTCATGGGTTGACGGCTTCGCCTCAGGCTGGCGCCCCCCCACCCCAGCCCTCCCCCACGCGGGGGGAGGGAGCAGCTGCCGACGATGCGTTGCGCGAGACGGTTGAGCCTGGAGCCTCCCCTCCCCCCTGTGGGGAGGGGCTGGGGGTGGGGGGCACCCGGCCAGAAGGAAGTGCGCCATGAAACGCCTAATCCAGCGCGGCCTGATGTTCGGGAACCTGATCGAGGTCTCCTCTCCCGCCCTTGTCGAACGCTACAACCGCGCGCTCAAGCATTTGACGGGGAAGACCACGAAGCTCGACGATTTCCACATCGACCTCTCCGGCTATTCGCCCGAGATCGGGGATGAGCTGGACGATGACCTCTACCTCAACCCCAACGGGGCGAACCGGCAGTTCATCCTTTTGACCACGGCGCAGAAGGATGCGCCTCTCTTGAACATCAAGTTCTCCACCAGCCGGGGGATCCTGACGCAGTTCATCGAGAAGAACGAGGCGCAGCTGTTTGCGCTGACCGCGCGGGATGCGGTGGCGGGGGAGTTGCAGAACTCGGTCTACGCCTTCGACACGCCGGCCAAGCTGTTCGACATACGGCAGGTGACAGTCGAGGCGGATACGATCGGCGGGCATGTGGCGGATGCGGGGAAGCTGGCGAAGCTGATCGAGCGGTTCCGGCAGGAGCCGGACGGCTGGCGCGACGATGTGCTGGTGGCGGAGATGATCGGGCTGGCGAAGAAGACGGGCGACGTGACGCGGGTGCCGATCAGCCTGCCCGCGATGACCTTCCATCAGTCGAACTTCTGGACCAGCCATTTCGGCGGGGTCTACGTCTTTCAGGGCGTGCGCTATCCGGCGGCGATCTCGACGCTAGACTGGCAGAGCCTGGGCGAGGTGCCGGTGGCGCAGGTGATGGACCTCACCCACCGCAACCAGATCGCCGACTGGCTGGAGCGGAACGGCCTCGTGGAGCCGATCGTCCAGGCGCGGGGCACCGATGCGGCGGCGATCCTGCGGCAGAAGATGGATTTCATCCTGGTGGATGCGGCGGACCGGCTGGGGATCGAGATCGGCGATGCCCGGCGGACAGAGCTGCGGAAGGTGGCCTACAAGCTGGGAACCTCGCTGCCGCAGGAGTTCCTGGGGCTGGCGGCCTTGTTGCGGTGGGTGGAAGCCGGGGGGCCCTGGCCGAAGATCACGTCAGAGCATCCGGCGTATTTCTATACGCTGCGGGGCAAGGGGCCGGAGAAGGACCTGGTGAACATGCTGCTGTCGGAACTGTCGCCGATGGACGTGCGGCAGATGTTCATCGTGCACAAGGAGCTGTTCTACGCCCAATACGCCACCTGGAGCGAGCGGAAGAAGACCTATGTGGCGGATTTCCTGGCGCGGGAGTATCAGGTGGACCGGGAAGGTGCTCGAACGGCACTGTTCGGGCCGGAGCCATCGATGGATGAGCTGCACCGGCCGCAGATGGCCGAGGGGCCGAAGCCGGCTCGCCCCGTGGTCGGGCCCTGGGGGGGACGGAGATGATCGGATGGCTTCGCCTTGCCTTCTTCATGTATGTCGGGCTGACGATCATCTATTTCGTCACTGGGGTCTATTCCCGGTCGGTCCGGCGCGAGAAGCTGGAGAAGGAATGGGACACCGACCCGGCGCGCGAGGGTGTTCCGCAGGACGAGCGGCGGGCCTTCATCGAGGCGGGGATGCAGGCCTATGACAAGGGGCTGAAAAAGCGGTTGCTGTGGCTTATCTATATCCTCCCGACCGTGGGCTTCCTGACCACGATCTACTTCGTCAACTGGCACTGAAAGGACTGACCCATGTGGACCAAGATCAAATGGGGCATCCGGATCGTGCTGATCCTGATCGTCGGCCTGTTCCTGCACTACACCCTGCCGCAGCGCGACGTGGTGCAGATCATCAACACCTACAACCGGGTGACGCAGATCGGCGGGAACTGGATGTTCTACTCGATCGAGGACACCGGGACGGGGGCGGAGACGACGACGACCAGCCGCGACATCCGCTATATCGACGGGGTCTATGAGGGCGGGGGCACGATCACTTACCGGAATGAGGATACAGGCTGGTTCTGGCCGCCGTACTTCAAGTGGGATTCGAGCACGCTGCAGGCTGAGGCGACCAATGCCGCGCGGAACAATACCGAATGGGTGGCGGTGACGCATTACGGCTGGCGGCTGCCGATCTTTTCGATCTTCCCGAACGCGGTCTCGATCACTCCGGTCGAGGGGCCGAACGTGTCGCTGATCCCTTGGGTGAACATCATCATCCTGAGTTTCCTGGCGTTTGCGGTGTTCATGGTGCGGCGGATGTGGCTGCAGTTCCGTGAGCGGATGGTGGACCCGGCGCTGGCGGATGTGGGTGAGACGTTCGATGCGGCGGGCGCACGGGTGGAAGCCGTGCAGAAGGAAGCGCGCGGGTTCTTCGGTCGGATCGGGGCCTGGCTGAACACGTGGCGGGCGAAGAAGTGACCCCGCCCCGGACTTGATCCGGGGCCTCGGGGTTGCGGGAGGCCCCGGATCAGGTCCGGGGCGGGTCGTCTAGTTGCGAAGGGTGCCGCCCGTCGCCTTCGTCACCTTCTCGATGATCCTGGCGCTGACCGCCTCGATCTCGGCCTCGGTCAGGGTCGCGGTCACCGGTTGCAGGCGGACGGTCAGGGCGATGGACTTCTTGCCCGCACCCATCTGCGCCTCGGCCTTGTCGCCGGTGAACTGGTCGAAGACACGGACGGATTCGATCAGGGTCTTGTCGGCACCTTGGGCGGCGTTGACGGCGGTGAGGGCCTCGACGCGGGTGTCGACGACGAAGGCGAAGTCGCGGTCAACGGCCTGCAGGTCGCTGATGGCCAGCGCCGGGCGGGTGGGCGTTTTCACCTTGGGCGCGGGGACGTTGGCGATCAGGATGGTGAAGGCGACGGCGGGGCCTTTCACGTCCATGGCCTGCAGGATGCGCGGGTGGACCTCGCCGAAGGTGGCGATGATGTTGGGGCCGAGGCCGATCACGCCAGAGCGGCCGGGGTGCCACCAGTCGGCCACCTTGCGGGTGATCTGGACGCGGGAAGGGGCGCCGAGGGCCGCGAGGACGGCCTCGGCGTCGGCCTTGGCGTCGAAAACGTCAACCATCCGGCGGGAGCCGTGGGGGTCACGCTGGGCGGCGGCTCCGATCAGCAGGCCTGTGGCTTGCAGGTGCTGGTCGCCGGGTTCGCCGCCGTGGAAGGCGGGGCCGATCTCGAAGAGCGACAGGTCCATGAAGCCGCGGGCCTGGTTCCTTGCCGCTGCCGACAGGAGGCCGGGCAGTAGGTCGGGGCGGAGGTGCGTCATCTCGGAGGAGATGGGGTTCTCGACTCGGACGGCTTCGGTGCCACCGCCGAACAGGGCGGCGGATTTGGCGTCGATGAAGCTGTAGGTGACGCATTCGTTGTAGCCCAAGGCCGCGATGGTGCGGCGGGCGGTGCGTTCGCGGACTTGCAGGGGCGTGAGGATGGGTTTCGGCACGCCGGGCAGGCTGCGGGCCATCGGTGCGCCTTGCAGTTTCGTCAGGCTGGCGATGCGGGCGACTTCCTCGACGAGGTCGGCATCGCCGAGGATGTCGGGGCGCCAGGTGGGCGGGGTGACAGCGTTGCCGTTGAGGGTGAAGCCCAAAGCCTCCAGCGTGGCGCGCTGGGTGGCTTCGGGAATGTCCATGCCGACGAGGCTGACCACGCGGGCGGGGTTCAGCTGGTAGGTGCGGGTCGGGTCGATGGGCGCGCCGTCCTGCACCACGGTTCCGGCCTCGCCGCCGCAGAGGTCGAGGATCATTTGCGTCGCGAGTTCCAGGCCGGGGAGCGTGAAAGCCGGGTCCACGCCGCGTTCGAAGCGGTAGCGGGCGTCGGAGTTGATCTTCAGCGCGCGGCCGGTGGCGGCGATGGTGATCGGGTCCCAATAGGCGGATTCGAGGAAGACGTCGGTCGTGTCCGGGGTGCAGCCGGAGGACTCGCCCCCCATGATCCCGGCGAGGGATTCGGGGCCGTGGTCGTCGGCGATGACCATCTGGCTGGGGTTCAGCGAGTAGGTCTTGCCGTCGAGGGCGAGCAGGCTTTCGCCGTCCTTCGCGGGGCGGATGTGGAGGTCGCCCTTCACCTTGGCGGCGTCGAAGACGTGCAGGGGGCGGTTCAGGCCGAAGGTGAAGTAGTTGGTGATGTCCACCAAGGCCGAGATCGGGCGCAGGCCGATGGCCTTGAGGCGGGCCTGCATCCAGTCGGGCGAGGGACCGTTCTTGACGCCCCGGATCAGGCGGCCGGCGAAGTGGGGGCAGCCTTTGGTCTTGAGGCTCGGGTCGATGTGGATGCCGATGGGGGTGGGGAAGCTGCCCTTGATCGCCGGGGCGGTCACGGGTTTCAGGGTGCCGAGGCCACGGGCCGCGAGGTCGCGGGCGATGCCGTGGATGCCAAGGGCGTCGGGGCGGTTGGGGGTGACCTTGATCTCGATGACCGGGTCGTTCAGGCCCTTCCAGTCGATGTAGCGCACGCCGAGGGGTGCGTCGGCGGGCAGTTCGATGATGCCGTCGTGGTTGTCGGACAGCATCAACTCGCGTTCGGAACAGAGCATGCCGTTCGAATCCACGCCCCGGATGTTGCCGGGTTTCAGGTCGACGCCGGTGCCGGGGACATGGGTGCCGGGAGGTGCGAAGACGCCGACGAGGCCGGTCTTGGCGTTGGGCGCGCCACAGACGACCTGGACTTCCTCGGTGCGGCCATCGGGGCCGTCGGGAAAGGTTTCGACCCGGCAGACGCGCAGGCGGTCGGCGTTGGGGTGCTGGACGGCCTCGATCACCCGGCAGATGCGGAAGGCGCCCAACTGCGCGGTCGGGTCCTCGACGCCTTCGACTTCGAGGCCAAGGTCGGTCAGCGCCTCGGCCAGCGCATCGACGGTGGCTTCGGTGTCGAGGTGATCCTTCAGCCAGTTGAGGTTGAACTTCATCGCGCGGGCCTCCAAAACTCGGGGTTCCGATTAGCGGAAAGCGGGGGCGAGGGGAAGGCTCAGGTCGTGGCGAGGAAGTAGAGGTTGAAGAGGCCGATCATGATGGGCTGGTGGAGGAGGTAGATGATGAGGGAATGGCGGCCGGGGAAGGTGAGGGCGTGGGTGAGGTGGGAGGGCGGGGTGCCGCGCCATTGGTCGAGGCGGAGGGCCTTTGCGAAGGCGATCCCGGCGAGGGCGGGGGCGGCCCAGGGGATGAGGGGGGTGTAGTCGCCCATCATCGGGCGGGTCTCGGCCAGCCCGGTCCAGACGAGCCAGATCGGGTCGAAGGCGGCGAAGCGCGGGCCCCAGGCGGCGGCGAAGATGACAGTGGCGAGGGCGAGGGTGACGGGCCAGGGCAGGCGGAGGGCGATCAGGCCGATGAGGGCGGTGGCGGCCATGGCGTGGAGGATGCCGAACCAGATGGGGCCGCCGGGGACGAAGAAGATCGAACCCGCGGTAACGAGGGCGGCAGAGGCGGCGATCATGGCCCAGCGTTTCCAGAAGGCGGGCCAGCGGATGCCGCGACCGTGGGAAAGCCAGAGGCTGATGCCGGAGAGGAAGAGGAACGACCCGGCGATCATGCGGGCGAAGTAGTACCAGAAGGGCTGGGACATGGTGCCGGGGTCGATCAGGCCGAACATCGCCAGGTCGAAGGTGAAGTGGTAGGCCACCATGCAGACCACGGCCAGGGTCCGGGCGGTGTCGAGGGCGAGGAGGCGGCCGGGGGGGAGGAGGTCGGGGGCGCTGGACATGGGGGGAGAGTGGCGCGGAACGCTGGGGACCGCAAGACGGGCGGCAGGTCATGGGCGGAGAGGCGACGGGTGTCCACAGTGGACAAAACTTGGATAAGCAACGAAAACAGGAGCTTGGTTGCGGATGACCTGCCACGGAACTTTCACCCAGCCGCGACCGGAGCCGGTGGCTGATTTACG
>OFDC01000377.1_pt1 | contig 35495 bp, 25 predicted proteins | sample 1520941 | NCBI WGS metagenome assembly OFDC01 (sample SAMEA94258168, study PRJEB24077) | hot springs metagenome | biome: Aquatic biome; feature: Water | place: India | collected 2012-12-06 | depth 5 m | reverse complement strand
AGCGCCGCAGCGCAAGGCGAGAAGCAGCGCGATCCGGCGCAAAGCGCCGCAGCGCGAAGTGAGGGCAACGAGGAGCCGCTCTACGGCCAGCACTATCTGCCGCGCAAGTTCAAGGCGGTGATCGCCGTCCCACCCGACAACGATGTCGACATCTTCGCCCACGATCTCGGCTACATCGCCGTCGTCGAGAACGGCGAGGTCGTCGGATACAACGTGACCGTCGGCGGCGGAATGGGCATGACGCACGGCGAGCTCGACACATTCCCGCGCACCGCCGACCAACTGGGTTTCTGCGCCCCCGATCAGGCGATCGACGTCGGCGAGAAGGTGATGCTCGTGCAGCGCGACTGGGGCAATCGCAGCCTCCGCAAGCGCGCGCGCCTCAAATACACCATCGAGGACCGGGGCATTGAGGCGTTCCGCGCCGAGGTCGAAAGTCGGCTCGGCTACGTGCTCGGGTCCACCCGGCCGTTTGCGTTCACCCGTACCGGCGACGAGATCGGTTGGCGCAAAGGCCACGACGGCAAGCATCACTTGACGATTTTCATCGAGAATGGCCGCATCAAGGATACGCCGGCGGTCAAGGCGCGCTCGGCACTCCGTGAGATCGCCGCGCTCGGCATTTGCGAGTTCGTCGTCTCGGCGAACCAGAACCTGATGTTGGTCAATGTCGCTGCAAAGTCGAAATCCAAGATCGAGAAGATCCTGAAGGACAACGGCGTTTCGATACAGAAGCCTTCGGGGCTGCGCCGTAACGCCATGAGTTGCGTCGCGTTGCCGACCTGCGGCCTGGCCCTGGCCGAGGCCGAGCGCTACCTGCCCAGTCTCGTCACAGCGGTGGAGGAAAAGCTGGAGGCGCACGGCCTGCGCGAAGACGACATCGTCATCCGCATGACGGGTTGCCCAAACGGCTGCGCGCGTCCCTATCTCGCTGAGATCGGTCTCGTGGGGCGTGGGCCTGGCATCTACAACCTATGCCTCGGCGCCGCCTTCGACGGCTCGCGGCTGAACAAGCTCTACGCGCCCGATGTCGGACATGACCGGATACTGGAGCTGCTGGAGCCGATCATCGCGCGCTATGCACGCGAACGTACCGACGGTGAGCGCTTCGGCGACTTTGCGATCCGCGCGGGTTATGTCGCGGCGACAAAGGCGGGCAACCGGTTCCACGCCGACGTCAAGCCGTCGATCTAGACGCACGTGCTTGGCCCGGAAACCCGGGTCCCGGCCTCCGCCACGACGATGGGGTAGGCCACATCTAGCGGTGGCGGTCGAAGTCTCGCTCGGGGCGTGGCGAGGCCGAGTGCTTGCGTCGCGATGGAGAAGGGATGAAGCCGGCCCCGACGCGGGCGGGCTCCCGAACCCAACTAGGGTGCCACCAGCCGCGCATACCCCTCGGCCGTCGTCTCGGCGAGCATCGCGGAGTAACCCTTGAAGCACGCATGGCCGTCCGCGATGTCGCCCAGCGTGTCGGCCGCGATGTCGTCGCGCTTCACATAGACGATCGGCGTGGCGACTGGAACGAACGTCGCCCTCTGTTTGTTGAGCGTGGTGATGAGCCCGCGCATGACGCCGTCGCGGTCGATCTGGGAAACGACGATCATGCGCATCGCCCCCTTGGTCAGAGACACGAGGTGGATGAACATGGATGAAGCCGGAACATAGAGCCGCCCGCGGTGGGCGTAGCTCTGGTCGGGTCGGCCGCTTTCCGCAAAAAGCAGGCTCGGCCAGTCAGGGTCCCATGCGATGTCCGTGCGATAGGCGACAATGCGGCCGGCGTGCGTGAAGTCGGCGCGAAGCGTCAGATAGCTGCCGATGTAGTGATCGACCGCGGCGCGCGAGTAGGCACCCATGTAGACGGGCGCAATCAATCCGCCGGTTGGAAGCCGCTCCCAAGGGTGGCGATCGCCGGCGCCCCCGCTCCCTGCACCGTTGCCGTTCGGGCTGGAGGCCGCGCTCGATTGGGAGGCATCGTGTTGGGCGACCGAACCATGCCAGTCGTCGCGCACGTCCTCGAAGTCAAGCCCCAGCACCATGCAGACGTCGAACAGGGTCTGGTCGCGCACGGATTTGCCCGCGATCAGGTTCTGAATGGTCTTCTCGTGGCAGTCTGCGGCGTCGGCAAGCTCGGCCTGCGTCATCTTCCGCTCGATGAGCCCCTTGCGGACGGCGGCGACGGCGCGCGCCCGGCGGTCGCCGGGAGCGGTCCTCAACGCGCGGTCAGTCGGCGGGCGATCGGGCGGCGAACGATCGGACATTGGCAATTCCGGTGGCAGAAGACACGCGCCGCGCGGACACCCACGCGACTTGCGGAAACTTACCGGAACTTGCGGGAGGCGGGTAGTGGGGCAGGGCCTTGGATTGTGCCACGTTTGACCATGACTGCAACACATCGGGAAACGGACGGCGGCCTTGTAAAGTCGCGAGGCTGACCGATGGCCAGCTATCCGATCTAACTGGCTGTAGGGACGAGTAGCTCGGACGCCATTGGTCAACAAGAGAAATGGCATTTCGCCATATCATGATGCATTAATTAAAAGTTGGCTCGACAAGGGCGGGTGGAGGCCGCCCCAAAGAATACATGGGCGTGTAATATCAATGAAGATCAGGATAGGTTGACCTCTGAGGGCCAATCCTTACGTCATTTTCGATACGCAGGACCGTCGCTATCACTGCGAAAACCCCAGTAGGAGGCAGGCATGCATGATCTGATTTCGACGTGCCGATGGATTCTTGTTGTGAGGTTCGGGCACTGCAGTACCTGCATGAGGCAGTCCCTCGCTGCATCAATGATGGCTTGGGTCATCCTTGGAACTAGTTTTCTGACTTGGCCACACGGCATTGTGCAGAGCTTGATTGGGTTCGGAGCGGTCAGTCTCACAGTGCTGTGGTTGATGCATATTGTGACCTACGCTGTCAGAGTTGCCCCTGATTCAAGGCATCAATCCGCGGGAGCCACCGATGAAATCGGTCGCCGAACCGCTCTTGGTCACTTTCTGCGCGCGGCTGGCGCTGCCGTAGCTGTATCTGTGCCTGTGCTATTGTGGCCCAGCAAAAGTTTTGCATTTTGCGGCCAATGCACAAAGGACGCTGATTGTGGAGTGGGTTTTAGATGCAGAAACACGGCTCCCGTTAATTCTGGTAAAATTTGTAATGAATGCGTCCGCTGAGGCGTGATGTTTCACGTCAGACCTTCATACACTCGTGTGAGGCCACTCTGATCCGAGCACTTCAAAGCGGCCGAGAAGCCGCAACCGGAGTGGATGGGGCACCGCGCTTGAGCCACTTTTGGGGTCGCACTTGGCCTGCCGTCCCCGTGGGTTCTTCCCGTCAACCGCACGGCAGTTGGCTACGGTCGGTGTTCTTCCAGCTGCAGACGCCGACCTGCCACCCCTATTCCGCCGCGATTGTCGCGGCGAGCCCATGCCGCGCCGCCTGGCACAGCGCCGTGGCGGGGGCAAAGTTGTCGGCCTGTGCGATCGCCCAGGCGTCCTTGAAGCGCGGATCGGACGTGCCGGTGAGCAGCTCGCCCTTGGCCAGCACGGGATAGAGCTCGGCGAAACTGGCGGTCCGTTCTGCCGAAACGCGCCGGGTTATGTAGTGCCCGTCGAGTTGCCCCGGATGGGTCAGGCCGGCGGCGGCGACGATCTCCGCGAGCGCCTTGATCGTCTCCCGGTGGAAGCTCGCGACACGCTGGCTTTTGTCCATGACGTCGATGGCCCGCCCGCGCGTCGGGTCCTGCGTGGCGACGCCCGTCGGGCACTTGTCGGTGTGGCAGGTCTGCGCCTGGATGCAGCCGACCGCGAACATGAAGCCGCGTGCCGCGTTGCACCAGTCCGCGCCGAGCGCCATCGCCCGCGCCATGTCGAAGCCCGAAACGATTTTGCCCGCGCAGCCGATTTTGATTTCCTCCCGGATCCCGGCGCCGACCAGGGCGGAGTGGACGAACGACAGCCCCTCGCGGAGGGGCATGCCGATGTGGTCGAGGAACTCGAGCGGAGCCGCGCCCGTGCCGCCCTCCTTTCCGTCGACGACAATGAAGTCGGGCCGGATGCCAGTTTCGAGCATCGCCTTGACGAGCGCGAGGAATTCGTGCGGCTGGCCGATGCACAGCTTGAAGCCGATGGGCTTCCCGCCCGAGAGTTCCCGCAGCCGCGCAATGAAGTGCATGAGCTCGATCGGCGTCGAGAAGGCGGAATGGGCAGCGGGAGAAACGCAGTCCCGCCCGCGGGAGACGCCGCGGATGCGAGCGATCTCGCCATTGACCTTGGCGCCGGGCAGCACACCGCCATGTCCTGGCTTGGCGCCTTGGCTCATCTTGATCTCGATCATCCGGACCTGCGGCTTCCGCGCGTTCTCAGCGAACCGCTCGGGCGAGAAAGTGCCGTCGAGATTGCGCGCGCCGAAGTAGCCCGAGCCGATTTCCCAGATGAGGTCCCCGCCGTTCTCCTCGTGATATGGCGAGATGCCGCCCTCCCCCGTGTCGTGCGCGAAGCGGCCGAGCTTGGCGCCACGATTGAGCGAGCGGATCGCGTTCTTGGACAGCGAGCCGAAACTCATGGCTGAGATGTTGAAGACGGATGCCGAGTAGGGCTCTTTGCAGGCCGGCCCGCCGATCGTGATGCGGAACGGCTCTTGGGCGGGCGCGGCCGGCGACATCGAATGCGCCAGCCACTCGTAGGTCTCGCCGTAGACATCGAGCTGGGTGCCGAACGGCCGCTTGTCAAGCGCCTTCTTGGCGCGCTGATAGACGATGGCGCGCTTGTCTCGCGGGAACGGCGTGCCGTCCTTCTCGCCTTCGAAGAAGTACTGGCGCATCTCGGGGCGGATCTTCTCGAAGATGAACCGCAGGTGGGCAAGGATCGGATAATTGCGCAGGATCGAATGGCGCGACTGTGCGAGGTCGCGAAGGCCGATGAGCGTCAGGAGCGAGCCGGCGGCAAACGGGATCAACGCGAGATTGGTCACCGCGGGATCGCGCCACAGCATGATCCCAGAGAGTACGGCCAACGCTAAGGCCGCGGTGACTGGCAGCATGCGCGTCTCGAACGGCAGCAACAACCAACGCATGTAAAGCCCCGGTAATAGAATCGGATGAATATGCCCATCGATCCTACTTGGCGCAGGCGTAGGATTTACGAAGCTTTTGCGCCGGGAATGCTGTCGGCTGTTTCGAACCCGTAGAGCCAGTCATACCCCGCGATCAGTCGCGATCCCGGCGTCGCCTGAAGAACGAGGTTGCGGGCCAGCGCGGCCGCGCCGGAAAGATGATAGACCTGCCCGTTGCGTCGCGCGGCGTCGATCACGCGGTAGACCCGCGTCCGTCTCGATTTCTCATAGTCTGAAAAGGCCGCCTCGATCCTCGGCAGGTCCGCGCCCCCGACCGCGAGTTGTCGCGACAGTGACGCGGCGATTACGAGCGCGTCCTCGAGCGCCATCACCGCACCCTGCGCGAGAAACGGAAGCGTCGGGTGGGCTGCGTCACCAAGCAGGGCGACGCGCCCGCGGCTCCAGCGCGGCAGGCGCGGCATCTGATAGAGGGTCCATGCCGCCCAGCTCTCGGCCGCCGCGATGAGTGACCTGAGCGGTGCGGCGAGCCGGTCGGAAAATGCGCGAACCTCCTCCGTCGTGACGGCAGCGTTCCACCCCTCCGTCCCCCCTCGGTCCGCGACGATGACCACGAGCGCGATTTCCTGCCCACCGCGCACCGGGTAGTGAACGACATGTGCGCCGGGAGCGAGCCACAATCCGGTCATTCGAGTGGCCGCAATCGCGGCAGGCGCGGCATTCGCGGGTATGACGGCGCGGTAGGCCCGGCGTGCGGCGGGAACCGCCCGGACTTCGGGCGCGACCGATGCCCGAAGAGACGACCATAGTCCGTCGGCGGCGATGAGCGCGGCCCCCTCGACGTCTTCCCCGGCCGAAGGTTTCGCCCTGACCGACGAGACGGTCGAGTTGAAGCCTCGCGCCTCGAAGCCCATGGTGAAGCGGATCGACGAAAACTGCCGCGCACGTGCCAACAGGGCGGTGTGAAGATCGGCGCGATGGGCGGTCCAGTAGGGGGCGCCAAGCCGCATCTCGATGGCCTGGCCAAGCGGAAGGACCGCGAGCGAGCGCCCCGAAACACCGTCCCGGATCGAGATGCCAGCGGGTGCGCCGGCATGAGGCGCGAGAAGATCGAAAACCCCGAGCGTCCGAAGAACTCTGACCCCGTTCGGACCGATCTGGATGCCAGCCCCGACCTCACCGAATTCGGGCCGCCGCTCCAGGATACGAGTTGGTATGCCGCGCAGGGCGAGCGCAATGGCGGTCGCAAGACCTCCGATGCCGCCGCCGGCGATCAGCACGGGGAGGTGGCTGACGATGGGGGCCACCGCTCCGGTGTCCGGCATCGCGGCGGGATCGGTCAAGTTGGCATGATAGTGGGGCTTTCCGGCGACCGATGGCGCGACCGGGACCCCGCTCTGCGTCATGTCCGGAGCCTCCCCTCAGTCGTGGGTCGCGCCGACGATGCAGCCAGCGGGATCGGTCTGCTCTTCGTCGAGGCGCGGGTCGTAGACGAACAGGGTCGAGCAGTAAGGGCACAGGATCTGGCTGTCCCCACCCATGTCGAGGAACACGTGGGGATGGTCGAACGGCGCGCGCGCGCCCATGCACTGCAGTTCCTTGACGCCGACGAAAATTCGCTCGGCGCCTTTGTCGTTGGCGATATGGGGGGCTGCGGAATGGGCCATGGGCTTCAATCGTCTCCGGCGCGATCGGTGGTGCCGGTTGCAACCGGCGCGGCATCGTCATAATCCGCATCGACTGCAAAAGGCCAGCACGCCGTTTGGCCGAAGGGAAATTACGCCCGGAGTATGATGCATGGTTGGCCTGCAATCGTTCAATTCAGACGGCGTGGAGATCGCCTACCTCGATGCGGGTGCTGAGACGGCCACCCACCCGACCCCCGTACTGCTGATCCACGGATTTGCCTCCAACCACAGCGTCAACTGGGTTTCGACCGGTTGGGTCGATACGCTGGTGAAAGCCGGGTACCGGGTCATCGCCCTCGACAATCGTGGGCACGGCCGCAGCGGCAAGCCTTACGGCATAGCGGACTACGGCGCTCCGCTGATGGCCGAGGACGCCCGCCGCATGCTCGACCATCTGCAAATTTCCAGAGCCCATGTGATCGGGTATTCGATGGGCGCCCGGATCTCGGCATTCCTGGTGCTGAACCATCCGGATCGCGTCGCGAGCGTCACGTTTTCGGGCCTCGGCATCAACATGGTTCGGGGGATGGGCGAGCGCGGGGATACCATCGCCGAGGCGCTCGAGGCGCCGGACCTCGACGCCGTGACGAGCCCGGAGGGGCGTATGTTTCGGATCTTTGCCGAGCAGACGAACAGCGATCTGAAGGCGCTGGCTGCGTGCATGCGCTCGGCGCGAGTGCCCATAACCGCCGATGCGGTGAACAGCATTACGAGCCCGGTGCTGGTCGTGGTCGGAACGGACGATACCGTCGCCGGATCGCCGGAGCAGCTCGCGGCGCTCATCCCCGGCGCAACTTGGTTCGCGCCTGAGGGGCGGGACCACATGAAGACCGTCGGGGATCGCGGGTTCAAGAAGGCGGTGTTGGAGTTCCTCGGCCGGTTGCCGAGCTAGCTCGGAACGAAGGTCCGAGCGCCTCGACAACGTTCGCTTGGCCACTTCCTCACAATGTTCGGGACGACAAGTGGAAGCCGAATGTCACCGAGGCCACGGCCCGGTCAACGCATAACCAACTGGACCAAAAGAATATTTCTGAACGCACGAAGGTCGCATACGCATCACTGACGCACGGCTACAACTCAAATCCGACATGCAAGTCGGGCTACATAAACACGGCTCGACATAGGCCCTTAAGCGAGAGCCTTGCGGCGTGGGCCGCAAGTGAACTGGCTTCTCGATGGCCTCGATCGAAGGGTTGGCTCTGCCTCTTAGATGAGCGTCAACCTCGATAGATTGATGGTATCGGGTCTCACAGGTGCGTCAATAAGCATTGACAATCTTTCCACGGAAGGTTGTGGAAAAAAGTCGTGATTCGGTCGCGCCGCTGTCCCACTGCCGCCGCGGCGCCATCTCACGCTCCCTCGCAAAATGCCATCGTGGTTTAGAGATCATTAGTCGGGCGGCGCTAAAATTAGGCGATGTCGTACCGCGTCCCAGTAACATTTGCGTCCATCGCGCTGCTTCTGTTCCTTCCGTCCTGCGGCGGCGGGCCGAACTTTGTCGCCACCGAGGAGCCGTGGCGAAAGCAGGAGGAACTCGCCTGCCTCGCATCCGGGGTGGTGCGGGAGTCGTCGTTCGTCCAGAGTCGTTCGGCATTGGGTGGTCCCAGTGTCTGCGGAGCTGAGCGGCCATTCCATATTGCCGCCGCCGACGCCGGCCGCGTCCTGATGAAACCGCCGGCGATGCTCCGCTGCCCGATGGTCCCCCAGGTAGATCGCTGGCTGGCTCGGATCGTCGAGCCAGCGGCACGCAGATATCTCGGCGCCTCGATCACAGAGATACGGGTCGCTGCCTCCTATTCATGCCGACCGATGAACCACGTCGGCGGTGCTCGCCTGTCTGAGCACGGCTATGCCAATGCGATCGACGTATCTGCCTTCATCATGACCGACGGACGCGTAGTGACGGTAAAGGGCGGCTGGCGCGGCGCTCCTGAGGAGCATGCGTTCCTGGCAGAGGTTCGCGCCCGGTCCTGCGAGGAATTCACGACCGTTCTCGGCCCCGGCGCCGACGCCTACCACTCCGATCACTTCCATCTCGATCTCGCGCGCCATGGCCGCGACGGCCAGGGCCGGATCTGCAAATAGGCTCGCTTGGTCGCTCGACCCGAACCCGCTCCGTGCTAATCATGTTAGATGCATGCATTGATCAGCGTTCAACGGTGCCGCGTCGGGATGTGCCGCGCGCCGGGATCTGGGAGGCGGGCGATGGACAACCTTTCACGTCTGTTCGCGTGGTGGCTCTTCGCCGTGTGTACCGCCTGTCTGTTGCCCGGAACGGCCTCGGCCGAGGAGAAGCTGGCGCTGCTCATCGGCAACTCCGCCTACCAGAAGATCGGGGTCCTCGCTAACCCGTCGAGCGACGTCAAGTTGATGTCCCGTGTCCTCGCCGAACAGGGCTTCAAGGCCGACACGCACATCGATCTCGACCTGAAGCGCATGAAGCGGGCGCTGCAGGAGTTCTTCGGCAAGGTGCAGGAGGCGGGCAAGGACGCCGTCGTATTCATCTATTATGCCGGTCACGGCGTTCAGGTGCGGGGTGTCAACTATCTGATCCCCGTCGATGCCGAGATCGACAAGGAGACTGATGTCGAGATCGAATCCGTAAGCGCCGACAGTCTGATGCAGATGATCGCAAACTCGGGCGCCGGCCTGAATGTCATCATCCTCGACGCATGTCGCAACAATCCCTTCCGCGGGTTCCGCTCGGCGGGTCGCGGCCTGGCCCAGATCGATGCGCCGAGCGGCACGTTGGTGGCATTCTCGACGGCGCCCGGTCAGGTGGCGCGCGACGGTCCCTCAGGTGGCAATAGTCCCTACACTCAGGCGCTCTCGAATAGCATTAAGGAGCCGGGCCTCAGAATTGAGGAGGTCTTCAAACGAACCCGCCAGCGGGTCAATGCGGCCACGCAAGGCACGCAGATACCCTGGGAGAGTTCCTCCCTCGTCGGTGATTTCTATCCAGCGGGCCTTGGTCCCGTCGCGGTCATGGCCCCGCCTGCACCCGAAGCGCGAAAAGTGAGTTGGCGGTTGGCATCGAGCTTTCCCAAGACGATGCACGAACTCGGGCCCGATCCAGCCCCTGTCATCGCCGACATCGAGCGCCTCTCGGGCGGAAATTTCAAGATGGCGAGCTACCCCTCCGGTCAGCTGGTGCCAGGGCTCGAGGTCATGAATGCGGTTCTCGACGGCCGCGTCGATGCCGGGTGGACGCCAGCAAATTTCTACGAGTCCAAGGAAACGGCATTCGCGGTCGCGTCGGGCGCCCTTCCCTTCAGCGTCGCACCCGAGAAGCTCATCCGCTGGGTGGAGGGTCCCGGCGCCCCGTTGAGAGACAAGCTCTACGCCAAGCATGGCCTCAAGGGGGTCGCGTGCTCGATGATGGGAACCGCGGGCATATGGTCCCGCGTTGCGATGGAGGGCCGAGAGGCACTATCGGGAAAGACCGTCCGCGTCGGTGGCATAGCAGCCGAGATCCTGCGGCGCGTCGGGGGCAAGCCGGTGGCGATCGCCGGTAGCGACATCTATGCCTCGCTGCAGAAGGGTGAGGTCGACGCCGTGACATTCAGCGGTCCGGGTATCGACGTCGCTCTGGGGTTTCAGAAGGTTTCGCAATTCTATTACTATCCAAGCTGGCATGAGCCCGCCCGCATCGTCGATCTGATCGTGAAGCTTCAGACCTGGAATGCGCTGTCCGCTTCGGATCAGCGCAACGTCGAGACGGCCTGCAGCCGCAATCTTCCGCGCGCCATCGTCGAGGTTGTGGCCAAGGAGCGCGACGCCGTGGCTCAAATTCGTGCATCGGGCGCGAAGGTCGCGCCGTTCACGACCGAGACGCTCGAGCCGCTGCGAAAAGCGGCCCTGCAAGTCTATGCCGAACAAAGCGAGAAATATGCGGAATTCAAGGCTTTGTGGGAAAGCCTTAAGCAGACGAAATAATCGGTGCAGGCAACCTGGCCGTTCTTCGTCCAGAAAATGCCCGTTTGGGATGTTGAGGCTTGTGCTGTCGATGAACGAATGGCTTGATGGTCGGCGCCGGTGGCGTTGACCGGAAGGGTCGCGGTCGCTGCCTACCGGAAGGGTCACGACTGAATGACGAGCTTGAAGTGGTCTGGGCATGGGGGTGCCGAGGCTGGAAACGAGACACTGCACGGGGCTGAACATGCCTTGGTTCGAATTTGGCCGTTTGTTGCGCCACAAGGCGATGACCCTGTTTGCGTTCACGGGGTGCATCTTGTGCTTGGCTGGGCCTGCCTCCGCCCAATGGACCGCCGCCACGCCACCGATAGCGAGCCCGCCCTCTGGTAAGACGGCCGTATCGCCGAAGGCCCGTTCGGAAACATCAAAGCCCGCCGTCCCGAAGCCGCAGCACGCGAAGGACGCGCCGGCAAAGCTGGACCCGATGAAGCCGCACGTGGCCTCGATGGAAGTCACCATCGTCCGCAGCAACGAGCCGGGATGCGAGCCGGACTGCTTCGAGTGGATCTCGGCCGACGGCATGATCGATAAGAATTCCCCGGTTCGTCTGAAGAAGGTGCTTGCTCGCCTCGGCAACAGGAAGCTTCCGCTCTTCATCAACAGCCCGGGTGGTTCGGTCGACGACGCGATCTCGCTGGCCGGCATCATAAGAGCGCGAGGGATCGACGTCGTCGTTGCCCGGACCGACCTTCAGCACTGCGCGCCGAACGATGCCAACTGTAACGAATTGAAGGCAAAATCGGTCCGTCTGGGAAGCCCGACCGGGTTGGCGCGTTGCGCTTCCTCGTGCCCGTTCGTCCTCGCCGGAGGCGTCCGGCGCATGGTCGGCAGCGGCGCTTATGTCGGGGTGCACCGCGCCGCAACCTACCGCATCGTGACCCGCGTCATGCGCACATATCGCGTCGTCCCTCGCTATGAGTGGGGCATCCCGACAGGCACGACGCGCAAGCTGGTCTCCGAAAAGTCAGTCGGCCAAAGCGTGAAGCCCATCGAGACCACTAAGGACACCTACGACAAGATCGAGATGAATTTCGCCGCCATGGGCATTTCGAAGGAGATCATGAAGCCCATGCTCGCGACGCCGAACGCCGAAATGCGATGGCTGACGCAGGCTGAGATCGAGTCGTTCAGGCTCGTGACCGAGCGCCTCAACGGCCAGCAGGTGCTCGGGCTGTCGCGTCGAACGGGTGCGAACGTGACGGGCGCTGAGGCCCGCGAACGTGCGGGGACGCCATTGCCGGGCGCGCCCGGTTCGGCTCCGGTTCGGCCAGCAGCGGCGGCGGAGCCGCGGCCGGCCGAAACGCCCCCGCCATTCAGTTTCGGCCTTCCGATCACCGCGCCGGCGTCGGTACCGGTACGATAGCCGGCCCACCCGAGATATCCGTCATGAAGATGGTGCTGCGGCCCTTCTCGTCGGCCTTGGCGATGATCTCCTGGAGAACCTGCATCCGGTAGACGAGCTTGCGCGCTCCGTCGGGATCGTCTGCCAGGAACTTCGTGATGACGCCGATGGCTTCGACGCGCTTCTCGGCCGCCTGCTTCGCCGCGATGGCATCCATCACGCTCGGGTCGGGCTTCACGTTCGAGACGACCGCGTCGACGAGTTGGAGCGGTACGTTGCTTTGCACGAGCGCCGCAGCGACCGCTCGCTTGATGCGTTTCGAAAACCCGCTGTCGCTCGTATCGGCGATAGACCGGAACACGGCCTCGACGCTTTCGTACTGAGCGCAGATCTCGCGGATCTTGCCGCGCACCTGCAGGCGCGCCTGTTCGTGGTAGATCGACTGCGCGGTCAGCTCCAGCGTGCGCGGTTCGCGTCCCGCGGGCTTCGGATTGCCGAGCAGTGCGAGCCTCATAAGGTCGTTCTTGCCATCAGTCGTCGAGTAATCGGGCAGCGCCATCAAAAGACGGGTATCGAGGGTCATCGGTTCGAGCCTCGGCCCCACGACGCAACGATGATCCTCGCTGTCGCGAGGATTTTCCGGGTCGCCCTTCATGAACTGCTCTTTGACCGCGAAGCCCGATCGCTGAATCAAAACCAGGCGGTTGCCACGATGCGTCGAGGATTGCGTCCCGATGTCGACCTGTCCGGGTGTATAGATGCTGCCGTCATATCCGGTGGGAGTGAGTAGCAGTCCGATGTAGTTCGGCGGGACGTCGACGTATTCCTGGCACGCAGCCAGCAACGTCGCCGTCGAGGCAACGAGTATGATTGAAAATGAACGCATGACGGAGTTCCTCTGAAAGCGGAATGGACTGAATGAATCATCGAGGTGCGGGTGAATTGGCGTCCGCCTCTCCCGAGTTCTTCTTCATCTGCTGATACACGCCGGATTTGTCAGCGTCCGCGCGCGGGATGCGATTGATGGCCATGACCGCGGCGAAGCGCCAAGCGAGCGCGCCGAGCGCCAGGATTGTGATGGCGGCAAATATCATGTTGGCAGTCTTTGTCGCGGAATTCGCGGCATGCGGCGCAAGCGCGTTGTTGCGTCGGGCCTGGCCGATGAATCGCCAGGAGAGCACGAGTGCGACGAAGGCAAGGCCGATGAAGCCGAAAGCCCACATGATGTCGCCTTGGAGTGCGCGAAATAATCCCTCAATTCGCATTCCATCGGTTGTGAATGTCATTTTCGAGTTATCCATTTCATATGAAGTTATGAATGCGGGAAGTGCGTAGGGTTAGTCTGCGAGCAGTTGATTTTCTGAAAGCGCCGCGAAGTGGAATGGCGCGAGTGTTCGCGGCGCCGATCTGATGAGCGCCGGGACGATGATGAGGGGCAATACTGGAAGCGCGTCGGGCTGTCGGGTGAACACCAGGGTAATGAACACCAGGGTAATGAACACCAGGGTAATGAACACCAGGGTAATGAACACCAGGGTGATGAACACCTGGGTAATGAACACGAGGGTGATGAACACCGGGGCGACGAACACCAGACTCCTGGGGGCCGACGCTGAATGCGAGACCGGTCAGGTGAGGGTCCGCTCGATGTGATCTATTCAATATCACACAGCATACGTAGAAATTTGGAGGCGATCCGGCAAGTGGTCCCGGTGGCTACATTGGCCTGTGGTTAAGCGGGAATGACCGCGTCCGGGGCCGGCCCGAACTCAACCGTCGCGATTTCCGTAGCCCCCACCGGTTGGCGTCGAGATGACGATCGTATCCCCTGGCCCAACCGAGAACTCCGCCGATCCGCCAAGGTCGATCTGCTCCCCGCACGCCCTGATCAACGTGTTGGCGCCGCACATTCCGGGTTCGCCACCGGCTACGCCGAACGGCCTGACGCGGCGGTATCCCGAAAGAATGGCACCGCGCATGGGCGCAAGGAAGCGGATCGCACGCTCGACGCCGTCGCCGCTGTTGGTGCGCCCCCGTCCGCCCGAACCTCGTCGGATGCGGAAGCGCTCGACCAGGACCGGATATCTGAGCTCCAGGATTTCCGCGTCCGTCATGCGGGTGTTGGTCATATGAACGTGGACCGCTGCGGCGCCATCGAAGCCCGGACCGGCCGGCGCGCCGGAGCAGATCGTCTCGTAGTACTGGACCCTGTCGTTCCCGAACGTGAGGTTGTTCATGGTTCCCTGCGACGATCCCAACGCCTCAAGGGCCCCGAAAATGGCGTTGGTGATGACCTGGCTGGTCTCGGTGTTGCCGGCAACCACTGCTGCTGGATAATGTGGAGAGAGCATGGTGCCGTCCGGAACGACGATCTCGATCGGCCGGAGACAACCCGCGTTGATCGGTATCGCTTCGCCGGTCAAAACTCGAAAGCAATAGAGAACGGCTGCGCGGGTGACGGGCAGGGGCGCGTTGATATTGCTCGCCTGCTGGGGTGATGTTCCGGTGAAGTCGACGCAGGCACTCCGCTTTTTCCGGTCGATGGAGATTGCGACCCGAATGACAGCCCCCTGATCCGTTTCGACGGCAATGGCGCCGTCGGGCAGTCGCGTGATGAGGCGCCGGACCGCGGCCTCGCCCGCGTCCAGGACATGTCCCATGTACGCCTCGATCATCGCGAGGCCGAAGGCGTCGACGAGTTCCCGGAGGGCGGCCGCTCCTTTGGCATTGGCGGCGACCTGCGCTTTAAGGTCGGCGATGTTCTGATCGGGCCGTCGAACTGGATATCGGGCGCCCGTCAGAAGGGTCCGCGTCTCGTCCTCGAGGAAGCGTCCCTCCGCTACTAGCAGGAAGTCGTCGATGAGCACGCCTTCCTCGTCGATGTGCGTTGCTCTCGGCGTCATCGAGCCCGGTGACAGACCGCCGATGTCCTCATGGTGCCCGCGGCTGGCGACATAAAACAGGATCTGCGTACCGGCCGTGTCGAAGACCGGCGATACGGTGGTGATGTCGGGTAGATGCGTACCGCCGTTGTATGGCGCGTTGAGCATCACGCAGTCACCGGGCCGCAGTGTTGCTGCGCGCGACCGGATGACCGTCTCGACCGAGCTGTCCATGCTGCCGAGATGGACGGGGACATGAGGCGCATTGGCGACGAGTTGCCCCTCGCGGTCGAACACCGCGCAGGAGAAATCGAGCCGCTCCTTGATGTTCACCGACTGCGCCGTGCGCCGAAGCGCCTCTCCCATGTCCTCGGCGATCGCCTGGAACCGGTTGTTGAAAAGTTCCACCAGCGCCGGATCGGGTCGGGTGAAGTCGGTCCCGCGCGTCGCGCGCATGTCGTGGCAAACCGGTCGCCGCCATGTCAGCAGAAGATCGTTGCGGGCGGTCACCTCGAGATGCCATCCGGGATCGACGACGACGGTCTGATGCGGTTCGACCACGATTGCCGGCCCGTCGACGCTGGCCCCTGGCACCAGCGCGGCCCGTTCGAAGATCGATGCGGTGTGCCAGCGCCCGCCGTGGAACAGTTGCGACTGCTCACGCGCAATCGGCACGAAAGTCACAATGTCCCCGACGGGTCCTGGAGGCGTTGCCGTGGCTTCGGTTCCGCTGGGCATGGCCTCATGCGCGAGGGTGTCGATCGTCGCGATCATCACGCGCTTCTCGGGCGAGACAAATCCGAACTGCTGGAGGTGGGCCGCTTCGAACGCGGTCAGCATCGCCTCGTCGGGAAGAGATAACGCAACCCCGATCGTGCTCTCGCTCGTCTCATAGCGCAGCAGCACGCGCGCTTCGTGAATGATTTCGTCCCGCGCCGCGCCCTGGGCGGCGAGGTCGTCCGCGCACTGTGCGCCAAGGTCATGCGCGATCTGCCGTGCCTCGAGGATGGTGTCGGATTCAAACCTTCGTTCGAACGAAATCTGTCGACCGCTGCTCAATCCTGCGAGCCCCATTCCATAAGCCGAGAGCAGGCCCGACAGCGGATGTATCAGTATGGTCCCCATTCCCAGCGTCTCGGCGATCCGGCAGGCCGCCTGCCCGCCCGCGGCGCCGAAGCAGCAAAGCGCATAGCCGCTGATGTCGTGGCCGCGCTCCACCGAGATCTTGCGGATGGCGTTCGCCATATTCTCGACAGCGATGCTAAAGAAATCCTCCGCTATTTCCTCCGGAGACTTCTCGCGGCCGACTTGCGAGGCGAGTTCGCTGAACGCGCCACGGACGCCGGCGCCGTCGATCGGCTGGTCGGCGCCGGGCCCGAAGACCGCCGGAAAGAGCGACGGTACGATTCGGCCCAGCATCACGTTGGCGTCCGTGACCGTCAGTGGTCCGCCACGGCGGTAGCACAAGGGGCCGGGATCGGCGCCTGCGCTCTGCGGCCCTGCGGTGAAGCGAGCGCCATCGTAGGAGAGAACCGATCCGCCGCCCGCCGCGACCGTGTGGATCTTCAGCATGGGCACCGCGACGCGCACCCCGGCAACCACCGTCTCGGTCGTGCGCTCGGCTTCTCCCGCGTAGTGGGAGACGTCTGTGGATGTGCCGCCCATGTCAAAACCGATCACGCGGTCGAAGCCAGCGCGGCGGGCAACCTCGATCATGGCGACTATTCCACCCGCGGGCCCCGACAGGATCGCGTCGCGGCCCTCGAACGCCATCGCGTCCTTGAGGCCGCCCGACGATGCCATGAACCGTAACTGCGGCTGGTGGGCGTCGTGTGCCCGATCTTCGGAGTGCAGCGCACCGGCCACCATGTCGACGTAGCGGCGCAATACTGGCGAGAGGTAGGCATCGGCAACCGTGGTGTCCGCACGCGGCAGCAGCCGGATGAGCCCAGACACCTCGTGGCTGACCGAAACCTGCTCGAAGCCTGCGCGGTGGGCAATGTCCCTGGCCTGCCTTTCGTGGTCGGGATGAGCGTAGGCGTGAAGAAAGGCGATCGCGACCGAGCGATATCCGTCTGCGAACGCGGCTTGAAGTTCACGCTGTAGTTGAGCGGCATCGAGCGCTGCCTCGACCGTCCCGTCGGCGCGCAGCCGCTCTCGTGCCTCGATGACGTGGCCATGGAGTTGCTCGGGTTTTACTACGCGCAGCGCGAAGATGTCCGGGCGGGCCTGCGTGCCGATTTCGAGTTGATCCGCAAATCCCGCCGTTACGACGAGCACGGTCGGATCGCCCTTGCGCTCGAGCAGCGCGTTGGTGGCGACTGTCGTTCCCATTTTCACCGAACCGATCGCATCCGGGGGCAGCGGCGCGCCCGGCATGACCCCGAGCAGTCGTCGGATGCCTTCGATTGCGGCGTCCGGATACTCCGGCGCCGAGGATAGCAGTTTCGCGGTCCTGAGGCTCCCGCACGGCGCACGTGCCACGATGTCCGTGAACGTACCGCCTCGGTCGATCCAGAATTGCCAGGTTGCGACGGAGGTCACAGGTCTCTCGCGTTCTCATAAATCAGGTGGTCAAGTCAGGCAGCTATAGGCGATGAATGGAAGTCCGTCGTCCAGCGTGCGGCAATTGAGATTGGGTCTTTTTCGACAGCACGAAGCCAAGTATGGAAGCAGGATGCCCTGGCAAATCATGACTCGTGCGCTCGGTCTCGACGAGGGCGGCTATGTCCGCTCTGCGCTTGACGCGTTGCGGGCGGCCGTTGGCTTCGATGGCCACGTCGCGCCCGGTTATCAGCAGGCTGCATTCACGATCGCGTTCATCTCCCTGGCAGCGAAGATGGCCAAGGCCGATGGCGTGGTCGCTCATGTCGAGGCCCTGACGTTCGAGCGGCTGCATAGCGCCCCCGCTGAGGAAGCGCGCAATGTTCAGTACGTGTTCGAATTGGCCGCCAGCGATTCCGCGGGCTATGACGTCTATGCATCTCGAATACGCGACACGCTTTCGGCCGAGCCGCGCTTGCTTCGCGACGTGCTCGACGCATTGTTCCATATCGCGGCCGCCGATGGCGTTTTCCATGGGCGCGAAGAGGTCTTTCTCGCCGACGTCGCAGGCATTTTCGGCATCTCCGATGGCGAGTTCCGCTCGATCCGTGCGGCGTTCGTCCACGATGGCCGGTCCGGCATCGGCAATGACGATCCCTATGATATCCTGGGCATAAGTCGCGATGTCTCGGACGCGCAGCTCAAGTCCCACTACCGCCAGCTCGTTCGCGACCATCACCCCGACAGCCTCATTGCCCGCGGCGTACCAGCCGAGTTCCACGCTGCCGCCGAGCAGAAGCTTGCCGGGTTCAATGCCGCGTATGAACGCGTCCTCGAGGAGCGAGCGGCGAAAGGCCTGGGATCGAGGCTTGCGGCGTTGTCAGGCTCCGTGGGCGAATGATGAGCCTCAAGACGAATTTTACCCCCGATAGCCCACTGACGGATGCGATATTCCCCGCACTCAACGTCGAGCCGCGTCTCGATGGGCAGGTCCCGCGCTTCCTCATTCTTCATTATACGGGCATGTCGAGCACCGAGAAGGCAGTCGCCTGGCTTGCATGCGCCGAGAGCCGGGTCTCGTGCCACTACGTCGTCAGCGAGGCGGGTCGCATTACACAGCTTGTTCCCGAATGTCTACGAGCCTGGCATGCGGGCGTCTCGGTCTGGGATGGCATCCGCGACGTCAATTCGGCTTCGATCGGCATCGAGATCCACAATCCAGGCCACGAGGACGGCTACCCAGACTTTACCCAGGCCCAGATGGAGGCCGTTGCCCGCCTTTCGGGCGATATATGCAGCCGCCGGAGGATCTTGCCTCGGCACGTGCTCGCCCATTCCGATATTGCCCCCCATCGCAAGATCGATCCGGGCGAGAAGTTCGATTGGGCGTTTCTGCATCGGCGCGGTGTGGGCCATTGGGTCCCTCCTGCTGAAGTCGACGCGGGCGATGCGGGCCTCGAACTCGGCTACCGTGGAGCTTTGGTCGCCGAGGTTCAGTCTGCGCTCGCCGTCTATGGCTACGGCGTGTCCGATAGCGGCGCTCTTGACGCCGAAACTGTCTCGGTTCTGCGGGCGTTCCAGCGCCACTTCAGGCCGTCCCGCGTCGATGGCCGGCTCGATCGGTCGACGTGGCTGACGCTCGAGCGCCTGCTTGCCGGATTGCCGGCAGCCTGAGCGGCGTCCTGTGGAAAATCCTGTTTTGTTCTATTTTTTATTGACGAGCGGGCAGGTCCATAATAAGAACAAAAAACGAACTCAAGGTGCGAGACTGCCGTGACCGATGCCCCGCCGTTCCCCCATGACGACGCAATCACGGTGTCTGCGCCTGAGACCTGCCCGCGTTCCGGTTTTGCGTTGTCCGGGGCAGGTTCTGCTGACCGGAGCCGTGCCCGCCCTCGCACGGCTCCGGTGGCCGCAGATGTTCGCGACGATATTCGGCCGGACGGTCCGTCCACGCGCTCCGGGAAGGTTCTTCGAAAGGAGGATCTGGAGCATCTGCGCGCGCAGGTCCGCGCGATCGAACGCCATCCGGCGGTGTTCGGTCCAACCGATGTTTTAGATCGCAAGCGGCGGTGGACACTTGGTTGCGCCCATGCCGATGAGGTGCTGCCCTCAGGCCTCGATCCCTGTGGCGTGCATGAGGTGAAACCGGTCGCAAGTGGCGCCGCCAGCGCTGCTTCCTGTGGAGCACTCGCTCTCGGTTTCGCCCTGCGGCTCGCCGTCCGTCGCCTGATGGTGGACGCGCGCCCGGTCGTCTGGTGCTGTACATCGGCCATGGCAGCCGAGAGCGGCAGGCTTTATGGCCCGGGTTTGGCCAGCCTGGGTTTGCCCCCCTCCTCGCTCCTCCTGGTCGAGACGGCGCGCGGGTCCGATGCGCTATGGACTATCGAGGAAGCTTTGAAGTCGCGTGCGGTTGCCTTGGTGCTGGGAGTGATCGACATGGCCGGCCTGACGGAGGCCCGCCGCCTCTCTCTCGCCGCGGAGAGTTCCGCCACGCCGTGCATCCTGGTCACGGGCGCGCGTCATCCGGAGACACCCGCCACGGCCTCGCGCTGGCGGGTCCGCCCCATGCCCGCGGATGATCCCGAGCCGTGCGCCGGGAAAGAGTGGGAAGCCTTCAGGGTGTGTGCTGCCTTGGAGCGGCTCCGGCCGATGGCGGCGAGGCGACAGGATCAGCTGTTTGCGTTGGAGTGGTGTGATGAGGCGCATCGTTTCCGTGGCCCTCCCCTTCTGGCCGGTCGAGAGCCGGTACTCGTCCGCGAAGGGCGCGGGGCCGGCCGCTGATGCGGCATCATCAATTCCGTTCGCGCTCGTCGAGCCCGGCGCCCGCGGGGTGCGCATTACGGCTGTGAACCGCGCAGCCATGGGGCTCGGCATCATGAGCGGAGACGCGCTCGCCGACGCGCGTGCAATTAATCCGGGTCTTGTCACTGCGCAGGCAACTCCGGCCGCCGACCGCGCGCGGCTGAGAAGCCTTGCCTGCTGGCTTGGCCGTTTCGGCGTCTCCCGCAACTCCTACGATTTTACCCGTGAAGGGGCATCGGGATGCCCCGTCCGCTGCTACGGGCTCTGGGTCGACATCTCGGGCGTTGCCCATCTCTATGGCGGAGAACTGGCTCTTCTTTCCGACCTCGATCGGCGTCTGTCGCGTTTCGGTCTGACGTCGGGGCTCGGGCTCGCCGATACCTTCGGTGCCGCGCACGCGATCGCCTGGTATCGTGGCGCGGGCGAGGGAGAGAGGGTCGCTTCCCCTAGAGAAGAACAGATCGCACCAGCGGGCTCTCCCGCCGAGGCGATCTTTCCCCTCCCCGTTGCCGCCCTGCGCCTCGATGGGGAGAGCGTCCAGCTCCTGAGGAGGCTCGGTTTCAAGACGATCGGCGACCTTGCGGGCGTCCCCCGTGTCGCTCTCGAGCGCCGGTTCCGCTCGCGCGACGTTCGTGCACGCGTCCTCCTGCGGCTCGATCAGGCGCTGGGCGTCAGGGCTGAGCCGCGCCGCCCGCTGGTGGAGCAGCCCGCGATGAGCGTCGAGGCCGTGTTCGCCGAGCCGCTGATCTCATCCGACGGCCTTCTGGCCGAAAGTGGAGTCCTGGTCGAGCGCCTGTGCTGCAGGTTGAAAGAGGCGGCGCTCGGCGTCCGCGCCTTACAGCTTACCCTCTACCGCAGCGACGGTTCGATCGCCTCGGCGGCGGTCGGCACCAGCCGTCCGGCTCAGGATGGGGCCCACCTCATGCGGCTGCTGAGCGAGAAGATCGCAGGCCTCGACATGGGCTTCGGCGTCGATGTCCTGGTGCTGGAGGCGAGCCGCGCCGAGCCGGTCCAGAGCGAGCAGGGCGCGCTGACATCGCGAGGGGAGGCCACGAATGGCAATGTCGATGATGATGCCGAGGCGCACCTTGTCGATCGCCTCGTCGCCCGTCTCGGTGGGGCACGCGTGACCCGTATGGTGCCCATCGCAAGCCATTGGCCCGAGCGCTGCGAGATCATGCTGCCGGCACTTTCGCAGCTCGGTGCGCCGCAGCCGGACCCACTCAGGTTGACGTCGTGGCGCGTGCCCGGCCGGTCGCTGCGTCCAGCGCTGCTTCTCGCTAGTCCCGAGCCGATCGGCGTGATTGCTGAGGTGCCCGAGGGAGCCCCGCTCCGCTTCACCTGGCGCCGGGCGAGCTATCGCATCGTGCGATCGGCCGGGCCGGAGCGGATCGAGCCAGAGTGGTGGCGGGAGATCGGCATCGAAGAGGCCCGCCACACGCGACCGCGTGACTACTACCGCATCGAGGATGCGGCTGGCGTCCGCTTCTGGGTCTTCCGCGTGGGCCGCTACGCGGGCGAGGGAGGGGATGCGTGCAGTGGCGCGCCGGCCTGGTTCATTCATGGACTTTTCGCATGAAGTGGAAAGCAGTGGGGCTGCCATGACCTATGCCGAACTGGATGCCATCTCGAACTTCTCGTTTCTCGAGGGGGCGTCCCATCCCCAGGAACTGGTCGCGCAGGCGATGGCGCTCGGGCTGGAGGCGCTCGCCATCGCCGACCGCAATACGCTTGCCGGCGTGGTGAGGGCTCACGTGGCGGCAAAGTCGGTCGGCCTGAAGGTCATCGTCGGCGCTCGGCTCGATCTGGCCGATGCGCCATCCATCGTCTGCCTGCCGACGGATCGGGCCGCATACGGGCGCCTGACCCGCTTGCTGTCGCTTGGGCAGAGCCGCGCGCCCAAGGGCGAGTGCCACATTTCTCTCGCCGATGTCGCAGATCACGCCGAGGGCCAGATCTTCATCGTCAAGCCCCCCGGAGACTGGGATTGGCGCACCGAACTCTTGCTCGATGAGCGCGGCGCAGAGGAGGGCGTGAAAGCCGGCTCTCCCAATCGTGATGGGTTGGAGGCCCAGGTCCGGCGCATCGTCCATGCCCTGGGCGCCTCCCGCGTGAACCTCGCCGGCGCCTGCCTCTACAGCGGCGACGATCGTGCACGGCTTGGCGTCCTCGCAGCCATCGCCCGCCGCACGGGCGCGCCGCTGGTCGCGACAAACGCTGTCCGCTACCACAGTCCCCACCGCCGCCAGCTTGCCGACGTCGTCGCTTGCATCCGCCATGGCGTGAGGCTCGGCGGCGCGGGGCTCCTGATCGACGCCAACGCCGAGCGCCATCTGAAGCCGCCCGCCGTGATGTCCCGTCTGTTCCGCGACCATCCCGATGCGATGAGACGCACGCGCGAGATTGCCGGTGCCTGCCGGTTCTCCCTGGATGAACTCGTCTACGAGTATCCCGACGAGCCCATCCCCGAAGGAATGACGCCCGACCGCCATCTCGCAGATCTCACCTGGGCGGGCGCGATCGAGCGCTTTCCCGCCGGCATACCCGAGACCGTCGTGATGACGCTCGAACGCGAGTTGGCGCTCATCGCGCAGATGAAATACGCGCCGTATTTTCTCACCGTCCACGACATCGTGCGCTTTGCGAGATCGCGCGGAATACTGTGCCAGGGCCGTGGCTCGGCGGCGAATTCGGTGGTCTGCTATTGCCTGGGCATCACCGCCGTCAATCCGATGGAGATCGATCTTCTGTTCGAGCGCTTCATAACACCCGAGCGCCGCGAGCCACCCGATATCGACGTCGATTTCGAGCATGAGCGCCGCGAGGAGGTCATCCAGTACATCTACGCCCGTTACGGCCGCGACCGTGCCGGGCTCGCCGCAACCGTGATCAGCTACCGCGCCCGGTCGGCTCTGCGCGAGGTTGGAAAGGTCATGGGGTTGTCGGAGGATACCGTGACCGCGCTCGCCGGAATGGTGTGGGGCTCCCACTCGTCAGGGACACTGCCCGATGCCCACATCCGTGAAGCAGGCCTCGACCCGGCAGATCCGCTGCTGGCGGCCGTCATCGAGCTCGCCGGTGCGCTCATCGGGTTTCCGCGTCATCTCTCCCAGCATGTCGGCGGCTTCGTGCTGACGCGCGGTCCACTGGTCGAGGTCGTCCCCGTCGGCAATGCGGCCATGGTCGACCGCACGTTCATCGAGTGGGACAAGGACGATCTCGCCGCCCTGGGCCTTCTGAAGGTCGACGTGCTGGCGCTCGGCATGCTGACCTGCATCCACCGGGCTTTTGATTTCCTCGCTTCCGCCTACGGCAGAAAGATCACCCTCGCGACCGTCCCGCGCGATGACGAGGCCGTCTACGATATGCTCTGCCGGGCCGATAGCATCGGGGTGTTCCAGGTCGAGAGCCGGGCGCAGATGAACATGCTGCCGCGCCTGAGGCCGCGGACGTTCTACGATCTGGTCATCGAGGTCGCCATCGTGCGGCCCGGTCCGATCCAGGGCGATATGGTCCACCCGTACCTGCGCCGCCGGCAAGGCCTGGAGCCTGAGTGCTACCCAGCTCCCGCGCCCGAGCATGGCCCCGCGAGCGAACTGCGCAACATCCTCGCCAAGACCAAAGGCGTGCCGCTGTTCCAGGAGCAGGCAATGCGGATCGCGATGGTCGCGGCAAAGTTTACCGACGCCGAGGTCAACGAACTCAGAAAGTCGATGGCGACATTCCGCAAGCGAGGCACCATAGGTCTGCTCGAGGAGAAAATGGTCTCGCGCATGGTGGCGCGCGGATACGATCCCGCTTTCGCCGCCCGTTGCTTCAACCAGATCAAGGGATTTGGAGAGTACGGCTTCCCCGAAAGCCACGCGGCAAGCTTTGCCCTTCTCGTCTACGTTTCCTCATGGCTCAAATGTCATCATCCCGAAGTGTTCGCCGCCGCGCTCCTGAATTCCCAGCCCATGGGGTTTTATGCCCCGGCCCAGATCGTTCGCGATGCCCGCGAGCATGGCGTCGAGGTGCGGCCCGTCGACGTCTCCTTCTCCCGGTTCGACTGTCGGCTGGAGCCAGTTGAGGGCCACGCGCGACACGCCGTGCGGCTTGGGCTGAACCAGGTCGACGGCCTCGCCGCGAAAGAGATTGCGAGGATCGAGGCGCTCCACGCGCGTCGCGGCAGGGCGCGGCCGTTCGCGTCGGTGGCTGAATTCCAGCGCGAGAGTGGGGTGCGCCGTGTGACGCTGGAGGCCTTGGCAGCCGCAGATGCGTTCCGTTCGCTGGGCCTCGATCGCCGTCAGGCGCTGTGGCACGTCCAGGCCCTGCCCGATGCGGAGACACTGCCGCTTTTCGCCTGGGGCGAGGCCTCTGACACCGGTCCCGACCCCGATGTCGCGCTGCCGCCGATGCAGTTGTCCGAGCACGTCGTCGCGGATTACCAGACGCTGCGTCTCTCGCTTAAGGCTCACCCGTTGAGCTTCCTGCGCACGCGCTTTGCCGGGGAGGCGAGCGGGCGCATCGTCGAGACCGCGGCCCTGAGGCGGATGCGCGACGGCGCGCGCGTGTCTGTGGCCGGCGTAGTCCTGGTTCGCCAGCGTCCCGGTTCGGCCAAGGGCGTGGTGTTCATGACGATCGAGGATGAGACGGGTGTCGCCAACGCGGTCGTGTGGGCAAAGACGCTCGAGCGCTACAGGCGCGTGGTGATGGGCGCGCGCCTTATTGTGATCCACGGCCGCCTGCAGCGCCAGCAGGACATCATTCATATCGTATCGGAGCGGCTGGAGGATCGCAGCGACTGGCTTGGCCTGCTGGCGGAGGGAGCCGATCAATTGAAGGTTCCGGTCGCGAATGCCGACGAGGTCGTTCGCATGGTCCCAGATTTCCACGGCCGGGAAGCCAGCCGGGATTCACATCGCGAAGTCGACCTGGCATCTTCCCGGAAAGACGGAAAGGAGCCGAGCCGCCACGCCTCCCCGCACCCGGAACGCTCCCCGCAGGTCCGCATCCCGCCCCAGCGACCCCGCCCGCTCCATCCCCGCGCTGAGCGCATCATACCAAAGTCGCGCGATTTCCATTGATGCGCGAACATGTAAACAACGGGTTCGAAACCTGTCGATCGGAGGAATTGCGGCCGGTGGCGATCAAACCACTTTCCATCACAGTAGTCGGCGCCGGAGTGCTCGGCCTCTGGCAGGCTATCACCCTGGCGCGCGCTGGACATCGTATCCGCCTGATCGAGCTCTCCTCGCCCGGGAACCCGTTCGCGGCCACGGCGAGCCGTTACGCCGGCGCGATGGTCGCGCCCGATACCGAGGCGGAAGCCGCTCCTGTGCTGGTGCGCGATCTGGGCAGGGAGGCCCTTGCGATCTGGACCGGTACGGTGCCGATGATGATCCGCGGCAGCCTCGTCGTCGCCCCGCCGCGAGAGCCCGGGGAATTGAAACGCTTTGCCCGCCTGACCGAACGGCATCGGATGCTGGATGCCAGGGAACTTGAGGCTATCGAGCCCGACTTGGCGGGCCGCTTCGACGCTGCGCTGCACTTCCCCGGCGAGGCGCATTTGGCCGTCGATAAAGCCCTGGCCGCCTTACTCGATGCGGCCCGTGCAGCCGGGGTAGAAGTCATGTTGGGAACGGATGGCACATCGGCGTTGACGCCCGATGCCTCCAGGGATTGGACCATCGACTGCCGTGGCCGCGCGGCCGCCGCCGACTTGCCCGATCTACGGGGCGTTCGCGGCGAGCGCGTACTCGTCCGCGCCCCCGACGTCACGCTCGGCCGGCCGGTCCGCCTGCTCCATCCGCGGGTGCCACTCTACGTAGTCCCCTGGCCGGACCATGTGTTCATGATCGGAGCGACGGTGATCGAGAGCGACGACGACGGCCCGATGACGGTGCGCTCGGCGCTCGAGTTGTTGAACGCGGCCTATGCGCTCCACCCCGGCTTCGCTGAGGCCGCGATCGTCGAGACAGGCGCTGGCGTGCGACCGGCGCTGCCCGACAACGTTCCCCGCGCGATGGTCGAAGGGCAGCGCCGCGTCATACGTGTCAACGGCGCCTACCGGCATGGGTTCCTTTTGTCGCCCATTCTCGCCCGCTCGGTGAGCGCCTTTTTCAACGGCGATCGGAATACGCCGTTGCTCGAGATCGACTGAAGCCCCGCCGCCTTCGACGCATGCTGGTGGCTCACGCCGCCGGAGAACGAGCATCGCCGTCCGCTCGCCGCTGATCGTCCCGTGCGCCCGCCGCCGCTCGCCGTTCGGCAACGAGCCGCGCAACCGCGACGAAATCGGGCTTGCCCGAGCCGAGCAATGGCACCTTGTCGACGATCATCACCTCGGCGGGAACCATGAGTTCGGTCGCCCCGCGTGACTTGGCGAACTGCTGGAAATCGGCGCGCGTGCACCGTGCGTCGCCCGTCACGAGCACGAGCCGCTCGCCCTTGCGCGCATCGGGTTCAGCCACGACGACGCTGATGACCGTCGGCCAAAGTTCGGCGGCGAGCGCTTCGATTGCCGCGAGTGAGATCATCTCGCCTCCGACCTTGGCAAACCGTTTTGCCCGGCCCTTGATCGCGATGAAGCCCTGTTCGTCGATGGCGACGATGTCGCCCGTGTCATGCCATCCCCCTTCGGGCCTTTCGAGCACGCCCGGGGCCTCGTACCGGAAGTAGCCAAGCATGACGTTGGGGCCGCGCAGGTGGAGGCGGCCACCCTCGGTGACGCCGGGCACCGGTTCCAGCCGGGTCTCGATCAATGGCAGCGTTTTGCCGACGCTTCCTGTCTTGTTTGCGAACGGCGTGTTGAGCGCGACGACGGGAGCACATTCGGTGACGCCGTAGCCTTCCAGTATCCGGACACCGAACTTATCCATGTAGAGCGCACGCGTCCGGTCGCGCACCGGCTCGGCACCCGCCAGAACGTAGCGCAGGCGGGCGAAGTCGTAGGGGTGCGCGGCCCGTGCATATCCGTTGAGGAACGTATCGGTGCCGAAAAGGATGGTCGCATTCGTCTGATAAGTGAGCTCAGGAACGATCCGGTAATGCAGTGGCGTCGGGTAGAGGTGAACAGGCACGCCCTTGAGCGGCCCCATGAGGAAACCCGCCGTCAGGCCGAACGAGTGGAACATCGGCAGGGCGTTGAACACCTTGTCCTCGGCGTTGACGTCCACGCGGGCGAGCGACTGGAACGCGTTCGAGAGCAGGTTGCGGTGCGAGAGAACGACGCCCTTCGGCAGGCCTTCAGAGCCCGAAGTGAAGAGGATCACGGCCGGGCTGTCGGGATCGCATGCGACCAGCGAACGGCGGCCCTGCAGGATCCCCGCGACCTTGTCTTTGATGCCGATCGAGGATTTGACATCGTCGAGATAGACGACCCGGACCTTCGCTTCGAGCGCCGCGATGAGATCGCCGAGGCGACCCTTTTCGACGAACACGCGGGAAGTCAGAACGGTCTTGATCTTTGCCGAGCGGCAGGCCGCCAGAACATTTCTTATTCCAGCCGTAAAGTTGATCATGGCCGGAACTCGCGCGCTCGATTGAAGTGCGAAGAACGTCACCGCCGCCCCGGCGGAGTTGGGCAGCATGACACCGACGGCCTCGCCCGGCTCTGTCATTGCCGCAAGTTTGGCGCCGAGCACTTGGGCGCCGAGGATGAGCCGGCCATAGCTGAGCTTGGTTCCAAGAGGGTCCTCGATGATCGGCCGCTTGGTGTCGTAGATGCGACTGGCGCGCACGAGGGCGTCGAACAGGCTGAGGTCGCAGGGTGCGGTCTCGACGGCCGCGGTCGCCATGATTTCCTGCAGCGCGACGCCGGCCGCGAGACGGCGCGCCTTGCCCCGCAGCGCGGGGTCGAGCGCCAGCTTGACGGGGGGAAGGATCGTCAGCGTCGTCTTGGGAAACAGCGCCTTGGCGATCTGGGTCGGGCGCATGTAGCTCCAACCCATCGCCCGCTCCGGCCCGTCGATTCGAACGGGTACGACGAAAGCGTCGGCCTTGTCGGCAATCAGCGCCGTTCCGTCGTAGACCTTCATCAGGCTGCCCGTCACACTGAGCCGTCCCTCCGGAAAGATGACGAGCTGCTCGCCACCTTTTACGGCGGCGATCAGGTCCCGCATCCCCATGGGCCGGGTCGGGTCGACCGAGTGCCAGTTCACGAAACCGAGGAACGGCCGTATCCACCACTGCTGCGCCATGTGGGTGTCGATCGCATAGGTCGTATGCGCTGGCATCGTCGCGTGCAGGAGCGGCGCGTCGAGAAGGCTGACGTGATTGGGCGCGATGATCGCCCGGGTTCCCGGTTCGGGGAAATTCTCGAGCCCTTTGACTTCGAGCCTGAGGATGCGGAAGACGACCTGCGCGATCTGCTTGAGGATCTCCCGCGGCCAAAGGGTCCAGACGAGCCAGCCGACGGCGAGGGTTGCGACACCGATGACCGTCAGGAAGACCGGCAACCCGACGCCCATGGCCTGGAGACCGGCGAGCAGCAGGCTGGCGCCCGTCATCATCGCCGCCGACACCACGTTACAGGCCGCGATGACCCGCGCACGGTGCGCCTCTGGCGACCACGATTGCACGGCGGCGAATGAGGGAACGATGAAAAGGCCGCCGCCGATCGCGATGGCTGCCAGGCCGGCCAGTACATGCAGCCCCGTCGCGTTCGATAGCGCTTCATCCAGGCCGATTGCGCTCTGCGGCTTGACGAGGCCACCGGTTGTGAAGGCGAGATCGAGCGCCGCGATACCCATGATGATTGCCCCGAGCGGCACGAGCGCAAGGTTCGGCCGCCCATTGGTGAGCTTTGCCGCGAGCAGCGATCCGATGGCGATTGATACCGTGAAGACGAGCAGCGCCGCCGTGTAGACTTGCGGGGTTCCGCCGAGCCGGCCCATGACGATCGAAGGCAGGAGCGCCAACATCAGCGCGCCCACGAGCCAGAACCAGCCGCTGACCAGCGCGCCTTCGAGAATGCGCCGGTCGGATCTGAGCTCGCCGAGCAGCAACCACGTCGAACGCAGAGGATTGGGGTCGATCCGGAGCGTCGGATCGGCCGCGCCGGTCTCGGGGATTTGACGGGCCGCAGCCCAGGAAGCGGCGGCGAGCACGAGAATGGCGAGCGCGATGCCGGGAACGAGATCCGCGTTGAGCTTCGGCTGGGCCTCGCTCGTGATGATCAAGCCGCCGGCGATTGTGCCGAGCAGAATGGCCAGGAAGGTCGCGCCTTCGACCAGCGCGTTGCCCGGAGAGAGCTCCTCGGTCGTCAGATGCGCGGGAAGGATGCCGTATTTGATGGGCCCGAAAAGCGCAGCAAGGATGCCGAGCCCGGCCAGCGCGACGAACAGTAGTGGCACGACGTCGAAATAGAACCCTGCGGCAGACAGTGCGGCGACCGGGATCTCGTAGAGCTTCAGCCGCTCGGCCACCCGCCCCTTGTCGTACTTGTCGGCGATCTCGCCGCCGAGCGCCGAGAGGAAGAAGAACGGCGCGATGAGCGCGACCCCGGCCAGCGTCACATAGACCTGACCTTGCTCCTGGCCGAGCTTGTAGAGAATGAGCAGCGACAAAGCCGTCTTGACGAAGTTGTCGTTCAGCGCGGCGAAGAACTGGCACCAGAACAGCGGCGCGAAGCGTTTGGAACCGAGTAGATCGAACATCGTGTCAGCTTTCTGAGGGGGCATCGATCGAGGGTGGCGGACGGGCGGCGAGCCAAGTCGCCGGTATGAGGCCGGTCAGGTGCGCGGGGAGCTTGCCCGATTATGCTTAAGCAAGTGGAACTCCATGGGAATTTCGCCAGTCGTATCGGTGCATTGCGTGGTGTGCACGCTCGCCTGACGCAACCTGAAGGCGATGCCGCTGGGAGCTACAGGGCGCTGGCGAAATGGCGGTGACGACATGCCTGATCCTTCCACGGTTTGCCTCCATCGACATGAACCAGGTTCACGCATAAAGATGGCGAAATCGTGAACTGGGTTCACGCAGGTCTCTATGACAGGCCCAACCTGTGTTCACGCTGCTGGAAATGAACAATCCTGGCCGGCATGGCTTGCGCTCGCAGCCCTCCCGTTCTGCCCACAAGCCCTGGGGTGTCTTCGGTTTCTTGCTCCAGGGCGCCAGGGCCGCCTATCCACCCTGCCTGGGGCTCACGATCTCGATCCGGTCGCCATCCATGAGGTGCCGGCTGGAACGGGCAGAGGCAGGTATGAACTCACCGTTGACGGCCGTTGCCACCTTGCCTGCGCCATATCCGAGCTCCCCAAGCAACGCATCGAGCGTGTCGGCCAAAACGCGCTGAGACGCGCCGTTCACGACGACGGCGAGTGCAGGAGCGGCGGAGACACTGTTCGGTTGGCTGGTCATTTGGTCCGTGCCGTCTTCAAAAATTCCAAGATAAAACATAGTTCCGTTCGGTCGTTACATAAAGGGCAGCCGCCGGAATCGTCCGCGGGGCCCTGCGGATAACGCGCATTGGGACCGCGCCGCACATAGTTGACCCACGGCCCCTCACAGGCTTGACTGCTCGAACTTCCATCCAGAGCCGATCAGTGCTCCCCACCCCAACGTTGCCCCGATGAACGCCCTGACGCCGAACCGAAGCCACCCCCTCGACGATCCATTCGTCGCCTACGGGGCACAAATCCCCTCCCGCATGCTCTTGGGTACGGCGCTCTACCCCTCGCCGGCCGTGATGGCGGAAAGCGTACGCGCCGCGCAGTGCGGGATAGTCACCGTATCGCTGAGGCGGGAGCAGGCGCGCGGCCGAACCGGCGAACGGTTCCTGGAGCTGATCCGGGGCCTCGGCGTGTCGGTTCTGCCGAATACGGCCGGTTGCCACACAGCGAAGGAAGCGATCACGACGGCGCTTATGGCGCGCGAGATCTTCGACACGCCCTGGATCAAGCTCGAGGTGATCGCCAATGACGACACGCTCCAGCCAGAAGTCTTCGGCCTCGTCGAAGCCGCTGCCGAGCTGAACCGCCAGGGATTTCACGTCTTCCCCTATACGACCGAGGATCTCGTCGTGGCCGAGCGTCTTCTGGCGGCAGGCTGCAGGATACTCATGCCGTGGGGCGCCCCGATCGGCTCGGGACGTGGGCTGAACAACGTCTATGGTCTCCGCATGATGCGGGCCCGGCTGCCGGATGTTCCCCTCGTGATCGACGCGGGCCTCGGCGCACCGAGCCACGCGGCGCATGCGATGGAGCTCGGCTACGATGCGTGCTTGTTGAATACGGCGGTCGCCAAGGCGGCTGATCCGCCGGCAATGGCTGCCGCTTTCGCCAAGGCCATCGATGCGGGACGGGCGGCATACCGTGCCGGCCCCATGGAGCCGCGTGACATGGCCGCCCCGTCTTCGCCGGTGATCGGCGTTGCGGACCTCGGTGGGCTGCCGTTGTCTGGCCGCGCATCGTGAGCTCGAAACACCCGCAACCCGCCCGCTTCTATCCGATCGTACCGGATGCAGATTGGGTCGCCCGCATTGCCCCTCTTGGCATCAGCACGGTCCAGCTCCGGGTGAAGGACGCCGCCGAAGCCGAGGTCCGTCGCCAGATCGAAGCGTCGCTCGCCGCCTGCCGCCGGCATGGCGTGCAGCTCATCGTCAACGACTACTGGCAAGCCGCGCTCGACCTTGGGGCGGACTACATACATCTCGGCCAGGAGGATCTCGCCATCGCCGACCGCAAGGCAATCGCGCGGGCGGGCGCCAGGCTCGGCATTTCGACACATGATGAGGCGGAGCTCGAGATCGCACTTGCGGCCAGGCCCGACTATGTCGCGTTGGGGCCGATTTACGAGACAAAGCTAAAGGCCATGCGCTGGGCCCCCCAGGGTCTTGAGCGAATATCGCGCTGGAAGTCGCTCATCGGAGGGATGCCACTGGTGGCGATCGGTGGACTGACACCCGAGCGGGCTGCGGGTGCTTTTGCAGCAGGTGCTGACAGTCTGGCCGTCGTGACCGATTTTTTGAACCATCCCGAGCCGGAAACGCGCATAAAAACTTGGCTCAATACAACGACCCCGGATTGACCCGATCGCAGCCGTCCGCCTAATCTGTCATCATAATGTCATACAAGATCAAGCTTTCCGAACGCCTTGATGAAGGCATACGCCGCATCGGTCTCGAGCAGATCGACGCTGCGGTGAAGCGCCTGCGCGGTCACGGCGATCCGGCATCAGTCGTGCACGCAACGCGTAAAACACTGAAAAAGTTGCGTTCACTTCTTCGCCTGGCTCGGCCCGGTCTTCCCCAGGCCGTCTACTCTGAGGAGAACGCGCGTTATCGCGACATCGGCCGCCTCATGTCCGGGGCCCGCGACGCCCAGGTCATGAGTGAAATGCTCGAGTCGCTGCACGAGTCCTCCGACGGCCGGACCAAGGCAGCGATTGGCGCCGTTAGGACGCGTCTGTCCATGATGGTCAAGCGAAGCGCCGCCGCCGCGGGAACCGGAACGGACGCGGAAACGCCGGAGCTGTTTGCCGAGGTCCGCAGCCGCCTGGCCGAAGGCCGGGTCGCGATGGAAGAGCTGCCCATCGAGAGTGGGCGCCTGCACGTGGCGTTCGACGGTGTGGAGATGGTCTACCGTCGTGCGCGGCGCGCGATGAACCACGCCTTCACCACGCTCGACGACGTGGACATGCACGAGTTTCGCAAGCAGGCCCAGCATCACTGGCGGCATATGCAGCTCGTGTCGGCGGCATGGCCCGAGTTTTTCGACGCGCGGGTCGTGACGGCCCGAAACCTGTCGCAGATGCTGGGCGAGGTCCACGACCTCGCGGTGCTTCAGAAATTCCTGGAAAGTGCGACAGACGCGCGACTGACCAAGCGCCAGCGCGACATCGTCTTCGAGGTTGCCGCAAGTCGCCAGTCGGATCTGCGGCAGGATGCCTACGCCTTGGCCCATCGCCTGTTCGCCGAGCCGCCGGGCGCCTTCCGCGACCACGTGGTCCTTTACTGGCAAGCGGCCAGGGACGAGCCGCCTGCAGCCCTCGCGGCCGAATAGCACTGCCTCTGATCCAAGACAGTTCCCTGAACGTCATGTAAGCGGTGGGGTCAATGACGTGCGCCACCGCGCACGCAACCCTTGAATTGTCTGCGACCCTGGCAAGTGCGACCGCGAAAGCCCTAACGAGAGACCATGAGCGAGAACATAAAGACGGACGCGATCAAGGTGGCGGCCGACGAGGCCCACGCCCATTGGCCGGCAGATCATCCGGCGGTCAAACATGGTCGCATCGGCGTCCTGCTGCTGAACCTCGGAACCCCCGACGCCACCGACTACTGGTCGATGCGGCGATATCTGAAGCAGTTCCTCTCCGACCGGCGCGTCATCGAGGTCCCCAGGCTCATCTGGTGGCCGATCCTCAATTTGGTGATCCTGACTGTAAGGCCCGGCCCCAAGGGCAAGGATTACGATATCATCTGGAACAAGGAGAAGGACGAGGGGCCGCTCAAGACCATCACGCGCAACCAGGCCGAGGGTCTGGCAGAGCGCCTGAGGCAAGATCCGCGAATTATCGTCGACTGGGCGATGCGCTATGCCAGCCCCTCGACGGAGAGCCGCATCAAGTACCTGCAGGAGCAGGGGTGCGAGCGCCTGTTGATCGTCCCCCTGTACCCCCAATACGCGGGCGCGACGACCGCCACGGCCTGCGACGACGCATTCCGCTCACTGATGAAGCTGCGCTGGCAGCCGGCCGTTCGCGTCGCCCCCGCCTATTTCGATGATCCAGTCTACATCGATGCAGTTGCGAAATCGATGGAAGCGAACCTCGCCAAGCTGGACTTCGATCCGGAAGTCATAATCGCGACCTTCCACGGTATGCCCCAGAAATATCTGACGAAGGGCGACCCCTATCACTGCCAGTGTCAGAAGACGTCGCGTCTGCTTCGCGAGCGCCTGGGTATCGACAAGGCGAAGTGGCTGACGACCTTCCAGTCGCGCTTCGGCAATGACCCCTGGCTCCAGCCTTACACTGACGCCACGGTCGAGCGGCTCGCCAAGGACGGCGTAAAGAAGTTGGTGCTCGTCGCGCCCGGCTTCTCCGCCGACTGCCTCGAGACGTTGGAGGAGCTCGACGGCGAGAACCGCGAGATCTTCGAGCACAACGGCGGCCAAAAGTTCGCCTATCTGCCCGCGCTGAACGACAGCGCAGAAGGCCTGCGCGTGATCGAGAACCTCGTCCGCCGCGAGCTTAAGGGCTGGGCCTGATCAGGAACCGCCGCCTGCACCGTCGCGCCGGCGGCGCGCAAGTAAACCTCGCGCCGGCGGCGCGCAACCCTATCGTCGGGGCGATCTCGGCCTCGGGCAGCCAGATGTACTCGCGCACCGTGCCGGACGCGCCCGTCGCCCCGCCCCCGGCGGTTTCGGCGATCACGTTGCCGAAGATGTCGTGGACGAAGTGCGTCGTCGCCGAATTACTTACTTTTCAATCGCTAATCGCCGCTACCAATAAATTAAGATGGGGTGCCGTTGTTTGGAGTGAATATCAAACGGAAAGCAAATCCGTCGTTAACGCGCTCAACGGCGTAAGCATTGTCAGCGAGGGCAGAAACGACGATTACACCTCGCCCAACAAGAACTGTGTCAAGCCACCATCCAAATATCGAACGCTGCTGTACGCCTTCCGCTATTGACGCGTCGATAATTCGCCACAATGCTTTTGTCCATCGATAATTATAAGGCACAATTACTGTGAATGGCGATGAGTGCGATACGCAAAGCTGTACAACTTCCTCTAAATTGGCAGCGTCGATTGAAGTAGTGACCATCAATCAACACTCCCTTGTCGACAAACAGTATAGATAATAAAACACTTCGCAAAACACGCGGCTAAAACCGCTCGCGCCTTGCACCAGGGACTAGAGATACATTGTGCCTGACAGCGCAGCAAATAATTTCTACATTGCCGCTCCCTGCTAGGTGGCTTTATTTCTTCGGGTGGCGGAAGCTCGATTCCGGGCTGCGTCTGAGGGGCTCTGGGCGGCGGGTAAAGCTGCTTTCCTGTCTTTGGATCGACGAAAATTGGACCACGCTCGTCACCCGGCGTCAGTCCAGAAAAATCGACGAGCATAAACGGACTTGCTCGAACATATGTGAAAATACTTGGCCCATCCACAAACCCCAATGGATCCGGCTGCGTATACCTCCCGAGGCTCGGATCGTAGCTCCGGTGCCAGTTGTAATGCAAGCCGGTTTCGGCCTGGAACCA
>OFDC01000376.1_pt1 | contig 35507 bp, 28 predicted proteins | sample 1520941 | NCBI WGS metagenome assembly OFDC01 (sample SAMEA94258168, study PRJEB24077) | hot springs metagenome | biome: Aquatic biome; feature: Water | place: India | collected 2012-12-06 | depth 5 m | reverse complement strand
ACCCTCCAGCGCGACCCGCTCCGCCAAGGTCTCTTTGTAATTCATCTCGAATAGATCTGAACTGTGGGGGCTTTGGATTTGTTGGCGGGCGCTGTGGTGGTATTCGAAGAGGATGTCGTATTGGAGATAGCTCATCTTTTCTTTGGTGACGCCGCCGCCGGGCATGATGATGATGCGGTCTTCGGCTTCTTCGGCCAACTCTTGGATCATTGCGGCTGAGGCAGGGTTGATGGTGCTCATGCCGCCGCTCGTGAGGATGCGGGTGCAGCCGGCTTCTATCACGTCTTCTAGGGCCTCGAATAAATCTGGGGTGAGATCGAAGGCGCGGTGGAAGGTGACGGGCAAGGGCTCGCATTGCTCTACTAGTCGTGAAGTGAGCGCCACATCTACGTTTCCTTCTTTGGTCAAACATCCAAATACAAATCCATCTGCCCCGTGTTGCTTGAACAAGGCGATGTCTGCTTCCATGACTTTGATCTCGGTATCGGAATAAATGAAGTCGCCTTCGCGTGGACGAATCATAACGAATACGGGGATCTTGACGTGTTTTTTTACTTCGATAAATAATCCGAGACTGGGGGTGACGCCTGCGGTGTCAAGCGCAGCGCAGAGTTCGATGCGTCCTGCGCCTCCTTTTTCTGCTTCAATGCATGAGTGCAGGGTGGAGGCTACGATTTCGATGAGTGGAGTTGTCATGGTACAAATTTATAAGAAGTGCAAAAAAAAACCTCCCAATTGGGAGGTTCTTCATCGGCAAATCAACCGTGTATATCTTATTCAGCAACTGCTGCAGCAGCAGTGTTACCGAAGTATTTTCTTTCTGCGATACGGCTCGCTTTACCTGTGCGCTTGCGCAAGTAGAAGATACGAGCACGACGAACACGACCGCGCTTAGTAACGCTGATAGCATCCAAGAATGGAGAAGAGATAGGGAAGATACGCTCAACACCTACACCACCGCTGATCTTACGAACAGTGAAAGTTTCAGTAGTACCAGTACCTCTGCGCTGAATAACAACACCAGCGAAAGTTTGGATACGCTCTTTGTTTCCTTCTTTAATTTTATAGCTTACAGAGATAGTATCTCCAGCTTGAAACGCCGGCCACTCTTTTACCGGAGTTAATTTCTTTTCTAGTTCCTTGATGCGATTCATGACGCGGTATTTTTAAATATTCCGTTCGGAAATTGGGGTGCAAACATACGACTTTTCTTTTAATCTCAAAGTAATACTATGAAATTTTTCTATGAAGGTCGTTTGTGCTTCCATCTTTTGTGCGACCAGAGCCAGTATTCGGGGTTTTTACGGATGTCTTTTTCCAAGCGATCATGCAGTATCTGGGTCAGTTCGCCGTGGGCATAGTCGCCCGGGGTCTCGGTGACGAGCTCATAGGCGATCTCATAATGGCCACGCTTAATCTTGCGTTGCTCGCCATATATGATGGGCAGGTTGTAATCTTTTGCGTATTTCTCAGCCCCAAACAAGGCTCCGGTCTCTTGACCCATAAACGTGATCCATACACATTTCTTTGGATTGCTAGGCGATTGGTCGAAACCGAAGACCATGGCAATGTTTTTATTATGATTGGATCTGAAATATTCGCCGGTATCCAACGTGCGCACCAGGTGCAGACCAAATTTGCCGCGGCTGTCGCGCATCTTTTGATCAAAGTAATCATTGCGAAGCTTTTTATATATCGCTACCACTTGGTGCTTGAGCTTCTGCGGACCCGCAACCGCCCACAATTCCCAGTTGGCATAATGACCGCCCGCCAGAATCACGCTTTGTCCTTTTTCAGCGTAACGGTTCATGACCTCCAGGTTTACGGATACTAAGCGGCGTGTAGCTTCTTCATCTTTGATAGAAAAATTCTTCACACTCTCTACTACGATATCACAGAAATGGCGATAGAACTTCTTCATAATGGCCGTTAGTTCTGCGTCGGTCTTTTCTGGAAAAGAGTTTTTCAAATTTTTAAAAACCACTTTTTTTCTATAGCCCACTACATAATAGATGAGGTAATAGAAAAAGTTGGAGATCCCATATAAAACAGGATACGGCAACATGCTGAGGGGTTTTAATAATAAGTAGTAGAGTAGGGCTGATCCAAACATGCGGCAAATGTAACCACGAATTCTCAGATCGTGATCGTAAGACCGTCATAGGCCAGATGCACGTTAGAGGGCAACTCCTTCGATACCTCTTCATGCAAGCCCAATTGATGACTGATGTGCGTGAAGTACGTTTGCTCGGGTTGGAGTTCTTCTACCAATGCTAGTGCTTCATCCAAGGTATAATGTGATGGATGTTTTTCGCGGCGAAGTGCATTGAGCACTAAAACTTTGCTGCCTTTTATTTTTTCTTTTTCTGAATCAGAAATATAATTCGCATCCGTGATGTACGTGAAATCCCCGATTCTGTAGCCGTACACGGGCATCTTCATGTGCATCACTTCGATAGGAGTGAGTGTCATGCCGGCAACATCAAAGGATGAATTGGTGATACGATTCAATTCAATTTCAGGAATGCCAGGATATTTAAAATCAGAGAAAGCATACGCAAACTCGCGTTTCAAGGCTATTTCAACCGCTTCCGTGCAATAGACATTCATCTTCTCTCTTTGAAAATAATTGAATGCACGGATATCATCGAGTCCGGCGATGTGGTCTTTGTGTTCGTGGGTGAATACTACCCCATCGAGGCGTTGCACTTGGGCGCGCAACATTTGTTGACGAAAATCGGGACCCGTATCAATGACCACGTTGCGGTCGTTGAGAGAAAGCATCACAGAGCTTCGAAGGCGCTGATCTCTAGGATCGGCTGAGGTACAGATAGGGCAGTGGCAAGCGATGACAGGAACGCCTTGAGAAGTACCGGTGCCGAGAAAAGTAACAGTCATTCGAATTTGAATTGCGGTGTGAAATTAGGCAATCTCTACCTTTGCACCGATGAATAAGCTACAACATCCTAGAAAAGTTCCGTACATGGTCTATGCCGATGCGGAAGGAAACATCTTTGAAGACACCCGTTATGAAGCCGTCGGACGCTCTGGATACAACGTGTATCCCTTGCAGCCCGAGGATTTCATTGAGCTTCCATATGGTAGCGATCTCTTCACCTTGCCCGGTCGCAGACCGTATGGTTTGAATGTGGAGACCGGAGAATATGAAGTGCGCGAAGATGTAGAAGCAGTTGCAGCATTGATCAGTCCTGCGCACACGCAGACCTTCCTCGCGGCTTTTGGCACCGATGAAGAAGATGCACCGACCTTGCCCTTGTATGCATATACCGTGATTGGTTGGTTGGATGAAAAGTTTTATTGCACGGCAGTGCGCATCGATCCAGACGAACGTCAGGATTTAGAGAATTTCGATCATGAGTTTATTGTAGAAAAAACAAAAGAGCGATTGGCCAAACATCCCGACAATCGCTTGATACAGCATCTTGGACAAAATTGTAGTATTCGTTACAGCTGTCCAGCCGCGCGTAATTTCTTCATGGGACGCTGGGAATGTCCGATCCCTGTGAGTCCGGCGTGTAATAGTAATTGCATTGGCTGTATTAGTTTCCAGCCCGAAGAACACGAGATTTCGTCGTCGCAAGATCGATTGGACTTCATACCGAGTGTGGCGGAGATCGTGGAGTTTACCGTACCGCATTTGCAAACCGCAGAGCGTCCGATCATAAGTTTCGGACAAGGTTGCGAAGGCGAGCCTTTGCTAGTGTGGCAATTGATTCGTGATGCCATCAAAGAAATCCGCAAGCACACCGATCGTGGTATTATCAATATCAACACCAACGGCAGCAAGCCCAATGCAGTGGATGAATTGTGTAAAGCAGGATTGAATAGTATTCGAGTGAGTACTAACAGTGCGCGCAAGAATATTTACGAAGCATATTATTTACCGAACAATTATAAGTTCGAGGATATCCGTGATAGTGCCAAGGTAGTTCGTTCGCATGGCGGATGGGCAAGTATCAATTACTTCACCTTCCCAGGCATGACCGATCAGCAAGAAGAATACGAAGCGCTTCGAGACTTCATAAAGTACGCCGACGTGACCATGATTCAATGGAGAAACTTCAACATCGATCCTGATTGGTATTTAGGCAAATTAAATATCGCCGAGCTCGCAGAAGGAATCGGAATAAAAAACATGATGAATTTAATCCGCCAAGAATTTCCCCATCTCGCATTCGGCTATTTCAATCCACCGAAAGAAGTGCAAAGCGACTATTTCTTGAGACGAGAGACGCTTGGTCGATAAAACTTTTTTTTCACCGCTAAGGCGCCAAGTTTCGCGGAGGTTCGCAAAGAGGTTTGTTTTTTTAATCAAGAGTCAATTCGGAATAATATGCTTAAATATTTCAGGAATATTAGAGCGTTATTCAGAAAGAAAAAGTAATTCGTGAATCGTTTACTTTCGCCAATTAGTAGTATTTAAATGATGAGATTCTTGAATGGCAAAACTTTATGACATATCAACTTGGAGCGAACAAAGCTGGTATAACACCGGAGGAACAAGGAATAAGAAAATTTATTTGAATCCAGAGGATAGCCAGATTTATTATTTCAAAGAATCATTCAACCAAGGAGCACGAGATTATAAGTATGAGTTTTGGTCAGAAATCCTAGCTTCCGAAATTGGAAGGGCTCTTGGATTCCCTACGCTTCAATACGATATAGGAAAAAGAGGAAATGTATTTGGATGCATTTCGAAATCTATGATTAATCTCGAAGAGGAGGAACTAGTAGAAGGCGTAAAGTATCTTAGTTCGTTTGATCCTAATTTCATTCTCAAAGATGAAAAGCCTGGGAAAAAATATACTTTCAAATTAATCAATGATAGCCTGGTAAAATTAGGATTGGAACGATATCTCGCAAATATTTTAGATGTCATTGTTTTTGATGCTCTGATTGGCAATAGTGATAGACATCAGGAGAATTGGGCTTTAATTACTAGGATGGGTTATATTGGAAAGAATATCCAAGAAATAGAAAGGTCATGGCTTCAAGGTATATTTTCTAAGCCAAAAAAAATTGGTGAGCGGCTGTTCAAGAAAATGATTGAAAAGGATGGCAAGCTACGGCCAGAGTTAACACAAGCGAAAATGCTGTTTAACAAACCATCGGAGTTTGCTCCTATTTACGACAGCGGATGCTGTTTTGGACGAGAACTTAGCGATGATAGAATTCATGAGTTAACGTTGAATAATGAGATGCTCAGACGATATGTGCTCAAAGGGGAGTCAGAGATACATTACGAAGGTGAAAAGTTGAGTCATTTTGAATTGCTAAAAAAATTAATGCAATCAAATGAGCATGAAGGTAGAATAAAAAAAAGAATCCAATTGACTACCACCCGCTTTAAAGTTGAACAAGTGTCCGAGATTGTCTACAATGTGGATAGGTCCATTACTGATACTGGAGTTTATGAAGGACTGCCAAGACTGAGAAAGGAATTCATCGTGAAGTTACTAACTTTGCGCGTTGAGGAGTTGAGAAAGTTAGTTGATGCTATTCAATGAAGGAAGTCGGAAAAATATATTTGAGTTGGAGAAAAGGGCACGGTGCGAATAGGCACCTTGTTGGCGTTATTAAAAGAAACGCTACCGAAGGAGTGCGGTTTTCGTATATGCAGGAAAATCTCAAAAGTGCAAAGGCAGATGGATTCCAACCTTATCAAGAATTCTCAGATCTTAATAAAGAATATCGTGAAAATATTCTTGAAATATTCGGACAGCGACTCATGAAGTCGGAAAGGTCCGACCTGAAGGATTTCTACTCGTTTTGGGAAATAAGAGAAATGTTTAAAGAGGATAAGTTCTATATGTTGGCTTTTACGCAAGGTCTTAGTCCTTCTGATAATTTCGAATTTCTTGCAGAGTTCAATCCTACCGATGACTTAGTATTTGTTAGCGACTTGGCAGGTTTAAGTAATTTAAATTTACCTAGTGGAACTATAGAAATTGGTCAAAAATTGGACTTTAAACTCGATGCCCATAATATTCATGACCGTTCAGCTGTTGCGATTTTTGCTAACGACAAGAAAGTAGGGTACATAAAGAAAGTCCATAATAAAGTCTTTCATAAATTGAAAAGGGGTGCTGCTGATATAACAGTGAAAGCCATTGAACAAAATGGTGTGATTAAAAAGGTTTTTATTCGGATATCGAATCTGAGGTAGTTCCATCTCAATGAAGCATAAATCATAGTCTTTGCGAACCTTTGCGCCCCGTCGCGTCTTTGCGGTGAATAGAATTTTCTATTCACTCTCTATCTCTCCAACTTTTATTAGTCTCCCATCTTATATTTACTAATTATTAGCCTCAGACCTTATACCAACGATGAACGAAAACAATCCGATACTAAAAACAGAGCCGCGCATTATTCATTACCGCGGGCGCGAAGTAGAAATAAATTTTCATTTCTATCACGATTCCGAACTAGGAATAAATTATACCACCACCGAAATTGATGAGATTAATTGGGGGTTATTGAAGGCGAAGCAAGGGGAGTGAATAGGATTGAGATAAGGCTTATTCTGCTTCAGTCTCACACTTCCACAGTTCCACAGTCTCACAGTTTCACAGTAAAATTTTAGTATGAAAGTGTGAGACTATGCAACTGTGAGACTATGCGAGTTAAATAACTCCCCAACTCCCCAACTCCCCAACTCCCCAACTCCTAAACTCCTAAACTCCCCAACTCCTTAACTCTCGAACTCTCTATCTCTTTTCGAGTTTTATTATATTCGTCTCCTAATTGAATTATAATGACTACCGAGACCATCGACTGGGAAGCTCTTCAATCCATCAAGGCAGCAGAGCCGAAGCGAACTACCATGCTCCATATACTTGGTGTAACTAGTTACATAATAAATTTTCTTTCGTCAATTGGGTTTGATATATATAAGATGCTTTAAGTGATAGCGATTAAAGCATGGTTTTTCATGAATTATTCAAATAAGTGCATTGGAAATAAGAATCCTATTCAAAGTTTATTAGCTTTGAATCGAATAATTGAACTACTCTAAAAATAATGAAGACTTCCATAATCTTATTTTATGCTATTATAATTGCGTTTGGATATTCTTGCACTCTTACTAAGGATTACGAAGAAGCAAATCGAATAAATTCAATTCGCTCTTATTCTGATTTTCAAGAGACACACCCTAACAGCAAGTATAAGGAAGAAGTGGAAAAAAAACTCTATTCATTATACGATGACAAAGCTTGGAACGAAGCCTTAACTGAAAATACTGTTGAAGCATATGAAGAGTATTTGACTCGTTATACTGAGGGTAAATATCGTGATGGGGCTGAAAGTAGAATGAAAAAACTTGAATACGATCAACGACTTTCAGTTGCATGGGCTAAGGCTTGTTACGATAATACTATAATGGCGTACGAAAACTTTATTTCATCTTTTCCTCAGGCAGCAGAAGTCATGGAAGCTCGTGTGAGGATAAAAAGCATTAAAGATGATATTGCATGGAAGGAAGCGGAAAATCTGAATACCCTTGAATCTTACACTAAGTATTTATCAAGTTTTCCACAAGGGGATAAACATCAAATTGCTCAAGCAAGAAAGCGAAATATCGAAGATGAGAATATTCGACCGATTTGGGAAAAAGTTTTGGAGAAGAATACTATTGATGGATATAGAGACTTTATTTATAGATACTCTGATAGTTGGTACACTACTTTGGCATTTGAAAAGATTCGTGAACTCGAAGATAAGAAATGGAATGCGGCAGTTAAACTAAATACAATAAAAGGTTTCAAAGATTTTATTAAGAATAATCCATTACATCCCAATGTTTTAGAGGCGGAGAAGAGGATTATTGATCTGGAAGTTGACCAAATATTTAAAGGCGATCATGGTTCGCTGCCGCCATTAAATAAGAGTGATTATTCACAGAGTACAAGTTCCATAAGTAGTATAGACATATTCAATAATACCCAGTATGTGCTTACAATAAGATACAGTGGAGGTGAAAGCTTAAAAGTTGATATTCCAGCTTATAAGCATGGAAAGGTAAATTTAAGAAATGGAAATTATAGAATTACAGCTTCCGTTAATACACCAAGTGTTTCGAACTATGCTGGTGCTGAAATTTTGACGGGGGGAGAATATGAGGCGGAGTACTATATCGTTTATGGAAAAACACAGTACCGCAAGTATTGAGTGACAAACTTAGTATGTATATGAAGAAAGCTCAAGGTTTCATACGAGTCATTCGTTTTTACTTAATACTTCTGATTCGATTCTTCAGGATTTTTTTATTAAGAAAGTCTCTAAATTTTGAGGTTATCGCGACTCCAAGAATTGTTTTCAGGAAGTCTTTTTTAATCCTAAAATTTAATTGTACAGGAGTGCTTTATATTACCAGTCATCCTGGATATAGAAGTGTTGATTTGGATTCTATGTATTTGGATATTTCAAAATTCAATTCAAAAGAGATACGTGTTATAGCTCATGGAATATTTGAAGTGAGGGAGATATTAATTCAGATTGATTCTGTCTTAGATTTTACAACCCGTAATTTAAAAGAGACCAATAGATATGGACTGCTTCGCTCTGATAGTAGAACAATCATTATAAATAGAAAAAAGTTAAATCTAGAATATCTAGCAGAAAGAGAGAATAATTATGTCTGGAATTCTAGAATCATCAATTTGCGGCCAACATTCAATAAACCTACTACTACCACAAGAAAAATAGGCTTCATTAAGTGGAGTGATCTAAACTAATTTAAAATGAAAAAAAGAGATTACTATGAAACTCCTAAATCAAATGGGATTCAAAGATTTTTGTGGAGTGCAGCTGGTGGAGATCGCTATTTGCTAGAGCGAGCAACATACAGCGATCAGGTTAAGTATATGTGCTTGGGGGGGATAGTCTTTTCCACAGGAGCTATGGCGGCCCTAGCAGGCGGATATGGTTTTTATACCATATTTTCTCCTAAATCAGCAGAAGTACTAGATTCAATGCGCGAGACTGGAGAAAGGCTGGGAGCTTCTACAGATATGCCTACTGCAATTCTATCAGCAATTTTCGGAATTATTTGGGGCTTGATAATTTTTAATATTGATCGATTTATCGTTACAAGTACTGGAAAAGGTGATGGGACGGAAGCAATCACATGGGATGAGTTTAAAGGTGCTGTGCCTAGAATACTCATGGGAGCAATTATTGCGTTAACAATATCTAAACCGGTTGAAATCCGAATGTTTAAGACTGAAATTGACCTAGCCGTGCATCAAAGACAAGAAGAGGAAAAGGAGCGGGCTATTGAACAAGCAAATGAAAACTATAAAAAAAAGGTTGAAGAGATAGATTTAAAATTGGGGTCTATAAAATCTGATATTGACTCGAAAGAGATTGAAATTAGAGAAACTAGAGCTGAGTATACCAATGAGATAACGGGAAAAAATGGTAACGGACCAAATGCAGGACCGAGAGCTCTAGCCCTCTTAGCACAGGTTGAAATTCTTACTAATGAGGTTAAACTGCTGAAGGAAACCCCTGAATATAAAAATGCCGTGGATGATAAAAGGCGTTTTGAACAAGAAAAGAATCGTGACATGGACATTGCCATGAAGCAAGCCGCCACACTAGACGGGTTACTAATTCGAATCCAGTTGGCGCACGAAATTGCGGGTTTTTGGATTTCCTTATTCATTACTCTGCTATTCATGGCCATCGAACTTACTCCTGTGTTTTTTAAACTTATGCTTACGAAAACCCCTTACGACTACCTTGCCGAAAACCGTGATGACCTCATCAGAGCTGAAAATGGGATAGAAGTCAAGTTCGATTATTATCAAGATAAGCTGGGCGTGGAGAGACATCTTACAATTCATCATGAAGCAGAAAGATTGATTTATGAAAAGATTAAATTAACGTCAATTCAAAAGGAATTAACTGATTATGCAATTGAGAAATATAAAGCGAGTGAAATTGAAAAAATTGATAATAATTTGGATAGCTACATAAAGAACGAAGATGAGAAGTAAGCTGCTTTATTTTTTTTGGTTTTTGTCAGGAGAGGATTATCTGCTTATTGCTAAATCAACAGAGTATGTAAAAAGACAATTTGCTGTAATTGGAATTATTGTTTTTTTTATTTCTGGGTTAACATTAGGTAGTATCATTTGCCTGATCAGACACATCTTTTATGATACTTCTCTATTCATAACTTTGGTTGTTGGAGGACTTTGGTGTTTCTTGATTTCAAACTTATATGTATTCTTGCTATATACCATTTCACCTACACTTTTACCGGTTTCAAGAAATGCCCGGAGACGCCTAAAGAAAGGAGATGTACAGCTTACAGAGAACTTCATTTACAGTCCTACTGCAATTTCTAGAACAATATCACTACTATTCAGGGTTTTCATGATTCTCTTATTGGCCATTTTCTTAAGTATTCCTTTGAATATGGAAATATTAATCCCCTATTTTACCTCAGATGAATATATGGGGTTAATTAAATCACAGTTTATCAGATTACCAGAAGCATTTTTGCTTACAGTTTTCTGGTGTATCATATTTCTTGTCCCAATTTTGTTAAAATATAAGATCAGAAGAAATTCCGTTTTAGAGAAAGATTTCGAAACGTCAGGCTCATCGAAATGGGATTTAATGTATATCAGAGATAATTTGATTTCTCCTATTGACTTTACTGTCTTGTTTTTAAAGATTAGAAAAGTAAACATAAGCACTTTTAAGACCAGCGATTTTTATTTTTATAAATCCCTCGTGGAGTATAAATTCATTTTGGATGAGTACGATGATTTTCTACGATTGCATGATAGTCTATTGAATCATTCTATAAATGAAGCAAATAAAAAAATTCTAAATATTGAAAGGGTTAGTTCAGATCTAGCTTATGACCAGAAAATTCGAGATCTGCTTAATTATAAGATAGAAAAGTACGAGTATTTTGATGACGCTCCGTTTAGAACAACTCCCAAAGTTGACGCTACTCATTATGAATCCGAAGAAGAGTTTTTAAAGATGTTTTATAATAAATAATGTTGTACGCTCTTCTCATATTACTTTTATTCTTAGCGATATTCTGGCTCCATAAAAAAAGGAACCATAAAAGAAAATCTGTAGGGTCTTCTATAAAAAATGATGTACGGAAAGAGCCGGTTGCGGGTGTAAAGGATATTGGTGTACAACTCTATAAAGACGAGAACGGCAGGCACTATTATGAAAATCATTACGTCGAGCAAATTCCTAGGAGAACTTATGTTTATGGAGTTTTGGAATCAAAATATTATGGTGATGTTCATCCATCAACGGTTCTTTTTTCTTCTAGGCAGGGCTTTTATAAAATAGAGTTGTACGATACTGTTTTGCATGTATGCACAGATCTGAATTGTAAGGTTGAACATGTCAATAGTTTTTGTAAAGGCGTTCATACTCAATTAGAGGGGAAGTTTGATTTAGGTCCAAACGTCATTACCTCCCAGGATTGGTTGCCTTATGAAATGAGATGCAACATGGTTAGTAGTTTTGGAAGACACTATCAAGTTTGTATTCTTGAACCGGAGATATGCAATATTGAAATAGATCCTTTACTTCATCAACAAGATGGTAATGAAGTATTCGGAACACTGAAAGCAAAGGTGAGTGGATACATATTAGATTTTATTGAGGAAGGAAGAATCGAAAAAGTATTTATTGACGCTAAAGGTGATTTTTTAACAAGTGAATTTGAAAAGTCGACAGAAGAAGAGATTTATCAAACCAACACACCAACAGGGAATATTGAGGAAAAATCAAATTATGTTCGGAGAGAATATTTCATGTCCGATTTTAAAACTCGTTATTGGGGTGAATGGATGTTCGAGGGAACAAGAAAGGATAGATCGAACCTGAATGGATGTTTAGGAATTCTCCCATTATTGTTTTTGTTGGTCTTATTGTTTCCACTTATTCTTTATTTACCGCAGTTACTTTTCTTTCTGCCTCTTTTCGCGCTACCTTACCTACTCTCATTGATTCCTGCTAAGGCTTGGACATGGATTCTTGGTTTATTTGGATTATTGATTTTCGGAATGGTTATATTTAATATTTACCAATCATTGGACGGAAGATCCAAAAGATATCTGAGAGAGAAAGAGTTTGTTTCACCCAAGGAGGAGAAGGTTCGAATAGTTGATGATAGGGGGCATAAGAGAGAATATCGAGATAATTCTTGGCAAAATGAACATCGAGTTGGAAATGATTCTATAGGAGAGAATTTGATTTGTTTTCATCGGGAGTGGGAGGACTCACAAGGCCTACAGTATAAAGGAGATTATTGCTTAAAAATGGATCATGTTTCTATTTGTAATTCATTTCACAATCAATTAATTTCTCAGAAATCAGGCACTGATATGTACAATGATATTTACAAGGAGCTATTTGAAAATGATCAATTGTATTTAGAAGGTATATATGAAATGCTGAAACAAATAGGACAAGAAAAGAAGCTAAATAGGGAGGCTATGGCAAATATGATAGTATCATTTGTTCAGGATTTTGAATACGCATTGGTACTTGATGGCCCTTGCAACTCTAATTATTATCAAGATGATTTTATTAAAGATTATTTGGAAAGTGATGGCGCATCTTGTTTTGAAAATGTAAAGTTTGGCTTATACTCACCAGTTGAATTTTTATTTCATCGGAAAGGGGATTGTGATAGTCGAACTCTTCTACTATACACAATCTTTGATCATTTCGATTATGATGTGATTCTTCTGACAAGTTTTTACTACAGGCACAGTATTTTAGGTGTCGGGGTTAATGGGGGCGGATCTTCTGTGCAATGGATGGGAGAACGATATTTACTCTGGGAAACCACAGTTCCCTCATTACCAGCAGGTATAATAGCGGAGGAGATGTTGGATTATAATCAATGGCAAGTATCTTTATCAAATAATCAATAATCTATGTCAGTCTCAAACTTATTTATTTGGTTAATGAGCAATATCGTTTTTTTTGCGCTCAATTTTTTTGTATTTAAGCTACTTAATGGCAAACTGTGGAAAAAGCTAAGTTTAAATTCAGTTTTTTCTCGGAATAAGTTTGCCTTTATTTTAGGGATTTCTGCGGTAATGTTGATGATGTTTTTTTTAATGGGCGATACTACAGCTAGAATAATTCATTATGCCTCTAAAAGTCAAATTTCACAAAAGCAGTTGATAGAGTTCCTTTCATTAAGTATTGGATTTTCTATCATCTGGAGTGCGATTTCGGATAGATTCTCGAAACTTCTACTACAAATTTTAACTAACAGAAATGAGCTTCTGGAAGTTGAATCTGAGAATAGCTTTTTCTTTCCCATTAGATTGATATTATTTGTTTTGGTGGCGGTTGCCTTTGCCCCAATTGTTTTGAGCATAATTTCTACCATGATTCCTGAACTTGCCTTACCACAGTTGATCAGATGAGATCGTTTATTCTATTCTTAATGATGTTATTCAATGTTGCACGCTCTATCGGCGCCACTGAAAATGAAAATTTTGGGGATACTCTCCTAGTTGGAGTCTACATTGATGACCTCGGTAAAATTGACTATATTAACTCAAGCTATGAGGTAGTTTATTATTTGTGGGTTCAGTCTCGTAATCAACCGTATTTGCTTGACGAGAATATCGATATTCCAGGAGGAATAGAAATGGAATTCCTCTATCAAGATATTGATAGCATTTTTGATGGTTATGCTTGGAAATATAAAACAGAGGCGAAAATTAGATCGCAAGTTTTACATGCTTTTAATGTAACCTCGTATCCATTCGATGAACACGATATAAAACTTGATCTGGAGCTCACATATCATTTCAGTGGTGATAAAGTGATTTTAATTGATTGGGAGAACTCCTCAATACAACCTGATTTTATTCAGGGCTGGAAAATAGTGAGTGATTCATTGCTCGTTAACGTACATTATTGGCAAAGCAATTATGGTGATTTAAGAAGGAAAAGTGCGGATTTAGGTTACGACAATATTGAAATTAAGTATAAGCTCAAAAGGGATTCCTGGCAGCTTTTTTTCAAATTTTTTATTGTTCTGTTTCTGTCGTTCTTTCTTGCGACTATCAGTCTATTTCTGCCAAATCAGAAGAGTGAGGAAAAAATTAGTTTAATAGTTGGGGCACTTTTCACAGTTGTCGGCAATAAATATATTACTGACTCCTATTTACCTATTCAAGATTCCTTGAATCTAAGCGACATTCTTCATTTTGTTACTATTGGCTTTATTACTTTTTACGCGGCTTTTGCAATCGCAGAGCAGAGACTAAAGAAAAATGACAGTATAAAAGCGGATTGGGGTATTAGTATCTTATCAACTCTCTTTTATATATGCTTGGTATCTCTTCTAGTTTCTTACTATTAGTTTTACTTAGAGAGATTTAAACTTGATGATTCTTAAATTTTTGAAACGATTTCAATTTTACTCCTATGTTGTGAAGTTCTCTAATTGAATGTTTTCTAATTTAAGATCTTTCACTTCCCAAACCTCCAAGAAAGCACATATCCGATAACTGTTCCGAACATTACGCCGAACGAGCCACCGTCAATCATTCCTTCTTTTTTCACATATATTAAAACTGCCACAACTCCGACTGCAATACCAATAGTTATTACAGTTTGAAAGATATCATCAAATATTTTATTGTACATAATCATTTTACGGATTGCTTTACTCCAAGCAGATGTTTCTTTTGATGAGAGCAGTGTTATGAGAAGATTTGTAAAGATTGAGTTTTCTTGTTCAGCTTGTGGTGAAGAGTTTTCAGTGGTTGTTGATTCTGTGTTTGGTTCCATAATTTTAAGTTTTGGTATTTAGGCGTTTCAAATAATCATGCCAAAAAAGAGGCGTGGAATTAAATTGAATTTTTAAAATCGAATAATCAATATTTCAATTACCTTGCATCATGTATTCATGCTCTCTTTGACAGATGAGTAGGAAACTGCATCTTAATCCAACTATTTAACTATGGGTGCTAACGGTTACAACACTGGTATGGCCAGTGAATATTTAGTCCTTTCTAAACTCTATCGTTTAGATCTTGAAGCCTATATCAGTCAAGGCAATAAAAAAAGTATTGATATCCGAGTAATTAAAGATAATGGGGAAGCATTTTCTATTGATGTCAAGGCTGTCAGAGGATATTCATCATTGGTGGTAAATAATGTTGTGCCTCGAAAAGGACACTTTATTGTTTTCGTTATTTATAATAATAAGTTCGAGGATCTCAGTAGGGACCCAGATATTTTCATTGTTCCAAGTGAAGAGGTGGTCGAACCAATGGTAAGTGACTTTAATGGAGAACGCCGCGTAATGAAAGGGGCTTTGGAGTTGTACAAAGACAAATGGGAGTTACTTTTGGGGTAAATATTGATTCGTAGATTTTATGGCTAAGACTAAAAAGGAAAAAACTGTAGAGGAGAAACCCTTTGAGCAAATGCTTTGGGCGGCGGCGGATAAGATGAGAAAGAACATTGATGCTGCTGAATATAAACACTATGTATTAGGTCTACTTTTTTTGAAGTATGTATCAGATGCTTTTGAAGAACTTCATGCTAAGATCGTGAATAAGGAGGGGGATTATGCCTATGATGACCCGGAAGATAAAGACGTGTACAGTGCGGAGTATGTATTCTTTGTACCCAAAAATGCAAGATGGTCTTATCTGGTAAGCCGTGCAAAATTGCCGACCATTGGAGAGGACATAGACTCTGCTATGGATCTCATAGAGAAGGACAATCCAAAACTAAAAGGGGTATTGCCCAAGCAGTTTGCAAGACCTCAACTGGACAAAATGGTATTGGGTGATCTAGTAGACTTGATTAATAATATCAACCTAGGAACACAAGCTGCCAAGATGAAAGACATGCTTGGAGTGGTGTATGAATATTTCCTAGGTCAGTTTGCTCTTGCAGAAGGAAGAAAGGGAGGGCAGTTCTATACCCCAAGATCTGTGGTCCAACTGCTCATTGAAATGTTACAGCCTAATAAAGGGAAGGTCTATGACCCCTGCTGTGGTAGTGGAGGTATGTTTGTGATGAGTGAGAAATTTGTACTCCAACACCAAGGTAGAATTGATGATATAACCATCTATGGACAAGAAAGCAATCAGACTACATGGAGACTTGCTGTAATGAACCTTGCCATAAGAGGTATTGATCCGGAGCAAGTAAAATGGAACAGTGAAGGTAGTTTCCTAAAAGATGCACACCCAGATCTCAAGGCAGATTTTATCATTGCCAACCCGCCATTTAATATCAGTGACTGGAGTGGTGAATTACTGAAGAATGACGCGAGATGGAAGTATGGTGTGCCTCCAGTTGGAAATGCCAACTACGGTTGGCTTCAACACATGATCTATCACCTCAGCCCAAAGGGTAAAGCTGGAGTAGTATTAAGTAAGGGAGCATTGACCACCAAGCAATCTGGAGAGTATGACATCAGAAAAGCCATGATTGAAGACGGTGTGATAGACTGTATTGTTAACCTGCCTACCAAACTGTTTTTAAATACTCAGATACCTGCTTGTCTGTGGTTCTTGAACAGAGATAAAAATAGGTTGAGAAAAGGAGAGATTCTCTTTATTGATGCACGTAACCAAGGCCATCTGATTAACAGAAGGACAAGAGAATTTACCGACACAGACATTGCCCAAGTTTCAGAAACCTATCATCATTGGTTAAACAGCAGAGATGAATACCAAGATGTCCCTGGCTTTTGTAAATCAGTTACTATAGAAGAAGTGGCTGCTATGGACTATGTGCTTACTCCAGGCAGATACATTGGTTTACCTGATGAAGAAGATGATTTCAACTTCTCAGAAAAGTTTGCAGCCCTTCAAGCAGAATTGGAAAAACAAATGCAGGAGGAAATTACCTTGAATGAAAGGATACGTTTAAACCTAGCAAGTTTAAAGGAGGTTGGGGATGAATGAATGGGTAGAACACAGTATCTTGGATTTTGCTGATATACTCGATAATCAAAGAATACCTTTAAGCACTCTCCAAAGAGAGGCTAGAAAGGGTTCATTCCCATATTACGGCGCATCAGGAATAATAGATTTTATAGATAGTTATCTTTTTGAAGGAGATCATTTACTAATTTCTGAAGATGGTGAAAACTTAAAGAGCAGGCAAACACCTATAGCATTTATTGCATCTGGGAAGTTTTGGGTGAATAATCACGCGCATATTCTTAAAGGCAAAAAGCCTTATCACATAAGGTTACTAATGTATGTTTTTAAGAACTTGGATTTGCATCCATACATTACAGGTGCTGTTCAACCTAAATTATCTAAAAGTGCGTTACTGTCAATTAAATTTGAACTACCTAAAAATCCTTCAGAACAACAAGCCATAGCAGAAGTCCTCTCCAGTTTAGATGATAAAATAGATCTCTTGCACAGGAATAATAAAACCTTGGAAGAGATGGCTGAGACCTTGTTCAGGCAATGGTTTGTGGAGGGGGCTAAGGAGGATTGGGAGGTTGCAGCACTTAGGGATTTGGGAAGAATAGTATGTGGTAAAACTCCATCAACAAAGAATGCAGATTTCTTTAATGGTCCTATACCATTTGTGAAAATTCCAGATATGCATGGCAATGTATTTATAATTAATACTTCAACTTCACTATCTGAATTAGGTTTTTTGTCTCAAAGAAATAAGTCAATACCTTCAGGAGCTATCATGGTCAGTTGCATTGCTACTGTTGGTTTAGTTTCCATTGCTACTAAGGATTGTCAGACTAATCAACAAATCAATACTTTGATTCCTTATGATGAATTTATGAGATACTATTTATTCTTAGTCTTAAGAAATCTTCGTGAAGATCTATTGGCCCTTGCAGGAGGAGGTTCGGTTACAGATAATTTAAATACAACAGATTTTGGGAATATTACAATTGCTGTTCCTTCAGAGAGCTTGCTCGGAAAGTTTAATGAACTAGTTGAACCAATGTTTAAAAAGATTATGCACAATGCATATTCCGTGAATAGATTGAGTTCAATTCGTGATTCAATTTTACCTAAGTTAATGTCAGGCCAAGTAAGAGTGAAATCATGACCAGAATATTTGAAGACGATATAGAACAATGGATGGTTGAGGAATTGGCTCAATCTGGCTTTATATATATATCTCCAGATCGATTAGATCCAGATCAAAACACGGATCTCAGATCTTCTTATGGAGAGGTTATTATTGAATCGTATCTCAGTAGTGCCATTGCTAGAATAAATCCTCAGTTACAAAGCAATGTAATTCCACAAGCTGTTAAAGAGGTAATACGTGTTGCCAGTCATGGTGATTTAGTTCATGCAAATCAATTGTTTCATGTATTGCTCACAGAAGGTGTTGATGTTACCTATTTAGACAAAGGAGAAGAAAGAACCGTAAAGGCTAAACTGGTTGATGATATTCATTTAGAAAATAATCATTGGTGTGTTACACATCAATTGACTGTTATAGAAAACGGACAGCATAAAAGACCTGATGTAATCCTTTACTTAAATGGAATGCCGGTGGTGGTTATAGAACTGAAAAACCCCACAGATGAAAATGCTACGATTGATAAAGCCTTTCAGCAGCTCAAGACCTATCATAAAAGTATCCCCTCCTTATTTGTTTACAACTGTCTAGAGATTATCTCTGATGGTTTGGAGGCAAAGACGGGAACCATCACCAGTGATATCTCAAGGTTTATGAGTTGGAAAACTGCAGATGGTAAAACAGAGGCCTCTGCAAGATCTAATGAACTGGGAGTAATGATGGAGGGCATGTTAGATACTCAAGTACTGACAGATCTTATCATGAACTTTATTGTCTTTGAGAAATTCCATCGAGAAGATGCAAAGACCAAAACTATTAGAACAGGTGTCGTCAAAAAGATTGCTGCCTATCATCAGTATTATGCTGTAAAAAAAGCAGTAATCAGTGCTCAAAAGGCCAGTGATATTGGTGGTAATAGAAAGGGTGGTGTAGTATGGCATACTCAAGGTTCAGGCAAGTCCTTGTCTATGGTTTTTTTTACTGGCTTATTGGTCAAACATCTCAACAATCCTACTATCATCATCATCACAGATAGAAATGATCTGGATGATCAGTTATTTGAAACCTTTGCCAATTGTGCACAGTTGCTAAGGCAGGTTCCAACACAGATTGACAGCCGCAGCAACTTAATTGAGGAGTTAAAGAATAGACAGTCTGGTGGTGTATTTTTTACCACCATTCAGAAGTTTCTTCCAGAAGAAGGCGCCAATAGTTTTGATTTACTTTCAGAAAGAAGAAACATCATTGTCATAGCAGATGAAGCTCATAGAACCCAGTATGGGTTTGAAGCTAAGGTTAAGTATATCAAAGATGAAAACGGCAATGAAATAGGAACAGACATTGGGTATGGATTTGCAAAACACATGCATGATGCCTTACCTAATGCCACCTTTGTTGGCTTTACAGGCACTCCTGTAGAAAGCACAGATAAGAATACCCAAGCCGTATTTGGAGAGTATGTAGATATCTATGACATTGAAAGAGCAGTAAGAGATAAGGCCACGGTTCCCATCTATTATGATAATCGTTTTGCTAAACTCAAACTGAAAGAACTGAAGATAGAAAATTTAGAAACAGAGCTGTCAGAAGCAGCCGAAGGAGTTCCTGCATATCATGTAGAAAAGGCCATAGAACAAGCTACAAGACAAGAATCTATAGTTGGGCACAAAGACCGTCTGGAGATTATCTCAAAAGATATTGTAAGTCATTTTGAAGATAGAACAACTACACTTGCAGGTAAAGCATTGGTAGTTGCCATGTCTAGAAAAGTTGCTGTTAAACTATATGATGCCATCATAGCATTAAGACCAGATTGGCATCACACAGATGATGATCAAGGAGCCATCAAAGTCATCATGACAGGCAGTTCATCTGATGATGCATTTTTACAACCACATATTAGAAGCAAAGAAAAGAGATCTTTGATAGCATCAAGATTAAAGGATGAACGAGATCCTTTGAAAATGGTCATAGTAGTTGACATGTGGTTAACAGGATTTGATGCTCCTGTGTTGCATACATTGTATTTAGACAAAGACATGAGTGGGCATAACCTCATGCAGGCAATAGCACGAGTTAACAGAGTATTCAAAGATAAACCTGGAGGACTAATCGTAGATTATGTTCCTGTAACAGGAAACTTAAAAGCAGCATTAAAGACTTATACAGAAAGCCAAGGTGCAGGTAACATAACCTTAGATATCAATGAGGCAGTTCATGTGCTACTCACTAAACTAGAAGTAGTGCAACAGATGTATCATGGCTTTGAATACAGCCTTTATTTCACGGCCAGTACTAAGGAAAAGTTAGACCTCATCTTAGATGCCGAGGAACATATACTATCATTAGAAAATGGTAAAGAAAGATACCTCAGAGAAGTATCTGCATTGAGCAAAGCATATGCACTAGCCAAATCAGAGGAAGAGGCCAAGATGATTGCACATGAGGTGGCCTTTTTTCAAGCCGTTAGAGCAAGGTTATCCAAGTTTGATACACAGATCACGGGACAACAGAAAAAGAACTTTGAGGAGACCGTTAAAACTCTTGTAGAGGATGCTGTATCTGCTGATGGTATTATCAATTTGTTGGATCAGGCAGGTTTGGAAAAACCACAGATCAACATTTTTAGTGAAGACTTCATGGATGAGATCAGAAACATGAAGCAAAAGAATGTGGCTATTGAATTACTGAAAAAACTTTTGGCAGATCAGATTAAGCTGAGGTTTAAGAGAAATGCTGTTATCAATAGAAGTCTTTTAGAGAGATTACAAGATGCAATTAGCCGATACAACAATAAGAGCATCACAGCATTGCAGATGATTGAATTGCTTTTAGAGATCACTCAGGAAGTCAATCAAGAAACAGCCAGAGGAGAAGAAAAAGGACTGTCAGAAACAGAGAAAGCATTTTATGATGCATTGACCTGTAACAAGTCAGCAGTAGATCTTATGGGAGATGATAAACTTGTAGAGATAGCCAAGGAACTGGTAAGACGGGTCAAGAACAGCACAACTATAGACTGGACCATCCGTCAATCAGCCAAGGACAGAGTAAGACTAGAAGTAAAGAGAGTTTTAAGGTTCTACAAATACCCTCCAGATGACCAACCCAGAGCAGTAGAAACAGTCATAGAACAAGCAGAGATGCATGCTGAGGATTTGGTGTGAGGGGGTGAGGATGGATGTTGTTTAAATTAGTTTAAGGAGAGTCCGATTAACTTAATCTGTAAAATAGAATAGTATAATGAGTGAGTCAAAAATTTGGGTGAAAGAGGTCATCTTTAGAATTGGATGTTATGCCACACAGATTGGATATGCTCTAAAAATTCCAAATGGAACAATAACTATTTTTGAAGGAATTAATCATTCTGATGAAAAGGTATTTCATTTTTTCTTACGATACAAAACTGAAAGATCCATCGGAGACACAAGGTTCTATATTCCAGTCAATGTAGATTCTTATGAGCAAGCTTTAGCTATGATTGCCTATAATATGCGTGATTATGATGCTAGAGATAAACCAGATTGGCTTATTGAAGGAGAGAGTTATTATGATTTATTACCTCACGTAAAAAGACAAAGGGAATTTGATGCGATACCAAAGGCTTGCATTGAAAGTGAGTGGTTCAGAGTATTCATTAAAAAACTGAGAACAATATTTACCGATGAAGAGGATACCGCGTTGGTTACACTTTCATTCAATGGCGCGGTACTTACAATTGCATGCAATGGTCAGATTTTGTCGGTGATTGCTAGTGGTACGGAATGGTCCTCTGATATAAAAGTCACCTCTGGTGAATTTAAAAATGCGATTCCAAAAAGAATAAAGAACACAGATCATTTGATATACCGATACAACGAAGAGTTGATTTTTTCAGGAAAAAGTATTCCACTCTTTATAGAGCTTGAAGGTTGATTGATTTCAAATCTCCGCTATACCTTACTAACAAAACATAACGTAGTATATTTCCAGAGATTATGAATAATGTGACTATAAATCTTTTATTCCTAGTGGGGTTGTTGCTAGCTGTGCTTGGCTTTAAGTATTTTTCGGTAATTGCATCGAAAATTAAATGGATTTTTAAAGCAAAGCTTAAAGAAGGGGCATCTAGTAATATTGAGAAAACCGAGGAAAGTACAATAAAATCACAATATTGTTCCTTCAGGAATGATGAATTCAGCAAAATAGAAACTCAAGAGCTCTTGCCTCTTGATGAGCAGCAATTGAACAATCATAATTCTTCTGATTTCTACAGAGAAAGGATGCATGAATTAATATTAGCATCTACATTGAGAGGAGAATATCCCTTAGTCTTTTTTGAGGACAATCAAGGAGTTAAAAAAGAGCCAGTCAGATATTCAAGAATAATTCCGAAAGGAGTTTGTGAACCGATGTTTTACGAAGTTCTTAAAGGTGAATATGAAGAAGAATTATTTGAAGGATATGCTTTTGAAATTCCTAATTCATTACTAAGTAGAAATTATACTCCTGATTTTATTATAAAATGTCAGGACGCGAAGCTAGTCATAGAAATTGATGAAAAGTATAGTGGAGAAACGAGAGAGCCAACACATTATATAAATTCTTATGATGAAGACAGAAATAAGTATTTGAGTAGTATTGGTTGGACAACAGTTCGTTTTGCTGAAGAACAAATCTATTTTAATTCTGAGGGTTGCCTGGCCTTTGTTAGTTTGGTGCTGTGTTATCTCAATAACGAAGTTACAACAGATTACCAGGTAATTGAAAGTCTTAAGAATTACAGCAGGTGGACCTTCGATCAATCACAAGAGTTCGAAAAAGAGAACTATAGAGAGAAGTTTCTTGGTGTAAATTTCAAAATTAGATCAGAAGAAAATACAGAAAAGATAATTGAATACGATGTAAATACTTTAAGGAAGGAGATACCTCATGTCAAGTATGAAAATGTTGAATTCATAGCAAGAACTGGTGCTGTTCAAAACGCTCCCTTAACTGATAATTTTAAAAAGGATGATTCAAACCCGTCTCAAAGCGGTAGCGCTTCGTTTGGTAAAATTGAGTTAAGCGGTTCTGAGTTGGGATCTAATTCTAAATTAGCTCTTTTGCTTGAATTGATAGCTTCGAATGATCTTTTTTTCTGTCATTACAATAGTTCATTTGGAATAATTGATCCCATACGAGTATTTGAATTTGACAGTAAACTTTGGCTTGAAGGGATTGAAGTGATCTTCAATAGAACTAGGTTTTATTGTTTGGAGAATATCGGAGTAGAGAAGATTGAAATCGTATCAAGGGATTTCTTTATCAATTTTAAGGAATATAGTAGCCGAACAAATGAAAATCGCATTGAGTTTTTAGTCCGTCATAAGTATATATGTTCTTTTGATTACACGAGTAAGAACGGAGTAAATTCTATTTGGCGGCTATCGAATATTTCATATTCTTCTGAATTTCAAGGTTGCATTGAGGGGTATTCTCCTCGCACATCAAGTAGGATGACTTTTAGTATCCGGAAGATGAAGGATATTGAGATTTTTCCTTTGAAATCATGGCCAGAGCATTATGGCTCATTTGGTGAAGTTAAGCATCCAGAAAAAGTAATCGCTGAGAACCCAAAGATTACATCGAAAGAAAGTTTAGCAAAAAGTAGTAAGTCTAATCAAGGCTGTTTAATTGTTCTTGCTGCACTTATGTCAATATTCATATTTATATTTTTCAGTTTTTAATAATTGTAGTTTCCTAAATTTGATCAAGAGTCATTACTATCTTTGGCTTCAGCCTGGGTATTCGGGATTTTCTTAAATAGGTTAGAAATAAACATCCAATGAAACTTTCGGAAGAGCTACTTAAAAACTTACAGAATCGATTAAAAGTTGGAAATAGACGAGGTGTGCATTTGAATGCGATTCCTGGTGCTTCACGTTATAAGTTTGATATCCACAAACTATCCAATATCAACAAGGATTTACCACACCAATTTGTTACAGATCTTTTAAGCGAGTCCTCGCTAAAATTTAAAATAAGTTGGAAAAATCTTGATAGTGACATTGACAGCTTGTTTTTGGAGGACCAAGCACAACTTGTAAAAATTAAAGGAGCCTTAGAAAACTTAATCAATCAGACTAGCGCAATTGAGGCTGAAAAGGGCGTGAACACTTTTGGCTTTGGTTATCCGATTATTGCCAGAAAAGATCAGAAGGATGGAAAGCTGGTTGTTGCTCCACTAATCATTTGGAGCCTTCGTATTCGAGGGTCTAAGGAATATAATACTTGGGAGATAACTCGATCAGAGGATGATCCAATATATATGAATGAGGTTTTTAGAAACCACGTTTATGGAGACAGTGGGGTCTTATTGGAACCACTTTCGGATGAAGTATTTGAAGATGGGATTTTGGATCATGATAAGTTAGCGAATGTTATTTCTTTAGCACTGAGTAAACTTGATAGTGCGGCATTCAAGCTGTCTTTCATTGAAACCGTTAACATGATGCGGAACGTAGTTCCGTTAAAGGATAAAAGCGGCTATGAAAAGTTGGTTGCTAAGTCTACGCACCCCGTCTTGGAAATGTCTGGAATATTCTCAATTTTCGAGGTTCAAAAGCAATCTATAATCGAGGACTACGAGGAATTGATAAATCTCGATATTGAAAAAGTCGAAACCTCGGATTTAGAAGGAAATAATTTTCAGTCTCTTTCTTCAGTAGAAACTGATCCGTCGCAACAAGGAGTCTTGAATTCCCTAAAAATAAAACGGAATACGCTAATACAAGGGCCTCCTGGTACAGGTAAAAGTCAGACTTTGACAGCAGTTCTTTTAAACGCACTCGAAAATGGTAAGAAAGTATTGGTTGTATGTGAAAAGAGAACAGCACTGGAGGTTCTTTATGATGCGCTTAAAGAATTTAAAATAGATTCATTGTCTATTCTTCTAAGAGATGTAGAAAAGGATAGAAGGGTAGTTGTAGAGCAGGTGAAAGAAATTCTAGGTGGTTTGGAATATCAGTGGGCCAGATCATCCAAAACACAGTTAAATGAGCTTCTAAAAAAGTCAGAAAAGAATATTGAAGTTATCAATAGAGGACATCATTTGTTGTCACGCGAGTTAATACATCCTCATACCTGGTCCTCTATTGTTGCAAAGTATTTAAAATCTGTAGGAAAAGATGATAATGAAAGTGAGATAGAATTAGGAGGCCTTCAGTATACATTTAATTATGAAGAGTATGTTGGATTAAAGGATAGACTGCATCGCGGAGAGCAACTAGCCAAGGACTTTAAAGCTATTCAAGATGTTTCATGCATAAATCCGGAAAAATTATTTGGCCGAAGTGTTTATGAAATAGAAGATACATTTCGTCGACAATTAAGGAGTTATCAAATAGATTTAGATAAGCTTATTGGGCTTTGTGATACTATGAAAGAGGAGTTCATGTCAAAATCTATTGATAGAATTAGGAACTCAATTTCGGACATTGATAAAATTTGTTCTGTACTTAATGAATTGGAAGATCGATTAAAACAACTAGAGGGTAAATATCGAGGAGAATATGTTTCAAATAGAATGGATGAATGGAAAGTAAAGTTTGAAACAGTTAAGAGCAGAATAACCCAATTATACCTTTTGGAGCAAAGCTCGTTAGCTGGGAATGTTTTTTATGATGAGCGCAAGCTTTGCAGTATAGGATATTCTCTAGCCTCGTTATTTTCGACTAAGAAGAAGGAGATTAAGTCTAACCATTTTGAGGCTCAAAACACTTTTAATAAATTATCAAATATTTTGATTGAGGATCCGGATTTACCTAACGTGAATTTCAGGGGATCTTTAAAGGAAAAGTACGCTTCACTTGATAATTTGAATGTATTACTTGATTCAAGTTCTGAGAAAATAAAGAGTAAGTACGAAGATGTCTATGCAAAAATGGCGATAGGCTTCTCATGGCAAAGTGCCAGCTTAAAATCACTAATTGAAGTCGATCATATGTGTAGCGATAATATAAGAGAGATATATAATAAAATTTTATTTGATACAAAGAGGCTAGAAGAGCTAGTACTTTATTGTATTCAAAAGTTTGTGAATGCATGTGAGCTTTGGCCGGATTTATCCATCGACAAGGCTACGATGGAAATTGCAACTATTGATGAGTTGAGATCTATGTTCAAAGATAAAATGAATCAATTATTTGTGAAGGAGGAGCAGCTGGTGAAGCATCAAGATTTGAGTTTTAATTCGGCATTAAACAATCTAGATCAATTTAAAGCCCTCGGAGTTGAAAAAATCGAAGAGCTTCTTACCTCAATAAGGGACCTATTAGGAAGAATTGATGGTGATAAATGGTTAACCTTGAAGGTTCAGTCAGATTCACTAGATACACAGGTTTCGGCTATTGAATTTTATGTGAAATCCATGGCAAGACAACTAGATGATGAGAGAGATATTCTTAAGATAGTAACGATGTTTTATAAGCATCGTGAAGAGTCGAGTGATTTGGAAAAGGCGATTACAAAATGTCTATGGAAGTCTGATAACTGGGTTAGCGATTTTTCAAAGGACTACTATAATAAGATCCTCACGAAGCATGCGACAGACGAACATCTGAATGATGATAAATTATTACAAGAATTAAGAAACAATTTAAGTGAAATAAGTAATTATCAAATAAGATATATACAGGACTTTTGGAGAAATAGACAAAGTAAGCAAGTAGAGGAATTTCATAATTTAAATGGAGGAATAAAAGTCAGTAATCTTTATAATTTTAGAAAGAGCAAGAACTTTGAGCGCTTTTCGCTTCGAAAGATTGTGAAATATGACAAAGATCTATTTACAGCTTTCTTTCCTGTAGTGCTTACATCTCCAGAGGTGGCCAGTACGTTGTTTAAGGGTGGGGTAGCCTACTTTGACCTAGTGGTGTTCGACGAAGCAAGTCAGTTACGCCTAGAAGATAATCTACCATCACTAATTAAAGGAAAGCAAGTCGTAATTGCGGGTGACGAACATCAAATGCCTCCTTCTAATTATTTCAATAGAATTCTTGAAGGTACTTTGGTAGATCAAGATGATGATGTTGAAGATGACAGCGAGAAATTCAAACTAGACTTGAATGGCTCCTTGATTGAATGCGAATCTTTACTTCAGTTCGGAGAGAATCTAGGATTTAGTAAGCGATACTTGGATTTTCACTATCGATCCAAACATCCGTATTTAATTGATTTCTCCAACAGCGCATTTTATCAGAAAAGATTAAAGCCTTTACCCCAGAAATTCGATTATACACCTATACAGTTTATTCAGGTAGGTGGTACTTTTTCAGACCATACCAATGATGCCGAGGCTGAAATGGTGCTAGAAATTCTTGAAAAAAGTATCATTCAAAAAAGTGATGGGACATATCCATCTGTAGGAGTTGCTACATTCAATATTTCCCAGCGTGATTTAATTCAAGAAAAATTGAATGAAAGACAAAAGAATCCGAAATACGGAAGTTTTAATAAAAAGATGGATGCCTTGAAACAAGATGGTTTTTTCATAAAAAACTTGGAGAATATTCAAGGAGATGAACGCGATTTAATTATTTTATCAACTACATATGGAAGAGGTAGTGATGGAAAGTTTCATCAGCGTTTTGGTCCGTTAGCTCAGTCTAATGGTCACCGATTATTAAATGTAATTATTACAAGGGCTAAGTACAAGGTGTTTTGCTGTACATCAGTACCTGAAGAAAATATTTTAAATTATAAAAGCGAACTGGTCACACAAGGAAATAAAGGGCGAGCAGTATTCTATGCTTATTTAGCTTACTGTAAGGCTGTAAGTAGTGGAGATGAATATAGTAGATTGAATGTTTTAAGTGCACTAGAAGATAGTTACAATGTAAATAGTAATATCATAAATAATGAGGATTTTCATTTCGACTCGGAGTTTGAAGAAGAGGTTTATGATAGATTGGTTGATGAAGTTGGAAAAGAGAATTTAATTCCTCAAATGAAGGTAGGCGGATTCCGAATTGATATAGTTTACAAGAGTCCAATAGCCGGAGTTCCGATGATTGCAATAGAATGTGACGGTGCCAAATATCACTCTAGTAGTGAGGCTTATCTATATGATATACACCGCCAAAAGATTTTGGAAAAACAAGGGTTTGTTTTTCATAGAATTTGGAGCACCAATTGGTGGCGTAGTCCTAAAATGGAAATGAAAAGGTTATTAAAATTCATTTCTGAAATTGAAGTAAAGTCCAACAGTTTTGAAGATCAAATCGAAAACATAGAGAATGTTTATTCTCAATTTGTAGAATACTCGACGACTCAAATAATAGAAAAATTAGATACAGCACCCACTAAGGATGTGAAAGAAACAGTCAAAGTAATTAAAGAAGCTCCAATTCAAGGCTCTTTGTTTGACGGGGATATAGTGGGATCTAGCAGCAAGGTTAAAGTTCTTTATCATAATACAGACGATTTAATAGAAATTAAATTGGTCAATTCAGAGAAAGAAGAGTCAGCAAAAGGAAAGTTGAGAATGATTTACTACAAGAAGCCACTTGCGCAGGCCATTATTGGGAAGCGGGTAGGTGATGTTGTAAAAATCGGAAAATTGGATACCTATGTTGAGATCCTAGAGATCTCGAATTAGAGTTATTGTAAAAATTACAAAAACGCCCCTTCACAAGACCAAACACTCGACAAGTCCCGCGCTAGGGATAGTAGTGGAAAGCCCGGAGTGGAGCGGAGCGGAGCGAGGACTTGGAACGGATAGCCCGCCACCGCATGCGAGCGCTAGCGAAGTAATGCGGGGGAGCGCCGAACTTAGTGACTAGTTACTAGCGACTAACTACTAGTTTTAGATACTAGTTACGAACGACTAGTGACTAGAGTAGTGACTGGTGGGGTAGTTCGTTAGTAGTGGCTTTGTTGCTTAGATTTGAAGAGAAATTAATTACTTTTCTTTTTGATGAATAAACTTTTGATTCTTTCTCTTTTGTTCTGCCTGAGTTTATCGATTGAAGGAGTGGGTGGGGTGTTGTGTGAGGATCCGATGGTGGCGGTTATTTCGGGGGATTTGAATTTTTGTGAGGGAGAAGATTTGGTGTTGTTTAGTTCGGTGGTGGCGGGAGCTACTTCTTATTCTTGGACTGGACCCAATGGTTTGGAAGATTCCGGACAATTGCTTTTCATCGGTGGCGCACCAAGCTCTTTTTCGGGCACCTACACGCTTCGAGTGGTAAGAGAAGGCGGAACGATCTGCGATACCGCTTATACCTCTGTAAATGTATTGATACGCCCAACGTCTTTTGTAACGCACGAACACATCATGTGTCCTTTTGATGTCTATGTATTCAACGGTGACAATTTCACTGCCCAAGGGGAATATTATCAGGATTCACAATTCGCAATTCGAAACTTTTTTTTCAAATCTCGATTCTCAATTCTCGAATCTCAAAACTCTATTCTCGAATCTCAATTAGGTTTGTCCATGGGTTGGGAACGGTCCCTGGCTATACGAATTCAAAATATTCGCTTCGCTTATATTCTGAATTCGTAACGCTCGGGAACCTTAGGGCCTTCGCTCAAGTGCGAAAAAGGCAAAAAATGAAAATCTTAAGCTTTTCACTTTTTTGCCTTTTTCGCATTCAAGAGCGGCACATCGGTCTTCGAGCGTTATGAACGAATCAAATTGCAAAGCAATTTGTGAAGTGAATATAGCGAGAAGCGGTGCCAATCCATGGACCGCCCAAAAAAATACTAGTACCTACCCACTAGTCGCTACTCTAGTCACTAGTATCTAGTAACTAGTAACTAAACTAGTATCTAGTAACTAGTAACTAAACTAGTCACTAAGTTCAGCGTATTGTCACCGTGGAGACCTGATACGATCGGATGTCTCCTTGGCGGGTGTAGATGTTGGCGGTGCTTTTTTTGATCCAGGTGCTGCCGAGATCGATGGTGACGTTGGTGGTTTGTGTGGACTCGAACTCATCGATGGGAACTTCATTCTGTAAGCCTTCCAGTACGATGCTTTGATGATAGGCTTGCTGTTTGTCGTAGATGAATTTGTATTCGAGATTTAATTCATTGTTGCGCACATGACTCTCCACCTCACACAATGCATCCGTTAAAACGGGCTCGCCATCTGTTACTTCTACATCTTCGACCTGTGTCTCATATTCAATGGTAGTGCCGTCGGCATAGGGGTATTGATAGGCTTGAAAAATGAAATTAAATTGATTTAAGGAGGTCTGCATCATCGAGGGTGCTTCATCACGAATTTTCTGCTTGCTTTTAATGATCATTTCATTCTTTTCTTCCAAGGTCAAATCTTTACCGAGGTTAGATACGATGGTATTAAACAGCGTGTGCATGATCCCCTCTGCAAACTGGATATACTCTTCTTCGTTTTTAATTTTAAATGCCTGCCCCGTATTCTTATCGACTAAAAAACTGTATTCAAAAGATGCAATTTGCTCTTGTAAATCTTCGAAGATATTTGACACAACTTGATTGGGCACGCTGAGATCTCCCATCTCAGAACTCATCTGCGGCGGGCGTTTGTAGGTGGTGTTCTTGAAACGAATCTCATAAACAGTATCCTGCAACTCGACCACTTTGATCTTAAAATTAGAAGTTCCCCCCACCGCAAACATGACGGTATCACCACTCAAAATATAAACGGTGTCATGCTGACTCACATTCCGAATCGTCCCCACCCGCCAATTAATGTCCACATATTTCACATCGACTTCGTCTTGGGCGAAGGTGCCCATTGATAGGAGTAGGATGATGGGGAGGAATAGTTTCATTGGGCAAATTTAGTGACTAGTTACTAGATACTAGTGACTAGAAATAGATACTAGTTACGAGCGACTAGTGACTAGAGTAGTACCTACCCACTAGTCACTACTCTAGTCACTCGTATCTAGTAACTAGTATCTAAAACTAGTCATTGGAAAATCGTTCTCAACTTCTCGGACAACACTGCCTCGCGGAGTTCGGATTCTAGGGTGTGGTAGTGGGTGGGGGGGATTACTTGGGCGGGGTGGCCTTTTTTTAGGTGGATGATCTCGTCGCAGGTGTCGACTAGGGTGGAGAAGATGTGCGAGGAAATGATGACGATTTTTTGTTTGGCTTTCAATAAATGAATGACTTCGGTGAGCATCATATTGCTCTGAATGTCTAGTCCATTAAAGGGTTCGTCGAAGATGAAGTAGGTATTGTTCTGTAATAAGGTGCCGGTCAATGCGAGCTTCTTTTTCATTCCGGTAGAGTAGGTGCTGGCGAATTGATCGAGGGGTAATTCGAAGAAATTCTTTTCATCGAGTTCTGAAACCTTTATCTCGCGGGCGTTGCAGAGGAATTGGAGGTATTCTCTTCCGGTCATTTTTTCGAAGAAAAATGGTTCGGTCGATAAATAGCCCAAATGATTTTTTAATGGTGAAAGTTCTGCTTTCACTTCTCCTTCGCATGATTCGAGTCCGGCGATGCAGCGGAAGAGTGTGGTCTTGCCCGCACCGTTTTCTCCTACAATGCCATATACTTTCCCTTGCTCGAAGGTGTGCGAGAAATGATCGATGACGATGTTTTTATCATACGTCTTTTTTAAATCTTTGATAATTATCATTTCAATAAAGCTTGTAGTTTTTGAATCGCTTGAAAATAAAAGTAGGGAATCACCACCACCAATAATGGCGGGAAGTATAAGGTCATACCGATCAGTATGCCCTGTGGAATGTTCATCTCCTCGGGATATGCGCTGTACTTCGCCATGATGATCAAGATGATATAGGCCAAGGCGAGTCCTGTGAAGCTGAGTATTTTAATGCTGTTTTCTGGGAATATAATTAGCAAAATAACTCCCAACGGAATTATCAATAAACTCGCTTGACGTAGCGATTGTATGGCTTTGCTGAATAAAAATTTTGGAGGTGTCTTCGCATAATTCCACACATACATTTCATGCTCGGGCTTCGAGAAGAAACCGAGAATGATCAAGGTTAAGAACACAAGCGACACGATTCCCCAATTGCTATTATGATACGCATAAGCCATCGGCAACAAAGCATAGGCCCCGATCATTAGCAAGTAGGAATTACGAAAACCAACAGTAAATTCAAAAGGACGTTTTCCAAAGGGAGTCGGCATCACCCAGCTAGTGCGGGTTTTAGTAGAGGTGAAGGTGAGTGCAATAGAAATAACCACTGCCACCAACACCTCTATAAAAGCTCGATGCACCAACATAGAAATTAGAAAGGGAGATGCAATCAGGAGGTTTTCGAACACTCGAATCAAGCGATGGCGCTTCGATAAAAAGGCCATTTCCAAGAACTCATTTCTTTCTTTTCGCAGCAGTCGCATTTGAAAAGTGAGCATCAAAACGATCAATACCTGCGGTGCGTAATCGGTTTTCTTGAAGAGCGTCTCCGATACAAACAAATAACCCAATCCAATCAAAACCAGCGAAACATAAGGGTTCACCCCCCACCCAGCCACCCGCCGCCAGGTCATTCGTGCTTGAAGTTTGAAATAGTACATGAGGCTAATTTAGTGACTAGTGACTAACTACTAGTGACTAGTTTTAGTTACTAGTCACCAGTAACTACCCACTAGTCACTACTCTAGTCACTAGTATCTAGTCACTAGTCACTAAACTAGTAACTAGTATCTAGTCGTTAGTCACTAAATTAGCCCCCTTTAACCACTGCCACTCATGTTATTCAACTCTCTTGCGTTTGCGATTTTTTTGCCTGTTGTGTTTGGGCTTTATTGGTTTGCGGCGAAGGGGCGTTTGAAGATGCAGAACTTGTTGTTGTTGGTGTCGAGCTTTTTCTTTTATGCTTGTTGGGACTGGCGCTTTTTGTTTCTGTTGGTCTTTTCTATTTGCCTTGATTATTTCACGGGATTGAAGATGATGGATGCACCGAATCTTCGGATGAAGCGGTTTTGGTTTTGGTTGAGTATTTCTGTGAACCTCGGATTTCTAGGGGTCTTTAAATATTATAATTTCTTCGCTGAATCTTTTGCCGCGGCATTGGCGCAGGTGGGTGTGGAGGTGAGTCCGTGGACGCTGAGTGTGATTTTACCGGTGGGGATTTCATTCTACACCTTTCATGGATTGTCTTATGTGATCGATATTTTCAAAGATCGTATTCGCGCGGAACGCAATTTTGTTGATTACGCCGTATTCGTGAGTTTCTTTCCATTGTTGGTGGCAGGACCTATCGAACGTGCTACGCATTTGCTTCCGCAGATACAACGCGAGCGTGTGTTCGACTACTCCCGTGCGGTAGATGGACTGCGTCAGATTCTTTGGGGATTATTTAAAAAGATTGTCATTGCCGATCAATGCGCGGCGATTGCCAATCAGATTTTTGAAAATGCAGGTTATCATTCTGGAGCTACGCTGGCCCTGGGAGCGTTGTTCTTTACATTTCAGATTTACGGCGATTTTTCGGGGTATTCAGATATTGCGCTTGGGACAGCGCGCCTCTTTGGTATTGAGTTGCTTCGCAATTTTGCGTTCCCATATTTCTCTCGAGACATCGCAGAGTTTTGGCGTCGTTGGCATATTTCCTTGTCCACTTGGTTTCGCGATTATCTCTACATCCCACTTGGGGGTAGCAAAGGAGGGATGTGGATGAAGATTCGAAATACCTTCATCATTTTCTTGGTGAGTGGATTTTGGCATGGGGCGAATTGGACGTTTATAGTCTGGGGATTGCTCAATGCGATTTATTTCTTGCCGCTTCTTATCACAGATAATAATCGCAACAATATTGAGATCGTTGCTAAAGGTCGCTCGCTACCTACTTTTCGTGAGTTAATTTCTATCCTTGTAACGTTTGGTCTAACGGTGATAGCGTGGATCTTTTTCCGTGCGGAAAGCGTCACGCATGCGTTCACTTACATCAAAGGCTTATTCGTAAATCTAGCTTCTTATATCAATCCGGCTTATTACAAACCATATGGTTTGTTATTGATATTGTTAGCAGTATTTGTCTTCATCGAGTGGTTGGGGAGAGAAGGGCAGTATGCATTGGCATCGGTAGGACTGCGCTGGCCGCGTCCACTGCGTATGATGTTTTATTACATCCTTCTAATGGCCATCTTCTGGTTTGGTGGTGAGGAGCAACAGTTTATTTACTTTCAATTTTGATGTAATATGAAGAAGCTCATCACCAAGACCCTTTACTTCGTCATTCCAGTATTTTGCTTGTATGGATTTACTGCGTTTTTTCACAGCGAAGCTGCGAGTCCTGATCTTCTTAGATTGGGCTATTTTCCTTATGAATACAAGGAATACAGCAAGGCTTTTGATCACATAAACAAAGAAATTCATTATACCGAATTGACCAAGGCCAAGCGGGGCAGCTATGATGTAATGACTATAGGGGATTCATTTTCCGAACAAGGAGCAGGAGCGTATAATAATTATCTGGCGAACGATTGTTCGGTGTTGCATGTGAATCGTTTTATTTCTCGAAATCCATTTCAAACTTTGATAGAAATGGCGAACAGTGATTTTTTTGATCATTATAAAGTTCGTTATGTGATTCTAGAAAACGTAGAGCGACATTTATATGATCACACCAAGAAATTAAATATGGATGCTACAATGACCGTCGCATCGCTTGATTCGATGATTGCAGCTCCACGTCCGAAAGGAGAACATTACGAGTATCGTTTTTTTTCCAAGCTCACATTGACCTTCCCGACTTATCATTTTCCTCGATATTTTTTACAGGAAAATTATTTATCGAATGATAAAGTTTACAACTATACCTTGACCTCCGACACCTTGTTTAGTACGGGCTCGAAAAAACTCTTATTTTATGAGCAAGATGTAACGAGCACTGTCAAGAATAATGATCTAGAGATTTGTAAGAAAATGAATAACGTTCTGAATGAGTTATCAGGCAAGCTTTCCAAGAAGGGCATTCAATTAATCTTCGTTCCCGCCCCCGATAAGTTTGATGTGTATTATGACTACCTCGCACAAAAGAACGATTTCATACGCCCTCAGTTTTTCGATCACTTCAAAAACCTAGAGAAGCAATACATCTACATTGACAGTAAGTCGATTCTAACTGATTTAATAAAGCAAAAGAAAGACGTCTATTACTTCGACGACACCCACTGGTCTCCAACGGCAGCGGAAGCAATAGCGGGGGAGCTGCGCTCTTTAGTGACTAGTGACTAGCGACTAGTGACTAGTTTAGTTACTAGTTACTAGATACGAGTGACTAGAGTAGTGACTAACTAGTAGTTACTAGTTTTTTGGGGTTTGTCCATGGATTGGGATCGCCCCCTTCGACAAGCTCAGGACGGCGCTTCGACTCCGCATTATATCTGCGCTTCGCTTGATCTAATGCTCCGCTCAGGGAACGAATGGCTTCGCTTGGGATGTAAAAAAATAAAAAAAGTTGGGCACAACGTGCCCAACTTTTTTTATT
>OFDC01000373.1_pt1 | contig 35695 bp, 34 predicted proteins | sample 1520941 | NCBI WGS metagenome assembly OFDC01 (sample SAMEA94258168, study PRJEB24077) | hot springs metagenome | biome: Aquatic biome; feature: Water | place: India | collected 2012-12-06 | depth 5 m | reverse complement strand
GCTGCTACCTCATATCTGGAAACCATCTCAATAGGGGGATGGTCGGGGGCTTACACATAAATGGTTAATTCATGAGTTACAGATCGTCAATGAACTTTCGACCATCACTCGCCACAGGTTCATGGTCAATTTTTTGAATCTCTGATTTTATAAGCTGTTCCTTATTATCAGCGATACATTGCATGATCATGGCAAGTTGTTGCTTGGTCGCATCTTGATATTTTTCTGCTAAGATTTGCCCGACGTGACCTGCAGTTTGGGCGGCTTTTGGGTTGGCAAGCCAGTGAGCCAGTTGCTGCGTTAATTCATCACTACCATTGACTTGCACCAATGCACCCGCTTGTTTTAACTGATCTACAATCAGTTGGCAAGATTGGGTATATCGCCCCATAATAATCGGCTTGCCGACAATGGCTGCTTCTATCGGATTATGTCCACCGATATTCACCAAAGACCCACCGACAATGGCAATGTCCGAGAGTGCATACCACACGCCAAGCTCACCCATACTATCTGCCAGATAGACGCTTTGGTTTTTGGCAGGTTCACCATCTTGACTACGACGAATCACCGGTAAATTTTTGGCATCAATCAATTTGGCGACATCATCAAACCGCTCAGGATGACGGGGTACGATAATGAGCAGCGGATGACGGTTGGCATACTGGGCTTTCACGGTTAAAAAACTGTCTAAAATTGCCAATTCTTCGCCTTCATGGGTACTGGCTGCCAAAATCACGGCACGATCTGACAAGTGCCAACTTTGTTTTAACTTTTCGGCACGGCTTAACATCAACGGGTTGGTTTTACTAGACCATTTAAGCGAGCTGGCAATACGAATTTTGTCACTGGTAGCGCCCAATTGGCGAAAGCGTTTGGCAGAATCGCTGTCTTGGGCGATGATAAGGTTTAGATTCTCCATCATGCTTTGGCTCAGCTTGGCAGCTTTTTGATAGCCCTTAAAAGATTTTTCTGACAAGCGACCATTGACCAAAATCGTGGCAATTTGACGATTGCTCAGTTCAGCAAGCGTGGTACCCCACAATTCAGTCTCGATAAATAACGCGGCGATAGGTTGGACATGGGTCAAAAATTTATCAATCACCGCTTTGCTATCGACCGGTACAAAACTATGGTACACCTTGCCGACTGCTATCTCAGGCGCAAATAGCTGCTCGACGCGGTTATAGCCTGTATGGGTGGTATTGGTCACCCACAGGGCATAGCCTTGCGCGAGCAAATCTCTTAAAATCGGTTCGGCGGTATTGGTTTCACCGAGTGACACCGCATGACACCAAATCATCGGCTGGCGGGTGTGAATCTTTGGAAACACTTGACCAAAGCGTTGCTGCTTTTCATTAGGCAAGGTGGTTTTACTCGCAAGTTTTAGTTGGTATAGTGGCTTTAACAGCGACATAGCGAGACGATAGTATAACGGTGTGGCTTGCATAACGACTCTTGAAACAACTTAATAAAAAAATGCCGTCATTGTAAAAAACGAGGGCTAAAATAGCAATAAAAAACCCTACTTTATAAGTAGGGTTTTTGAACTTAGAGGTTCGCAAAATTCAACACCAGCCATTAGGCTTGTTCTGTCCAGCGTTTTTGTGATTCTTTAATCACCGCTTTGGCTTCTTCAATGTCGCCCCAACTTTCAACTTTGGTTGTGCCCGCTTTTTTCAAATCTTTATAGTGATTAAAATGGAACTCGATTTGCTTAATCAATTGCTGTGGTAAATCTGCTAGGGTATTAATCGCGTTACCGTTGTTGCGGTCATCTGCCGGCACTACCACCACTTTATCATCTACTTCACCATCATCCACAAATTTCATCACGCCAATGACTTTGGCTTCGATAAAGATGCCTGTTGGTAGCGGCGTGTCAGTGATGATGAGTGCGTCTAATTCATCGCCATCTTCATCAAGGGTTTGTGGGATAAAACCATAGTTGGTTGGTTTGGCAAATAATTGTGGCTCTACGCGGTCAAGTTGCATCACGCCAAGTTTACGATTCCATTCGATTTTGTTGTTTGAACCCGCTGGAATTTCGATAACCACGTTAATCACGCCGCCATCAACATCGCCCGCATCAAGAATTTGGTTAAAATCTGCCATGAGTTTTTCCTTTTTGTTAGTAAAGTTGTTTACAAAACTGCTTGTAAAAAAGTAGCCTAAAAGTGGGTAGATTATAGCAAAGTCTGTTGGCTTTCTCTATTTTTTCCCGCCGCAACTTGTAGGAAATTATGAATATCCATAGGCAAATTTGGAATTAAAAAAATTGCTCGTTTAACATCCTGTGTCAATTTAAATCCACTTACTTTTCAATAAACTTGGCTTTGTCTTTAAACATACATTCATCAAACACCGGGCATTTGCCACATTCGGGACTTCTAGCTTTACAAGTATAACGCCCATGCAAAATCAAATAATGGTGCGCGTCTAATATATAGTCCTGTGGTATGCGTGCGATGAGTTTATCTTCCACTTCTCGCACGTTTTTACCCGTTGCCAAGCCTGTGCGATTACCAACACGAAAAATATGGGTATCCACAGCCATAGTAGGCTGCCCAAAGGCGGTGTTGAGCACCACATTGGCAGTTTTTCGCCCTACCCCCGCTAGGCTTTCAAGCTCGTGGCGGGTTTGCGGTACTTCGCTAGCAAATTTATCCACCAAGTCTTGACAGCATTTCATTACATTTTTGGCTTTGCTATTGTATAGCCCAATGGTTTTGATGTAGCTTTTTAGCCCAGCTTCACCCAAATCCAACATTGCTTGCGGGGTATTGGCGACGGCATATAGTTTGCGGGTAGCCAGATTGACACTGACATCGGTGGCTTGTGCCGACAGTATGACGGCGATCAACAATTCAAAGTTGCTTTGATATTCCAGTTCCGTCTCTGGTTTTTCAATGGCTGCTGCTAATTTTTGGAAAAACGGCAACACGTTTTTATTGGGCATGCGCCGTGAGGGCGGTGTCTCTGCAGTTTTGGGCACTTGGATTTTTGGCTTAATGTTGGCAACCATCATGCACTCTTTAGGTTATGGCAGTGTCGCAAGTTGCTGCTGCAAGGCTTGCACCAAGGCTTGTTTGTTGTCATCAGCGCGTACGGCAAGTTGTTTTTCTAATTTTTTGATTTGGGTGCGTAGTTTTGCCGCTTCAATGGCGTTTTTGGCTTGCGTTTCACTGATATCAACCGTGATATCATTGAGTTTGGCTTGTACCATACTGACCACAGGTTTGGCATTGGTGTTGTCATTGACCTGGCGTTCGATACGGTCAAGGTGGGCGTAATAGCGCGCGCGTAATCCGTCTTGCTCGGTTTGCCTTGTCGCGTCATCCATTAACCGTGGGAAGGGCACCAGCTCGATACAGTCCACTGGACAGGGTGGCAAACACAGCTCACAACCTGTGCATAGGTCGGTAAAAATGGTGTGCATACGTTTGCCTGAGCCAATAATGGCATCGACAGGACACGCAGGAATACATTTGGTACAGCCAATGCAATCTTCTTCTCGAATGATGGCTCGCATTTCCATCGGACGATTGGTAGCGGGATCGGTTTGCCATTTTGAGGCTTCAGCTGTCAGTGGGATACGCCCAAGCAATTTACCGATTTGGTCAGTGACTGATTGCCCACCGGGCACGCATTGGTTATGCGATTCGCCCAGTGTGACAATGGATGTGGCATACGGCAGACAGCCTTCAGGATGACCGCATAGCCCGCATTGGGTTTGTGGCAGGACTTGGTCGATTTGTTGTATTAATCGTTGATGCTCGATACTTAGGCTATTTAAGTTTAACCTATTAAATAGATTGGGTACCTTGAAAACAGGTTGGCTATCAGACATGGCTCAATTTTTATTCACTATAATCATCAGTGTGTATTTTAGCATAGCTCATGCCTATTTCGCCTATAACCTATCAATACAAATCATCAAGAAAAATCATCAAGAAAAACTACTGAATCAATCTATTTAAGATTGGTAATGCTGTTTGACCCATTCGATCAGTTGGTAAGCAATCGTGCCTTTTGGCGGGATGATAGGACCATTTTCATCTAAGCTATCTATATCAAAAAACTGGGCATCCATCAGCTCATTGTTATCTATGCTGATATCACCACTTTGGTACTCTGCAATAAAGCCTACCATTAAATTGCTGGGAAAAGGCCACGGTTGGCTGCCAAAATAGCGCAAATTGCTGACAGATAACCCCACCTCTTCCATCACTTCACGATGCACGCATTGCTCTAAGCTCTCACCGACTTCCACAAAACCTGCCAGCACGGTATACATTCTGCTATCTGTCGCCCGTAGATGATGCGCCAACAAAATCTGCGGTTTGTCTGCAGTGGTTTTGATGATGGCGGTAATCATACAAGGCTGGACTCTGGGATACTGGTGATAATGGCAACTGGGGCAAACGGTCGCATTCTCAGTGGGGTGTAACTCCGCGGGCGTACCGCAGCGGCTACAAAATTGATGATCTTGACGAAAGCGTAACAACTGCATGGCTTTGGCTAATTGGCTGGATTGTAGCGCATCAAGGCTGCCAATTAGATGCCGAAAGCGCAGAAACTCAATCTGTCCTGTACTCTCTTCTGGCGATTGTGACAAATCGATATCTTGATGGGCAATGGCATAAATACTGTTGCCTGCCTCATCGGTGTTCACTTTAACGGCCTGAGTAGGCACGTCCTCACAACAATAAAAAAAAGGAAGTCCGCCTATACAAGCGAACTTATCGTTATCACAAATAAGCAAATAATGGTGTAATGCGGTCATATTGGTTACCAAATTACCCTAAGCCACAAGCATGTGTTGTAAGCTGCGATAGCCGACATACATTGCATGGTTGCCTGCGGGTTTGTTTGTTTCAAGACTTTCTAGATAATAATCGGCTGACATCACAATATCGGCAATTTTAGCAAGCGCATGCTCTGACAACTCGCGACCCTGTTGCTCGATTAAGTTTTGTAGCACTGTGGCAGCGCGTTTGAGCAGTTGGCTTTGTCGAGGTAAGTTTAAAAATAAGCAAGCGCCCGAGATAGCGCGCATCATATCAGGGACAGGCGTGATATGTAAAATATCTTTGTCGGTGTCATTTAGATAATCATTGAGCGCAGTTTCAATGGTGGCAATCGCGGTACGGCTTTCTTGCACAAGCGTGTTGTGAGCCGTTTCGATTTGATGTAGCGAAATCGTTTGGTTGTACACGGGCAATGTCACCGCACCCGGGGTATGTGATTTTGCCAGATTAATCGCCGCATTTTCTGCCATCATTAAAGTGCCAAGCAATTCATCAAAATCATCAGGCGTTGGCTGCGTCCAAGTTTTTACTTTGCCAATTTGTTGAGACAGCGCTGCACTCACCTCATTTAAATTTAAGGTTTTAAACACATTACTTAAATCATGCAAACGCTGCGCCATGGTATCAATCTCGTCCGTGCTTGAATTGAGATTAACTTGGCGGGCATAACTGTCACTGGCAGATTTTATCAAATCAATTTCTTGCTGGATGAGCTGGTTAAGCGTACTGGTCACTTCACGGTCAGGTCCAAATAGGAAGCGGCGCATGGTTTTTAACTGGGTTTCGTCTAAAGTATTGGCCGAGAATTTGTGCTGAACTTGCAAGGCAAGCTGGCTATCTCTTGAACTGGCAAATTGCACCAAATCAGCAAAACGAGAATCATTCACAGGTAGATAATCATTAAATTGTTGTTCAACAAAAATGAGCGCCCGCTTTTGCAGGTTGCTAAGCGGTAACACCCCTGCCAAATCTGATACAGCGGCATCAGCGGCATGCCAAAACAAACTGTCGGTACGTTTTGAAACCATTTCACACGCAGCTTGCATGGCTTTGAGTTTTTCTAGCTCTTTTGGCGATAATTGATTGCTTTGTGCAGTGAGTGCTACGCTTAGACCTGCGCGATAAGCTTCCACCAGTTTTTTTGGGTCAATGCCGAGTGATTTTAACGGTTGGTAATTTTGTTCTGGATTGGCAATCACGATACTGCTGTTTTTATTGGCAGTTAGGTCTGATAGCTGCAGCACTGGCTGATGCAAATCGCTGTGAAGTTGATTGATAATCGGCAACAATAGCGAAGGTTCAATGGTCTCTTTAAGTAATACAAACTCGATATAACGCGCCAACGTCATGATACCTTCTGACACATCCATCATCATGTCATTGCTAGCTTGGTCACCGTTGGGTCGGTCGCGCTCGTCATAGAGTTTTTGCAGTCCTGCCGATAGACTATTGGCAAGTTCATAGCCTTCCTCTAATTGAATCAACCGCAATACTTTTGCCAATTGCGCCAAGGTATCCACGGAATCAAGCAGCAACGGCGCTTGACTACTGTCGTCATTAAACTCACTTAAATGCATTTCGGCATCGTGTAGCGTCACGGCAATTTCAGGTCTTAATAAATGCAATGAAGGCAAATCAAAATTGGTGGCTGTTAGTTTTTGTGAGTTAGAACTTGGCAGACTCATGTTTTTTTATCCAAAATGCTTTTAGGGTGATAAAGGTAAAATAACAGCTACGCTTATTGCTGATTATTGTAAGACGTCCCTATACCAGTGTCTATGTCAAAGTGTTAATACCCGCACAATAATTATACTTTATCATGAAATTTTGCCCATCAAAGAAATGACGTGACAAAATTTAATGAGACAATTTTTAGGGTTAAACACTCGCCCAGTTTTCAGCAAGCTGAGGGTTGTTATCTTTTAAGGCGTTAAGCCATTCAAGATGCGCCTGCTCAGCATCACTACTCGCCAAAAAGCGCTTGATAGTCGTGCTAAAACGCTGATGCTCAGTTGCGCCGCCGACTCCGCCACCGACATCATCATCAATCGCCAACGCAACCTGTCCACCTGTCATCGCCAGATACACTTCCGCTAAAATCTCGGCATCGAGTAATGCCCCGTGAAAGGTACGATCTTGTTTACCGACATTGAGACGTTTCACCAGCGCATCCAAGGTATTGCGCTGCCCTGCGAACATGCGTTTGGCAATGGCAAGGCTGTCTGTCACGGTGACGGTTTGGTTGATATCGGGCAAGCCAAGTCGCGCAAACTCAGCTTGCAAAAAGCTCATGTCAAACCCCGCGTTATGCGCGATGAGTTCTGCGCCTTGCAAAAAGTCATAAATCGCTTCACCGACTTGCTCAAACACGGGCATATCATTTAAAAACACATTATGAATGCCATGAACGCGAATGACTTCCTCACCCATCTCAATTTTTGGGTTGATATAGACATGCAGTTTTTCACCGGTAAAACGTCGATTAATCATCTCAACGATACCGACCTCAATGATACGGTCACCATTTTGCGCTTCAAACCCTGTGGTCTCAGTATCGAGAATCAGCTGGCGATTGGCAGTTCCTTTGTGTTTGGCGATGGGTAATAACGGTATAAAAGTCGGGTTGGGCTGGCTGGTAATACCGTTAAATACGGGACGCTGGGCAATCAAGCTGTCATCTTGCGCGACAAATTGCCCTTGCGGATTGGTGAACACCGCAAAATGTGGGTTAGCACTGGTTGGCAAGTGAGCTGCCTGTCCCCCTAACGATGATTGAGTTGATACATCGATGCTAGTCTGAGTATGGCTAGCTTGAGTATGGCTGGTTTGAGCCTTGCTTGTTTGGGTAGTGTTTGTGTGAATAGTGCTCGAGTTTGGTTCACCGTCGAGTGCCTGTAAGTCGAGTGCCTGCAAAAAGATATCCCCCATCATCTCACTGTCGGCAAACGCCATGTCTTGCGCGTCATCAAAAGACGCATCGCTAAAATCGCGGGTTAATGCTGAGTGATTGAGGACTGGGTTGTTATCGGTTGACATTGGGTTCATGGGCGGGTCTTTTTTTTTATCATCAAAATCAGGGTTTTTATCACTAAAATCCGATTTTACATCTAAATCAGTGGTAGGATTGGGTGCGTTTTTAATTACTTTGTTAAAGCTTTTGGGCAGTTGGTCAATGCCTTGGTTTGCAAGCTTATCGGCATATTCATTGCCATCATGACCGGCATGTCCTTTGACCCATTGCCAGTCAATTTGTCGCTGCTTACACAGCCCATCAAGTCGCTGCCATAATTCCACATTTTTGACATTTTTCCAATGTTTCTTTTTCCACCCTGCCAGCCATTCGCTGATACCTTTGATGACATAGCTAGAGTCTGACCAGATTTGAATCGGTAACGCTTTTGGGCTGTTTTCCAGTGCCGCAATCGCACCCATCAGCTCCATGCGGTTGTTGGTGGTATGCGCCTCACCCCCGCAAATATCAATTTGCTCACCCGTCGGTAAAATCACCACAGCGCCAAAGCCCCCTTTACCAGGATTGCCACGGCAGGCGCCATCAGTGTAAGCAAGGGTTCGACCCACAAGGGGCGTTAAGGCATGATTTGACATAGATAACAACCCATAAGAAACAACAACACAATCAAAAAAACAGCCCTCAGTATAAGAAAAAAAAGCATAAAAAGCCATGCCAAAACGTCTATAATAACCGCTTATCGTTGCTATCTGCAGGTTTAAAGGACGTCTATGCAAAAAAAATCTCGTGCGCGCGTGTCAGCTGTGTTGACCAAGATTGGTATGGCTATGGTCTGTGCGCTAAGCCTAAATTTGGCGGCTTGTAACAAACCCCAATCCCCTGCAACGACTAGTAGCGATGGGGAAAAACCGTCGCCAGCGTTATCACAACCTGCCGCTAGCGATGATGTATTTGTGGGCTGTTACACAGTCAGCCATACAGAACCTGCGCAAATCAAAATCATCAAAAATGGTGATAGTAAAAATGGTGAAAGTTACGCCATGCAAATGCGCGAATTTAACGACCCTAGCAAAAACTGGGACAAGCCTGAAGCCATGCAAGTCATCGCAACTGACAGCCCAGATATACAAAAATACTTTGACATCAAAGCCGATGAACATCAATATTTAGAAAAAGTCATCGCTCGTCCCGACCGCGTGTTTGTGCTTGCCAAAATCACCGATAGTTTTGCAAGCCTAAACCCGCAATTTGACAGCCCGTATCTAGGTTATATCTACAAAGGTAGTAATACGGTGTATAAAGTGGCATGTGAGCAAACCACCAACCTTTAATTACCTAAGTTGCTGCTTGACTTGATGAGCTTGATTTGATGCGTGAGTTAATATATCTCATCCAAATTTTAACCCCAAACGATTGATAGAGAAATAAGCGATGAATTTTTTTGCATGGTTAGTGCTGGGCTTGGTGGCATACACTAGTGGCTTTAGTATCCGTCATTTTCGATACAAAGGTACAACCCTCCCAAATGATAAAAAATGGCAATACGCGGCGATTTTTTTTGTGATCGCGCTCGTGGTGTTTGCGCTATTGAACTTATATGTTATGCACAAAGCTGCGCTTGATATGATGTTTGTGTTGGTATCGAGTTTGGTGGCGACAGGAGTTTTTTATTATGGTATCTCGGCAGATACCAACAACAAGATGAATATACCTGATTAAACATACCAGATTAGCTGAACCATGATTTTTTGTAAGTCGATGAATTTGTTTGGATAATAAAATGTCTAAAAAAATGGCGAATACTCACGCCCCCATGACTGCCACCCACTTGGCTGGCTTAACACGGCGCCGACTGCTAAAGACAGGCATAGCGCTATCGGCAGCGACGGTAACGGGCGCAAAAGCGGATTTGACCATAGGCGGGCAAGTAATTAGCCAACCTTCACAGCGGTATGGGTCAAACAATGATGCTGATAACATGGCTTTTGGCGAGCCAAACGCTACGCCCATGACCCCCCAATGGGACTTTGTAACCATCAAAGCCAATTGTGAAGCCCTCAAAGGTCGCGGTGTCCACCTCCATTTGGTAGCGCCATCGGGATTTGGCAGTGATGAACAGCGTAACTTACTGGCGATTCACCGACTCACCCAAGCCGGATTTTATATCGACAATCCAGAAGTGATTAGCCGCCGTTATTTGCGTTTTGCAGGTTCAGACAGTGAGCGCTTGGGCGATATTACCGCGTTACTCAATCGACCTGTACATGAGCTGCCTAAGATATTACTCGGCGTGCGTGGCGGCTATGGTGCGATGCGTTTGCTCAACAAACTAAGTGATCAGCAGTGGCGAACGCTGACGCAAAAACTCAAAGAGCGTGGCACACTGCTGATGGGATTTAGTGATTTTACTGCGTTGCAACTTGCCATGTACGCCAAAGGTCATCTCCCCTATGTGGCAGGGGCAATGCTCAGTAGCGACTTTGGCAAAACAGCGGTAAATACAGATACCATCCAAAGTTTTATCAATCTTTGTACCCAAAACCAGCTACGTATCCAAGTGCCAGAAGCTCAGCTTTATCGTGACACTGCGCGTCCTTTGGCTAAGCCGATAAAAGGCACCTTATGGGGCGGTAATCTTAGCGTGTTATCTGCAATGGTGGGCACGCCGTATATGCCAACTGTCGACAATGGGATTTTATTTTTGGAAGATACCGGTGAGCAGCCGTACCGTATCGAGCGTATGCTACAAACCTTGGTGTTATCAGGTATTGTGGCAAAACAGCAAGCGATTGTGCTGGGCAAATTTAATTTTAGTGGCATCAGTGATGCTTACGATGGTGATTACACCTTTGATACCGTCATCCGTACTATCCAACAAGCGACAGGGCGACCCATCTACACCGATTTTCCCTTTGGACATGTGGCAAGACGCATTAATTTTCCGCTCGGTGTGCCTGTCACACTTGACAATGTGGGTAGCGGCTATCAAGCGACATTCAACCAGTTTTATCATCTTAAAACCGATGCAAACTTTGGCAATTTGGACTTAACTAAATTATTCGTCTAACGTATTATTGATCTAAAGTATCATTGGTCTAGCGGTGTCCTACGCATGTAAGTTAAAACCTGTTTGTATGCTACCCAAACAGGTTTATTTAACACATATTCTTTGACTGTCCAATCGCGCTAGAAAATCCGATTGTTATCATGCGTTTTGGCAAATTTGGCGATATTGGCTTCGATATTTTTAGCGATATTGAGATAATAGTCGGCAAATTCATCGCCTGCGCCTTGATTGGCAATGACGGATGGCTCTCCTTTATCGGCTTGCTCGCGGATGCCTTTTGCCAGTGGTAATTGCCCCAATAGCGGCACTTGATACTGTGCTGCCATTTTATCCCCGCCGCCTTCGCCAAAAATCGCTTCGGTATGCCCACAGCTGCTACAAGTATGCAGTGCCATATTTTCTACCACGCCGAGCACAGGGATATGGGTTTTGCGGAACATCTCAATGCCTTTTTGTGCATCTAGCAAGGCAATATGCTGCGGCGTGGTCACAATCACCGCACCGGTCACAGGAATACGCTGGGCAAGCGTCAACTGAATATCCCCCGTCCCAGGTGGCATATCAATCACCAAATAATCAAGATTTGGCCAGTTGGTTTGGTTGTAAAGCTGCATCAGTGCGCCTGTGGCTTTGGCACCGCGCCAAGCAATCGGGGTAGTGTCATCGCTCAACAAGCTACCAATAGATAGCATCGGCATGCCTTGCGCCGCAATCGGTACGAATTGCTCATGCTCAAGCTGCGGCTGCTGACCTGCCACGCCAAGCATACTTGGAATACTCGGGCCATAGATATCTGCATCCAGCACGCCCACGCGTTTGCCCAATTTTTGCAGCGCCAAGGCGATATTCACCGTCGTCGTCGATTTGCCAACGCCGCCTTTACCCGAAGCCACCACAATAATATGCTCGATGCGTGGATGGGGTGTTAATTCTGCTTGGGTAGTGGCTTTTTTGGCAATCGCAGGTTCAGGGGTTTCTGTGACTAATTTGTCACTTTGTGGCGCAGCCTGAGTGACAGGTGGCATGGCATTGGTGGTTTTGGGTAGGGTTGAGCCTTTGGTGGTAGGTTTTGGTGCAGTCGTGCTGTCAAACAAGGTAATATTCATATTTACTTCACTGACCCCATGGATATGCAGCTTTTGGCTCAAATCATGATGGATTTGTTCAGGATTGCAATCATCGGGCAAGCGCAAATCCAATGTCAGACTACTACCTTGCTGTTTAATCCCTTTGACATAGTGGCGAATTGGCTGGTTATTGACGCGGTAGTCATCAAATAACTGATTAAGCGTGGACTCATCCACTGTCGCCACGGTTTTTGGTTTGATAAAGTTGAACATGATAGTTGCTTACCCCAATGTTGTTATTTTAACGATTCTAACCCCTGTTAAGTGGGGTTTATTGCCAATTTTCACAGAGACAGATTGAACCTATCTGTGTGAAAAGTAATTTTTCTTGTTTGATTGATGCCCATTGGTTGGGAAATGATGCGATTTAAGCTATCATACAGCAATAATAACGTTTTTTTAAACAAATCAATAACAGGTGTATTGTGAGAAAAATTTTAGTTACCAGCGCCCTGCCCTATGCCAATGGTCCGATTCATTTGGGGCATTTGGTTGAGTATATCCAGACCGATATTTGGGTACGCGCCATGAAATCACTGGGTCATCAAGTAACCTATGTGTGTGCCGATGACGCCCACGGCACAGCGATTATGCTCAAAGCTGAAGCCAACGGTGTCACCCCTGAAGAGCAAATTGCCGATGTCAAAGCCTCCCATGAAAAAGATTTTGCGGGATTTTTAATTGATTTTGATAACTACTACTCAACCCATAGCCCAGAAAATGAGCATTACTCACAGCTGATTTATGATCGCTTGTATGAAAACGGCCATATCTTGCATAAAGCAGTTGAACAGCTGTATGACCCAGAAAAAGGCTTGTTTTTGGCAGACCGTTTTGTCAAAGGCGAATGCCCAAAATGCGGCGCAAAAGACCAATACGGCGACAACTGCGAAGTCTGCGGCACCACCTACAATGCCACCGAACTCAAAAATCCTTACTCAACGCTTTCAGGTGCAACGCCTGTGTTAAAATCATCAATCCATTATTTCTTTAATCTGCCAAACTTTAGCGAATTTTTGCAAAATTGGACGCGTAAAGAAGGTCGCCTGCAGACCTCTATCGCCAACAAATTACAAGAATGGTTTGATGCAGGGCTTGCCAACTGGGATATTAGCCGCGATGCACCGTATTTTGGCTTTAAAATCCCAAATACCCCAGCCAATGAACCAGACAAGTATTTTTATGTGTGGCTGGATGCGCCTGTCGGTTATATGGCAAGTTTCAAAAACTTGTGTGACCAACAAGGTGCGAATTTAGGCTTAAATTTTGATGAGTATTGGTCAAAAGAAAATCATAACAACACCGAAATCTATCACTTTATCGGTAAAGATATTGTGTATTTCCATGCCCTGTTTTGGCCAGCCATGCTTGAAGGCGCAGGATTTAGAACCCCCACTGCCATCAACGCGCATGGCTTTTTGACCGTCAATGGCGAGAAAATGAGTAAATCTCGCGGCACCTTTATCAAAGCCGATACCTACTTACAAAACCTTGACCCTGAATACTTACGCTACTACTTCGCTAGCAAATTATCAGCCAGTGTCGAAGATATCAATCTGGATCTTGAAGACTTCATGCAAAAAGTCAATTCAGACTTGGTGGGTAAAGTCGTCAATATCGCTAGCCGCTGTGCAGGGTTTATCCATAAAAATCATGGTAGCAAACTGGCACTGACAATTAGCGAGCCTGCTTTGGTGCAACAAATCATTGATGCGGGCGAAGACATCGCTGCTGCTTATGAAGCGCGCGAATTTAGCAAAGCCATGCGTCTGATTATGGCGTGCGCAGACAAAGCCAATGAGTACATCGATGACAAAAAACCGTGGGCACTCAACAAAGTCGAAGGTCAACAAGCCGAAGTACAAGCGGTGTGTACCGTCGCGCTTAATATCTTCCGTCAATTGGTGGTTTATCTTGCACCCGTATTGCCATTGATGTGTGAAAAAGCACGAATTTTTCTTAATGTTGACAGCCTAGACTTTGATAGCCGTCATGCGTTGTTGGTCGGGCATACCATCAACGCCTTTACCCCATTGATGCAGCGTGTTGACAAAGATAAAGTGGCGGCGATGGTGGATAGCTCAAAAGAAGATTTAAACAAGCAGCCTGCTATCGCCAATCAAGCCGCAAATGGGCAAGCGGGCGCAAGCAAAACCAAAGCCGCCGCTAACGAACAACCTACTGGCAATACAGCATTGATTGGTATCGATGATTTCGCCAAAGTCACCATGACCGTAGCGAAAGTGCTAGCCTGCACTAACGTGGAAGGTGCAGATAAATTGCTGCAATTTACCCTAGATGTGGGTGAGACAGATGCGCAGGGTAATGTGAAAACGCGCAATGTGTTTAGTGGTATCGCTAAATTTTATAACCCTGAACAATTGGTGGGCAAAACCGTGGTCTGCGTCACCAACCTTGCGCCACGAAAAATGAAGTTTGGTATTTCTGAAGGCATGATTTTATCGGCTGAAAAAGCCGGTCAATTGACGGTGGTTACTTTAGATGACCATATCCCTGCAGGTGCTATCCTTGCATAAATAGGGTCAACTGGGATTGACTGTGATTGACTGCGATTAATTGAAACATTTTGACACATTCTTACACATTTTTTGGTTACAACAAAAAACCGCTGATAATCACCAGCGGTTTTTTTATTAAGCTATCCTAAATATCAAAAAATCGATAATGTCGCACGATTAGCGTTTGCCTTTACTCACGCTGATGCGAACGGGTATAGATTTTCGATTGGCTCTAACGGGATTAGCTGCCTTATTGTATTGGCAATAATGGGGTGCTTCAGCCGAAGGTAGAATAGCACCAACTACTAATACGCCTGCCATCAAGTTTGATGAGTTCATATAGCCTCCTTGTTGAGTTAGTGTACGATGATTCCATCTATAAATCATTTACCTTTACTAAGCACAGACATGTTTAACTTAATCAACGCTGCAACGAATCGTTTAAAAAAGATAAATAATGCTGCGAGTAGAAGCCCTATTCTAAAAGATATCGAAAGATTTTCATACCATTTTATTATGACAATTTCATGAAATATTCAAAAATATTTATACTTTATGTTTCAACTAAGGACTTTATGTAATTAAGCATACGCATATAGCGGTATTCATGACAGGTTTTGTTAACAAGTTACTGTTTATCAAAGAGTTTATAAAACCTTTTAATCCATAAAAACTTAGCCATAGCGGCAAACTTTTATTTATGTTATAGCAAACTAGTACATTGAAATTATACTCGACTCACAAAACAATTTTGATGATTGGGGAATACTAACCCGAAGTGATTAACCAATTAACCTTATACGTGAGCCCAAAACACGCCCAAGCACAAGGCTTAACATTAAATCCTGAACTACTAAAAGGTGCCATTAACGTTGATACTACACCCGAGCGAAAAATTGACAAATAATCGCTATGATTAAATAAGAAAAAACCCGCCTAATTAAATAGACGGGTTGTTCAAACTGGGCAGTGAAATGATGCGCTACTTAAAGCACATTTAAAAATTTAAAGCACATTTAAAATAACACGTGTCGCTTCAATGACATCAATTACGCGGTTATCAACACGTAAGCGCACTTCACCTGGACGCGGGCGACTGATAACCTTTGCCTGACGATAAGCATTGTTATTTAACACATAGACATTACGGTCATTATATCGCTTGACTGTGTAATAACGATGGTCTAGTTTTTTTGCCCAGCCTGGTGGTACCGCTTTACCACGTGCAACATTTTTTTGCAGACCAGGGGGCAATTGGCGATACTGCTCGTGGGTTAGGTAGCGACCACTGCGACTATCGTAGTACCGATTATCGCCTCTGTCGTGGTCTCTATCATAGTTTGGGTTGTAGCGTTGGTTTTCTTTGCGGTTATCTTTATAGTGTTTTTGTTGCTGTTTCTGATGCTGTGTCCAATTTCTAGCTTGTTTATCTTGACCTTTACCATGACTAGGATCTGCAAAAACAGCGGGTGAAGCCATGAATGAGCCCGCTAAAAATAAGCTAGTTAATAATGTCGATTTTTTCATTGTTATACACCTTTATCTATACCTTTATAATATGTACGCTGGATAAGTAATTTTGTATAAAGCTATATTATGAAATTAAAATGTAACTTAATATGACAATGGTGTGGTAATTTTCTTTCTACTAAAAAACAATGCGCCACCGCTTATTACTTAGTTTATGACTTAGCGAATTATTATTAAAAAATGATACATTAGCGAAATTAGGCGGATTGTTATGTTATCGGAATTTATCATATAAAGCCTTTTTAACCCGTGACCCAAAGCTTTAAACGTGGTTGGCAAACTTGCCTGATACATATATAACGCTATGCGACTGCAAAATTAGCTGATAAAATGTAAATAATGTTTAACAATACTGTATGATATTGTTATTAAAGTGTAAGATTTTCTTGTTTAAGATTTACCTTTTTAATTGTTACCCTATGGATGGGTTTTTGGAGTGATATATGTTGAACGCTACATTTGGTGTTTTTCGTTTGACCAAAGCAATGATGCTAGGTGGAATTTGTATGGCAAGCCTGATGGGTTGTAGCCAATCTAACAATAAAACAGCTGATGCAAGCACAGCAAGTGCAACGACAGCGGCGTCAGGCGATACCAAATCTGTTGCTATCACGGCAATCGTTGAGCACCCAGCATTAGATGCCGTTCGTCAAGGTGTGATTGAAGAGCTTGGCAACGAAGGCTTTAAAGAAGGTCAAAACCTAAAAGTAAATTTCCAATCAGCCCAAGGCAATACGGCGACTGCCGGTCAGATTGCCAAACAATTTGCCGCGGATAAACCCGATGCCATCGTTGCCATTTCCACCCCATCGGCGCAATCCGTCATTGCAGCGACCAACTCAATTCCTGTCATTTTCTCTGCAGTTACCGACCCGGTCGAAGCGAAACTGATAAAATCTTGGGAAGCCTCTGGCACCAACGTGACAGGCGTATCAGACATGTTGCCACTTGAGCCACAGATTGAGCTGATGAAAAAAGTGGTACCAAATCTCAAATCCGTCGGCTATGTATACAGCCCAGGGGAAGTCAACTCAACTGTGGTACTCAAAGCGCTTGAAACAAAATTTAAACCTATGGGCATTAGCATCGTTGCAGCACCTGCACAGCGCACTACCGATATTCCCCAAGCGGCTCGTGGTCTACAAGGTAAAGTTCAGCTCATCTATACCTCACTTGACAACAACGTGGTATCCGCCTATGAGTCGCTTTACCAAGCGGCTAAAGAAATCAAAGTCCCTCTAGTGGCGTCCGATACTGACTCCGTTGCCCGTGGTGCAGTCGCGGCGTTGGGTATCAACTACAAAGACTTGGGCATCGAAACAGGTAAAATCGTTGGACGCGTCCTAAAAGGCGAAAAACCAGGTACCATCAAGCCTATCACGATGAATAAGCTTGACTTATACCTTAGCCCAAAACACGCGCAAGAAGTTGGCATTACCCTGCCACAAGATTTAATTAGTCAGGCAGCCCAAGTAGAGCCTGCGCCAAAAGCTAAACAATAAATCATTGGTTAATGTTAGCTGTTTTAATGTGATTGCAAATTTAATTGCCCAGTGGCACCTAAAGTTTCAAAGCGCGTATTTGTACTTTAGTCGCATTACGCTTAATGCCACTTGGTTTACCTTAACACCTGACTGCTTGTTGAATTAACAAGCGGTCTTTACTTTTTTGTGTGAACAGTTATGTCGTTACTTGCTTTATTTGGTGCCCTAGAAAGTGGTCTAATCTATGCGTTAGTGGCTTTGGGCGTATACATTTCATTTCGGGTGTTAGATTTTCCAGATTTGACCGCGGATGGTAGTTTTCCCTTAGGCGGTGCTGTCGCAGGCGTGGCAATCATCGCGGATATCAACCCTTGGCTGGCTTGTATCTTTGGTATGCTTGCTGGCGGTGTTGCAGGTTTGGTAACGGCTTGGCTACATGTCAAACTTGGTATTTTACAGCTGCTCTCAAGTATTTTGGTGATGGTCGCGCTGTATGCGGTCAATTTGCGTATTATGCAAGCGCCAAACTTGGCATTGCTCGGTGAGCCAACGATATTTGGCGAACTGGTGACTGATAATAACGGCTATTGGATGCGCTGTGTGGTGATTGGTGGTGTGGTGATTGCTGCCAAGTTTTTCTTGGATTGGTTCTTTAGCACTGAGGTGGGCTTGGCGATGCGAGCAACTGGCTCTAACCTTAGAATGTCACAAGCACAAGGGATTGCTACCTCTCGAAGTATCTTGCTTGGAATGGCGATTTCTAACGGGCTGATTGCGCTTGCTGGTGCAATTTTTGTGCAAACCCAAGGCGGTGCCGATATTTCCATTGGTGTGGGCACCATTGTGATTGGTCTTGCTGCTGTTATCATTGGTGAAACCATCATCCCTGCCAAAAAAATGCGGTGGATTACCTTATCTGCTATTGTCGGGGCGATTCTTTATAAATTCTTTATCCAAATTGCGTTGTCAAATGATACCTTACGTGCGATTGGTTTTGGTCCTCAAGATGTTAACTTAGTCACCGCACTGCTGGTGGTGATTGCTTTAATCCTGCCAAAAATCAAATCAAAAATTTGGAGCAATCGCCATAAGCATGCCGCTTAACTTGGTATCAAAGAGTTGATTTTAACTTTGGCACTTAACAATTTATAAAGTAAAAGTAAAGTAAAAGGACAATGCCTTATGATGAACGCAGACAACCTACGATTGACCTTCAATCCTGGTACGCCCATCGAGAACCCTGCCTTACGTGGTATCAGCCTGCGTATTGAAGCAGGTGAATTTGTCACGGTCATTGGTACCAACGGCGCAGGTAAGTCAACGTTTCTAAATGCTGTCGCTGGCACGATTCGGGTCGATAGCGGCAAAATCACCCTAAATAATATTGATGTGACCAAAAAATCCGCCCACCAGCGGGCGCACTGGGTAGCACGCGTTTTTCAAGACCCAATGGCAGGTACTTGTGAAGCCTTAACCATTGAAGAAAACATGGCACTTGCTTACAAGCGCGGCGAATCGCGTTTTTTAAAAGGCGCACTCAACAACAAAAACCGTGAAATTTTCCGTGAAAAACTGGCGATTTTAAAATTAGGGTTAGAAAATCGGCTCACTGACCGTATGGGTTTATTATCAGGCGGGCAACGCCAAGCGGTTAGCCTATTAATGGCATCGCTGCAGCCGTCAAAAATTTTACTACTCGATGAACACACGGCCGCCCTTGACCCAAAAACCGCCGCTTTCGTCTTGGAACTGACCGATAAAATCGTCCAAGAAAACAATCTCACCACCATGATGGTCACACACTCCATGCAACAAGCGCTCAATCATGGCACGCGTACCGTCATGCTCCACCAAGGACAAGTGGTATTAGACGTATCAGGCGATGAACGCAAAGGCATGACTGTTCATGATTTACTCAATATGTTTGAACGCACCCGCGGCGAAGTGGTAGAAGATGACAGCTTAATTTTGAGCTAATTAGCTTTGCGCAATTAAATACGATGGGTTAAATGCGCGCTAATGGTTAGCATGATGAAGATGGATAACATAAGTTATCCATTTTTTTACACACAGTGATAGATTAATTCTTCATAATAACAGTTGATAAGCAAGCAGTGACAATACTGCTATTTTCTCTAAATGTTAATTATAAAAAACCATACACTTTGAGGTCACTATGTTTGATTTAAAATCACTTGTTACAAAAGCTGTCGAAGACAAAACGTTAAATGTCAATGAATACATCTTTATGCCAGAGCGCGTGGACATGATGGTAAAAGATGGACGGTTAAGCTGTGTACTAAACACCAATGGTAAAGTTGATTTTATTTACCATAAAAATGGTATCACCGAAGTGCGTTCAGGTCTACGTAAAAGCCCGTTTACCTCGTTTCGCAATGAGCTTCACTATGGGGTATATGATGATGTGGTGGATGAAGTGATTGAAGCGGTTGAAAAAATCATTGGCAGTCAATCCAAATACTTTAATTTTGCCGCAGATGCAGAATAAAAAAGTCAATTATAAAAAAGCTGAAATGTTACTTTTCAGCTTTTTTTATGTCTTTTATTTATAGATAATTAAAGGCGCTATCAATCGCATCATCTAATCGCTCAACTGCAATGATGTTGAGACCTTGATATTGCTCTAATTGCGTTTTTGGGGCATTGGCTTTGGGTACAATCGCATGGGTAAAGCCATGTTTCACCGCTTCTTTTAGACGCTCTTGACCATTGGGCACAGGTCTGATTTCACCCGATAAGCCCACTTCACCAAATACCGCTAGGGTATAAGGTAAAGGCTTTTCTTTAATACTAGAGGCACAGGCTAATAACACCGCCAAATCTGAGCCGGTTTCAAGTACCTTGACCCCGCCTACCACATTGACATACACATCTTGCCCATTGGTTTGGATACCGCCATGACGGTGCATCACTGCCAGCAACATGGCTAAGCGCTGATAATCTAAACCTAATGCCATACGCCTAGGTTGTCCTTGCGATTCATCGACCAGCGCTTGTACTTCAACCAGTAGCGGTCTGGTACCTTCACGGCTAACCATGACCACTGAGCCTGCAATCGGTTTATCATAGCGACTTAAAAATATCGCCGATGGATTTGCCACTTCTTTGAGTCCTGCATCCGTCATGGCAAAAATCCCCAGCTCGTTGACGGCACCAAAACGATTTTTCACCGCACGAATCATTCGAAAACGGCTGTCTGATTGACCTTCAAAATACAGTACCGCATCCACCATATGTTCTAGCACGCGAGGGCCTGCCAGCGCCCCTTCTTTGGTCACATGCCCGACCAAAAATAACGCTGTACCTGTTTGCTTGGCATAGCGCGTCAAAATCGCCGCTGACTCACGGATTTGACTGACCCCGCCTGGCGCGGATTGGATGGCTTCGGTAAACAAAGTCTGAATTGAGTCAATGATGGCGACGGCTGGTTGCTCTTGGGTCAAGGCTTGGCAGATCATTTCGACATTGGTTTCTGCCAATACTTTTAAGTTGTTATTGGGTAGCCCCAAACGACTAGCCCGCATCGCCACCTGTGACAACGATTCTTCACCGGTAATGTACAGCGCACTGCCGGCTAGACTTTGGTTTTCTGCCATATGAATCGCCGTCTGTAGCAAGATAGTAGATTTGCCAATACCCGGATCACCCCCAATCAGCACCACAGAACCTGCCACTAAGCCACCGCCCAACACCCTATCAAACTCACCAACACCCGTTGGTAGCCTGGTATCGAGTGACATGGGCACGGCATTAAGTGGCATGACGCTCGATTGTTCGCCCGCGTAGTTGCTGGCTTTTTTGGTGACAGGTTTATGATGTGGCATGCTGACTGTCGGCGCTTCGACAAGGCTATTCCAGGCGCCACATTCGGCACACTGTCCCGACCATTTACCGAAGTTTGCGCCACATTGCTGGCACACATAGGATAATTTTGATTTTGCCATAGATTCCAATTTACAAAGAAAAATTTAAAAATAAAGAAAAAAGAATAAAAAACTTAAAGAGTATGGGTGGTGGTGACAGGGATAAACTATGCGATAAAATTAATACGATAAAATTAATACGATAAAATTAGCGATAGCAAGCTACGTTTGACACACCAGTTTTGACACGCAAGATTGCTGTTATTTGCGACTATATTTATGGGCGACTAGGTCATAAATCCAGTAAAAAATAAACCCATATACCAAAATAAGTAAGGTCAACGAAATATCGAGCATAAACGCCTGCCACAATCCAATATTCATCACCCACATAACCAGTGGTAAGGTAAAGCCCAACAAGCCGCCTTCAAACCCCACTATATGCAGTACCCGTAGCCATAGCGGTCGAGCCAGTTTTTCACCAGTAAAAAATTTATCAAACCATAAGTTATAAATAAATGTCCAAATCATGGCGATTAGCGAAATGCCAATCAGCAGCGCCAATATACTTGAGTTATGCTGCGATTTACTACCCGTAAAGCCAAAAAAGCTGAGTAATTTTACCCAGCCTAATGATAGCAGTATGGCGATTGTCTCAAATAAAATCGCTTGCCAGATGCGCGCTTTGGTGGTCATAGGTTTTGCCTTGAACAATCTTACTAAACCCTGCTTGCTAGACCCTGCTTGCTAGACCATGAAGTTTTCACCCAAGTAGACCTTACGTACCAACTCATTGTCTAAAATATGCGCTGGCGTACCTGCCGCAATAATTTGTCCTTCACTGACAATATAGGCATGTTCACAAATAGCCAAAGTCTCACGCACGTTGTGATCGGTAATGAGCACGCCGATGCCGCGCTGTTTAAGCTTAATAATTACCTCTTTGATATCGCCTACTGAAATCGGGTCAACCCCAGCAAAAGGCTCGTCAAGCAAAATAAACTTGGGATTTGAGGCAAGGCTGCGGGCAATCTCACAGCGTCTGCGCTCACCGCCTGACACGCTCATCCCTAATGAGTGGCGCACATGACCCAAATTAAATTCCCCAATCAGCTGCTCAAGTTGCTGCTGCTGCCCCGCTTTATCCAAATCTTTGCGAGTCTGCAAAATCGATAAAATATTTTCTTCAACGGTTAATTTGCGAAAAATTGATGCTTCTTGCGGCAAGTAGCCAATGCCTGCTGCGGCGCGCTCGTGCATGGACAATGCCGACAAATCCCGATTGCCGAGCTGTATTTGCCCTTTGTCCATATTGACCAGACCGACGACCATATAAAAACTGGTGGTCTTGCCCGCCCCATTTGGACCGAGTAACCCAACCACTTGTCCTTGTTCTACCGAAAAAGACACATCTTTAACCACCCAACGCTTGCCATAGCGTTTGGCAAGGTGCTGCATAATTAGAGTCTGGTTGACTTGCGGTTGCGACATAATAAATCCTAGAACTAAACAATAGCAATGAGCAGAGCGAAAGCAAATTAAACAATACTAGCGATTGCGAACACCCACACGGTTGCTCGCTTGTGGCGGAAATACCAATTCAACACGTTGGTTATTCCCTGCTTTTGCCTCAATATCACCCACTTTTAGACTGTAATGGATGACATTGCCAGAAAAACTACCGCCATTTTGGGTCAAGCGTGCATTACCTGTGAGGGTGACAAGCCCTGTTTTGACATTGTAGTCAATTCTATTCGCCTGACCTTTAGCCAAGCCCTTCTCTGGTGTCACAATTTGTTGGATAGTGGCAGGACGCCCTGTTGCGACTGCACTTTCAATAGCGCGGGTTGGCGTCAAATTGACGGTTAAATTATCCGCCGTCATTTTGAGCGTGCCTTGGGTAATGGTGACGTTGCCTGTATAGCTTGTCACCCCAGAGCGCTCACTGTACGTCGCTTTATCTGCCAACAACCGAATCGGCTCATTGGCGTCTGATGGCAAGGCGTTTGCCACGTTCGATGCGGCAAGCATGCCAGCAACTAACACACCGCCAGCCATTATTAATTGTCGAGTCTTCACCACAATCATGTTAAACCTTTTATATAAAAATTTTAAAATCAACAATATAGATTAAATTAGCACCGAAGTTAAAGATTTTTGATACTCACTTAAATCCCGTCAACATCATACTGTCTTAACAGTAGCCACTCTACTCCATAAAGAGGGTTAGCTACTGTGCAGGTTGAATCATCACGCTCACTTGTCCAAAACCGTAATCACCCGTTGCCAAGTCACCGCTAAATTGTTTGGCATCAAACCGATTATTTCCATGGATAAAGGTCAGCGGTTCATTAGTCATTACTGTATTATTGACCAAATCACCGACAAAGTTTTTACCTATCATTTTTACGGGCAAATTCGACATACTGGTATTTTGGGTAAGCAGCGGAACGCTGGTTAAGGTCACGTTACCTATCAGTTTGGCAATCTGCTTATTTTCATCCAATTGTGCTTGGTCTGCCACCAAGGTTACTTCGCGCTCGTTTTTTGGACGAATAACAATCTGCGGCTTGGACATCACGGCGGTATTGGCATTTTGGTAATGGGTCACCTGCGCCGCTGTTAACTGATAGCCGACACTACCTGTTTCGGTCGTTTGTAGTGCTTTGACTTGCTCTGCTTGGTAATCAATATCGGTTGGTTTGAGTGACACTTGGGTCAAGCGAGCATCGTTTTGCGCATAAAAATAGGCCGATACGATAATAAATAATAAGCCTAAAATAAATAGCGTTTTTGTTGACACGATTGCCACCTAACATTGCCAAAAAATTTGATAAAAAAGCACGTTACCACATTAAACCGCATACGCCAAATCACTTAAAATAAATCACTTAAAACAAATTGCTTAAAACAAATCCCTTAGCATAAATCACTTAAAATAAATCACTTAAAACAAATTGCTTAAAACAAATCCCTTAGCATAAATCCCTTAAACCAAGTTATATGACCTAAATCACATAGCTTGCCAAAATATCCTCGTAATGACCCGTTGCTTTTAATATCAAATCACATAACTCACGAACTGCCCCTTGTCCGCCTGAGCGTGTGGTAACCATATCGACCCGTTTGATGACTTCGCCATTGGCATTTGCCACAGCTACAGCAAATCCGACGGATTGCAAGGCTTTGATATCTGGCCAATCATCACCGATATACGCACACTCTGTTAATGAAATACCAATATTAGCTAACAATTCATTGAGCGCCGTTAATTTGTCTTCCCGCCCTTGCACTAGATGGGTGATTTTTAATTCTTTGGCGCGATGTGTGACAATGTCGCTAGTACGACCGGTTATAATGGCAGTTTGAATCCCTGCTTGGTGAATACGCTGAATACCAAAGCCATCTTGAACATTAAAGCCTTTGGTTTCAACACTGTTGGCGTCATAGATAATTTTTCCATCGGACAACACACCATCCACATCCATGACCAATAGTTTAACGTTTTTTGCTTTAGTGAGCAGACTTTGCATGACCTTATCCTTATTATTTTAAGCCTAATTACTTTAAGAGTAGTTATTTTAAGCCTATTAATTCACACCCGCATGCAGCAGCTCATGCAAGGTCAAAATACCCGCCAAAGTCTTATCATCATTAATGATTAATAGCTGATTTATCTTTTGTTCATTCATTAATGTGAGCGCATCAGACGCACGCATATCAGGATTGACGGATTTTGGATTGGTTGACATCACCTCACTAATCGGCGTATCAAGCCCCAATTGGCGCGCTAAGCTACGGCGCAGGTCGCCATCGGTAAATACGCCCACGACTTGATTGCTTTCATTGGTAATCACCGTCATCCCTAGTCTGCCACCCGTCATGCTAAATAAGGCTTCGTTAAGCGTCGAATGCTCATCAATGGTTGGCAGGTTATTTACGTGCATCAAGTCTTTCACTTGGGTTAATAATTTGCGACCCAATGCCCCCGCAGGGTGCGATAAAGCAAAATCTTCTGAGGTAAAATGCTTACTATGCACCAACGCCACCGCTAACGCATCTCCTAGCGCCAAGGTAGCTGTGGTACTTGATGTCGGTGCCAATCCAAGGGGACAAGCTTCTTCAGACGCTCCTAAAGTCAACGCCACATCGGCAGATCTTGGCAAAATACCACGTTTGTCACGGCTGATACTAATGAGCGGAATGCCCAGTTTTTTTACCACAGGCAATAACGTGCGGATTTCATCTGACTCACCTGAGTTTGAGATGCCAATTAACACATCGCCTTTGACCAACATGCCTAAGTCGCCATGACCTGCTTCACCAGGATGCATAAAAAAAGACGGCGTTCCCGTTGAGGCAAAAGTCGCTGCAATTTTGCGACCAATAAGCCCTGACTTACCCATGCCTGTCACTACCACACGCCCCTGACAGTTTTCGATCAAATGGCAAGCGCTCACAAATCGTTCATCTAGCTGTTCAATCAGCAAATCTAAAGCATGTTGTTCTGTTTTGATAGCGTCTTTGGCATGCTTTAAATAATCAACCGATGCATCCAAGATAATTCCTCACTAATTTTTCAAGATGGCTGTTGGTGCGCTTTTTTTGGGCACCTATCTTTATGCGCTTATTGCTCTACGCTTATTCGGGCGTTTAATAGTTAGCATAAACAATCTTTAAAGCTAAAAATTTAAAATTTTTTAAAGTCTGATTATCATAGCGTAATTTCAGCCAATATTCACGGGATAAGTCCGAAAATACATATTTTGACAACATTTCATCGAGTTTATATTAACAATCTAGGCATTGCTAAATCAGCCCAAAAAAATATAGAAGATAAGTTATAAAATTAGCTATAAAAAATGGCGAACACTGATAAGGTTCGCCACGTAATATCATGTTTGGAATTTAAAAATTAAAACTTGTCTTCACCATTGCCGTTTGCATCATCGTCAAAATTGGCATCGCCTTTGGTAGGCTCGAAATTCATATTGTCATAGCCGCTATCAAAACCACGGTCAGCAAAACCGCTGCGATCATACGGTGCTTGCGCAAACCCTGTACGCTCCTGCGGGTAGCCACGTTGGTCATTGTCATAACCGCCGCCATCAAAACCGCGGTCACCAAAGCCGCCCCGATTAGCAAACCCTGTGCGATTTGCGCCATAGCCTGATTGTTCAAAACCGCCTGCTTGACCAAAGCCCATTTGGCTAGATTGACCGTAGCCACTTGCCCCTGGCATTGGCGTGGCTGAACGTGGATTACGGGCTGGTACTACCGTTGAAATGGCGTGTTTATAGACCATTTGACTGACGGTGTTTTTGAGTAACACCACATATTGATCGAAAGATTCGATTTGACCTTGAAGTTTGATGCCATTGACTAAAAAAATAGACACTGGAATACGGTCTTTGCGTAAAGAGTTTAAGAAAGGGTCTTGTAGTGTTTGACCTTTTGACATAGGTTTCTCCCAGAAATAAACAGAAAGTTAGTTAAATTATTATATTTTTAGACGACTTTTTAATTATACCTTAAATGACAGCTTAGTAGCTTAACACGGATGGTAAGAGCTATACCAAACAAGCGCTTAGATAGTATTACCCAAGCATAGCACTGCTTTTAACTTGTTTTTATTAGCAGGGTTCTTGCCTGATCAATAGTTGTTAAGGGTGTTATAGCAAACCGCTCGACCAATTGTTGTGTACTTACTAGCTTACGCATCCATGTATATTGGCGTTTTGCTAGCTGCCTTGTAGCATATAATGCCTTATTTTGCATAGTTTGTCTATAATCTTCAATTGGGGAGCTGTGCGTGTTTAGTAAAAAACGTGCTACATTATCATGAAAATTTTCTTCATTATTATCCTGTGTAAACACTGTTGTATTTTGTATTTTTTCTAAAAAATCCCAAGCTTGTCGATAGCCAACGCAGCGCATGGATGGCAGATCAGCCGTGAGGTGATATTGTTGTCGTAGGGCAATCACTTCCTGCAAAAAGCCTTGTTGCCACATGATATCTAGCCGAAGTGCGATGCGCTTGTGTAACCAATCACGCTCTGGCATCACGGCTAAAATTTGCCAACGCTGATGTGGATTGTCGGCTAACGCCCTAGTGGGCTGATTCTGCCAAGCGCTTAATGGCTTACCTGTTTGTAGATAGATTTCCACCGCTCTGCCAATTCTTTGTGTGTCTGTGGTTTTGAGTTGCTTACCAAGGACGGGATCTACTTGGGTTAAATAAGCATGCAGCTGTTCAATCCCCTGCTCGGCAATCAGTTGGGTGACTTGTTGGCGAGTCTCTGGCAAGGTGGCTGGGATATCATTGATACCTTGAATCAGTGCCATATAGTACATCATCGTTCCACCCACCAGCACAGGTGTTTTATTTTGCTGATGAGCAAGATTGATATGATAGTCCACATCGCTTACAAACTGGGCAACGCTGTAGCTTTGCTCAGGACTGATGATGTCAACGAGTGCATGCGGATACTTTGCCAATTCTTCACGTGTCGGTTTGGCAGTACCGATATTCATATCCCGATAAATCAAGGCAGAATCTACCGAAATAAGACGATATTTGCCTGTTTCGTAGAGTTCGTACGCCAACGCTGTCTTGCCGCTGGCAGTAGGTGCTATAAGGCAAATCACGTCTTGTTTATCGGCTGTTATCATAGCTTATTCTGGGGATTGTTAAGGTTACAAGGGATTAGGTAAATGCGACAGCAGCCATTGTAGCATGTCAGTTTCACTGACTTGTATGGCACTATCGGCAATGTGGGTAAAATCAGCTTGATTCAAATAAGATTGCACATAGGCTTTATCATCACTGTCTATATGATGGTATTGTAAATCAATCAGATAAAAATATCGCTGCCAAAAAATTAAAGCAAAAGTTTGATGCTTGTATTCAAATTCATGCTTGTTTTCAAATAAGGTCACTAGCTGTATCGAGTCGCTATCCGTTAACCTATCAACCGCACCCTTTGTTGCCACCTGATAAATCGACTGATTTTCGGCAACGTGAGTTATGTGATTGGTGGGTTTGTCATTAGAATTTATATACTGAATGGATGCAGCTTCACCCGCAGGTAAATTTTGAAGTTTATCGACGTTACTGTCATCAGTATTTGTCATGCAAGCTTGCCGTTGCAGGGTGTTTAGCGCCGTCATTTTAGGCGGCAATTGCGCTAGCATATGCTGAGACAACCAAGCTAATATATTAGTCAATGGTTGGATTTTGACTTGTTGTTTACTCGGGTGAATATTGACATTTATCCACTCGGCCGGCAGCTCAAAAGACAACGCATAGCCCATTTGTAGCAAATTATCGATACCAATACCTAGCTTGCGACCCACTTTTTGTAGGGCTTGGCTAATCACCAAATCACTGACTAGACGATGATTGATATAAATCAGTTTTGGCAGATTATTTTTAGGGGCGATAAAAAACCAGCCGGTAACTTGGGCATTTAAATCGGCTGCCTGTGCTTGTAAACCTTGCAGCGATAAATAAAATGGCTGTGCAATGTCAGCCAATGGCAAATTTAACGCTTGTTCAAGCCGCGCCAAACTAAACGCCGGCAAAAAAGGCAATGCAGCATCCTCTAAATTTTGGTGAGACGCTTGGGCTGACTGCGTTAAGCTAAAACGCAATTTGTCTTGATGATATAATTCAATCTGCACATCGGCAAAACTAATCGCTAATCGCTGCACGACTTGTTCAATATGGGCAAATTCTGTGGCAATACTTTTTAGGTGCGAGCGTCTACCTGGCACATTGAAATACAAATCGCGAACGCTGACACATGTGCCGCGATGTTTTACGATAGGACGAATAGTAGCTTGGCTTACCTCACTACCGCTCACGCTCAGCTGTTGCCCTATACCGCTGTCATTGTGACTACTGGTTAATGTCAGATGCGATATCGCTGCAATGCTCGCTAGTGCCTCGCCGCGAAAGCCTAAACTATGAATACCAACCAACTCGCTGACATTAGCAAGTTTACTGGTGGCATGGCGAGTGACGGCAAGCGTCATGTCATCAGGATGAATCCCTATGCCGTTGTCACTAATTTGAATCAACCCAAGCCCGCCTTGTTCGATATCGATTCGAATATGAGTAGCGTTGGCATCGATCGCATTTTCAATCAGTTCTTTGACCACAGAAGCAGGGCGCGTCACTACCTCGCCAGCGGCGATTTGGTTGATAAGCAGTGGGGATAATTTATGAATACGGTTGTCAGGCAAAACTAATCGTCACTTCTCGTTGTTCGTCATCCAGGCGTTTGATATCAAGAGTGGCATTGGGCGGCGTCAAATAGCCTGCTGCACGACTCGCCCACTCAATAATCACCAAACTATTTGGCTCATCTTGATATTCATAAAAGCCGATAAATTCCAATTCTTCAGGATCATTGAGGCGGTATAAATCGGCATGGTAAACCGGCTTAATTGTACCATCGTCCTGCGTAATACGATAAGGTTCAACCAGGGTAAAAGTCGGACTTTTTACCGCGCCTGTATGACCCATTGCCTGTAGCCAATAGCGGGTAAGCGTGGTCTTGCCCGCACCCAAATCACCCGACAGCCAAACGCTACCGGTCACATTCATTTCGGCAAGCTCTTTGGCGAAGGCTTGGGTATCGGTTTCGGATTTTAAGAGGATAGTTTTATTCATGTCGATTTTCCCAGCTTGCCCAATGTTTGTCCTAAATCAAAAATCGTTACAACAACCCCGTCAGATACCAACAGCTTAGTCAACTTGTAAAACCACTGTCGGATTGACAAATTTTTCGCCTTTTTTTAATTTGTCATACATTTTTGGGTCATGCCATTCGGCTTTTACTTGCTCGCTAAATTCAAAATCCCCCAGCGTCAACGCGCCCATTTGGGCATTATCGACATCGTCTTCAAAACACTGTGCATAACCTGTTGCTGTTTCGTGAGCAATGACGGAATACACTTTGACATCGGTTTCGCCGTTTTGCATTTGGGTTTGTTTTAAGATTTCTCTTGCCCAAAAAAACACCACGCGGCTAAACTGCTCTGCCGAGGGCGAAACAGGCAAACTAATCCAGCGCGCGCTAAATTTTTTGCAGGCATCAATATAGTCAGGGTCATCTTTATCCCAAAAACAAATAGCATGGTCAAAACTATCAATGATGTCTTTAATCGATGATTTTAACAGCCCAAAATCGTACACCATTTGCCCGTGATCGAGGCGGTGCGCTTCTAAAATCAGCTCGATTTGGTAACTATGCCCATGAATCGAGTACTTGCAGCGATCGGAGCTACAATTGCGCACGATATGGGCATTTTCAAATTTAAACAGCTTTCTAATTCTCATAATGGGATTCGCATTTTTTTAGCAGTAATAAGGGTTTGAATGCTGACTATTATAAAGCTATTGGACAAGTTAAGCGAATTTTCGTCATATGCGCAAATTTGCCTGCCTAAATTTAGCCATAACATAAATAAAAAATCTCGTCACATTTAAGACAGTAACTCACGTCTTAAATCGCTAACTGTGCTAATATAAAAACTTGGGGATAGACAGTTATTGTTGAACAATGAGTTTTTTTAGCTGACTCTTTTTTATATAAATTTTTGTTGATATAAAGCGTTATTGATACAAAACTTTGTTGGCATTTTTGTTGGCATAAAGATAAGCAAAGATAAGCGCGGTGGAGATAAAAAATGATGATTAGAGTATTGGTGGTTGACGATCATGATTTAGTCCGAATGGGCATCGTACGGATGCTGTCAGATAGCCCTGATATTGATGTGATTGGTGAAGCTGCTGATGGTGAAACCGCGATTATCAAAACCAAACAATTAAAACCCGATGTGGTATTACTTGATGTCAATATGCCTACCATTGGCGGGTTAGAAGTCACCAAGCGCTTGCTGCAAACCGATAAAAATACCAAGATTTTGGCGGTCAGCTCTCTAGTTCAGCAGCCCTACCCTTCCATGCTCATCAAAGCAGGGGTGAGTGGCTATATCACCAAAGGGACACCGCTTGATGAGATGATTAAAGGCATCAAAAAAGTCCACCAAGGCGGGCGTTATTTTAGCGCCGATGTTGCCGAGCAGCTTGCTGATATTTTATTCACTGACAATTCAGAGTCGCCATTTGATGCGCTAAGTGAGCGAGAAATGCAGGTGGCGATGATGGTGGTCAATTGCAAAAGTCCACAGCAAATCGCCGATCAGTTGTTTGTAAGTGTCAAAACAGTCAATACCTACCGCTATCGTATTTTTGAAAAGCTTAATATCGACAGTGATGTCAAACTTACCCATTTGGCTATGCGTCACGGTTTAATTCAACCCTAAACCATGATTACCAATCCTGCGTTTTCATCGCTATTTGATAAGCCAAGCACCCACGATAAAACCAAAAAAATCGGTAACGTCTACAATGGTTACCGCGTTATTATTGCTATCTTTTTTTCCTTTAGTTTTATGTTGGCACTAAAAAATGCCCAGCATGACTATTGGATATTAATTAATCTTTTCCCCACTTTTTTTTATTTTTTCTTTAGTATTGCTTTATTTATTTTGTATTACTTTTATCCCAAAAATCCGCTGTTGATGGTCGGGCTAACCCTTGATGCGCTGGTACTCACTACCTTGTTGTATTTTAGCGGTGGTAATGATTTACAAGTAATTTTGCTGTTTTTGGTGCAAGTTGCCGCAGCTTTTATGTTGGTGCGCTCCAACCAAGCTATTTTGCTGACTATTTTTGCCATCACGCTGGTTATTTATCAGCAGTTTTATCAAACCCTAAAAAACGATGTTAACTACGCGCTAGTCAATAACGTGGCTTCGATGGCAATTAGCTTTATCGGGGTGGCTTATTTAAGTTATACGTTATCCAAACGGCTTAAACAAATTGAGCAGCTCTCTGAGCGCCAAGTCAATGAAGTCAACGCGCTAAATGCCATCAACAATAAAATTGTGCAAATCATTGACCAAGGCGTGGTGGTAGTATCCCACGATTTAGAAATTTTTATCGCCAATGATACCGCAATCGACCAACTACATCTGCCAAAGACACTTGATAATTTTAGTTTGCCAGATATTTCCCCCCTATTAGCCGCAAGACTTGCACCCATCATCCAAGAGCCTGAAGCAACTTTAATGCTGCGTCTTGATGCACCAACCGCTAGTACACCTTTAGCCGTTGGCATTGAGCCTAATAACCAAAGCTTTAATGACTTGCGACTTCGTATCACTCAATTAAGACAGCAATATGCCATTATTTTTATTGAAGATTTACGCCATGAGTTTAGCCGTGCACAGCAGCTAAAACTTGCGTCACTAGGGCAATTATCGGCCAGTATTGCCCATGAGATTCGTAACCCACTGGCAACCATTAGCCAAGCCAGTCAATTATTAATGGAGGAAATTAATGAGGCTGACAGCAGCTTATCGGGTGACAATATCCTGCTATATGAGATGATTTATCACCAAACCATTCGGGTCAATAAAATCATCGAAGATGTGCTGAAATTATCTCGTCAGCAGCGCCCTAATTTTGTTTATATTGAACCCAAAACTTGGCTAAACGATTTTATACAACAAAACTTTAGCGGGCATGATATTTTTCTGCACTGCCGTACGGATAAAGGCTTTATGTTTGATAACCATCAGCTAGCACAGATTTTGGTCAACCTCATCAATAACGGGCTGCGTTTTAGTAGCAAAACCCGGCCTCATGCTTTTGTCACCCTTGACGTGTATGAATTTGGCAAATTTATTCATATTGATGTAATAGATACCGGTCACGGCGTTACCAAAGAAAATATTGAGTATTTATTTAATCCGTTTTTTACCACTGATAATCAGGGCACAGGTCTGGGACTTTATTTATCACAGGCCTTTTGTCAAGCGAATTATGCCAATCTAGAATATGTGCCAAGTGAGGGGCAAACTTGCTTTCGGATTATTTGTCAAACCAAAACTTTACCGTCTGTCTAAAATATCTTTGTAGCTAAAATTTTTAATTGAATTTTTTGGCTAAAGCATTCATATTACAGTAAGTTTATCGATATCAATTTAACAAAATTGTCGGGAATTTGAGTGTATATGTGTTCACTTTTTTCCATTTTTTCAGTACAATATAGCGTAAATGATTAAAAAAATACATGTCGTATTTTGATCATCCTCAGGACATTTATCTCTATGGCACAACCTCAATCTTTTGAAAACGCGCCCATTAATTGGATCCCTGCGTTTGTCTTAATTAGCACGCCTTTGGCGGCTTTATTGATTGTACCTTATTACTTGTGGACACATAGCGTCAGTTGGCAAGTTTGGGCAATTTTCGCATTCTTTATGGCTTGGAATGGGCTAAGTATCACGGTCGGTTATCACCGTTTATGGTCACATCGTACTTACCAAGCACATCCGATTGTCAAATGGTTCTTTTTGATTGGCGGCACCTTAGCTGTTCAGGGCTCGGTATTTGACTGGTGTGCAGGACACCGTTTGCACCACCGCCATGTCGATGATATCTATCAAGACCCCTACTCTGCCAAGCGTGGCTTTTGGTTCTCCCATATCGGTTGGATGCTCAAAAACTACCCAAGCGGCCACTATGACTACAAAAATATCCCAGATTTAAAAGCCGATCCTGTGTTAGTGGCGCAAGATAAATATTATGCCCTGTGGATTTTATTAGCCAATATTGGCTTGCCAGCGTTGTTTGGTTGGATGGTGGGTGATGTTGTAGGTACCTTAGTACTCGCAGGGCTACTGCGCTTGGTGTTAAGCCATCATTTTACTTTCTTTATCAACTCGCTTTGTCATATGTTTGGTACCCGTCCTTATACCGATACCAATACCGCGCGTGATAATCCGATTCTGGCGATTTTCACTTGGGGCGAAGGCTATCATAACTACCATCACTTTTTCCAATACGACTATCGCAATGGGGTAAAATGGTGGCAATATGATCCTAGCAAATGGATTATTTATGGCTTGTCAAAAATCGGTTTGACTTGGGATTTAAAACGTGTCCCAGACGTTACCATTCAGCATGCGCAAACAGAAATGGCATTCAAACGTGCTGAGAAAAAAGTTGCGACTTTTTCGGAGACTTTAACCAGCGATTTTCAAGCGATAAAAGATCGTTTAAATAGCGAAAAACAAGCCTTTAAACAAACGATTGCAGAATGGCAAGCGTTAAAAACGCAAGCCATTGAGATGAAAAAAAATGAGTTTGCTCAGCGTATTCATGAAGTCGATGATAAGCTAAAAGACCAGTTTAGTAGTATTGAGGATAAACTTCGCAATCATGCGCAGCAAATTGAAAATTTGGTTAATCATTTAAAAGGTAAACATGTTTGATTAAAACATAAACATGTTTAAAGGTTGACTGTGTCATAAAAAAGGTAGGATAAAGTCCTACCTTTGTTATTGCTATAGTTTTGCTGGTTATCGATTAGTCTTTTAACGAATAAGAGGTTGAAAATGGGTCTAACAATTCAATCAATGGGCGGTCATAACACTGCCCGCGCCAAATAAAATGTACTTTTGCCTCACTAAAAGGTTTATCATCAAACCACAAAAATACCCCTTCCATCATCTTTGGCCAGTCATCCCAGCTAATTTCACCCACGCCCATCATTACCGCTAAGAACGCTGACAACAGCGTATCATGACTAACCGCCAGTAATAAATGCCCATGCTTTGGCTGATGCTGAAATAAAAGCGCTAATAAATCCAAACCGCCTTTATGTGGCGCTTTAATCCCTGCCATGTCGCCCGCTAAAAAACGATTGATAAAATTGAGCGCACCAATTTGTTTGAATACTTTACTCACTTCTTCATGGTCAACCACCAAACTACCTGGCTCTACCAACAGCGATTGGTGCGACACATTTCTAGAGATACCGGCCCCTGCTTGCATTAAAATTGCGGTATCAATACAACGTTGTATCGGGCTACTGATGCTATCTACATCCATTGAGTAATCTAAGTTGGCAGCCAACCAACGCCCCCAAGACTCCGCCAACACTCTGCCTTTTGGTGTCAGTGGCAAGGCATAACTGGCAAAGCCATTCTTATCTGACATCTCGCGCAATGAATGGCGGGTAAATAGTATTAGTCGCTCATTTTTTGGCAGTAGCTTAACCGAGTCAATCATACTGGGCGGTAAATGAGCAGGCATGGTATTGATTGAATTAGACATTTAACTACGCATTCCTTATATCTTTTTATCTTTGCACCATAAATTGATACTTTGACTTCCTCCCCTCCCTATCGTTCGGGGATTCCTTCTACAAGACGGTCAAGC
>OFDC01000371.1_pt1 | contig 35887 bp, 32 predicted proteins | sample 1520941 | NCBI WGS metagenome assembly OFDC01 (sample SAMEA94258168, study PRJEB24077) | hot springs metagenome | biome: Aquatic biome; feature: Water | place: India | collected 2012-12-06 | depth 5 m | reverse complement strand
CGCGTGGTCGGCGTGCGTGCCGGCTCGGCCACGCAGGGCGAGGCGGGGCGGGGCCGGGCGCTACGCGATGTAGACCTTGCGCAGCGTCTCGAGCACGCGCCACTCGGTTTCTTCACCGTCGTCGAGCCGGCCGACCGAACCGGCGCGCAGCTCGACTTCGGTGCCGTCACCGCGGCGCAGGATGGCGTGCCCCCGCAGCACGATGAACACCTCTTCGACCTCGACGTCGGTGACGGTGCCGGGCGTGATCTCCCACACCCCGACTTCCCAGTCGTCGAGCTCGGTGAGGGCGGCGATGCCCGTCGTGGGCGCGCCCTCGACGACCTGCTCGGCGTCGACGGGCTCGTGCTCGAGCTCGAGCTCGAGGGCCTGCAGCACCGTTGCTGCGTCCAGGGGAAGGGTCACGAATCGAACCCTAGCCCCACGGCGTCGAGCGTGCGCAGGAACGCATTTCTCTTTCCCGAATTGTGATCTGCGCGGTCGAGCGCCCAGCGCACCGACTGCACGGCCGGGTAGGTGGCGGGCTCGGGCGGGAAGGGCAGCGGCATGCTGCGCACCATGTCGAGCGAGGTGCGCTCGGTGGTCTCGCCGGCGAGCTGGTCGAGCATGACGTTGGCCGCGAAGCGGGTGGCCGCGACCCCGAGGCCCGTGAAGCCCGCCGAGTAGGCGACGCGGCCCTGGTGCGCGGTCGCGTGGAACGCGCAGAAGCGGCTGCACGTGTCGATGACGCCCGCCCAGCGGTGGGTGAAGCGCACGCCCTCGAGTTGCGGGAAGGTCGTGAAGAAGTGGCTCGCGAGCTTCTCGTACGATTCGCGACGGTCGTCGTACTCCGGGCGGATGCGCCCGCCGAAGTGGTAGATCGCGTCGTATCCACCCCACAAGATGCGGTTGTCGGCACTGAGGCGGTAGTAGTGGAACTGGTTGGCGCTGTCGGCGACGCCCTGCCGACCCTGCCACCCGATCGACGCGAGCTGTGCATCCGTCAGCGGTTCGGTCATGAGCACGTAGTCGTAGACCGGCACGGTGTGCAGGCGGTAGCGCTTGAGCAGCGACGGGAAGGCGTTGGTCGCGAGCGCCACCCGGTCGGCCCGCACAGAGCCGCTGCGCGTGCGCAGCTCGATGGCGTCGCGCTCGGCGCGCAGGTCGAGCACCGGGGTCGCCTCGAAGACCTCGACGCCGGCATCGAGCACGGCTCCGAGCAGAGAATCGGCGAGCTTGCCGGGATGCACGAGCGCGGTATCCCGCACCGACCACAGCCCGCCCTCATAGGTGGGCGAGTTGATCTGCGCGCGCATCGCGGCGGCGTCGTAGAACAGCTCGTGCTCGCCGTCGTGGGCGGCCTCGAGCTCGGCCACCTGGTAGGCCTCGGTCGCGACGGCGAAGGAGCCCACGCGCTCGAAGTCGCACGCCCAGCCCTCGGCCTCGACCGTGGCTTGGATCTCATCGAGGTTCTGCATGCCGAGCCGGTCGAGGGTGGCGAGCTCGTCGGGGAAGCGGGTCTCGCCGTTCTTGGCGCCGTGGGTGAGCGAGGCCTCGACGAAGCCGCCGTTGCGGCCGCTCGCCGCCCAGCCGATGCGCTTGCCCTCGAGCAGCACGACGCGGGCGTCGGGATTGCGGCGCTTGGCGAGCAGGGCCGTCCAGAGCCCGGTGTAGCCACCGCCGACGACGGCGAGGTCGGCCTGCACGGTCGCGGCGAGCGCTGGGCGAACGGGTCGCTCGGGCAGGTCGTCGAGCCAGAACGGCTGCAACCGTGAGCCCTCGAGGCTCTCGGCGATGAGACGCGCGTCGGGTCGCTGGCGCTCGAAGACGGTCGTGTGCATGGCTCCATGGTGCCACGAGTTGTCCACTTGGACAACAGTTGTGAAGGGCCGTGCGGAGGCTTGGTGGGCGAGGGCGCGAGGTGATTGTTCCTGCCTTCCACAACAACGGAACGGCTGAGTGAGATTCACCCGTTCCGTCATTGTGGAAGGCGCAGACGCAGAAGGGTCAGCGCGGACGCTGGGGCCGCCCCGCCTAGACTGGCGATCGTGCTGAACCGCGAGCCCGCCGCCCTCACGCTCGACGCGGCCGCCGCACTCGACGCCGCGCGGCGCCCCGACACCGACGACGCCGCCTGGGCCGCGTTCCGCGCCCGCGCCGAGGCCGAGGCCCCACGCATGGCCGCGCTGCTGGAGACGCTCTACGGCACCGCCGAGGCCCTGCCGGGCCTGCTGACCGTGCTCGCCGACCACTGGCAGCAGCGCTCCCCCGCCCTGCGCGCCGTCGACGACGCACGCCTGGCCGACCCCGACTGGTTCCAGTCGAACCGCATGCTCGGCGGCGTCTGCTACGTCGACCGCTGGGCGGGCGACCTCGAGGGCGTGCGGGCGCGCATCCCGTACTTCCGCGAGCTGGGCCTCACCTACCTGCACCTCATGCCGCTGTTCGCGGCGCCCGCCGACAACAGCGACGGCGGCTACGCGGTGTCGAGCTACCGCGAGGTGAACCCCGCGCTCGGCACGATGGAGCAGCTGGCGAGCCTCGCGGCCGAGCTGCGCGACAACGGCATCGCGCTCGTGCTCGACTTCATCCTCAACCACACCTCGAACGAGCATCAGTGGGCCCAGCGCGCCCTCGCCGGCGACCCCGAGTTCGAGAACTTCTACTGGGTGTTCCCCGACCGCTCGATGCCCGACCAGTACGAGCAGCACGTGCGCGAGATCTTCCCCGACGACCACCCAGGCTCGTTCGTGCCCATGCCCGACGACAGCGGGCGGTGGGTGTGGGCGACGTTCCACACCTTCCAGTGGGATCTCAACTACGCGAACCCGGCCGTGCTCGCCGCCATGGTGGGCGAGATGCTGTTTCTGGCCAATCAGGGTGTGGACATCCTGCGCATGGATGCCGTCGCGTTCATCTGGAAGCGCCTGGGCACCGCGTGCGAGAACCTGCCCGAGGCGCACCTGCTCATCCAGCTGTTTACGGCGGCCCTGCGCGTCGCGGCCCCCGCGGTGATGTTCAAGAGCGAGGCGATCGTGCACCCCGACCAGGTGGTCGAATACATCTCGGTCGAGAAGTGTCGCATCAGCTACAACCCGCTGCAGATGGCGCTGATCTGGAACTCACTGGCGACGCGCGATGGGCGGATGCTGCAGCAGGCGCTCGACCGCCGCCACACCCTGCCCGCCGGCACCGCGTGGGTCAACTACGTGCGCAGCCACGACGACATCGGCTGGACCTTCGCCGACGAAGACGCCGCCGAGCTCGGCATCGACGGTTTCGACCACCGACGTTTCTTGAACAGCTTCTTCGTCAACCGCTTCGCGGGCAGCTTCGCCCGGGGCATCCCGTTTCAAGACAACCCGAAGACGGGCGACTGCCGCATCTCGGGCACGACCGCGTCGCTCGCCGGGGTCGAGGCGGGCGACCCGGGGGCGATCGACCGCATTCTGCTCGCCCACTCGATCGTGCTGTCGACGGGCGGCATACCCCTCATCTACCTCGGTGACGAGGTCGGCCAGCTGAACGACCCGCACTGGGCCGACGACCCGAGCCAGGCCGACGACAGTCGCTGGGCGCACCGCCCGCACTACCCTGCCGAGCTCTACGCGCAGCGCACCGACCCGACGACGACCGCGGGCCGCCTCTACGCCGGCCTGCAGCACCTGATCACCGTGCGCCGCGCCACCCCCGAGTTCGCCGGCAACTCCCTCATCGGGTTCGACGCCAAGAACCCGCACATCATCGGCTACCAGCGCCCCGGCCCGCGCGGCCCCGTCGTCTGTTTCGTCAACGTCGCCGACGACCCGCAGACCATCGACCCGCTGACCCTCTCAGGCCTGCCCGGCGTGATGACCGACCTGCTGACGGAGGGACTGCTGACGATTCGGGTGACTTCTGACCTGTGGTGATTGTGTCACCGCTGGAAGGATGAACCTATGCCCAGGCCCGAACCGAGAGAGGGCTCAACAATGAAGAAAGTGTTTGCTGGCCTACTCGGCATTCTCATTGTCGCCTTGATTGGCACACGTCTGGCCATAGCTGTTGACGGAAGTGTCCGACTCGCGTCCGAGAACCCAGCCGTTTTGCTGGATGCTCTCCTCGTCGTCCTGATGCTCCTGGTTGCCGGCTATTTCGGCATCCAGGTTGTGATCTACTCACCCTGGCGCGCCATCACTGAGCGAGTCCAAGCTGCCACTCCGAGCGCAACAGTAGTTTCAAGCGCGATCGAGACAGACAGCTTCAGCTTCCTTCACTCGCACGGCTTCCAGCGCCACGTAGGTCCTAGGCCGTTTCACGCAGCGATCGTCCTCAAGAAGAACTCCGTCGCCGTGTGGCGGCGGCTGGGCGGGCAGGACCTGAAGGTGGCGGAAATCAACTCTGGCGAACTCGCTGTGGCGGTCATTCACGTCCCCTCGCCCGTCGGCGTGTTTCCGGCGTTGCAGGTGACCAGCGCAAAGGGTCACCTTCGCTTGTACCCGATGAAGGTTTCGAGATGGAAGGGCGCGAAACGACTGAGCAAGGAGGAGTTAGACGCACTCGTATCCGGGTTGTCCGCCACATAGCGAAGCGCGCTGCCTAGGACAGCCCGGCGAGATTGAGACGCCTGCCTGATCAGCCACACCTGGTGGTCAGAGCTACGGCCGATCCCGCGACATGCGCAGCCGCCCCACCGCAGCCCCGCACTACGCTGAAGGGGCGGGGCCACGAGCCCCGCATCCCTCGTACCGCGCCCCAAGGAGGCTGCCGCTGTGCCCGCTGAGAACCTGACCCGTATCGAAGCGCAAGAGCGCTCGGCCCTCGTCTCGACCGAGAGCTACGACGTCGCCCTCGACCTGACGACCGGTGACGAGGTGTTTCGGTCGACGTCGACCGTCACCTTCACCGCCACGGCCGGGGCGAGCACCTTCATCGATGCGATCACGCGCACCGTGCACAGCGTCACGCTCAACGGCGTCGAGCTCGACGCGGCCGCGGTGGCCGACGGCACGCGCATCCAGCTCGACGGGCTCGCCGAGCACAACGTGCTCACGGTCGTCGCCGACCACGAGTACACCAACACGGGCGAGGGCCTGCACCGCTTCGTCGACCCGGTCGACGGCGAGGTCTATCTCTACTCGCAGTTCGAGGTGCCCGACAGCCGCCGCGTGTTCGCGGTGTTCGAGCAGCCCGACCTCAAGGCGACGTTCCGCTTCACCGTCACCGCCCCGGCCAGCTGGGTCGTCGTGTCGAACGCGCCCGTCGAGTCGCGCGCGGTGGCCTCAAGCACTGAGCACGGCGACGCCGCCACCACGGTCTTCCAGACCACGAAGCGCATCTCGAGCTACATCACGGCGATCATCGCCGGCCCCTACCAGAGCGTGCACAGCGAGCTGACGAGCGCCGACGGCCGCACCATCCCCCTCGGCATCTACGCGCGCGCGAGCCTCTTCGAGCACCTCGACGCTGACTACATCTTCGACATCACTCGCAAGGGCTTCGCCTACTTCGAGGGCAAGTTCGGGTTCCCGTATCCGTTCGAAAAGTACGACCAGCTCTTCGTGCCCGAGTTCAACGCGGGCGCCATGGAGAACGCCGGAGCCGTCACCTTCACCGAGGTCTACGTCTTCCGCAGCAAGGTCACCGACGCGGTGAAGGAGCGTCGGGTCGTCACGATCTTGCACGAGCTGGCCCACATGTGGTTCGGCGACCTCGTCACCATGACGTGGTGGAACGATCTGTGGCTCAACGAGTCGTTCGCCGAGTGGGCGTCGACCATCGCCACCGCCGAAGCCACCGAGTGGCACGAAGCGTGGACGACCTTCCAGGCCATGGAGAAGAGCTGGGCCTACCGGCAAGACCAGCTGCCGAGCACCCACCCCGTCGTGGCGACCATCAACGACCTCGAAGACGTGCAGGTCAACTTCGACGGCATCACCTACGCCAAGGGCGGCAGCGTGCTCAAGCAGCTCGTCGCCTGGGTGGGCGAAGAAGCCTTCTTCGCCGGCGTGGGCCAGTACTTCCAGAAGCACGCCTGGGGCAACACCGAGCTCACCGACCTGCTGACCGAGCTGGAGGCCACGAGCGGGCGCGAGCTCGCATCCTGGTCGAAGAAGTGGCTCGAGACCGCCGGCGTCAACACGCTGCGCCCCGAAGTCACCGTCGACGACGCCGGCGTCATCACCGGCTTCGCCGTGCTGCAGAGTGCGCACCCCGACTACCCGACGATCCGCCCGCACCGCATGGCGATCGGCTTCTACGACCGGGTGGATGGTGCGCTCACGCGCACCCACCGCCTCGAGCTCGACGTCGATGGCGAGCGCACCGACGTGCCCGAGCTCGTGGGCCGGAGCCGCCCCGACCTCATTCTGCTCAACGACGACGACCTCGCCTACGCGAAGATCCGCCTCGACGACGCCTCGCTCGCCGTCGCCATCGAGCACCTCGCGACGATCAGCGACCCGCTCGCGCGCTCGCTCGTATGGGGCTCGGCGTGGGATTCGACGCGCGACGCCGAGACCGCCCCGCGCGACTACGTGCGCCTCGTGCTCGGCAACATCGCGCACGAGACCGAGTCGACCACGGTGCGCACCACGCTTATGCAGTTGCTGACCGTCGCGCGCATGTATGTCGACCCCGCCGCGCGACCCGGCATCATCGCCGAGATCGGCGACGCCCTGTGGTCGCTCGCGCAGAGCGCCGAGGCCGGCAGCGACAGCCAGTTCCAGTTCGTGAAGTTCTTCGCCAACATCGCCAGCACCCCGGCGCACGTCGAGACGCTGCGCGGGCTGCGCGACGGCTCGATCACGCTGCCCGGCGTCGAGATCGACACCGACCTCGAGTGGGAGCTGCTGGAGGGCCTGGCGCTCAACGGCGGAGCATCCCGCGCCGACATCGCCGCGGCTCTCGAGCGCGACAACACGTCGAACGGCCAGCAGGCGGCTGCCCGCGCCGCCGCGGCGCTGCCGAGCGCCGACGACAAGCGCGTCGCGTTCGACTCGCTCGTCGCGCGCGACGAGCTGCCGAACGTGGTCGTGCGCATGACCACGATGGGCTACACGCACGTCAACGACCCGGCCTCGCTCGACGGGCTCGTGCAGCCCTACTTCGACGCGCTCACCGAGATCTGGGCGAGCCGCACCCACGCCATCGCCGAGTACATCGTGCTGGGCCTGTACCCGGCGCCGCTGGCTTCGCAGAGCCTCGTGGATGCGACGCGCACGTGGCTCGACGCGCACACCGACGCGGCTCCGGCGCTGCGGCGCCTCGTCTCGGAGAACCTCGCCGGCGTCGAGCGCGCCCTCGCCGCCCAGGCTCGCGACCGGGTGTAGGTGCTCATGGAGGGGTTCGACTGGGCCGGATTCTGGGGCGGCATCGGCGCCTTCCTCGCGACGTACGACACACCGTTCCGCATTGCGGGGGTGATCATCGGCGCGCTCGTGCTGCGCTGGGTGCTCGTCGTCGTCATCCGCCGCGTCGTCGACCAGGTCGTGTCGGGCGTCAAGAAGGCGCAGAACGTCGACGACACTGTCGAACTGAGCGCCTCGCCCCTGATGGCCGTGCGCGTCGTGCAGCGCACGCGCACGATGGGCACGGTGCTCAACAACCTCGTGACGTGGTCGATCGTCGCGGTGGCGATCGTGCTCGTGCTCGGCGAGCTCAACTTCTCGGTGACGGCGCTCATCGCCTCAGCGGGCATTCTCGGTGCGGCGCTCGGCTTCGGCGCGCAGAACGTCGTGAAAGACATGCTCAACGGGCTCTTCATCGTGTTCGAAGACCAGCTCGGCGTCGGCGACATCGTCGAGCTGCAGTCGACGCAGGGGCCCGTCACGGGCGTCGTCGAGACGGTCGGCGTGCGCGTCACCCAGGTGCGCGACGTGCACGGCACGCTCTGGTTCGTGCGCAACGGCGAGATCATCACCGTCGGCAACAAGTCGCAGGGCTGGGCGCGCGTCATCATCGACCTGCCCGCCCCCTACACCTCGAACGTCGACGAGGTGCAGGAGGTCATGCTGCGCACGGCCACCGAGCTCGCCGACGAGCCCGAGTACAAGCGCAAGGTTCTCGAAGCCCCCGAGATCTGGGGCATCGAGTCGGTGTCGGCCGAGGCCCTGGTCATCCGTCTCGTCATGAAGGTGCGCACCGCCGACCAGTTCGACATCGCGCGGGTGCTGCGATTGCGGCTGAAGCTCGCGCTCGACCAGATGGGCGTGGCCGTACCGTCGCTCAACCGCATCGTCATGGACGGCATCGACGCGCGCGAGGCCGTGCGCGGCGCGAAGAAGCCCGTCACCCCGCCGGAGGGCAGCGACCTGTGAGCGCCACCGATGGCCACCGCGACGCCCCCAGCTTCTTCGAGCAGGTCGGCGGTCACGCCACCTTCGACCGCCTGGTGCGCCGCTTCTACGAGGGAGTCGCCGCCGACCCGGTGCTGAAGCCGATGTACCCGGAGGACGACATGGAGGGCGCCATCTGGCGCCTCACCGCCTTCCTCGAGCAGTACTGGGGCGGGCCGGGAACCTACAGCCAGCAGCGCGGGCACCCCCGGCTGCGGATGCGCCACAACCCGTTCCACGTCAACCCCGACGCCCGCGACCGCTGGCTCGGGCACATGCGCGTCGCGGTCGACGATCTGCAATTGCCCCCCTTGCACGATGCCGCGCTCTGGGATTACCTGGAGCGAGCCGCATTCGCCATGGTCAACACCTTCGAGGAGACCCCGTGACCGACCCCACGCCCGACCCTGCGCCCTACTCGCAGCCCGAGCCGTACCGTGCGCAGCAGCCGGCCTCTGAGCTAAAGGCCCCGCCCGGCACCGACCCGAACACGCCGTGGATCTGGTTGATCCTGCTCGTGCCGGTCGTGCAGACGCTGCCGGTCTTCTTTCTCGACTGGACGGCATTCGTCGAGGCCGCCCTCGTCGACCCCACGGGCATGAGCACGGCCGGCCTCTTCGCCTCTCCTGCGTACCTCACCGTCGTCGCCCTGGGCTGGATCGGCACCGGTCTCATGATCTGGTTCGCCTTCCTCGACTGGCGCGAGCTGCAGCGCCGGGGCGTTCCGCAGCCCTTCCACTGGGCCTGGATCTTCCTGACCTTCGTCATCAGCTTCGCCGTCTACACCATCGGTCGCGCTGTGGTGGCTCACCGTCGCACGGGCACCGGCCTGTCGGTCATGTGGGCGACGATCGGCCTTCTCGTCGGCGGATTCATCGTCGCCATGGTGTTCGCGATCGTGCTCGTGCAGCAGGTCGTCGACATGCTGTCGGCCGTTCCCTTCAGCTGATCGGAGCGCGCGCGTGAGCACAACGGAGTGCGACGCCATCATCGTCGGGGCCGGCCTCGCCGGTCTCGTCGCGGCCGCCGAGCTGGTGGATGCGGGCAAGCGCATCACGATCGTCGACCAAGAGCCCGAGGCCACGTTCGGCGGTCAGGCGTGGTGGTCGTTCGGCGGGCTGTTTCTGGTCGACAGCCCCGAGCAGCGGCGGATGGGCATCCGCGACTCGCTCGATCTTGCTCGGCAAGACTGGGCCGCAACCGCCGGATTCGACCGGCCGGACGACGACCAGGCACGGGCGTGGGCGGATGCGTACCTCGCGTGGGCCGCGGGCGAGAAGCGCGCCTGGCTGAAGCAGAAGGGCATCGGCCTGTTCCCGGTCGTCGGCTGGGCCGAGCGCGGCGGTGACACCGCCACGCGGCACGGCAACTCGGTGCCGCGCTTCCACATCGTGTGGGGCACGGGCCCGGCGATTCTCGAGCCCTTCATCGCCACGGTGCGCCGCGGGGTGGATGCCGGCCTCGTCACCCTGCTCTTCCGTCACCGGGTCGACGCGCTGACCGTCACCGACGGGCGCGTGGTCGGCGTGCGCGGCAGCGTGCTCGCCCCCGACAGCGCAGAGCGCGGCGCCCCCTCGAACCGCGACGTCGTCGGCGAGTTCGCCCTCGAGGCGGGCGCCGTCGTCATGGCGACGGGCGGCATCGGCGGCAACCACGACCTCGTCCGGGCGGCCTGGCCCGAGCGGCTCGGCACCGCACCGCAGCACATGATCAGCGGGGTGCCCGCACACGTCGACGGCCGCGGGCTCGGCATCGCCGAGGCGGCCGGGGCACGCCTGGTGAACGGCGACCGCATGTGGCACTACGTCGAGGGTGTGCAGAATCACGCGCCGGTGTGGGAGAAGCACGGCATCCGCATCCTGCCCGGCCCGTCGAGCCTGTGGCTCGACGCAACCGGACGCCGCCTGCCCACCCCGCTCTTTCCCGGCTTCGACACGCTCGGCACGCTCGCCCACCTGCGCACGACCGGCTACGACCACAGCTGGTTCGTGACCACGCAGTCGATCATCGAGAAGGAGTTCGCGCTCAGCGGCAGCGAGCAGAACCCCGACCTCACCGGTCGCAGCGTGCGCGAGCTGCTGCGGCAGCGGCTCGGCAAGGGCGCCACCGAGCCGGTCGAGGCGTTCAAGGAGAAGGGCGTCGACTTCATCGTCGCCGGCTCGGTCGACGAGCTCGTCGAGCGCATGGCGGCGCTCGAACCGGATGCTCCGCTCGACGTTGCCCGCGTGCGCGACGAGATCACCGCGCGCGACCGGATGCTCGACAACGAGTTCGGCAAAGACGCCCAGCTCACCGCGATCCGCGGCGCGCGGAAGTACCGCGGTGACAAGCTCATCCGCGTCGCGCCGCCGCACCGGCTCACCGACCCGAAGCACGGGCCGCTCATCGCCGTGCGGCTGCACGTGCTGACGCGCAAGAGCCTCGGCGGCATCCAGACCGACCTCGACTGCCGCGCGCTCGACGCCGCGGGCACGCCGATCGCGGGGCTGTATGCCGTCGGCGAGGCGGCCGGGTTCGGCGGCGGCGGCGTGCACGGGTACCGGTCGCTCGAAGGCACCTTCCTCGGCGGGTGCCTGCACACGGGGCTGCGTGCGGGGCGCGCGATCGCGCGCGGGTAGCGGACGCCGGGGCTTTCCGCGCCCGGCGAGACCGCGCGGCTAACGCGCGAGCGTCCAGCCGCTCTGCTTCACCAGCACGTGCCCGCGCGCGGTGCTCAACCGCACCCACGATCCGGCGGCGAACTGCTGCACCGGGTCGTCGGCGAGAAACCCGAGCGCCTCGAGCGCGAAGGCCGCGCCCGCCGGCAGGTGGTCAGCCTCGGGCAGCGGGCGACCCCACACCTCGCTGCGCACCCGATGCACGATCTGCTCGCCCGTGCCGGTCGGAATCGCCGTCGCGATCTCCTCGATGCCCGCCCGCGCGGCGACGCCGAACGGCGCCGCGTCGAGTGAGGCGAGCCGCTGCCAGCCCCCGCGCGGCGGGGTGATGCCGGCCCAGACGATCGTGCTGACGCTGGCCGGCAGACCCACCGGCACGGGCGCCGCGGGCTCGGAGTCGGGGGCGGCCGCGAGCGCCGCATCCACCCGCGCCAGCAGCGAGCGGATCGGAACCACCTCGTCGAACGCGCCCTCCGTGAGCGCGAAGGTGCGCAGCCCGAGCACGGTCGGCGCGCGGTCAAGCAGGCCCTTCGGCGTCACCACGGCGACATAGACCGCGAGCACGCTGCTGTCGGCGATGAGGCGCACGGCCCCCGCCTCGTCGAGCCGCTGCGCGCGGCCCAGCAGCACCGAGAGGTCGTGCGCCGCGGCACGGGTGGTGAGGGTGAAGGCGGCAGACATCGCTCATAGACTACGCGGGTGACTGACGCCAGCACCCCCGCGAACACCGATCCCGTGCAGGACATGCTGACCGCGCTCACGCTCACGAGCACGGGCGCGCGCACGCGGGAGGACATCTTCACCGCGCCGAGCCTGTGGACCCCGCAGCGCCGCGTCTTCGGCGGGCAGGTCGCCGCGCAGGCGGTGCTCGCCGCGATGCAGACGGTCGAGGCCGACCGCTTCATCCACTCGATGCACGGGTACTTCCTGCGACCGGGCGACGACGAGCAGCCGATCACCTTCTCGGTCGACCGCATCCACGACGGCCGATCGTTCTCGACCCGGCGCACGCAGGCGTACCAGAACGGCCAGCCGATCCTGTCGATGATCGCGAGCTTCCAAGACGTCGACCCCGGGCTCGAGCACCAGGACGGGCTGCCCGAGGGCGTGCCCGACCCCGAGTCGCTGCCGAGCGCCGCCGAGATCCTCGGCAGCCTCGACCACCCGGTGGCGCAGTACTGGGCGAACAACCGCCCGTTCGATCTGCGGCACGTGGATGCTCCCGTCTACTTCCGCCAGGGCCCCGAGGCCGTCGCCCACCAGGCCGTGTGGCTGCGCAGCACGCGCCCGCTGCCCGACGACGACAACCTGCACCGCGCCGCCCTCGCCTACGCGAGCGACTACACGATCCTCGAGCCGATCATGCGGCGGCACGGCATCACGTGGGCCACCCCCGGCTTGAAGATGGCAAGCCTCGACCACGCCATGTGGTGGCACCGCTTCGCGCGGGTCGACGAGTGGCTGCTCTACGTGCAGGAGTCCCCGACCGCGCAGGGCGGCCGCGGGCTCGCGCTCGGTCGCATCTTCACCCGCGAGGGGCTGCTGGTGGCGAGCGTTGCCCAGGAGGGCATGGTGCGCGTTCCCTCCCCCGACGCGCACTGACGGGCCGGCCCGTGCGCCTCGCCGCCGATCTTCCGCCTGAGCGGCTCGACCGTTCGCGGTACGAGCTCGTCGTCGACGAGCGCTTCGACGGGCCCGCGCTCGATACCGCACGATGGGTGCCGCACTACCTGCCGCAGTGGAGCACCCCCGAGCGCTCGGCGGCGCGCTACGCGCTCGGCGGCTCCGGCACCGACGCGAGCACCCCGGGCCTCACCCTGCGCATCGACCATGACCAGCCGGCGTGGAGCCCCGAGTTCGACGGCGAGCTGCGGGTGTCGAACCTGCAGACCGGCGTGCGGTCGGGGCCGGCGGGGTCAGGCTCGGGCCAGCATCCCTTTCGTGAGGGCCTGGTCGTGCGCACCGCTCAGCCGGAGCGCCCCCTCTGGCTGCCGCACTACGGGCTCATCGAGGTGAGCCTCGTGCCGTGCCTCCACCCGCGCGCCCTCACCGCGCTCTGGCTGATCGGCTTCGAGAGCACCCCCGAGCAGTCGGGCGAGCTGTGCGTCGTCGAGCTGTTCGGACGCGACATCGGGCCTGACGGCTCGGGCCGGGTCGGCGTCGGCGTGCATCCCTTCGGCGACCCGGGTCTTCGCGACGACTTCGCGCAGGTCGCGACCGCGATCGACCTCCGCGACGAGCACCGCTACACCGTCGAATGGATGCCCGGGGCCGCCCGCTTCTTCCTCGACGACACCCTCATCGCCGAGGTCGACCAGTCGCCCGCCTACCCGCTGCAGCTCATGCTCAACCTCTACGAGCTGCCCGACGGCAGCCCGCGCGACCCCGCCGACTACCCGCTCGAGGCACGCATCACGAGCGTGCGGCACTGGCGGCCGCGCGAGATCGTCGAGGCCTAACCGCGGAACGTCAGCGGCTCATCGAGGTACGGCTGCCAGGCCGTGCGGGCCTCGTCGGGCAGGCGGCGCGGCGCACCCGAGTCGCGGTCGACGAGCACGATCGTGGTCGCGGCCCGCGTGTAGAGCGTGCGTGGATCGTGCCCGACCGGGCTGAACACCTCGTAGCAGACCTGCAGGCTCGCGCCGCCGAGGCGGCCCATCCACAGCTCCACGTCGAGCGGCTCGCGGTGGTACGGAATCGGCGCGCGGTACTCGATCTGCTGCGCCGCGATGAGCGTCAGCACTGCGGCACCCGCACCCGTCTCGAGCACCGCCGTCGGCGGCGACGCGGGCCCACCGCCCCAGAAGGCCGCGATGCGGGCCTCCTCGAGCAGGGTGAACATGCGCGCGTTGTTGACGTGCCCGTGAGCATCCAGGTCGCTCCACCGCACGGGAATGTGAACGTGCAGGCGCGTCACAGAAGCCACCCCGCCGTCGACCGACTCACGGATGCTGGGCCCTCGTCAGTCGCGCGTCAGCTTGCGGTACGTCACGCGGTGCGGCCGCGCGGCCTCTGCCCCGAGGCGCTCGATCTTGTTCGCCTCGTAGGCCTCGAAGTTGCCCTCGAACCAGTACCAGTTCGCCGGGTCGTCCTCGGTGCCCTCGTAGGCGAGGATGTGCGTCGCGATGCGGTCGAGAAACCACCGGTCGTGCGTGATGACCACCGCGCAGCCCGGAAACTCGAGCAGCGCGTTCTCGAGCGACTGCAGCGTCTCGACGTCGAGGTCGTTGGTCGGCTCGTCGAGCAGCAGCAGGTTGCCGCCCTCCTTGAGGGTGAGCGCGAGGTTGAGGCGGTTGCGCTCACCGCCCGAGAGCACACCGGCCTTCTTCTGCTGGTCGGGGCCCTTGAAGCCGAACTTCGACACGTAGGCCCGCGAGGGAATCTCGGTCTTGCCGACGGTGATGATGTCGAGGCCGTCGCTGACGACCTCCCACAGCGTCTTGTTCGGGTCGATGTTGGCGCGGCTCTGGTCGACGTAGCTGATCTTGACCGTCTCGCCGATCTTGAGGTCGCCACCGTCGAGCGGCTCGAGGCCCACGATCGTCTTGAAGAGAGTGGTCTTGCCGACGCCGTTGGGGCCGATCACGCCGACGATGCCGTTCGGCGGCAGGCTGAAGCTCAGGCCGTCGATGAGCACGCGGTCGCCGAAGCCCTTCTGCAGCTTCTTCGCCTCGATCACGACCGAGCCGAGGCGCGGGCCGGCGGGAATCTGGATCTCCTCGAAGTCGAGCTTGCGCGTCTTCTCGGCCTCCGCCGCCATCTCCTCGTAGCGGGCCAGACGGGCCTTCGACTTCGCCTGGCGGCCCTTGGCGTTCGAGCGCACCCAGTCGAGCTCGTCGGCGAGGCGCTTGGCGAGCTTCGCGTCTTTCTTGCCCTGCACCTCGAGACGCTCGGCCTTCTTCTCGAGGTAGGTCGAGTAGTTGCCCTCGTAGGGGTAAAGGCGACCGCGGTCGACCTCGGCGATCCACTGGGCGACGTGGTCGAGGAAGTACCGGTCGTGGGTGATCGCGATCACGGCGCCGGGGTACTTCTGCAGGTGCTGCTCGAGCCAGAGCACGCTCTCGGCGTCGAGGTGGTTGGTGGGCTCGTCGAGCAGCAGCAGGTCGGGCTTCTCGAGCAGCAGCTTGCAGAGCGCGACACGGCGCTTCTCGCCACCGCTGAGGTGGGTGATGCTGGCGTCTCCGGGCGGGCAGCGCAGGGCATCCATCGCCTGCTCCAACTGGCTGTCGAGGTCCCACCCGTTCGCGGCGTCGATCTCCTCCTGCAGCGTGCCCATCTCGGCAAGCAGCGCGTCGAAGTCGGCGTCGGGGTCGGCCATCGCGAGCGAAATCTCGTTGAAGCGGGTGATCTTGTCGTGCAGGTCGCGCACGCCGTCTTGCACGTTCTCGAGAACGGTCTTCGACTCGTCGAGCTCGGGCTCTTGCATGAGGATCCCGACGGTGTAGCCATCGCTCAGCCGCGCCTCGCCGTTCGAAGGGGTGTCGAGGCCGGCCATGATCTTGAGGATCGTCGACTTGCCGGCGCCGTTCGGGCCGACCATGCCGATCTTCGCGCCCGGAAAGAACGACATCGTGACGTCATCGAGGATGAGCTTGTCGCCGACCGACTTGCGGGCGCGCACCATGGTGTAAATGAACTCGGCCATGGTTCTCAGTCTAGAGAGGCGGGGCGACCCACCAGGCACCGACCAGTGCCGAGAACGTCCGCCAGCTGCGAGACCAGCTCACCGTCAATGATCTGGCCAAGGAGGCACTGGCCGTCGATCGGGATGCCCACGAGGATCGAGTCAGCGCGCTCTCCGACGGGTGTCGAGTCGGCGGTGACCTCAATCGTGGCGGGAACGAACCCCGACGCACTCAAAGCATCGACAAGTGCCGCAGTCGTGGGCTGCGGCGTCTGCGCCAGAACACCGCGAATGACGAACTCAAAGTAGGGCCGATTCTGGCCGGCCGTTCCGCCCGGCACGAAAACCGGGTCAGGAGTCGGTGTCGGCGTCGGTGAGGGCTGAGCGCTCGAGGTCGGCACCCCGGTCGGCACGGGTTCGGCATCTCTCACCGCGCACCCAGCCAGCACCGCTGCGCAGATCACGACGATCGCCACGGCCGCCGCGCGATGACGGGATGCTGCGCTCACGCTCGTTGCCACGACTGCCTCTCCGGCCTCCGGTCGGGGCCGCCTCGATTCTAGGGCGAACGCCGCTCAGCACCGTGCCGCCCCGGTGCCGTTCGGAATGCGAACACCCCGGCCCTGCCCGTCATTGCGCGAGCCCGCACCCCGGAGCATGATTCGAGTACGGAACATCAGCGGGCGGTGGTCGGGGGACCACCGGGGGCCCGCAGGAATCCGGGAGATGCGGAGTCGTTCGGGTCGACTCCGCCGCACTCCTGATTGCGCGGTCGTTCCTGGTCTCTTCGGGTGAGACCAGGAACGACCGCTGTCGTTAGGGCACACTGTGATCTCAACCCGAGCAGTGCCACTCGCTCGGACCGAGCGGAGGCGGTAGCGGGGGATGAGCGTTCGCGACGCACTCGGCGGGCCGTGGGCCTCGCACTGGCTCGTCATGGTGGCCTTCCTGCCCCCGAGCACGCTGCTCGTGCTGCTGCGCGAGACCGTGACCCCCTACCCCGAGTGGTGGTGGCCGCTCGTCTCGGCGCTCGCCCAGCACCTCGTGACCGCCGTCGTGATCCTCGGCGGGGCGGCGATCGCCCGTGCGGTGCACGATGTCGTGCCCGTTCCCACGGTGCTCGCGATCTGGAGCCTCGGCGCTGCACTGCGCGGCGTCGTCGCGGGGGTGCTCGCCGAGCAGGTGGCCGGCGTCGACGGCGAAATCGCCTCCCGGGCGGCGGTGTGGGCGCTCGTCAGCCTGGTGTGGGTACCGCCGATCGTCTACGCGATCGCCCAGTTCGAGCGCCGCCGTCTGCTGCTCGGCGCGCTCGACGTCGCCGAGTTCGAGCTCTCGCGCGAGCGACCCCGGGCCGACGCCTCCGGGGCGGCCGTGCAGCGGCAGCTGCGCATCGCGATCGCCGAGTCGCTGAACCCGGCCCTGCACGACCTGCAGCAGGCGCTCGACGCGAGCCGCGCCTCCCTCGATCGGGCGGCCGTCGCCGAACTGAGCCTGCGCGTCTCGCAGCTGCACGACGACACGGCCGACCTGCTCGCGTCGGCCGTCGATACGGGCCCTCCCCCGCCCCGTCCGGTCGCGTCGCTGCGCCGTGCGCTCGATGTGCCGCCCCGGCGCCCGTGGAGCACGGCGGGCCTCGTCGCTCTCGCGACGGCGACGCTCGTGGTGCTCGACGCCTGGCGCATCTTCGGCCCGCTCGCCGCGATCGAGGTCGCCGTGTCGACGACTGCCGCGGCGCTCGTCATCGGGGCGGTGCCCGCCGCGGTGGCGCGCTTCCGGCCCGAGCTGCTGGAGGCCAACGGGCAGCGCACGACGACGGTCGCGACGCTGCTGGGCATCCTGGTGGCGACCTACCTCATGCTCAACAGCGGCATCGATCCGATCACCTGGCACGGACTCGTGATCGTGCCGCTGCTGGCCCTCGGCCTGACGATCGCGACGGCGACGAGCATCGCCACGCTCGTTCTCGCCGACCTCAACCGCGATGCCGAGCAGCGGCTCGCGGCGCTGCAGGGTGAGCTCACCACCCTGTACGAGCACAATGAGGCGCTGCTGGCACGGGAGCGGCAGCGGCTCTCCGACTTGATGCACGGCCCGGTGCAGGGGCGCATCGCTGCCTGCATCATGGCGCTCAACTTCCACACGACGGGCGGCACCGACTCGGCGCAGGGGCGCCAGCTCACCGATGCCATGCTCGAGCACCTCAGGGCGGTCTCCCGCGACCTCGCGAAGATCACCGCCGGAACGTCCGCCGCCGCATCATCACCGTGATCGACCCCTGAAGAGGGGGCCCGCGGGACACCGGCGACGCTGTGCCCCGCCGCGACCGGCCCGTACACTGCTGGCATGACCGCACCCGAAGGGTCGAACGGCACCGTGCTCGTCGCCGACGACGACGCACTGGTCCGCGGGGTGCTGCGCATGGCCCTGACGCGGGCCGGCTACGCGGTGGTCGAGGCCCGTGACGCGGTGGAGGCGCTCGCCGCCGCGATGGCGCACGACCCGGCCCTCGTCGTGCTCGACATCAACATGCCCGGCGGCACGGTGCACGAGACCCTCGGCTCGTTGCGGGAGCGCTGCCCCACCCTGCCGGTGCTCGTGCTCAGCGGCGAGTCGCACCCGCCCGCCGACCTCGCGACAGAGAACAGTGACTTCGCCCGCAAGCCGATCGAGCTCGACGATCTGCTGACCCGCATCCACCGCCTCCTGCCCCCGACCACGACGTCGCCATGAACCGGGGGGCGGAGACGATCGAGCAGGAGCTCGCGACGATCGTGCACGCCCTGCGCCTGGCCTTCCGCGACAGCCCCGACCCGGCATTCGCGCTCGACACCGAGGGCCGCTTCCTCATGGCGAACCCGGTTCTCTGCGCGTTCCTGCAGTTCGAGGAGGAGTCGCTGCTGGGTCGGCCCTACGACCTGTTCTCGCAGTCGACGGATGCGGAGCGCATCCGCGCGTCGGTGACGACGGCCCTCGGCGGCAGCGCGACGCGGTACCGCGCGACCGGCACGCGCCTGAATGGCGAGCCGTTCGTCACTGAGGTAACGCTGCTCCCCCTGCGTCTGGGCGGGCAGGTGGTCGCCCTGGCCGGCACTGCCATGGATCTCACGCTCGCCGGTGCCGCAAACGCCGCCGCCCAGCGCAGCGAGGACCTCCTCCGTCTCGCTGGCCGCATCGCCCGCTTCGGCGGGTGGTCGGTCGACGCGGAGTCGCGCACCGTTGATCTCTCCGAAGGGGCGCGGCGAATTTTCGGGCTCCCAACGGATGTCGCAGATGTCTCTGCCGCAGCCTGGGCACTGCACCCTGAGGACGAGCGCCCACGCATCGGCGCACTGCTCGAGAGCTGCCTGACCAACGGTGAGCCCTTCGAGCTCGAGAGCGTCATGCTGACCACGAGCGGCGAACGGCTGATGATCCGCACCATCGGCGAGGCCGAGCGCCGATCCGACGGGACCATCGTCGGAGCGCGCGGCGCCATTCTCGATGTGACTGCCGCGGCAGCGGCGCGCGAGCGAGAGCGCGCTCTCGAGGCACGGCTGACGGCGACGCTCAGTTCGATCGGCGACGGCATCATCTTCGTCGACGACCACGACCAGGTGACCTACGCGAACCCCCGCGCTGTCGCGATGTCGCAACGAACAGAGGATGAGCTGCTCGGCTCGCCGCTGTGGACGCTCTTCCCGGAGGCCGTGGAATCTGGGTTCCGCGACGCGTTCCAACAGGCGCGCGACACCGGTGGCCGCGTCGTGCATCGAGCTCTCTTCCCCCCGTACGGCCGCTGGTTCGAGACAACGGCGTATCCGACCGGCGAAGGCCTCGCCGTGTACCTGCGGGACGTCACCGAGGAGCAAACCACGGTCGAGGAGGCACAGCGAGCGCAGGAGCGCCTGGCCTACCAGGCGGCGCTGCTCGATACGGCTCGCGACGTGATGCTCGTGCGCGAGATCGACGGCACCGTCCTCTACTGGAACAAGGCGGCCGCCGAGCTTTACGGCTGGTCGGCCGACGAAGCGGTCGGCCGAAGCGTGTATGACCTGATCGGCATGGAACCCGCCGAGCGAACTGCATCGGTCGGCGAACTCATGCGCACGGGGTACTTCGCCGGAGAGGTGGAGCAGCGGACGCGCGATGGCCGCTCGATCATCGTCGATGCGCGATGGCAGCTCCTCCGGGACGAGACCGGAAAACCGACGGCCGTCTTCGCGGTCAACAGCGACATCACCGACTATCGGCGCGAACTCGAGGCGCGGCAGAGGGCGCAGCGCCTCGAGAGCCTCGGCACGCTCGCGGGCGGGATCGCGCACGACCTCAACAACGTTCTGACTCCGATCCTGATGTCCGTGCAGCTGCTCGCACAGGACGAGGCCGATGCGGAGCGACGCGAGCTGCTCGACACCGTGGAGACGGCCGTCAAGCGGGGAGCGGAAATGATCCGCCAGGTCTTGACCTTCGCGCGGGGCATCGACGGCCGGCGGGTGCCTGTCGATGTGGGCAGGCTGCTCGATGACCTGCTCGTCCTCACCCGTGATGTGATGCCGCGCGGGGTCGCCGTCGAGGTGACGCGCGACGAACCCCTCCCCGTGATCACCGGCGATCCGACTCAGCTGCTGCAAGTGCTCGTCAATCTGGTGACGAACGCTCGTGATGCCATGGGCGACACCGGCCGGCTCTCGATCAGCGCCGGAACGCTCGAGATCGTGGACGAGTACTCCTCGGTGAGCCACGCAGCCACCCCCGGCACGTACCTGCAACTCGCTGTCGAGGACTCTGGCCACGGCATGACGGCGGACGTGACGGGCAAGATCTTCGAGCCGTTCTTCACGACGAAGCCGCACGGACGCGGCACGGGCCTCGGGCTTGCGACCTCGCTCGCGATCGTGCGCAGTCACGGCGGCTTCATGCAGGTCTACAGCGAACCCGGTCGAGGTACCCGCTTCACCATCGGCATCCCCATCGAGACCGATCCGAACGCCCCAGCCGCCCATCGCGGTGGCGACCCGATTGACCTGCCGCGCGGTCGCGGTGAGGTTGTGCTCGTGGTCGATGATGAGGAGGCGATCCGCACGGTCACGCGGCGCACACTCGAAGCGAACGGCTACCGCGTGATCACGGCCGCCGATGGCCGGGAGGCCATCGACATCATCGAGCACGGCGACGTCTCGATCGACCTCGTGCTGACCGACATGATGATGCCCGTGATGGACGGCGCGGCAACCTCGGCCTACCTCGAGGAGCACCATCCGCGCATTCCCATCATCGCCGCGAGCGGGCTGAACTCGGGCAGCGATTCGAGCGCCGTCGGGATGGGCATCGCCCGATTCATCGGCAAGCCGTACACGACAGCAGCGCTGCTGACCAGCGTGAGCGATACTCTGCGGGAGCATCGGCTGCCACCGGAGGGGGATGGATGACCGCGTTCGAAGGCCATCAGTTGCGCGTCGTGATCGCCGACGACGACGCGTTCACGTTGTCGCTCGTGAGCAGCGGCCTCGAGAGCAAAGGCTTCATCGTCACGGCGGCGACGTCGGTGTCGCAGGCGCTCGAGGCTGTGCGCGCGGTCGATCCGCACGCGATCGTCAGCGACCTCAACTTCGGCACCACCGAGACGGGCGCCGAGCTGCTGCGCACCGTCGCCGACGAGTTTCCGTGGGTCGGGCTGGTCGTGCTCACCTCGCACCGATCCCCCGAGCTCGCCGTGGCCAACCCCGAGAAGATCCCGGCAGGCGCGGTGTACATGGTCAAGTCGCAGCTGGGGCGCATCGATGACCTCGTCGACGCCGTGCACCGCGCGATCAGCGGGCAGCCGGTCGATGACGAGCTCGATGATGACGAGCGGGAGGACGACGTTCCGGTCGTGACGGCGGCGCAGGCCGAGGTGCTGCGCATGCTCGCCGAGGGCGCCTCGACCCGCGCTCTCGCCGAGGCCCGCGGCACGACGGTGCGTGCCGTCGAGACGATGCTGCACCGGCTCTTCATGGCGCTCGGACTCGACACGAGCGAGAACGCGAACCCCCGCGTCGCCGCCGTGACGATGTGGCAGCGCGGGGGGATCCGCGTTCGGTGACGTGACGACGACCGCGCGGCGGATCAGAAGGGCGTTGCGGCCCCGACGAGAAGACCGTCGGTCTGCTGCCCCTCGTTGCCGACCGGGGCCTCCGGCTCGCCGGCCCCGGGCTCGCCCGTCGAGGAGTCGACGTTGTCGGCCTTGCTGGCGGTGACGGTGCGCACGAAGCTGGCGCGGCCCCAGGTGAGGTCGTGGCCCACCGCCTCGGCATCGATCTCGACGGTCGTGCCCGACTTCTCGCCGCTCTCCCAGTCACGGATGCGCACCCGGCCGAGCACGATGACCCGCTGGCCCTTCTCGATCGACGTGGCGACGTGGGTGCCGAGCTGCCGGAACGCCGTGACGGTGTACCAGTTCGTGTCGCCGTCGACCCAGGCGTTCTGACCGCGGTCGAAGCGGCGCTGGTTCGACGCGAGCCGGAAGGACGTGATGGTGAGCCCCTCGCTCGTGACGATGTGGCGCGGGGTGGTGGCGACGAGGCCGGTGAGGGTGATGGTGTCGGACATGCTGTTCTCCTGACGGTTCGCAACGGCCCGGCGACGGGAGGCGCCGCCGGGTGGGCGCCGGCGGTTCGTGCCGGAGAACGCCGGCGCCCGCCGAGAGAGTGCCCGTACCGTGCCGCCCGGAACGGTCGTGGCATCGAACCCGGCGACGCCGCCCGCGCGAGGGACTCTGGGGAGGACGCGTCGGGGCGTCAGCGCGAGCGCCAGCCCGCGGCGTGCAGGCTGCTGACCGCATCGAGCAGCAGGTCGAGCGTGAAGGCGAACTCCGCCTCGGTGTCGCAGGCTCCCCGGGGCGCGCGCTGCGCGGTGTCGAGCGCGATCGCGACCACGTGCGGGTACCGCTCGGCCATGGCCGCGAGCTGGGTGGGGTCGACGGGCGCGGGCTCCGCATCCGGTGCAGCAGATGACCCCGCGCCGTCGGAGAACGCCTCCGGGCTGAACCCCCAGATGCGATGCCCCAGCGCGTGCATGGCGTGGTGCACGAGGTCGTACGAGAGCCCGCCGCGGCGCAGCTCGCCCGCCACGGCATCCATGTGACCGAGCACGGCGGGCGTGCGCTGGGTGGCGCGCTCGAGGGCGCTGCGCAGCCAGGGATGCTCGTGCAGAGCATCCCGCGCCGCCATGATGCGCCCGCGCACCGCCGCGCGCCAGTCGAGCCCCGGTTGCGGTGCCCGGTAGTCGGCGACGATCTGGTCGATCATGCCCGCGACCAGGTCGTCTTTGTCGGCGACGTGCTTGTAGAGCGCCATCGGCACGACGCCGAGCTCGCTCGCGAGGCGGCGCATGCTGAGGCTCTCGAGCCCTTCCCGGTCGGCGAGGGTGACCGCCGCCGCGAGCACCCCGGCGCGGCTGAGCCGCCCGGCAGCGCGCGGCGTCGTCGGGGGCTCGCTTGACATGGTGTACATCGTACACCTAGCCTGGGCGCGCCGCATGGTGTACGCCGTACACCACGGTTGATCCCGAAGGAGCACCATGTCCCCCGACCGCCGTCTCGCCCTCTGGGCGGGCATCTTCTACCTGCTGACCTTCGTCACCTCGATTCCGGCGCTCGCGCTCAAGACGCCGCTGCTGGAAGGACGCGGCGAGACCGACCTCGCGGCCTGGGGTCTCGTGCTCGAGATCACCCTCGCCTTCAGCTGCATCGCGACGGCCATCGTGCTGCTGCCCATCACGCGACGGGTCAGCGAGGTGCTCGCCTTCGGATTCGTCGCGTCGCGCATCCTGGAAGCCAGTGCCATTGTCGCGGGGGTGCTGCCGGTCATGGGGCTCATCGCCCTCGGGTCGGACGACCCCGCGGCGCCGGCTCTCGTCGAGCTGCACGACGCCGCGTTCCTGCTCGGCCCGGCCTTCATGGCATCGATCAACGCGCTGCTGCTCGGCACGATCATGCTGCGCGGCCGTCTCGTTCCGCGCGTGATCCCGATCATCGGCCTCGTCGGCGGGCCGCTGCTGCTGCTCTCGTCCTACGGCGTCGTGCTCGGCCTCTGGGAGCAGACCGGGCCCGTCGGGGCCATCGCCGCCCTGCCGATCGCCCTCTGGGAGTTCTCGCTCGGTGTCTGGCTGATCGCCCGCGGCGTGCGGATCACGCCCGCCGTCGCGCGCGCGTCAGCGCCTCAGGAGGCCTTGACGTAGGGGGCGTAGGACGCGCGGATCTTGTTGACCTTGGGCAGGGCGACGGCGAGGCAGTAGCCCTGCCCCGGGTTCTTCGCGAAGAAGTCCTGGTGGTACTCCTCGGCGATGAAGTACTTCCCGAGCGGCGAGATCTCGGTGACGATCCCGCCCTCCCAGTACTCGCTCGCGCGGTCGCGCGCCGCCTCGAACAGCGCCTTCTGCTCGTCGTCGGCGTAGAACATGGCCGAGCGGTACTGCGTGCCGATGTCGTTGCCCTGGCGGTTGAGCTGCCGCGGGTCGTGCAGGGTGAAGAAGACATCGAGGATGACGTCGGCCGGGATGACCTCGGGGTCGAACGTCACCGCGACCGCCTCGGCGTGGCCGGTGGAGCCGGTGCAGACCAGCTCGTAGCTGGGGTTCTCGACATGGCCGCCGGTGTAGCCCGAGACCACGTCGTGCACGCCGTCGAGCACGCGGTAGACCGCGTCGAGGCACCAGAAGCAGCCGCCGGCCAGGTGGAAGGTTCGCATGCGCGAATACTACGGCCCGCCGTCGTGCACGAGCCGGGCATCCGCCGGTCGTACGCTGTGTTCATGGCCGACACCCACGACGCGTACCTCGCCGCCGCCGACCGCTACGAGCGCCTGGAGTACGCCCGGGTGGGCCGCAGCGGGCTGCGGCTTCCGCGCATCTCCCTGGGCCTGTGGAACAACTTCGGCGACGACCGGCCGCTCGCCACGCAGCGCGCGATTCTGCGCCGCGCGTTCGATCGCGGGGTCACCCACTTCGATCTCGCGAACAACTACGGGCCGCCCGCCGGCAGCGCCGAGCAGAACTTCGGCACGGTCTTCCACCAGGACTTCGCGCGCTACCGCGACGAGCTCATCATCTCGACGAAGGCGGGCTACTACATGTGGCCCGGGCCCTACGGCGAGTGGGGCTCGCGCAAGTACGTGCTCAGCTCGCTCGACGCGAGCCTGACGCGCATGGGCCTCGAGTACGTCGACATCTTCTACCACCACCGCCCCGACCCCGACACGCCGCTCGAAGAGACCATGGGCGCGCTCGCAAGCGCCGTGCAGAGCGGCAAGGCGCTGTACGTCGGCATCTCGAACTACGACGCCGAGCAGACGCGCGCGGCCCACCAGGTGCTCGCCGACCTGGGCGTGCCGCTGCTCATCCACCAGCCCCGGTACAACATGTTCGATCGGCGCATGGAGGACGGCCTGCTGGATGCTCTGGCCGAGCTCGACCTGGGCAGCATCGTCTTCTCGCCGCTCGCGCAGGGGCTGCTCACCGACCGGTATCTGCGCGGCGTGCCGGAGGGGTCGCGCGCCGCCGAGGGCCGTTGGATCACCGCCGACACGATCGATGACGAGTACCTCGACCGTGCCCGCGGCCTCACCGCGATCGCCGAGGCGCGCGGGCAGTCGCTCGCGCAGCTGGCGCTGCTGTGGGTGCTGCGCCACCCGCAGGTGACGAGCGCGCTCATCGGGGCAAGCAGCGTGCAGCAGCTCGACGCCAACCTCGACGCCCTCGACGCCCCTGCCCTCACGGCCGACGAGATCGCCGCGATCGAGCCGCTCGCCGTGCACGGCACCGGCTCGCGCCGCTGAGCCCGCGAGAAACCAGACGCGATGGGTTACCTCTACGCACTGCTGGCCGCCGTGCTGTTCGGCGCGAACGGCAGCGTGACGAAGGCGACGATGGAGGCGGGCCTGACGCCCGCGCAGGTCACCGAGTTCCGCCTCGTCGGCACGGCGGTCATCGCCGGTCTCGTGCTGCTCGTGATCGACCGTCGGGCCTTCGTGCTGCCGCGGCGGCAGTGGCCGATCATGATCGTGCTCGGCGTCGTGGGCGTGGCGCTGCTGCAGGCGACCTACGCCGCGGCGGTGCAGATTCTGCCCGTCGGCATCGCGCTGCTGCTCGAGTACACGGCCGTGCTCATGGTGGCGCTCGTGGCCTACTTCATCTTCCGCGAGCCGGTGAAGGCCCGGCTGTGGGTGGCGATCGCCCTCGTGCTGCTCGGCCTCGCGGTCGTGGCGCAGATCTGGGCGAGCACGCTCGATGCGCTCGGTGTCGTGCTCGCGCTCGCGGCGGCCGTGTGCCTGGCCGTGTACTTCCTGGTGGGCGAGCGGCAGGTCGCGCGCACCTCGCCCCTGGCCGTGTCGTTCTGGACCATGACGATCGCGGCGATCTTCTGGAGCTTCGTCTCGGGCTGGTGGGAGCTCTCGCCCAGCGTGCTCGCCACCCCGGTCGACATGGGCGGCGTGCACGGCGAGCTGCTCGTGCCGATGGCGGTGCCGCTCGCCTGGAACGTCGTCATGGGGTCGTTCGCGCCCTTCCTGCTGAGCCTCGCCGCGCTGCGCCACCTGCCGGCGACGGCGGCCGGCATCGTCGCCTCGAGCGAGGTGGTCTTCGCCTTCGCCGTGGCCTGGATCTGGCTCGGTGAAGCGCTCGACCTCGTGCAGATCATCGGGGCGGCGATCGTGCTCGCGGGCATCATCCTGGCCCAGACGGCGCGGGCCTCGAAGACGGTGGTGGATGCGGACCTCGCGCTCGCCACGGGCCCCATCGTGACCGTGCGCCACACGGACGATTCCTCGAAGAACTAGCCCTGACCCCCATTCGGGGGGTACCCTGCCCGACATGGACTGGGGGAACAGTTTTCTGCTGTGGCTGTCGTCGGAGGAGGGGTGGCGCGTGCTGTCGGGCGCGATCATCCCCGCGACCGCCATCATCGTCGCCGGCGTCGTCGCGGCGCTCATCGGTCGCGCATCGACGCGGCGGCTGATCGCGCTGCATCACCGCGACGCTCTGGCCGGGGCGCTCAGCGGCTTCCTGCTCGCCGGCCGCCGCGCCGCCGAGTGGCACGCGCTGAGCGACGTCGAGCGCGCGCAGGTCGACCATCTCGTCGCCGAGGCCGAGACCCGCATCCGGCTGCTGCCCCTCGCCGGCTCGAGCCTCGCGGCCAGCTGGGCCGCCCACGAGCTCGCGGCGATGAAGCGCGACTCGGCGGGCTTCCGCTTCCAGGCACAGCAGACCCTCGGCGACTACCGCGATCGTCTCGTGGCGTGGAGCGAGAAGCCGCGGCACGCGAAGAAGCTGTTCGGGCCCGATCTCGAGCGCTGGCGGTTCGAGGCGGAGGACGAGCCGAGCGCGTCGTGGGCAGAGGCGCCGGACGGCCGTGCGACGAGCGTGCCGGCGGGAGCCGGCTCGGGAGCGTCGACCGGAGCGGCGGGGGCCGTCGCGGCGGATGCACCGACGAGCACCTGGATTCCGCAGACGAACCCCGACGAGCCCTCGCCCCTGACCCCCGAGCCGCCGACGGCGGTCGCGACCGCGACGGGCAGCATGCCGCTGATCATCACCTCGCCGCTGCCGGCGAGCCGGGTGCGCGACCGCGTGCTGCCCGCGAGCGCGGGCTGAGGCGGCGCCCCGCAGCTCAGCCGTCTCGGCTAGTGGGTCGCCTCGTAGGCCCGCCGCGACCACATCGACACGTGGTGGTGCATCTCGGGGATGAGCGGCTCGTGCTCGGGCTTCATCAGCACGCTGCGCATGATGCGCCCGCGCTCGGCGTCGTCATCGAGGTGGATGCCCCGGGCGCGCAGCTGGGCCGGCGTGACGACGTAGGTGGCCAGGTGCGTCTGCTGCGGGCGGGCCGTGTCGGCGGCGAAGGTGAAGATCGCGTGGCTCACCCGATCGAGCTCCGACATCGAGGTGACGCGCGGCAGGTAGGTGATGATGTCGAGCTCGGGGCGCTGGTACGGCTGCAGGATGTCCGACTCGGCGATGAGCCCGTGCCAGGTCTGCGCGGCGCGGTAGCCGGGCAGCACGATCGCCCCGAGCCCCTCGCGGGTGAGCGGGAAGACCTTGAGCGTCGCCCACAGCGCCGCGGCGCTCGCGCCCGCGCGCGAGCACTCGAGCTGGATCTCGCCGAAGTGCCGCTCGGTGCTCGCGAAGTAGGTGTACGGCGACTCGTGGTGGTAGAACCGCAGGATCGACTGGTCGGTGAACAGCACCGCGCCGCACCCGTAGGGCTGTAGGCCGTGCTTGTGCGGGTCGACCACGACCGAGTCGGCGTCTTTGATCGCCCGGAAGTGCCGCGCCGTCTCGGGGTCGAGCTCGTCGGCGATGATCGAGAAGAACCCGCCGTAGGCGGTGTCGACATGCACGCGCGCGCCGTGGGCGCGGGCGAGCGGGATGATGTCGGCGAGCGGGTCGACCGCGCCGAGGCCCGTCGTGCCGAGGGTCGCCACGACGACGCCGATGCGCCCGGTGGCGAGCTCGCGCTCGAGGGCGTCGAGGCTCATGCGCCCGTCGGCCTCGGTCGGGATGCCCACCGTCGGCATGCCGAGCACCTCGCCCATGCGCGCGTGCGTGTAGTGCGCATCCGCGGAGTGCGCGATCGCCGTGCCGGGCGCGATCTCACGGCTCACCCAGAGCGCCTCGAGGTTCGCGGTCGTGCCGCTCCAGGTGAGGTGGCCCATGTAGTCGACCGGGTAGTCGAACATGGCGGCGAGCTGGTCGAGCACCTCGTGCTCCATGGCCGTCGTCGCGCGGCTCGCGTCGATCGAGTGGTTGTTGGGGTTGAGCTGCATCGTCGCGAGGTAGGCGGCCATCGCGACGGGATGCGGCGGCTTGAGCATCTGCCCCGCGTACTGCGGGTGGAAGTACGGGAAGTTGTCGTCGAGACGCTCGACGAGCTCGGTGAGCACGGCTTGCACCTGGTCGGGGTCGACGTGCTGGCTCTCGTGCACCTCCCACTGCCCGTACGTGTCTTTGAGGGTCTGGATGCCCTGGATCGGCTGGGTCAGCAGCTCGGCCAGGGTGACGGCACGCTTGTGGCTCACGCCGCACTCCTTCGTGTCGGGGATGTGCGGCGAGTCTAGCGCCCGGTCGTTCGGGAGCGTACGACTTACGGCTGGGCGGCGGAGCGACCCCGGGCGCGCCGCGGCAGCGACTTCTGCATCATGACCACGCCGAGCCACCGGCCGAACTTGAACCCGACGCGGCCCATCGCCCCGGTCTGCTCGAAGCCGAACCGGCGGTGCAGCGCGATCGAGCCCTCCGCCCCCTTGTCGGCGATGACCGCGATGACCTCCTTGACCCCGGCGGCCGCGGCGCGGTCGAGCAGCTCGCCCATGAGCGCGGTGCCGAGACCGCGCCCGGTGGAGGCCGGGCCCAGGTAGATGGAGTTCTCGACCGTGAAGCGGTAGGCCGCCTTCTCCTTCCACGGGTACACGTAGGCGAAGCCCAGCACGGTGCCTCCGGGGGCGACGGCGACGAGGAAGGGGTAGCCGAGCTCGCGCACGCGGGCGAACTTGGTGCGGACATCCTGCAGCGACCACGGCGACTCGTCGAAGGTGACGGTCGAATTGGCGACGTAGTGGTTGTAGAGCTCGCGCACGTGCGGCAGGTCGGCCTCTTCGGCCTCGCGCACGGTGTAGGCGAACGGCGGCTCGGGCTCGGGCTGCGGGCGGAGGTGAGCGGGCAGCTGGCGCCGGCGCTCGTACTCTTCGGCGAGCATCGCGCCCTCCTTCCTGCCCCCGCGACTCGACGGCGTCAGTCTACGGCGGGCCCGGGCAGCCGCCAGTCGATCGGCGCGGCCCCCTGCTCGCCGAGCAGGGCGTTGACGCGGCTGAACGGGCGCGACCCGAGAAAGCCCCGGTGGGCCGACAGGGGGCTGGGATGCGCGCTCGCGATCGTCGTGACCCCCACCAGCAGCGGCGCCGCGGCCTGGGCGTCGCGCCCCCACAGCACCGCGACGAGCGGGCCGCCCCGCTCGGCGAGAGCCTGCAGGGCTCGGGCCGTCACGGCCTCCCACCCCCGGCCGCGGTGCGACCCCGGATTCCCCGGCGCGACGGTGAGCACCCGGTTGAGCAGCAGCACGCCCTGATCGGCCCATGCGCTGAGGTCGCCGTGCGCGGCGGGCGGCACCCCGAGGTCGTCGTGCAGCTCGCGGTAGACGGTGGCGAGGCTGCGCGGCAGCGGGCGCACGCGCGCGTCGGTGGCGAAGGCGAGACCGATGGGGTGCCCCGGGGTCGGGTAGGGGTCTTGCCCGACGATGACGACGCGCACGTCGGCGAGCGGGCGGTGGAACGCCCGCAGCACGTGCTGCTCGTCGGGAAGCCACGGAGTGCCCGCGGCGGCCTCGGCGCGGAGGTCGGCGAGCAGTGCGTGCACACGCGCGGCCTCGGGGGCGAGCGCGGCAGCCCAGTCGTCGGCCATGAGACCGCGCAGGGTGCCGGCCTGCGACGACAGCACCGGCGGCAGCGGCGGCGGCTCGGGCGGGGCGCTCATGCGAGCACGCTACCGGCAGGCGCGGTGCGACCGCCGAGCGCGCTAGCATCGCGGGATGACCGAGCCCGCGAGCGTCTCGTCCACCCCGTCGACCCCGTCGTCGAGCCCCGTCGGCTCGGCCCTGCAGGGCAAGGCAGGAGCCATCACCCTGAGCCTCGTCGGGTACCTGTTCTTCGTCGAGTTCGTGAGCGGCGTGCTGCAGGGCTACTACGTGCCGCTCATCAGCGACCTGGTCGCCTACCTCGGCATCCGCGACGCCGACTTCAACTGGTTCGAGGCCGCGCAGCTGCTGCTGAGCGCGCTCGTCGTGCCCGTGCTCGCGAAGCTCGGTGACATGGTCGGCCACAAGCGCATCCTGCTGATCTCGACCGTGCTCACCGCCGGCGCGAGCTGGTGGCTGGTCTTCGCCGACACCTTCTGGGTGTTCCTGATCGCGTGGGCGCTGCAGGGCTTCTACGTCGTCTGGCTGCCGCTCGAGGTGGCGCTGATCTTCGACCGCGGCCGCCGCACGTCGACGGGCGCCTCGCAGACCCGGCGTGCCGCCGGCTACCTCGTCGTCGCGCTGGAGGCGGGCGCCATCGCGGGCGCCCTCGGCGGCGCGCGCATCTTCGCGGCGTTCAACGAGAACGTCGCCCTCACCCTGTCGATCCCGGCCATCGCCGTGACCGTGGCATTCTTCGCGATCTGGTTCGGGGTGCCCGAGTCGACCCCGCAGCCGGGCCGTCGTCTCGACACCACCGGCTTCGTGCTGCTGACGATCGCCCTGCTGACGATCACCTCGGGCCTGACCTTCCTGCGCATCAACGGCCCCGCCACCTGGTGGGTCTACGTGCTCATGCTGGTGGGGCTGCTGCTGCTGTACCCGTTCGGCCGCTGGGTGCTGAAGCACCCCGACCCGGCGATCGACCTGCGCGTGCTGCGGCAGCCCAGCATGTGGCCGGTGCAGCTGACGGCGGGGCTCGTCGGCATCAGCATCCTCGGAGCCCAGGCGCCGCTGAGCACCTTCGCGGGCACCGACCCCGCGAACGGCTTCGGTCTCGGGCTCGACGCATCGGAGCGCTCGTACATCATCGGCGCCTACCTCGTGGCCATGATCATCGGCGCCCTGCTCTTCCCGCTCGTGTCGCGGCGCACCACGCCCCGCATCGCGCTCATCTCGGCCACGGTGCTCGTCGCGATCGGCTACCTCGCCTTCCTCGTTAACAACGCCACGGTGGTGGGCGTGACCCTGAACATGGTCGTCGCCGGCATCGGCTCGGGAGCCCTCGTCGCCGCGCTGCCGGCCGCCGCGGCCGCCGCCGCCCCGCTCGGGCAGACCGGCATCGCCACCGGGCTCACCAACACCACGAAGACCATCGGCGGCGCTTTCGCGAGCGCGATCTTCGCCGTCGTGCTCGCGATGTCGGCGGGGCAGCTCGTCACCGAGACCGCGTCGAGTCTCGCCGGGTATCTGACGGTGTTCGCGATCTGCGGCGGTTCGGCGGTCGTCGCGGCGCTCGCGCTGCTCGTCGTGCCGAAGCTCGCCTTCGCCGACACCGCCCCCGAGCTGGATGCGGAGCCGACGCCGAGCGCGCAGCCCTAGCCGCCCGACCCCCGGGTCGGCAGCCGCGCGTGCACAAGGCTGCTCAGTCGCGCACGCGCAGCGGCTCGCGCACGAGCTTGTGCTGCGCCGCCTGCGCCACCGGACGCACCGTCAGCTCGTCGATATTGACGTGGGCCGGAGCCTCGAGCGCGTGCACCACGAGCGCCGCGATGTCCTCCGCGAGCAGCGGGTGCTCGACGCCCTCGTAGAGCGCCTCGACCTTCGCAGTGTCGCCGCCGAACCGGTTGAGCGCGAACTCGTCGGTCTTCACCATGCCCGGTGCCACCTGCATCACGCGGATCGGCTCGCCCGCCAGCTCGAGACGGAGGGCGTTCATCATGCCGCGCAGGGCGAACTTCGCCGCGTTGTAGCCACCACCCGACTCGTACGAGATCTGCCCGGCCGTGGACGTGATCGCGAGGATGTCGGCGACGCCGCGCTCGCGCGCGCCCGCTCGCAGGGCGGGCATCAGGGCGACGATCGACCGCTGCGCGCTGAGCACGTTGATGTCGAACATGCGCATCCAGTCACGGGCGTCGGCCGTGGCGACCGGGTCGGTGCCGATCGCCCCGCCGGCCGCGGCGACGAGGGCGTGCACGGGGCCGCCGGCCTCGATGTGCGTGCGGAGGGCATCCACCGCCGCCTGGTCTGTGAGGTCGGCGACGAACGGCTCGCACCCGGCCTCGGCGGCGAGCGCCTGAAGCCGCTCGGCCCGGCGGGCGACCGCGATCACGCGCCAGCCGTGCTGCCGCAGCAGCCGCACCGTCGCGGCTCCGATGCCCGAACTGGCCCCCGTCACCACTGCCGTCAGCGTCGTCATGGCTCCACGCTAGCGCCGGGCAGGTTACGGCGTGTGTCGTCGTGCATTGCCGGGCCGCGAGAGCCGGGCGTACCGTTCGAGGCGATCCACCGACCCACGAGGAGACCCCCATGACCGCCAGCTGGAAGTTCGAGACCCTGCAGATCCACGCGGGCGCTCAGCCCGATCCGGTCACGAACGCGCGCGCCACCCCGGTGTACCGCACGACCGCCTACACCTTCAACGATGCGCAGCACGCGAAGAACCTCTTCGCCCTCGCCGAGTTCGGCAACATCTACACCCGCATCCAGAACCCGACGCAAGACGTGGTCGAGCAGCGCATCGCCGCGCTCGAGGGCGGCACCGCCGCGCTGCTGCTGTCGTCGGGCCAGGCGGCCACCACCTACGCCGTGCTCAACATCGCGCAGGCGGGCGACCACATCGTGTCGTCGTCGTCGATCTACGGCGGCACCTACAACCTCTTCACCTACACGCTCGCCAAGCTCGGCATCGAGGTGACCTTCGTCGAGAACCAGGACGACCCCGAGGCCTGGGCCGCCGCCGTGCGCCCCAACACCAAGCTGTTCTTCGGCGAGACGATCGGCAACCCGAAGGTCAACCTGCTCGACATCAGCGCGGTAGCCGAGGTCGCGCACGCGCACGGCCTGCCGCTCATCGTCGACAACACGATCGCCACGCCGTACCTCATCCGCCCGCTCGAGCACGGGGCCGACATCGTCGTGCACTCGGCCACGAAGTTCCTCGGCGGCCACGGCACCGTGCTCGGCGGCGTCATCGTCGACGGCGGAAAGTTCGCGTGGTCGCAGCACGTCGACCGCTTCCCGGGCCTCACCGAGCCCGACCCCTCGTACCACGGTGCGAGCTACACGGGCGTGCTCGGCGACGGCATCGCCTACATCATCAAGGCGCGCGTGCAGCTGCTGCGCGACATCGGCGCCGCGGTCTCGCCCGACAACGCCTGGCAGCTCATCCAGGGCATCGAGACCCTCAGCCTGCGCGTCGAGCGGCACGTGCAGAACGCCCTCGCCGTCGCGCAGTGGCTCGAGGCCCACCCCGACATCGCGAGCGTCAGCTACGCCGGCCTCGCGTCGAGCCCGTGGCACGCCGCGGCCCAGAAGTACGCGCCGCGCGGCGCCGGCGCGGTGCTCTCGTTCGAGCTGAAGGGCGGTGTGGATGCGGGGCGCGCGCTCGTCGACTCGGTCGAGCTCTTCAGCCACGTCGCCAACATCGGCGACGTGCGCAGCCTGATCATCCACCCCGCGTCGACGACCCACTCGCAGCTGACGCCCGAGCAGCAGCTCACGAGCGGGGTCACCCCGGGCCTCGTGCGCCTCTCGGTCGGCCTCGAGAACATCGACGACATCATCGCCGACCTCGAGAAGGGGTTCGCGGCCGCGCGCGCGGTGGTCGCCGCCAACGCGGCGCTGTAGCGCGCATCCTTCTCTCTGAGGCTGACCGTCGCCGCGTCGACAACAACCGGGCCCTCGCCGTCGTAACACGGCGAGGGCCCGGTCGTTCGTGCGAGACAATGGGCGCAGCATGGACTGGCAGACGAGCGAAGACACGGTGCCCTCGGCGTTCATCACCGAGGCCAACCGGCGATCGATGCTGGGCACGCCACCGACGACGGGCGCGTGGCGCGAGGGCGACGACCCCGGCCACCGGCAGTTCGTGGGGGTGGGCACGATCGCGCTCGAGTCGGGGGCGACGCTCCCCCACGCTCGGCTCGCCTACGAGACGTGGGGCACGCTGAACGATGCCCGCGACAACGCGGTGCTCATCGTGCACGCGCTGACCGGCGACAGTCACGTCGTCGGGCGACCCGGCCCCGGGCATCCCACGGCCGGATGGTGGGGCGGCATCGTCGGGCCCGGTCTCGCGATCGACACCGACCGCTGGTTCGTCATCGCCCCCAACACGCTCGGCGGCTGCCAGGGCTCGACCGGCCCGGCCTCGTTCTCGCCCGACGGCGTCGAATGGGGGTCGCGCTTCCCGTACCTGACGATCCGCGACCAGGTCGCCGCGCAGGTCGGCCTCGCCGACGCGCTCGGCATCGACCGGTTCGCGGCCATCATCGGCGGATCGATGGGCGGCATGCACGCGCTCGAGTGGGCCATCGAGCATCCGCACCGCGTCGAGCGGCTCGGCCTGCTCGCCACCTGCGCGGTGACGAGCGCCGACCAGATCGCCCTCAACTCGGTGCAGCTCGAGGCGATCCGCATGGATCCGCTGTTCCGCGACGGCGACTACTACGACGAGCCGGAGGGGCCCTTCCGGGGCCTCGCCCTCGCGCGGCGCATGGCGCTGCTCAACTACCGGTCGCCCACCGAGCTCAACGAGCGGTTCGAGCGCTCGTGGCAGGGGGTGCTCGACCCGCTCGGCAAGGGCGGGCGCTTCGCGGTCGAGAGCTACCTCGACTTCCACGGCAACAAGTTCACGCGACGCTTCGACGCGGGCAGCTACCTCAGCCTCGTCGAGGCGATGAACGCGCACGACGTCACGCGCGGCCGCGGCACGCTCGCCGAGACGCTCGGGCGGGTGACGGCCCGCTCGCTCGTTCTCGGCATCGACAGCGACCGGCTCTTCCCCGTCGAGCAGCAGCGGGCGATCGCCGCGCACCTGCCCCGCAGCATCCACGGCGATGCGCCGGTCGTGATCGCGTCGCCGTTCGGGCACGACGCCTTCCTCATCGAGAACGACCTCGTCGGGCCGCCGCTCGCCGCGCTGCTGGCCGAATAGCCGACCATGCCGCGCCGCGCCACCATCGCCCCGCGCGTGGCCGCCCTGCTCGTCGTCGCCGCGGCGGTGCTGAGCGGATGCTCGCCGACCGCCCCCGCCGACCCCGGCTCGCTCGCCCAACCCGGGCCGGTCACGGTCACCGACGTCGCGGTCACCGCCGAGGTCTACCGCTCGCGCATCGACCCGTCGCGCGGCGGAATCCAGCTCTCGGTGCGCAACGACGCCGCGGTGCCGCTCACGATCGTCGGCGCCCGCCTCGAGTCACCGGCCCTGCAGCAGCCGATCGTGCGCGAGCGCACGACCGTCATCGGCCCGGGCCTCACCCGCGACCTCGCCCTCACCCTCACCGCCGCCGCGTGCCCGGCCGACGAGCCGGAGCCGCCGCAGGCGGTGCTCGTCGTGCAGCTCATCGACGGCAGCACCGCCGAGGTCGCGGTGCCCACCGTCGACCGCATCGGCCAGTGGGCCGAGTGGGTCGCGGCCGAGTGTCTCGCGGCCGCGGTGGCCGAGCGGGTGCAGCTGACGGTGCGCCACGACCCGACGCGCGACGACGGCTCGCTCATCGGGCTGCTGCTCGACATCGCGCCGCGGTCCGGCGCCCGCGGGGCGGAGGTCGCGCTCGTGAGCCTCAGCGACACCGTGCTGTTCGGGCTCGTGCAGGCCGCCGACGGCGCCCATCAGACGTGTCGCCGC
>OFDC01000370.1_pt1 | contig 35906 bp, 40 predicted proteins | sample 1520941 | NCBI WGS metagenome assembly OFDC01 (sample SAMEA94258168, study PRJEB24077) | hot springs metagenome | biome: Aquatic biome; feature: Water | place: India | collected 2012-12-06 | depth 5 m | reverse complement strand
AGCCGTCCTCGGGGCATCGAGCCCCTCGGACGGCGCTGCCGCAGAGGAGGACGCGGCGTGGTCCGGGTCTCTGGGCGGAGGAGCCTCCGGCGGGGATATTTGGGCAAAGATGAAAGGCATCAACCTTCGTGCACGGCGGAAAGCTTGTTGCCGTCCGGGTCGCGGACATAAGCCGCATAGAAGGCCGGGCCATAGGGGCGCAGGCCCGGGGCGCCCTCGTCGGTGCCGCCATGCGCGAGGGCGGCCTTGTGGAAGGCGCGGACGGCGTCCTGATCGGGGGCCACCAGCGCGGGCATCGTGCCGTTGCCGACGGTCGCAGGGCGTTCGTCGAAGGGCAGCGTGATCCAGAGCCGGGTGCGGCGGTCGGAGGGAAAGCCGTAGCCGATCTCGGTGTCTTCGGTGGCGCGGCGGATCAGGCCGAGGGGGGCGAGGGCGGCGTCGTAGAACCGGGCGGCGCGGGCGAGGTCGTTCGTGCCGAGGGTGAGGTAGAGGAAGGTCTCAGCCATCGACTTCGTCCGTGGTCTGCTGGCCCGACAGGCGCTGGCGCAGGATCGACCAGCTCATCCCGACGCCGAGGATCAGGGACAGGACGAGGATGCCCAGCCAGATGTTCAGCGCGGAGTTCTGCAGGCCCAGAAGGCCCCAGTCGGTCAGCACCCAGAGGCCCGCAGCGAAGATCGCGGCAATGACGATGGCCCCGAGGATCCCGATCGAGCGCATGGTGGCGACGAGGTAGACCATCGCGATGACGGCAAGGATCAGGCCGATGAACACGATCAGCGGGGTCTGGGTGCCCCAGGCCTCACGCGCCCAGGTCACGTAGTTCCAGGAGGTCGGGTTGAAGATCGCGGCGAGGAGAAGGAAGGCGCCAAGCCAGCGGAGGAGGATGCCCATGTTGTCCTGCCCTTTGGGGATGCGGATGGCCCATGCTAGCCCGGCCCCCGGAAAGGTGGAAGTCCCCGGGGGTCGTCCATGCCGGTCTGGCGCGACAGACGGTCAGATGGCGGGTCGGGCGGGCACCCGCAGGCACCACAGAAGACCCGCGGTGAACAGCGCCGCATTGACCGCCGGGAAGGCCACGACATCCAGCGGCACCAAGCCAAGCCCGACATAGGCCAGCGCAAGGCCAAGATCGACGGCCTGGATCAGCGCCATGTTGCCGATCCAAAAGCGCGAGGGCTGCGCGGCGCGGGCGAGCCACGCCATCCCGATTCCGTAGGCCAGGAACCGCGCGCCCAGCATTCCGATCATGTAGCCGTTGTCTGGCGCGGGGACCGTCAGGCCCATCCAGCCGAAGAAGGCCAAGGGCGCGAACAGGGTCAGGGCGGCAAGGACCAGCTGCGAGGCGGCGATGATCCAGAGGAGCGGTTTGAGCATGATGTGGTCTCCGTTCAGGTTGGCTCTGGACCGGTTCTGCGTCCACAGATATCAAAAGGGAAGTAGTTACCTTTTCCATAGTTGAAGAAAGATCGTCGGCATGGATTGCACTTCCAATTGTCCGGTCGCCCGCGCGCATGAGGTTCTGGGTGGCAAGTGGACGACGCTTGTTTTCCGCGACCTGATGGGCGGAACCCGGCGCTATTCCGAACTGATGCGCAGCCTGGACGGGATCAGCCCGCGGATGCTGGCCGAGCGGCTGAAGATGCTGGAGGCCGAGGGGCTGGTCACCCGGACGGTCTTTCCCACGGTGCCGCCGACGACGGAATACGCGCTGACCGACCTCGGCCGCGAAATGGGGCCGGTGATCGAGGCCATGGCCGGGTTCGGTGCGGCATTGCAGGCGCGTGCTTAGGCGATTTGCAGGGTTTCGCTGCGCCCGCCTGACCGATATACCCCGCGTGGTTTGTGGACTGACTCGGGGAATGACATGGCCAACGTCGTCGTGGTGGGTGCCCAGTGGGGCGATGAGGGCAAGGGCAAGCTCGTGGACTGGCTGTCCGAACGCGCCGACGTGATTGCGCGGTTCCAGGGCGGGCACAATGCGGGGCACACGCTGGTCATCGGGAACACGGTCTACAAGCTGTCGCTTCTGCCCAGTGGCATCGTGCGCGGGGGCAAGCTGTCGGTTATCGGCAACGGCGTGGTGGTGGACCCCTGGCACCTGGTGGCCGAGATCGACAAGCTGCGCGGGCAGGGTGTCGATGTCAGCCCTGAGAACCTGATCCTGGCCGAGAACGCGAGCCTGATCCTGCCGATCCACGGCGAATTGGACCGGGGCCGTGAGGCGCAGACCACGGTCGCAAAGATTGGCACCACGGGGCGCGGAATCGGCCCGGCCTACGAGGACAAGGTCGGTCGCCGGGCGATCCGGGTGGCGGATCTGTTCGATGCGGCGACGCTCGACACGCGGATCGGGCGGCTACTGACGCACCACAACGCGCTGCGCGCGGGTCTGGGGCTGGAGCCGGTGGACCCCGCCGCGCTGAAGGCGCAACTGATCGAGATCGCGCCGAAGCTGAAGCCCTACGCCGGGCCGGTCTGGAAAGTGCTGAACGAGGCACGGCGGGCAGGCAAACGCATCCTCTTCGAGGGCGCGCAGGGCTCGCTTCTGGACATCGACTATGGGACTTACCCTTACGTGACGTCTTCGAACACCATCGCCGGGCAGGCGGCGACCGGGACGGGGGTTGGGCCGACTGCCATCGACTTCGTGCTGGGGATCGTCAAGGCCTACACGACCCGCGTGGGGGAAGGCCCGTTCCCGGCGGAACTTCACGACGCGGACGGCGAGCGGCTGGGCGAGCGGGGGCACGAGTTCGGCACGGTGACGGGGCGGAAGCGCCGCTGCGGCTGGTTCGACGCGGTCTTGGTGCGGCAGACCTGCGCGACCTCCGGTGTTTCGGGCATCGCGCTGACCAAGCTGGATGTGCTGGACGGGTTCAAGACGCTGAAGATCTGCGTTGCTTACGATCTGGACGGCAAGCGGATGGATTATCTGCCGATCGCCGCGGACGAACAGGCGCGCTGCACGCCCATTTACGAAGAGATGGAAGGCTGGTCGGAAACCACCGCCGGAGCGCGGTCCTGGGCGCAGCTGCCGGGGGCGGCGATCAAGTATGTGCGGCGGATCGAGGAGTTGATCCAGTGCCCGGTCGCGCTACTGTCCACCTCGCCGGAGAGGGACGACACGATCCTGGTGACGGACCCGTTTGCCGATTGACGGGAGGGCTCGTCGTGCGGCTTCGCCTTCTCTGCGAGGACCGAAGCGAACGAGGAGCGGGGCAGGGAGACGCGAGATGGCGCTAAGCTACAAGGCCCGCAGGCGCTGGGCGCTGGTGATCCTGCTGATCGGTCTGCCGCTGTACATCGTGGCGGCGGTGAACCTGATCGACCTGTTCGAGCGGCCCTCGATCCTGGTGGAACTCGCGGTCTATGTGGCCCTGGGCTTTCTCTGGGCGCTGCCGTTCCGCTTTGTCTTCCGGGGCATCGGTCAGGCTGATCCGGACACGGAAAAGACGGACGGGCAGGGCCCCTCCGTCTGATCTCACGGTCTGGCCGACTTCAGCTCAGGCGGCGGGCTTCTGCCAAATAGGGCGAGGTCTCGGCCAGCGCGTAGTGGCCGCGCGTCACCTTCTCGATCCGGCCGGTGCGCAGAAGCGTACCGAAGGAGCGCAACCCATCCTCGCGGCTGACGGGTTTGCCGCCTGCCGAGGCCATCATCCGGCGCATCAACTGCGGGCGGGTGAACTGCTCGCGCTTTTCGACGCAAGTGGCGAAGGCGGCAGCGGCTTCCAGCATCTCGACCATCGACCGCGCGCCCACCGTCTCGGCAAAGGCCGCAAGGCCGGATTCGTCGATCTCGCGGACGTCTTCGGCCAGATCCTCGTCATCATCGGCATCGGTGGCCGGGCCGTAGGAGGGCTTTTCCAAGACGATGCCACGGGCCGGGGCGGCGGGCATCGCCACAGCGGCACCAGCACCGATCGCACCCGACAGGCGGCCGGTGCGCAGGCCGGGCATCGGCTGGTCGCCCGGATAGGCGGGGGAAATCCCGGGCTCGGCGGGGGCGAGCGAGGCGGCAGCCGGGGCGACGCGGTCGACGCGCTGTTCCGACACCAGGACAAGCGGCGGCGGGCTGATCATCCCGGGGCGGATCGTGCCGGGACGCGGCTGGTCCTGGGTGCGCAGCGGCACCGACTTGCGCCGGGGCTTGACCTCGGGCGGCGGCGGCGGGGCGGCGGGCTCGTCGGGCTGGATCGCCTCGGCCAGGTCGTCGCGGTAGGGGTCGAGGTTCACGTCGGCGCGCGGTGCCTCGTAGTCGATGTCGGCGCGGTCGGCTTCGGTCGAGACGATGGCCGCCTTCAGACGCGACAGCGCTTCCTGACGGCGGCGGTTCTCGTCCTCGGCCATCACCTCTTCGGCCTGCTGCATCAGGCGCGAGACCTCGTCTGTTTCCTCTTGCCGGGACAGGACGCGGGTCGCGGCCGGGTCGCGCGGGGCAGCGGCGTCGGGCCGCAGGCGGACGACGCGGGAACTGTTGCGGCGCGGGCGGTCCGCGGGCGAGGTTTCGGCGCGGTCTTCGACCGTCTCGGCCACTGCGGTGACCTCGGCGACAGTCTCGGCGGCCTCGGCGACCGTTACAGCTTCTTCGACCGTCACGGTCCCTTCGGCGACCTCGACGGGGGCTTCGATTTCCGCAGCGGCTTCGATGGCCTCGGGCAAGGGATCGACCGCCTCGGCGTCGGCAAGCGTCATCTCGATGGGCGCATCTTCGGGCAGGCTGTCATCGAGCGCCGCCGCAAGCGCGGCTTCGTCGAAGGTCTCGCCATCAAGGGCGGCGAGATCGGCCAGGTCCTCGAAGGCGGTGTCGGACAGACGTTTGGCTTCGGCGTCGTACAGGCTTTCGACCGGCTCGGCCGCAGCGTCCGGCGCTTCGACTTCCGCAACCACGGCGTCTTCAAACGCGGCATCCTGGATCGAGACGTTCCACGGCGCGTCGTAGGCTGCGTCCATGGTTTCGGCGACAGGCTCGGGCGCGTCTTCGACAACCATGTCGTCGGCAATCACTTCGTTCAGCCGGGCGGCAAAGTCCGGGGCGGCGTCCTCGACCGCGTCGGCGACGGGGGCTTCGGCTTCCACCGCATCCGCCAGAGGAGCCGCCTCAGGCAGCGGTTCCGCGATGATTTCGTCTGCGGGGGCATCGGCCACGAAGGCCGCAGGTGCGGCGGTTTCGGCGGCAGCGGGATGCACCGACCGGCGGATGCGGGCCAGCTTGGCAGCGACGCCGTCCGGGATGATGTCCTGCAACGACGGCTCGGGCGCCGCGGAGTCTGCGTCGGCCAAGGGAGCCTCGGGCTCGGCCAGGTTGCGCGCGGGGCGGCGGCCGGCGGGATTGAACTGGATCCGGGGCGAAACCGGACTTTCGGCGACGGCGTCATCGCCAGGGGCTTCGCCTTTGGGCGCATCCGCACCGCGACCGGCGGCGGCAAGGCGGGCGACCTCACGCTCGGCCAGGCGGTGCAGCATGGCGGCATCCGGCGGTGGCGGTTCGGCGCCGAAGTGGCGGTCCTGCGCGGCGAGGTCGCGGAAATACTCGGCAATCGCCTTCATCGTGTCGAAGGGGTTTTCGAACCCTTCCAGCGTGCAGCTGAAAGTCCCGTAGGATACGGTCAGGATCTTGCTTTCACTGGTCATGACTGGACAGCCTTTCGCCTTGGATGTCTCACTTTACCGGTCGGCACCGCCCTAATGCATGGACAGACCGGGGTAATTTGATGGATTGATTGTGGCCGGACCCCCGGAAACCTGCCTTAATTGGATACAGTCTTACATGAATTCGCCGATTGTCCAGTCAACCGAAGGTGTAACGCTGGCCGGAGGCGGGCCGATTTCCGCCCGCGACCTGGGCCTGGCGCTGGCCCGTGCACCGGTGCCGGTGGCGGCCGATGGCGGAGCGGACCGCCTGTTGCGGCTGGGGGTCACGCCCCAGGCGGTGATCGGCGACATGGATTCGATTTCCGACGCGGCACGGGCGGCGATTCCGGCCAAGCGGCAGCACCGGATCGCCGAACAGGTGACGACCGACTTTGACAAGGCGCTGCGCGGGATCGAGGCCCCCCTGGTCCTGGCGCTTGGCTTTGCAGGTGCGCGGCTTGACCACGGGCTTGCCGCCATGGCGACCCTGATCGCCCGGTCCGACCGGCGCTGCATCCTGATCGGACCCAAGGATGTGGCCTTTGCCGCCCCGGCGCTGTTGACGCTGACGCTGCAGCCGGGCGACCCGCTGTCGCTGTTCCCGCTGGCCGCCGTCACCGGCCGCAGCACCGGGCTGGAATGGCCGATCGACGGCATCGGGTTTGCCCCGGACGGGATGATCGGCACCTCGAACCGGGTTACCGCACGGCGGGTGACGCTGGACTTCGACCAGAAGGGGATGCTGGTGATCCTGCCACGGCGCAGGCTTGACGCGGCGATCAGGGCTCTTCGGGCAGAAGCGTCAGGCGTGCCGTCTTGGCCTTCGCGGCCAGCCGTTCACGGTGGATGATGTAAAGCCCCGACGAGACGATGATCGCAATGCCGACCCAGGTCAGCCGGTTCGGGAAATCGCCGAAGATCAGGAAGCCCAGGATCACCGCAGTGACGATTTCGGAATAGTGCAAGGGCGCAAGCGTGGCCGAGGGCGCGAACTTCAGCGCATAGGTCATGCACATGTGGCTGACGGCCGCCCAGAACCCCACGCCGAAAAGCCAGAGCCAGTTCCACCCCGCAGGCCAGATCGGGTCCAGCGCCCGAATGCCCGAGCCATCCGCCCAAAGCATCACCGGCAAACAGAGAAGCAGCCCGGTCCAGGAAGTGTGGAATTGCATGGTCACGGGGTGCATCCAGGACGACATCGCCCGGGTGACCAGCATGTAGAAGGCGAAGAGGAACGCCGTTGCAAGCGGCCAGAGCGCGACGAGGCCGAAGGCGGCCAGCGAGGGCTGGATGACGAAGAGGGCACCGACAAAGCCTACGGCGCAGGCAGCGATCCTGCGGGGGCCGACCTGGTCTTCGAACAGGAACCGGCCGAGGAGGAGAAGGATGAAGGGCTCGATGAAGACGATGGCCAGCGCATCGGCGATGGGCATGACCTCGATCCCCGAGACGAAGGCGAAGGTCGAGACCAGAAGGAACAGCGCGCGAAGCGTGGCATAGGCAAGCGCGCGCCCGTCCAGCCGGATCGAAAGGCCCAGGGCCAGGACGACCGGCAGCATCAGTCCGGTCTGGACCACGAAACGCGCCGCAGTGACTTGTCCGACCGGCACCCCGTTTTCCGCGGCAAGCTTGGCCGAGACGTCGAGAAGCGGCGCGATTACGCAGAAGGCGAGCATCAGCAGGATGCCCTGAAGGGTCGTGTCGCGGGTCATCTCCGATGCCTAGCCTCTGGCCCCCTTCTGCGCCTGCCTGAAACCGACATCGCAGGGGGGTGCGGGTGGGTTTCAGATTGAGCGCTGGCGCGCAAGTCTTTTGTCTCGCCGTTTTGCGTGAAGGACGCAAAACGGCTCGGGCGTGCTCCGCAGGGGATATTTGGGCAAATGTGAAAGGCCGGATCAGCAGTTCGGAACGTTGACCGCCAATCCGCCGAGCGAGGTTTCCTTGTACTTTTCGTGCATGTCGCGTCCCGTTTGCCGCATCGTCTCGATGCAGACGTCGAGGGAGACGAGGTGCTGGCCGTCGCCGCGCAAGCTGAGCGAGGCGGCGGAGACCGCCTTGATCGCGCCAAGCCCGTTGCGTTCGATGCAGGGCACCTGGACAAGGCCCTTGACCGGGTCGCAGGTCATGCCGAGGTGGTGTTCAAGGGCGATTTCGGCCGCGTTTTCAACCTGCTCCGGTGTGCCTCCCAAGACGGCGGCAAGGCCTGCGGCGGCCATGGCGGCGGCGGAGCCGACCTCGGCCTGGCAGCCGCATTCCGCACCGGAGATCGAGGCGTTGTGCTTGCAAAGGCCGCCGATGGCAGAGGCGGTCAGCAGGAAGTCGCCGACTTTACCGGCGCTTGCACCGGGGACATGGTCCAGCCAATAGCGGATGACGGCGGGAACGACGCCTGCGGCCCCGTTGGTGGGGGCGGTGACGACCTGGCCGCCGGCGGCGTTTTCTTCGTTCACCGCCATCGCGTAGAGCGACATCCAGTCGTTGATCGTATGCGGCGGCGTCAGGTTCAGGCCCCGTTCGGCCAGCAGCGCGTCGTGGATGCCCTTGGCCCGCCTGCGCACCTTGAGGCCGCCGGGCAGGATCCCCTCGCCCTTCATTCCGCGCGAGATGCAGTCGTTCATCACCTGCCAGATCCGGTTGATCCCGGCGTCCAACTCGGCAGCTGAGCGGAACCGGAGTTCATTGGCGCGCTTCATCTGGGCGATGGTCAGGCCGGATTTCTGCGCCATCTCAAGCATTTCGGCGGCTGTCTCGAAGGGATAGGGCACGTCGGCCCGCGCCTTGGCCTTTGCCCCCCCGGCCTCGGCCAGTTCGCCTGCGGTCAGGACGAAACCGCCGCCGATGGAATAGTAGGTCTCTTCCAGGATCACGTCGCCCTGGGCGTCGGTGGCCTTCAGGACCATCCCGTTCGCGTGGCCGGGAAGGGCGGGGCCGTAGTCGAACACCAGGTCGCGGCCCGGGTCGAAAGCGAGGGTGCCCAAGCCCGGGGCCTCGATCACCCTGGTCTCCTTGATGCGCATGAGCGCGGCCTCGGCCTTTTCGGCGTCGTAGGTGTCGGGCGCGAACCCGGCGAGGCCGAGGATCGTCGCCCGGTCCGTCGCATGGCCAACCCCGGTGAAGGCCAGGGACCCGTGCAGCGAGGCGCGCAGCCCGTGGAAATGGAAGGGCGAAGCGCGCAGTGCCTTGAGGAACCGCGCGGCGGCGACCATCGGGCCCATCGTGTGGCTGGACGAGGGGCCGATGCCGACCTTGAACATGTCGAAGACGGAAAGGAACATCAGGGCCTCGGATTGGTGAACGGGGTTGGGCCGAGGCCGTCCGAGGCCGCGACGCGCAGGGCGGCGGGGCGGGCCTCATGTGCGGCAAGGACGGCTTTCAGATGGGGGAAGTCGTCCAGCCGGATGCCGTAGGGCGCGGGCGGAAGAAGGATCAGCCAGCGCACCAGGACACCGATGTAATAGCCAAGCACGCCCGGATGATCCGCCGACAGCCAGCGCGGAGCCTGCGTCGCGACCAGGCTTTCGACCAACCCCAGCCGTGCGACGATCTGCTCATGCGCGGCGGCCTGCGCGGCGGCAGAGTTCGCCTCTCCGGCCGGGCGGTGCGGGTAGAACATCGCCAGGGCCGCCTGGTGCAGCGCGTTCGAGGTGAAGAACAGCCAGGACAGGAAGGGCCCCCGGTCGGGATCGGCTGGCCCCGGACCAAGCCGTCCGGTCCGGTCCGCCAGCCACAACAGGATCGCCGCGGTCTCGAACATCGGGCCGTCGTCCGTCTCCAGCGCCGGGATCAGGCCCACGGGGTTGACCCGGCGGTATTCGGGCGAGGCCAGCGCCCCGCCCTCGATATCCACCAGCGCCAGGGTGTGCGGCAGCTCCAGCTCTTCCAGCGCGAAGCGCACGATGGTCGAGGCGAAATCGGGCGCATGATGCAGGGTCAGGGTCACAACACGCTTCCTTCCGGCGGATTGGGCTGTTCGGGCCGGGTGAAGGGATGGGCCCCCAACCCCTCGGCCCGGGCGACGACGGGGGTCTCGACGCGGGCCTCCTGCGCCCGGGCAAGACCCGCCAGGGTCGGGTAGGCGGCAAGGTCGAACCAGCGCGGCCCGTTCGGGGGATATAGCGCCGCCCAGCGGGTCAGGGTGATCGTGTAGACGCCCAGGGGCGTGGCAGCGGCGAACAGCTGCGGATGCGCGCGGGCTGCGGCATCGAGAAGCGCGAAGTGCTGCCGCATCCGGGCCGACATGATTTCCAGGTGCCCGGCATGGGCGTCGACGGGGGCATACTGGCGCGGGTAGAAGATCGTGCGCAGGTCGGCATGCGCCGTGTTCGACAGGAAGAACAGCCATTTCAGGAACACCGGCCGGTCGCGATCATCCGCCCCCGGACCAAGGCGATGGGTGTCCGCCAGCCACAGAAGGATCGCCCCGGTTTCCGAGATCGCGCCCTTCGGCGTCTCCAGCGTCGGGATCAGGCCCGTGGGGTTCAGCGCCCGGTAGGCTGCACTGTCCTGCTGGCGCTTCGCCCGGTCGACCAGCGCAGTCCGATACGGCAGTCCCGCCCCGTCCATCACCAGGCGGATGATCAGCGAGGCGTTGTCGGGGGCGTAGTGCAGCGTGTACATCGGTGCGTTCCGGGCCGGGTCAGGTCGTGGCAGGTCGGGCAAGGTTGCCGCAGTCTTGGGCTTTTGCTGCGAAAAAAGCGACCCTCTTCAGTCATTCGACGCTGCGAGTTTGAAGGGTCGTGTTAACCGTCTGTCAACCTTGATCAGGGCAGGCTTGGGCCGCGACAGATGACGGAGGTCGGAATGCGGCGGATCGTGGTGATGGCAATGGTGGCGGGTTTCGGGCTGGGACTGCCCGCGACGGCCCAGGAAGCGGGTCCGCTTGACCGGCTGATCGGCAAGGATACCGACCGGTTCATCGGACGGATGACCGACCTGATCGCCGGATACGGCGGGCCTGACGGCCTGACGGCCCAGGGGATCGAAGAGCATATCGCGCTGGAACGTGCCGGGGCGCGGGCGGCGGCGCTGCGGCGGATCATGGCGATGGACCTCGACGCGGATGGCACGCTGACCCGGGACGAGCTTCAGGTCAGCCAGCGCGCAGCCAGCGCCACGGTGCGGGGCAAAATGGAACGGCAGTTCATCGCGGCGGACGCGGATGGGGACGGGCGGATCGACCCGCAGGAAATGATGGCGACGGGCGGTGCGGCGGGCCTGCGCGCGCTGGATGAGGACGAGGCACAGGCCTTGCGCGCGCTGATGACGCTGGACCGCGACGGCAACGCCGCGCTTTCCGCGGCGGAAGTCGCCGCCGCTGCCGCCCTTGCGGACGACGCTTCATGACGGGCCGGCCGCGCCTTGGGCCCGGGAATGCGAAGCCTCTCGCCCTTGGCCGCCCTTTGCGCTAAGGGAAAGCGACCACAAGGGGACATCGCCATGGCTGCCGAACTTTCACCCATCGACCAGGCCAAGTTCGTCGCGGCGCGGCGGTCGGTGGATTTCGTCGAAACGGGGATGAAGATCGGCCTGGGGACCGGGTCCACCGCCGCCTGGATGGTGCGCTGCCTGGCCGAACGGGTCCGTGACGAGGGGCTGGCGGTCACCTGCGTGTCGACCTCGGTCCGGACGGCCGACCTTGCCCGGGCCAGCGGCCTGACTGTCGTCACCCTGGACGAAGTGCGCTGGCTGGACCTGACCATCGACGGTGCGGACGAGTTCGACCAGAACCTGAACCTGATCAAGGGCGGCGGCGCGGCGCTGTTGCAGGAAAAGATCGTGGCCACCGCCAGCGACCGGATGATCGTCATCGCCGATGCCGCGAAAGAGGTCGCTCAGCTTGGCGCCTTTCCGCTGCCGGTCGAGGTGATCCCCTTCGGCTGGCAGACCACCAAGGCGCTGATTGAGGAAACGCTCTACAGCCTTGACGTGATGAGCCGCGACGTATCCCTGCGCCTTCAGGGCGGAGAGCCGCTGCGGACCGACGAAGGCCACTATCTTCTGGACCTGTCGCTCACGCGGATCGGCAACCCCCGGCAGTTGGCACTGGTGCTGAACCAGATCCCCGGCGTGGTCGAGAACGGGCTTTTCATCGACATCTGCGACGTCGTGGTGATCGGCCATGGCGACGGGCGCGTGACGGTGCGCGACATCAACTCGGGCAAGGTCGAGAACGGGTCGGTCGACATCACCGAAAGCCGGAACATCTTTGCCGATCTTGACTGACGCGATGGTTACCTGATGGTGACCGAAAGGCGGGGTGCCGGACTTCCGCCCGGGCGCGGCAAGGCTTAGCTTTCCGGCGACACGAACCGCGAACGGAACGCATGATGGCTTTCGACTACGATCTCTTCGTCATTGGCGGCGGCTCGGGCGGGGTTCGCGCGGCGCGGATCGCCTCGGGCGAATATGGCGCGAAGGTGGGCCTGGCCGAGGAAAGCCGCATGGGCGGCACCTGCGTCATCCGGGGCTGCGTGCCGAAAAAGCTGATGGTGTTCGCCAGCGGCTATTCCGAAGCCATCGCCGAAGCGCGCGAATACGGCTGGGATGCGACCTTGGGCAGCTTCGATTGGCCCCGCTTCCGCGCCCGGCTGGAAGCCGAGCTTGACCGGCTGGAAGCGGCCTACCGCAACACGCTGAACAACGCGGGCGTCATCGTGCATGACGAACGCGCGGTCATCGTCGATGCGCATCGGGTGCGGCTCGCCTCGGGGGCCGAGTTCACCACGAAGCACATCCTGGTGGCGACGGGCGGCTGGCCCTTCGTGCCCGACATCCCGGGGCGCGAGCTTGCGGTGACCTCGAACGAGATGTTCCACCTCGACGCGCTGCCCAGGCGCGCCTTGGTGGTGGGCGGTGGCTATATCGCCAGCGAATTCGCCTGCATCCTGAACGGCTTGGGCGTGAAGGTCAGCCAATATTACCGCGGCGCGCAAATCCTGCGCGGCTTCGACGACGAGGCGCGGGGCCATGTGGCCAATGCGATGCGGACGAACGGGATCGACATCCATTGCGGCACCGACGTGATGCGGCTGGAAAAGACCCCCTCCGGCATCCGCGCCGTGGCGACGGACGGGTCCGAGCAGGAGTTCGACCTTGTCCTTTACGCCACCGGCCGCCGCCCGAACACGGCGGGACTTGGGCTTGAAGGCCTGGGCCTGACGCTCGGCCGGGGTGGCGAGATCCCGGTCGACGCCTACAGCCAGACCGCCGTGCCGTCCGTCTTCGCGGTGGGCGATGTCACGGGCCGGATCAACCTGACCCCCGTCGCGATCCGCGAAGGCCACGCTTTCGCGGACACGGTCTTTGGCGGCAAGCCCACGGCCTTCGACCACTCCCTCGTCGCCTCGTCCGTCTTCACCCAGCCCGAGATGGGCAGTGTCGGCCTGTCGGAAGAGGCCGCGCGGGCCAAGGAACCGATCGAGGTCTACTCCACCGCCTTCCGCCCGATGCGGACGATTTTCGCGGGCAAGCCGGACCGGGTCCTGATGAAGCTGATCGTCTCGCAAGCGACGCGAAAGGTCCTGGGCTGCCATATCGTCGCACCCGAGGCCGGGGAAATGATCCAGCTTGCGGCCATCGCGATCGGCATGGGGGCCACGAAGGAAGATTTCGATCGCACCTGCGCAGTCCATCCGACCATGTCGGAAGAGCTGGTCACGATGCGAAAACCGGTCAGAACTGCCTGAGGGGCGGTCGCGACGGGTTGATTTCCGGCTGGATATGACCAGCTTAGGCAAGAGTTAAGGAAGAGGTTCTGAAGAATGGCAGGTAGTGGCGGTCCCTGGGGCGGCGGTGGCGGCTCGGGCGGGGACGACCGGGGCGGCCGGGGCAACAACGACGACGACGACCGTCGCGGCGGTCGCCGTGGCGAGGGCGGCCCCCAGATCCCGGAAATCGACCAGCTGATGAAGAAGGGCCAGGAACAGCTGCGCGTCCTGATGGGCGGGCGCGGCAACCGTGGCACTGGCGGGCAGGGGGGCGGTCCGGACGGTCCGGTCTTCACCCGGCAGGGCATCGGCCTGGGCATTCTTGCCCTGATTGCGGTCTGGTCCTTCATGTCCTTCTACACCGTCCGGCCCGAGGAACGCTCGGTCAATCTGTTCCTTGGCGAAAGCTCGGGCGTCGGCGATCCGGGCCTGAACTTCGCCCCCTGGCCGATCGTTCGCTACGAAAAGGTGCAAGTCACCGGTGAACGCACGACGGATATCGGCACCGTCCCGGGCAGCGCCGACAGCGGCCTGATGCTGACGCGCGACCAGAACATCGTCGACATCGGCTTCCAGGTGGTCTGGAACATCTCGGACCCCGAGAAATACCTCTTCAACCTGGCCGACCCGGAGAACACCATCCGTGCCGTCAGCGAAAGCGCGATGCGCGACATCATCGCCCGGTCGGAACTGTCGCCGATCCTGAACCGCGACCGGGGCGTCATCGCCTCGGACCTGCGGACAGCGGTGCAGGCCACGCTTGACACCTACAACGCCGGGATCAGCGTGATCCGCGTCAACCTGCAGGTGGCCCAGCCCCCGCGCGAGGTGATCGACGCCTTCCGTGCCGTGCAGGCCGCGCAGCAGGAACGCGACCGGCTTGAGAAAGAGGCCGACGCCTATGCCAACCAGGTGACCGCAGGCGCCCGAGGCGAGGCCGCGAGGCTTCTGGAAGACGCCGAGGCCTATCGCGCCCAGGCTGTGAACTCCGCCCAGGGTGAGGCCGCGCGCTTCATCTCGGTCTACACCGAATACGTGAAGGCGCCCGAGGTGACCCGGCGGCGGCTTTATCTTGAAACCATGGAACGGGTGCTTGGCGGCATGAACAAGGTCATCCTCGACGGCGTGTCGGGTGGCGAGGCGGGGCAGGGCGTGGTGCCCTTCCTGCCGCTGAACGAACTGGGCCGGATGACGCCCAGCCAAGGGGCCGGCACCACCGGAGGGTCGAACTGATGCGCGCTATGTATCTTGTCCCGGCCGCCGTCGTGCTTTTGGTGCTGATCCTGTCATCCGTCTTCATCGTGGACGAACGCAAGAAGGCGCTGGTCCTGCAGTTCGGCCAGGTCATGCAGGTGAAGGAAGACCCGGGCCTTGGCTTCAAGGTCCCGCTTCTGCAGGACGTGGTTCTGTATGAAGACCGCATCCTTGGCCTGCAGACCCAGCCGATCGAAGTCACGCTTCTGTCCGACCGTCGCCTTGTGGTCGACGCCTTCGCCCGCTGGCGGATTGTCGACCTGGTCGAGTTCCGCCAATCCGTGGGCACTGCGGGCGAAGAACGCGCCCAGACGCTGCTTGGCAACATCCTCAGCCAGGCTATCCCCGAAGTCCTGGGGAATGCCACGCAGGATCAGGTCCTCAGCCAGGACCGTGCCGCGCTGATGAACCAGATCCTGACCATCGCCAAGCGCGAGGGTGCGGCGCTTGGCGTCGATGTGATCGACGTCCGGCTGACCCGCACCGACCTGCCCGAACAGAACCTCGAAGCCACTTTTGCCCGGATGCGGGCCGAACGCGAACGCGAGGCCGCGGATGAAAAGGCGCGCGGTGGCGAAGCGGCGCAGCGCGTGCGGGCGGCGGCAGACCGGACCGTGGTCGAACTGACATCGGACGCCCGGCGTCAGGCCGAGGTGATCCGCGGCGAGGCCGATGCCGAACGGAACGGCATCCTGGCAGCGGCCTATGGTCAGGACCCAGAGTTCTTCGCCTTCATCCGGTCGCTCTCGGCCTATGAGACCAGCCTTCGGGGCGGGAACTCGTCGATCGTGATGCAGCCGGACAGCGAATTCTTCGACTATCTGCGGTCTGACGCCGGACGCCCCAGCGGTGCTTCGGTCGGCCCGACGACGCCCGCCCCGGCGGAAGGGGCGCCGACGTCGCCGTGACCGACATCCTTCTGGCACTGGGTCTGGTGCTTGCCGTCGAGGGGCTGGTGCTTGCACTGGCCCCTCGTCGCATCGAGGATGCCTTGCGGATGATCGCCGCGCTTGGCCTGGACCAGCGCCGGGGGATCGGACTTGCCGCCCTGGCATTGGGCGTGCTGATTGTCTGGCTGGTCCGGGGCGTCTAGCCTGCCCCCGGCGTGATCCTGTGCCCGGTGCAAGAAAATCCGATCACATCCCTTTGAAGCGCCGCGACGGGGTTTGCATTGCGGGGGCCATTCACTAACTGTTTCTTCGGAACCGACGCGGCAGGGTCCCCGGACAGGACGCCCCCATTCGCCGGAACCGTCGTCCAGATCGCTTGAACAGGAGTTCGCACCGTGCCCGATCTCACCCCTTCCATCCGCACTGCCATGCGGTCCAGCACGCTTCTGGCGCTGGTCCTGGGCTTTGGTCTCAGCCTTGCTCCGGCCAATGACGTCCAGGCTTTCGGCGCGCCGGAAAGCTTTGCCGAACTGGCTGAAAAGATCAGCCCTTCGGTCGTCAACATCACGACGAGCGCGATGGTCGCCTCTCCGATGGAGGGCATGCCGCAACTACCCGACGGCATGCAGGATTTCTTCGATGACTTCGGCGCCCCCGGTCAGCAGGGGCCGCAACGGTCCGAGGCATTGGGCTCGGGCTTCGTGATCTCGGAAGACGGCTACATCGTCACCAACAACCACGTGATCGATGGCGCAGACGAGATCATGATCGAGTTCTTCGGCGGCAGTAAACTGCCGGCAAAGGTGGTCGGAACCGACCCCAAGACCGACCTTGCGCTGCTGAAGGTCGAGGCCGAAGATCCGCTTCCCTTCGTCACCTTCGGCAATTCCGACCTGATGCGCGTCGGCGACTGGGTGATGGCGATGGGCAACCCGCTGGGCCAGGGCTTCTCGGTCAGTGCGGGCATCGTCTCGGCCCGGGGGCGTGAGCTTTCGGGGTCCTATGACGACTACCTGCAGACTGACGCCGCGATCAACCGGGGCAACTCGGGCGGGCCGCTGTTCAACATGGACGGGCAGGTCATCGGCGTGAACACCGCCATCCTGTCGCCGAACGGTGGCTCGATCGGGATCGGCTTCTCGATGGCCTCGAATGTGGTCACCAAGGTCGTGGACCAGCTGAAGGAATTCGGCGAGACGCGGCGTGGCTGGCTGGGCGTGCGCATCCAGGACATAACGCCCGAGATCGCTGAATCGATGGGCCTGACGGCTGCCTCCGGGGCGCTGGTGTCGGACGTGCCGGATGGCCCGGCCAAGGACGCAGGCATCGTGGCAGGCGACGTGATCACCCGCTTTGCCGGGCAGGAGGTGTCGGATGCAGGCGACCTGACCCGCCGCGTGGCCGACGCGCCGATTGGCGAGGCCGTGCCAGTGATCATCCAGCGCGAGGGCAAGACCGAAACCCTGCAGGTCACCCTAGGCCGCCGTGAGGAAGCCGAAGCCGAGACGGTCCCCGCCTCGGCCCCGGCGGCGGATGAGCCGAAAGAGCTGGAGACGCTGGGCCTGACTTTGGCCCCTCTGGACGACGACATGCGCGCGCGGCTGGGCCTTGACCCGTCGGCCGAGGGGCTGATGGTCATGAAGGTGGACCAGGCCTCCGAGGCCTTCACCAAGGGCCTGACCGAGGGCGACCTGATCACCGAGGTCGGCCAGCAGAAGGTGGTGCGCCTGCAGGATCTGGAGGACCGGATCCAGGAGGCCAAGGATGCCGGACGCAAGTCGATCCTGATGCTCGTGCGGCGTGGCGGCGACCCGCGTTTCCTGGCGCTGTCGATCGAATAGGCCTGCCGGATCAGGAAGATGCCTGGCGGCGGGACCTCTCGCCGCCAAATTTCTTGAGCAAAAATCTGGTTCCCCTAGGGCTGATCCCCCGCCCTGACCCCGTCATAGCGGAACCCGGGGTCCAGAAGCCTGTCCAGCAGCGGCGACAGGTCCTCGATCAGCTCGGCCACCACATGCACCACCCCCGCCTCGCGCTGCAGCCGCCCCGTGACGCGCAGAAGCCGCCCCGCGATCACCGCCCGGCGGAAGCGTTCGTAGACATTGGCCCAGACGACGACATTGGCCGTCCCCGTCTCATCCTCCAGTGTGACGAAGATCACCCCCTTCGCCGTCCCCGGCCGCTGCCGCACCAGCACCAGCCCCGCCACCGTGACCCTAGCGCCCGCAGGGGGCTCGCCCAGCCGGGCGGCCTGCAGCGCCTTCGGCGGTCGCGGCCAGGACCCGCCGCGCCGGGTGGGGGGAAGCACCATCGTCATGCGAACAATCATAGAACATCTGCACCGCAGGGCAAGCCCCGCTCCCCTCTGGCAAAAGCCGGCAGACTGGCCTATGTCACGTCTGACGATCCCCGGGAGACCCAAATGGCGAAGATCACTTACGTCGAACACAGCGGTAAAGAGCACGTCGTCGAGGTCGCGAACGGCCTCACCGTGATGGAAGGCGCGCGCGACAACGGCATCCCGGGCATCGAGGCCGACTGCGGCGGCGCCTGCGCCTGTTCGACCTGCCACGTCTACGTGGACCCCGCCTGGGTGGATAAACTCCCGAAGAAGGACCACATGGAAGCCGACATGCTCGACTTCGCCTGGCGCCCCGACCCGGCGCGGTCGCGACTGACGTGCCAGCTCAAGGTCACCGACGCGCTGGACGGCCTGCGCGTGCAGATGCCGGAAAAGCAGATCTGAGACCCGATCGCCGTTGACCGCATCTGCCTCGCCGCGCCCACGGCGGGGACCCGCTACTCGCCCTTGACCAACCGGTCGGCCTTCCTGCGCACCAGCATCGTGCGCAGGTCGTGCATGGCGAGCAGAAGCTGATCCGTCACCGCCTCAAGCTGGGCATCCGTGGCGCGGGACTGCGCCCACTGCGTCGTCAAGTTCAGGTGATCCACCGTGCGCAGGATGTCGTCGACCTCGCGCACCGCCAGCTGGGCCTGCCGCGCGGCCAGCCAGTCGCCGATGGCGGCCCGGTCCGTTTCGGTCAGTTCCACCTCGCCATGCGGCTTGATGTTGCCGTTCTTGACGTTGACCGTGGCGATCTCGTCCAACTCGATCCGGCGCTGGCGGTTCTCGGTGCCCAGGCGGAACACGACCGCGCCGTTCTCGCGCACCCGGAAGTAATAGTCGGGAAGGTCAGCGGTCATCGTTCCATCGGTCCATTGCGGCACGGCCGGGACAACCCCGCCCGTGCACCCCGACATACCTTCCGCAGCGAAAGGGAATCGTCAACCCGGATCGCGGGCCTTGGGTTAAACGAGGCTTGCGCAGAACCGCTGGATTCGGCTGCAAGCCTCGCGCAGGATGTCGTCCGAGGTCGCATAGCTGACCCGGAAATTGGGCGACACGCCAAACGCCGCACCGAACACGACCGCGACGCCGGTTTCCTCTAGCAGGGCCGTCGCAAAAACCTCGTCGTTCGTAATCACCGTGCCCGCGGGCGTGGCCTTCCCGATGCAGCCCGAAATATCGGGGTAGACGTAGAATGCCCCTTCCGGCTTCGGGCAGCGGATGCCCTTGGCCTGGTTCAGCATGCTGACCACCAGATCGCGGCGGCCCTGGAACACACGGCGCCAGTCCGACAGGAACTCCTGCGGGCCGCTCAGGGCCTCAAGTGCCGCATGCTGGCTGACCGAACACGGGTTCGAGGTCGACTGCGACTGGATCGTCCCCATCGCCTTGATCAGCGCCACCGGCCCGCCCGCATAGCCGATGCGCCAGCCGGTCATCGCATAGGCCTTGCTGACGCCGTTGCAGGTGAGGGTGCGGTCATAAAGCCCGGGCTCGATCTCGGCCGGGGTGCAGAATTCGAAGTCGTCGAAGACCAGGTGTTCGTACATGTCGTCCGACATCACCCAGACATGGGGATGCCGCATCAGGACATCGGTCAGAGCCTTTAACTCGTCCCGCGTATAGCCCGCGCCGGTCGGGTTCGACGGGCTGTTGAAGATGAACCACTTGGTCTTCGGCGTGATCGCGGCCTCAAGCTGATCAGGGGTCAGCTTGAAGTCGGTCTCGATGCCGCAGGTGATAGAGACCGGAGTCCCGCCCGCCAAAAGCACCATGTCCGGATAGCTGACCCAATAGGGCGCGGGGATGATGACCTCGTCGCCCGGATTGCAGGTCGCCATCAGCGCGTTGTACAGGATCTGCTTGCCGCCGGTGCCGACGGATATCTGTTGCGGCGTGTAGGTCAGCCCGTTTTCCCGCAGGAACTTGGAACAGATCGCCGCTTTCAGCTCCGGGATGCCATCCACCGCCGTATAGCGGGTCTTGCCACTGTCGATCGCCCGCTTCGCGGCCTCGCGGATGTTTTCCGGCGTATCGAAATCCGGCTCGCCCGCGCCAAGGCCGATCACGTCCTTGCCCTCGGCCTTCAGCTGTTGCGCCTTGGTCGTCACGGCGATGGTCGGCGAGGGTTTGACGCGCGCCAGCGTGTCGGACAGGAAGGCCATCTTGGCACCTTTCGGGACGGGTGGAAATTCGGGCCCGCCTGTCTTAGGGTCCGGTCCGACGGGGTTCAAGCGGGAACAGGGCGGGAATGGCAGAGACGGCTGAAGCGCGCCTGAAGCGGATGGCGATGCGGTCCTGGCGGCGCGGCACCAAGGAAATGGACCTGGTGCTTGGCCCCTTTGCCGACGCCCATCTGGCCGGGCTTTCGCCGGAAGATCTGGACCTCTACGACGCGCTTCTGGCCAAGAACGACCAGGACCTGATGGCCTGGCTTCTGGGCCAGTCTGCCCCGCCTGACCGGTTCCGCCCGCTGCTTGCCCAGCTTGCAGCCTTTGCCGAAACCCGCCTGCGCCGCAAAAACTGACTCATGTTCTTTGCAAGTTTACGGAATGTTTGCGGTTTGTGCTGATTCTGTCCCCGTCAAACACGGTGGAGAGAGAAGTATGACGCATTACGCCCCGGTGCTCGACGGATCGCAGAAGGCGTTTCTGTCCTGCTACCTCGATAACCTTTCGCTGGTGGAACGGCTGCATCGCCTGCTCCTCGATGTCATCAAGGATGAATTCGAACGGCTGAACATCCTTGAGATCAACTCGGTCCAGGCGCTGCTGTTGTTCAACATCGGTGAGAATGAGGTGACGGCGGGGGAACTGAAGTCGCGCGGCTATTACCAGGGCTCGAACGTCAGCTACAACCTGAAGAAGCTGGTCGAACTCGGCTACATGCACCACCAGCGGTCCGAGATCGACCGCCGCTCGGTCCGGGTCCGGCTTACGGAAAAGGGCCGTGTCGTTCGGCAGCAGCTGTCCGACCTCTTCGCCCGCCATGCCGAGGGGATTGAACGCCGCGCGCTGATCGACGCCTCGGGCATGGACGAAATCAACATGTCACTAAAGCGGATGGAGCGATTCTGGACCGAACAGATCCGTTACATCTACTAGGTCGGACCCGGCGTGCCGGTGCGGCCGGACGGTCGCTGACACGGTCTTTGGGGGGACGTCGCAGGTGTTAAGAAACCCCTAACGTCCGCGACCAAGTCATTGATTCTAGGGGCATTGCAGCGACTGTCCACCGTGGACAGGTTCGGGCCTAGTTGACCTTGCGGGCGGGCAGGAACGGCAGGGGGGCGACCGGCAGACCCTCCTCGATCATCGCCCGCGCCTCTTCGGGCCGCGCCTCGCCATGGATCGCCCGGCCCGGCGCGTCACCGGCATGCATGGCCCGCGCCTCGGTGGCGAAGTTCATGCCCACATATTCCGAGTTCGCCTCGATCTGCTTTTTCAGCTCCGCAATCTTGGCCTCCAGTTCCGAGGCCGGGGCCGTAAGGTCGGGACGCGCTGCCTCGGCAGGCGCAGCCTTGCGGGCGGGCCGCACCGCCGGCGCCATCAGCACCTTCTCGACCTCAGCCGCGCCGCAGACCGGACAGGCCAGCTGCCCCGCCGACTGCAGCGCCTGGAAAGCATCTGCGCTGGCAAACCAGCTGTCGAACCCGTGGTCGGCCGAGCATCGTAGACTGTACCGGATCATCCCCTGAGCGCCTGTTTCCTGACCCCCGGTCTTAAATGGCAAGGCCCGGCCAAAGGTCAATGCCCCCGGCGCTTGCCGTCCTTGCGTGGCAGGCCCGGCATATCCTGGTCCTCATCCGCCGCGATCGGGGCAGCGCGGCCATCCTCGGGCGGGACGAAGCCTTCGATGATGCGGGACAGGTCGGGCTCGGCCACAAGACCGGCCGCTTCCTTCAGGGGAAACCACTTCCGCTGCCGTTCCTTCACTTCGGGAAAGGATTTGGCAAGCGTCGCGACCTTCAACCCGTAGACCGACACGGCGCAGGGCACCGAGGCCGTCACCGACAGGCATTTCTGATAGCCGAAGCGACCGATGCAGCGCGGGTTGATCTGGCCGTCGACCCCGGCCTCTTCCCAGGCTTCCTGCGCGGCGGCATCCTCGGGCGCGAGGCCGGACATCGGCCAGCCTTTGGGGATCACCCAACGCCCGGTGTCACGGCTGGTGATGAGCAGCACTTCCAGCCCGTCGCTGCCATGGCGCCAGCAAAGCGCGCCGTACTGCACCTTCGCGCCCCCCGCTCCGCCGGCCTGCGCCGCGATCTTTGATTGCCAACCCATCTCACGCTATCCTGGCCGCCCGATTATCGGATCTGGCCGCTGCTCTAAGCCTCCATGAAAATATGGCATGGCTGAGGAGAAATTCACAGGGCAATACGGAAAAGTTGACGAGAAAAGGGGTCGGGTTATCTGACCTGCTGTCGGAAAAGGCGATGGAGGGCAGGATGATCCGGTTTCTGACCAGTCTCATGACGGCGTTTGGCCTGGTGTTCGCGGCATCCATGGCCCTTGCGGCCGAGGGGTTCCGCTTTGCCTCGATCGACGGTGGCGAGATCGACCTTGCGGACTGGCGCGGCAAGCCGGTGCTGGTGGTCAATACCGCTTCGCTGTGCGGCTATGCCGGGCAGTTCAACGACCTGCAGGCGCTGCACGAGCAGTTCGGCGACCGCACGCTGATCCTTGCGGTGCCCTCGAACGACTTCGAGCAAGAGCTTGCCGACGAGGCCGCGGTCAAGGAATACTGCGCCATGACCTTCGATCTGACCCTGCCGATGACCGAGATCACCCATGTGAAGGGGGCTGAGGCCCATCCGTTCTACGCCTTGGTCCGCGCGCAGACGGGGTTCGTCCCGCGCTGGAACTTCAACAAGGTTCTGATCGCGCCGGACGGCAGCATCGCCGCGACCTTCGGCGCCGGGGTGAAGCCGGAGAGCGCTGCCATCGCGGGCCGCATCGAGGCCATGCTGGAATGACCCCGGTGCCGTCCGCCCCGGCCGGGGTGGCGGCCCCGCTGTTCATCGGCTCCGAGGTCTATCGCGGCTCCTCCTACGGGTCGCGGCATCCGTTGCGGGTCCCGCGCGTGTCGACGGTCATGGACCTGGCCCGCGCTCTGGGCTGGCTGCCACCGGCAAGCTACCGGACCAGCCCCCGCGCCAAGCCCGCAGCGCTGACCCTGTGGCACCAGCCCGACTACATCGCGGCGCTGCAAGCGGCCGAGACCGAGGGCCTGGTGACGCCCGACCTGCGTGCGCGGTATCACCTGGGCACGGTGTCGAACCCGGTCTTCCCGCAGATGTACCGCAGACCGGCCACCGGGGCGGGGGGCGTCATGCTGGCAGCCGACCTTCTGTCGCGGACGCCGGGCGTGATCCACGTCCCCGGCGGGGGCACGCATCATGGCCTCCCAGACCGGGCCAACGGGTTTTGCTACCTGAATGACGTGGTCCTTGGGATCAAGGTCCTGCAGCGCGCCGGTCTGTCACGGGTCGCCTATGTCGACCTCGATGCGCATCATTGCGACGGGGTGGAACTGGCTTTTGCCGGCGACCCCGGGGTGCGGATGATCTCGGTCCACGAGGAGGGACGCTGGCCGTTTTCGGGCGCGATTGAGGACATTGCGGGCGGCAGCGCCTTCAACCTGCCGGTGCCGCGGGGTTACAACGACAGCGAGGCGCGGGCGGTCCTGCATGGGCTGATCCTGCCCCGGGTCGAAGAATTCCGCCCGGAGGTTCTGGTCCTGCAATGTGGTGCGGACAGCCTGCTGGAGGACCCGTTGTCGCGGCTCGCGCTGTCGAACCGCGCCTATCTGGAGGCGATCCGCGCGCTGCTGCCCCTTGCGCCGCGCGTGCTGGTCCTGGGTGGCGGCGGTTACAACCCGTGGTCGGTCGGCAGGCTTTGGACAGCGATCTGGGGGCTTCTTTCGGGCCAAGACCTGCCTGACGCCCTGCCGGATCCGGCGCAAGAGGTGTTGCGGCGGCTGAGTTGGGGCGGCGGCGGACGGCCTGAACCCGACGAGACGATGCGGCGGACGCTGCTTGATGCGCCCCGGGAAGGCATGGTCCGGACGGAGATCCGCGACCGGCTTGCCGTACTGGCCCGGCGATGATCCGGGCCTTCCTTGGGATCGACCTGCCGCAAGCGGTGCGCGGCGCCTGTCAGGTGCAGCAGTTCCTGTTGCCGATGCCGCGCAAGGTCGAGCCGGAGAATTTGCACCTGACGCTTGTCTTCCTGGGCGACTGTCCCGAACCGGCTCTGGAGGCCGCGCATGAGGGGTTCGAGGCGCTGCGGGTGTCCCGCTTTTCGCTGGCCCTGCAAGGGCTTGGCCTCTTCGGCAAGGACAAGCCGCACACCGCCTGGGCCGGGGTCACGCCGTCGTCCGAGCTGATGCACCTGCAGGCCAAGGTCGAGACGATCGCTCGTCGGGCGGGGTGTCGGATCGACGCCCGCAAGTTCACCCCGCATGTCACGCTGGGCCGCTTTCCGTCCCCGCCGCCCGCGGACACGATGCGGCTGGAACGGGCCGTTGCGATGGGGCAGGGGATCCGGACCGAGCCCTGGGAGGTCAGTGAACTGACGCTGTGGCAAAGCCACCTGACCGGCAGGGGTCCGCAGTATGAGGTGCTGGCGCGCTACCCGCTGGTCTAAATCTCGGCGGCTTGACAGGCGCAGCGGGCTGACGCACCACGGGCCGTGAAGCCAAGGAGTGCCCCATGAAGATCGCCCACCGCGAGATCGGCCCGAACCACCCGCCGCTTGTCATTGCCGAGATCGGCATCAACCATGGCGGCGATCTGTCGGTGGCGAAGGAAATGGTGCGGCTGGCCGCCGGTGCGGGCTGCGAGATGATCAAGCACCAGACCCATATCATCGAAGACGAGATGACCGAGGAGGCGAAACAGATCTTTCCGCCGAACGCCGATGTCTCGATCTGGCATGTGATGGAAAGCTGCGCCCTGACCATGGACGAAGAGGCCGAGCTGAAGCGCTATACCGAGAGTCTGGGGCTAATCTGGATCTCGACGCCCTTCAGTCGCGCCGCCGCCGACTGGCTGGAAACGCAGGATGTGCCCGCCTACAAGATCGGGTCAGGTGAAGCCGACAACCTGCCGCTGATCCGCCACATCGCGCGGAAGGGGAAGCCCGTAATCCTGTCGACGGGGATGCAAACCATTGAAACCATTCGGGCTTCGGTGGACATTCTGGACAAGGCGGGTGTCGAGTACGCATTGCTGGAGTGCACCAACCTTTATCCCAGCCCGGCCGAGATCGTGTCGCTGAAGGGCGTCACGGAACTGAAGCAGGCTTTTCCGAAGGCGGTCGTGGGCTTCTCGGACCATTCCATCGGGCCCGAGATGGCGCTCGCCTCGGTGGCTCTGGGCGCGTGCATCCTGGAGCGTCACTACACCGACACCCGCTATCGCAAGGGACCGGACATCATCAACTCGATGGACCCGGCGGAACTGCGGTTCCTGATCGACCGGTCGAAGGAGATCTGGATCGCGGCCAACAACCCCAAGCAGCGGAGCGCCCCGGAGGAGGACGTCTACCGCTTTGCGCGCGGGTCGGTGGTGGCCGACCGCGACCTGCCCGAGGGCCATGTGATCGGCGAGATGGACATCTGGGCACGGCGGCCCGGGTCGGGCGAGATCGCGGCCTATGACTTCGACAAGGTGGTGGGCAAAAGGCTGCTGCGCGCGGTGACGCGGAACACGCAGCTGAAATGGGGGGATCTGGGGTAGGCGACGATGGAGGGGCTAGCGGTCTACCTGATCAACCTGCCGCGCTCGACCGACCGCCGTCCCAGGACGAGGGCGATGCTGGCAGGGCCGGGTCTGCCTTGCGCTCTGGTTCCCGGCGTCAGTGGGCGCGAGGAGTGGGCCCGCTGCCCTCATCTCAATTTCGGCCACGACGCGCCTTTGCCGTTCCCGTCCCGCTTTGGAACGCTGCGCCCGGTGATCCCGGCATGATCCCGCTGTGGAAACTCCGGCGCGAGCTGTATCGCGGATACGAGCATCTCTGGTCGCTTGTGGGGCTGGTGTACGAACCCGTCCTGAAGGCAAGGCATGACGCCTGGAGGCGCCGACAGCCAGTGCCGCAGGACGAAGCCGTCGCCCTGACCGATAAGGTTGCGGTGGTGCTGATCTACCAGCCAAAGGGGATCGCTCCGTCGCTTCTGGTGACGCTTCGGCATTTCGTGGACCAGGGCTATGCGCCGCTGATCGTGTCGAACGCGCCGCTGGACACAGCCGCCCGCGCAAGTCTGGCACCGACGGTTTGGCGCATCTTCGAACGCCCCAACTTCGGCTATGACTTCGGCGGTTATCGCGATGGTGTCCTGCTTTTGCGGCAGTGGCGCATCGCACCCCGCAGGCTGATCATCATGAACGACAGCGTATGGTTGCCACTTCAGCCCGGCTCGACCCTGATCGCGCGCCTGGAAGCTGCTGCAGGTGACATCGTCGGCGGGTTCAAGCATCCGGAGTCGCGACGGAAGCGGTTCAGGACGGTACGGTCCGGCTTTCTCGAATCCTACCTTTACCTCGTCAACAGGTCAGCCTGGGAAGCGCGTGCTTTCCAGGACTACTGGCAGGGCTATCGCGCGTCCAGCAACAAGCTGAATGCAATCTATCGCGGCGAGCGTGGCTTTTCCCGCAGGATGGCCGCGGCAGGGTTGACGGTCACCGGTCTTTTCACCCCAGACGGGTTGCTGCAGGCCCTGCGCGATGCGCCCGACCGGGTGCTGCAGGACTCGCTGCGCTATGCGGCTTATACCGAAGACGACCTGGCCAGCGAAGGCGCCGCGCTGTTGCAGGCGAGGCCCAGTGCGGCGTGGCGCGCCCAGGTCCTGGACCATGTGGAAAGGACCAGCAGGCGTCGCCGGTTCAACGCCTCGTTCCCGTATCCCTCGGTCGCCTTATTGCAGATGGACTTCCTGAAGAAGTCCGCAGGGCCGAAGGGGGCTGGCCAAGCCTCGCTGCACTACCTCATGCGCCGGAAATACCTTGACGCGGTTCAAGCAGGTCACCTGCCGCCGCCGCATCCCGAGGTCCTGTCCGAAATCGAGGCGCGCTTAGCCTTAGATGGCACAGAGCGACAAAGGCTTTGAGGCGCGGCCTGCGGGCCGGCGTTGGTGGTGATCTGGCGAAAAACTGCTCATGACTCCATCGCTCTGGGCAGATCGTGGCCTGAAGCGTTCAACCGTCACTTGCGTTACACCATTTCGGTGCTAAGCCGAGAGGTGAGTGCGTCTTTGGTGCGGTGAGAGAATGTCGAGAGTGCAGCGGGGGTTCGCGACGACGACGGCGCAGCCTTGTCCGGCAAGTGGGCAGCCTTCGGTTGCCCCTGGCATTCACGACAGGAGGACGGGCAAATGACCCTGCCGCCGATGTGGAAAGTCCGGCGGGAGCTTTGGGCCATCGTCACCAAGTCGCGCAGGCTCTACCTTCGGACGGTGCAGGACCGCCTGCGCAAGTTCGTCTATGATCGGACCTCGCACCGCCAGATCAAGGTCACGCCGGGCGACCTGCCGCTGACTGACCGGGTGGCGGTTTTCGTGGTCTTCCAGCCCAAGGGTCTGGCGCGGTCGGTCCTGCTGACGCTGGAGCACCTCGCCCGCAGCCGGTTCTCTGTCGTTCTGGTCTCCAACGGCGCGCTGCGCCCCGAAGACCGTGCCGCCGTGGCCCGATCTGCCGCAACCGTGCTGGAACGTCCGAATGTCGGCTACGACTTCGGCGGATACCGTGACGGCATCCGGCACCTCTGGTCGCTGGGTCACGACACTTCGCTTCTGGTGCTGATGAACGACAGCACCTGGTTTCCGCTGCGCCGGGACGACGACAGCCTGGCCCGGATGGAGGCGCTGGGCGCTGACTTGGCGGGGCATATCTTCAAGACCGAGAGCGACGAGAAGCGCGGCTACGACCATATGGAGTCGCACCTGCTGATGATCTCGCGGGACTTCCTGCAGTCAAGTGATTTCAAGCGGTTCTGGTCCAGCTACCGCATGTCGGACGAGCGCGTGACGACAATTGCCGTCGGCGAGAAGGCGTTTTCCCAGTTGGCCATCAAGGCCGGTCGCAAGGTGAAGTCATTGCTTAGCCGGGAATGGCTTCTGTCGGTGCTGGAGGGCCTTGATGACAGGGATCTGCAACGGGTGCAGCGGCACACGATCGACAGCATCAAGTCGCGGCAGCCGGACCTGACAGAGGTACGGCGGCTTTTGCAGTCCGGACGGCCTTGGCGGGATGCGTATCTGGCCTGGACTGACAAGTCCCTGCGGAACTCGCGATCCTACCTTCTGTCTGCAGCCTTCGTGATGCCGGCCCTTGTCTACGGCAGGATGGGCTTCGCCAAGAAGGCATATGACATCCGCTTTCACATGGCGCGGGAAGAGCTGTTGGACCTTGAGGCGATGGGGATGATCCCGCCGCTTGCCGAAGAGGTGCGCGAAGAGATTGCCGCAAGCCTTCGGGCCTGGGTACCCCCAAAGGGCCAGGAAAAGATGGTGCGACCGCTGAAGGCCGTTTCGGCGCAAACGGGTTGACCACGGACTGGCCGGTTTCGCCGGCTCCGAACGCCGACCGCGCGCCACCCTTGCCTCGCGCCCCGTCCCGCGTCATGACTGTCGCGTGAACACTCATATCGTCTTCCTCTCCGTGACAGGTGTAGATGGTAGGCGGAACCCTCTTGCTGCCGCGGCCGGTTCTGAATTCTCGTGAATGCGTCCGTAAATGGAAAAATTGAATGAAACAGAATAGCGAGATAGATGACCCAGAAGAAATTAGCGAGACACTATTCGACCAAAATGGTCGGCGGCCAGGGGTTTCCGAATTCCTAAACAAGGTTACCGGAATTGCAGTCTCCCGGCTTCGTTTTCCATGGCGTAATCTGTGGGCGCACTATGAGCTGGCCCTGCTAAGGGCCGCGAGCAATTGGACGTTCCTTTCGGTTCGGCGTCTCGAAAAGTTGAAACGACAAGTTAGTCGGCGCGATCCCGAGCGCCTAATTGCCGTTGCCCGAGTGCTGCAGGCAGACCTGGCGACGCCTATTGGGTCGGTGGTCGAAGCCGCCGGACGTTCCCTTGAGTTCCGTGCCCACGATCCCGACTTGCAAATTCCGACGACGGATGTTAAGATAATTGCCTTTTACTTGCCGCAGTTCCATCCGTTTGAGGAGAACGACCGCTGGTGGGGCAAGGGCTTCACCGAATGGACCAATGTAGGAAAGGCACGCCCCTTGTTTGCGGGGCACTACCAGCCACATTGTCCGATCCATTTCGGCTATTACGACCTTAGACTGCCAGAAATCATGGTCGAGCAGGCGAGGGTGGCTCGGCAATATGGCGTAGGAGGCTTCGCGTATCACTTTTACTGGTTCTCTGGCCGTACGATCATGGAACGACCACTGCGGCAAATGTTGGACAATCCAGCCGTTGAGATGCCGTTCATGCTAAACTGGGCGAACGAAAATTGGACTCGTCGCTGGGATGGGCTTGAAAGTGAGGTGCTTCTGGCACAGTCCTACACGCCTGACGATTGTCGCGCGATGATCCGGCATGTAGCGCGATATATGCGCGACCCCCGTTACATTCGGGTAAATGGTCGTCCGGTGTTTTCCATTTACAAGCCATCGCAGATACCTGACATCGCGCGCATTACCGATGTTTGGCGAGACGAAGCTCGCCGCGAGGGGTTGGGAGAGCTGCATCTTGTGGCAGTTCAGCATAGTTGGGATGACGACCACCGAGGCGTAGGTTTCGACCGCAATCTTGAGTTTGCACCGCACGGCATTAGCCAGAGGATTCTAACCGACATACTGGGTCTTCGGGAGCGTGGGTTCACTGGCAACGTGCTTGACTATGAAACCGCAGTCCGATCGGCGCTGTCCCAATCTGATACTCATCTGATGCGCTATAGATGTGCGATGCTTGGCTGGGACAACACTGCCCGAGTTGGCAATCGCGCGACTATCCAGGCTGGATTTTCGATCGACTGCTACCGCCGCTGGATAGGCGAGCTTTGCAGTCGAGCCCGGACCGAAACCTGGCGTCACCCAGACGAACGTTTTGTATTTATTAACGCTTGGAACGAATGGGCTGAGGGCAGCCACCTTGAGCCTGATCAACGATACGGATCCTATTTGGATGCCACGCGGCAGAGCGTCCTGAGCGACTAGGCACTTCGGAGCCGCGCCACCCTTGCCTCGCGCCCCGTCCCGCGTCATGACTGCCGCATGACCCGCCACCTTCTCTTCCTCACCGGGACGCGCGCCGATTTCGGCAAGCTGGAGCCTTTGGCCGCCGCAGCCCGGGATGCGGGGCACCGGGTGAGCTTTTTCGTCACCGGCATGCATCTTCTGGACCGCTACGGCCTGACCGTGAACGAGGTGCGGCGGATGACGGGGGTTGCGGTGCACGAGTACCTGAACCAGCGGCCCGGCGATCCGCAGGACGTGATCCTGGCGAAGACGGTGATGGGATTCTCCGACTTCGTCACCGAGAACCGTCCCGACCTGATCGTGATCCACGGCGACCGGATCGAGGCGCTGGCGGCCTCTCTGGTGGCGGCGACGAACTACATCCGCTCGGCCCATGTCGAGGGGGGCGAGGTGTCGGGCACCATCGACGAGATGTTCCGCCACTGCAATTCCAAGCTGTGCGCCCACCATTTCGTGTCGTCCGAGGCCGCCGCGCGCCGGGTCATGGCGCTGGGTGAGCCGCCGGAGGCGATCCATGTCATCGGCTCGCCGGAACTGGATTTCCACGCCCGACCCTCGGGCGTGACGCTGGAGGAGGTCCGCGCGCGTTACGCCATTCCCTTCGCCGACTACGGAATTGCGGTCTTCCATCCGGTGACGTCAGAACAGGACACGATCGGCCAGCAGGCTGCTGCGCTGTTCGGCGCGCTTGAGGCATCGGGTCGGAACTTCGTGGTGATCGCACCGAACAACGATCCGGGCTCGGAGCAGATCTTCGCAGTGCTGGACAAGTTGCCCAGGGATCGCTTCCGCGTCCTGCCCTCAATGCGGTTCGCGCATTTTTCCGAACTGATGAAGCACGCGGCCTGCATGGTCGGCAATTCCAGCGCCGGGGTGCGTGAGGCGCCGTTTCTGGGCCTGCCCTCGCTCGACGTGGGCTCGCGCCAGACCAACCGGGCCGAGGCGCCGTCGGTCGCTGCGGTAGGGGCCGGGGACCGGGTGGCGATCCTTGATTTCTTGCGCCGGCAGTGGGGCCGGGCGGCAGAGCAGCATGAAGGCTTTGGCACCGGGACGGCGGCCGAGCGTTTTGTCGCGGTCCTGGCGCGGCCGGAGTTCTGGGACCTGAGACTGCAGAAGGCCTTCCGTGACTAGCCCGAAAGGCCCCGCGCTGCGGGCCTATCTTGCGGCGAGCCACGCCATGCCGCTGGTCGCGCCCGCCCTGCTGCGGAAGCGGCTGGCAAAGGGGAAGGAGCTGCCCGACCGCTGGCGCGAAAAGCTGGGGGAACCCGGTCTGCCGCGCCCGGACGGGACGGTCATCTGGCTGCATGCGGTGGGCCTGGGCGAGACGTTGGCGCTTCGCGGGCTGATCGCCGCTATGGCGGCCAAGGCCCCGGGGGTCGAGTTCCTGGTCACCTCGACCACGCGCGGCTCGGCCGAGGTCCTTGCCGCGAACCTGCCGCCCCGGACCCGGCACCAGTTCCTGCCGCTGGATGCGCCCGGCTATCTGCGCCGGTTCCTCGATCACTGGCGACCGTCGCTTTCGGTCTGGGCGGAGCAGGACCTCTGGCCGGGGGCCGTCGTGGCAGTGGCGGACCGCGGCATCCCCCTGGCCTTGGTGAATGCCCGGATGAACGCCGATGCCCATGCCCGCCGGAGGCGCTGGCGCGGGCTTTATCGCGACCTTTTCGTCCGGTTCCGACTGGTGACTGCACAGGATAGGGCGACGGCACGCCACCTGGAGGACCTTGGCGCGAAGGCTGTCCGCGTTGCCGGATCGCTGAAGTCCGCAGCGCCGCCCCTGACCGCCGATCCGGGCGCACTGGCTGCCGCCCGCACTGCTTTGGCCGGACGCGCGTCCTGCTTTCTTGCCTCGTCCCATACCGAGGATGAGGCCGTGGTCCTGACCGCCCTGCGTGCCATAGGTGATCGGCCGCTGCTGCTGATCGCGCCGCGTGATCCTTCGCGCGGGGAAGCAATCGCGGCAAAGGCCGCAGAATTGGGACTGACGGCAACGCGCCGCAGCCGGGGCGAGGGGCCCGGGGCGGATGTCTGGATCGTCGATACTCTGGGCGAGATGGGGCTTTGGTATCGTCTGTGTCCGGTGACTGTGATCGGCGGCACCTATGGGCCGACCGAGGGCCACAACCCTTGGGAGGCTGCGGCGCTCGGCTCGGCGATCCTGCACGGACCGCGCACGGCCAATTTCGCGGCCGATTTTGCCGCATTGCAGGACCACGGCGCAGCGCTGCAGCTCAACGCCGAAAGCCTGGGTGCGGCGCTGACCGCCGACCATTCGCTTTTGGCGTCCCGTGCGAAAACCTTGTCAGAGGCCGCACAAGGCAGCCTTAACGCGCTCGCCGCTGAACTCCTGGCACTTGGGGGGATTGATTGAAGCTCTGGCTTTTCCTGCGTCTGTGGTCCCTGGCCTGGCACCTCGGCCTCCCGGTCGTGCTGGCCTACCTCTGGCACCGGGGCCGGAAGGACCCGATGTATACCCAGGCGTTGGGCGAGCGGTTCGGGCGCTACCGTCAGGACATGCCCGGCGCGGTCTGGGTCCATGCGGTAAGCCTTGGCGAAGTCCGGTCCGCCGTGCCACTGATCCGGGGGCTTCTCGACCGGGGCGAGCGGGTTGTCATCACGCTCTTCACCCCCGCAGGGCGGCGCGAGGCGGAGAAGGTCTTCGCCGCAGAGATTGCCGCGGGGCGCCTGGCCGCCGTCTGGGTTCCGTTCGAGACCTCATGGGCTTACGCCGGGTTCTTCAAGGCCTTTCGCCCCCGGCTGGGTCTGGTCATGGAGATCGAGATCTGGCCCCGGATGATCTTTGCCGCAAAGGCGGCGGGCGTACCCCTCCATATGTGCAACGCGCAGTATCCGTCGGACTCGATGGCCCGCGACGTGCGACTTGGCATTCGCCCCGCCCTGATGCGCGGCTTTGCCGGAGCCTTCGTAAAGTCCGACCTGCAGGCCGAACGCTTTGCATCTGTGGGCGTGCAGAACCTCCGGGCTACGGGCGAGCTGCGCTTTGACCAGCCGATTCCGCCCGCGCATCTGGCCGCGGCTGCCGCTGTGCGACCGACCCTGGGCCCTCGGCGGGTGATTGCCTTCGCCTCGGTCACCGAACCGGAAGAGCCGCTGTTCCTGGCTGCCGCGCAAGAGCTTCTGGCCGTCCGCACACCCCCTGTCATCCTCTTCATCCCCCGCGCGCCCGAACGCTTCGATGCCCTGGCCAGGGCGATGACCGAAAAGGGCATCCTTTTCGCCCGTCGCAGCCAGCGGCTGGACCGCAAACTTGCGCCCCTATCGCAGGCGCCAATGGACCTGCTGCTGGGGGATTCTCTGGGCGAGATGTATTTCTATCTGGCGCTGGCCGACCGCGTGGTCGTGGGAGGTGGCTTCCAGCCCAAGGGGTCGCACAACATCATCGAACCTTTGGCCCTGAAGAAACCGGTCCTGGTCGGGCCGCAGATCCAGACCATCGAGTACCCAGCGGTCGAGGCGATTGACGCCGGGGTCTGCCTGCAGACGACGGCCGAACGGCTGGTGCAGGATGTGCAGGACTGGCCGGATCCAACGGCACCGAAGATGGCGGCCTTCATGGCGGCGCATTCCGGGGCGACGGCGCGCACGCTGGCGGCGGTCGAGGCGATCCTCAGGCCTTGACGAGACCGGCCTTCAACTGTTCGGACAGAAGGAACTCGACAAGCCGGAAGTCATATGGCGTGTCGATGTCATGGCAGCGCTCGGCGGGCATGACGAAAGGAATGACCCGGCCTTCATAGATCGTCTTCGCGCGGCGCAGGTAGTCGGGGTTCACGACGTAGACGAGGCCTACATGTTCATAGACGACGGGGGCGTCCTGCCGCGCCCAGACGCCGCCAGGAAGCTCCTTCGACACATGCAACGCGCCGGTGGCGTCGGGTTCAACAAGGTTGAAATAAGGATTCTTTCGCGCCTCGCAGACGCTCATGACCATGTCAGGATGTTCGATTTCGTGAAGTGACATGGCCCCGTCAATGTCCTCGGGCAGGCGCAGCGGCGAGGTGCAATCAAGGTCGAGGAAAGCCGAAACCGGGCCCACAAGCGCCTCACTTGCCGCCAGCGCGTGCTGCCAGACCCCCAATTTCGGAGCCGTGTCGGTGGCAAGTTCGGCTGGCCGCAGGCCGATTGCCAGCGCGCCGCGCCTGATCGCATGGTCATAGATGGCCTCGTCATCGGTCGAGACCACGACCGCGCCCACGCGCGGATTGGCGAACAGCTGGTCCAGCGACCAGTCGATCAGCGGCTTGCCGCACAAGGGGCGGAAGTTCTTGCCGGGAACGCCCTTCGATCCCTTGCGCGCCCCGATATGTCCCAGGATCATGCCCGTCTCCGTTTTCCCGAAGGCTTAGCGCGATGCGCCGGGCAAAGCCAGTGCGGGCGGGCGGCGCTGCGGCCATTCGGTGGCGCGATGCCAGGCCTGGCCGATCGAAAGGACACCCATATCCTCGCCTGACTGCCCGATGATCTGCATTCCCATCGGCAGGCCTGTGGTCGAAAACCCGATGGGCACCGACAGCGCGGGCAGGCCGATCAGGCTAGCGGGGATCACCACCTCCATCCAACGGTGATAAGTGTCCATCTTCCGCCCCGCGATCTCCTCCGGCCAGCGCCAGTCGGCGGGGAAGGGCCAGACCTGGGCCGAGGGCAGGACAATCGCGTCAAACCGGTGGAACAGCCGCGCTGCATGGGCGTGCCAGCGGCTGCGGATTACACTCGCCTCATGGACCGCTTGTGCCGAAAGCCCCAGTCCCTGCTCGATTTCCCAGATCGTCTCGGGCTTGGTCAAAGCGCGCTTGACCGGGTCCTCTGCCAGTGCCCGCTTGGCCCCGGCGTTCAGCATGGCGCGCAGGGTGACCCAGGACGACCACAGTTTCTCGGCCGGGAAAGGCGGGGGCAGGAGCGTGACCACTGCACCCATCGCTTCCATCTGGCCGAGCGCCGTCTCGCACAGCGCCAGGATGCCCGGCTCCATCGGGTAGGCCCCGCCCCAGTCGGCAAGCCAGCCGATCCGGCACCCCTTCAGGTCCCGGTCAAGCTTGATGTCCGGGACCGCGCGCGGGAAAGGCACCTCCGGGTTTTCGCCTGCCAGCACCAGAAGCAGCCGCGCCACGTCCTTGACCGTGCGACCCATCGGGCCTTCGGTGGACAGGGTCGACAGGTAAGTGTCGCCTTCTGCGTCCTGGGGAACCAGTCCCCAGGTCGGGCGAAAGCCGTAAACGTTGCAGAAGGCGGCGGGGTTGCGCAAGCTGCCCATCATGTCCGACCCGTCCGCGGCCCAGACCATCCGGGTTGCCAGCGCCGCCGCCGCCCCGCCCGATGATCCGCCCGCGCTGCGCGACAGGTCATAGGGGTTCCGTGTGACCCCGAAGACCGGGTTGAAGCTATGCGACCCCTGTCCCCATTCCGGCACGTTGGTCTTGGCGGCAAGCACCGCGCCAGCCGACCGCAACCGCGCGGCCACAAGGTCATCCTTGACCGGGACATGGTCCTTCCAGAGCGGCGAACCCCAGGTCGTCCGCACGCCAGAAGTCGCCACCAGGTCCTTGACCGAAAAGGGAATGCCATGCAGCCAGCCCGTGGGTGCCACATCATCCAGCGCCCGCGCCTCGGCCATCAGCGCGTCGGGGTCGCGCATTGAAACCACCGCGTTGACCGATGGATTGACCGCCGCAACCTGCGCCAGCCACGCGGCCATGACTTCAGACGGGGCCACCATCCGCGCATGGATCGCCGCCGAAAGTTCCGTCGCCGACCACTCCAGCATGGCTTTCTCTTCTGCAAATATCCTGCGGGGGTCCGGGGGTGCAAAACCCCCGGACGCTCGATGCAGGGACCT